>Ga0062379_10000034_pt1 | contig 20863 bp, 3 predicted proteins | sample DOMMetBare2Fresh_2_FD_59484 | JGI IMG/M metagenome (GOLD analysis project Ga0062379, IMG submission 59484) | Wetland sediment microbial communities from St. Louis River estuary, USA, under dissolved organic matter induced mercury methylation -... | ecosystem: Environmental > Aquatic > Freshwater...
GCGCACCGTCACCGGCGCGCTCTCGGCCGAAGAGACGCGCGCCCTCCTCCACGAGGTCCTGCCGGGCACCAAGGCGCGCATCGACGAGCTGCTCCTCGCGGCGCTCGCCCTCGCCTGGCGCCGCTGGGCCGGCGATCCGCTGCTGCTGGTCGATCTCGAAGGGCATGGCCGCGGCGCCGTCTTCGAGGACGTGGACACCTCGCGCACCGTCGGCTGGCTCACCGTGATGTACCCGGTCCTGGTCGATCTCACGGACGTCGCACCCGGCCCCGGCGCGGCGCTGGAGGCGGTCAAGGAGCGGCTCCGCGCCATCCCGCACGGCGGCCTGGGCTACGGCCTGCTGCGCTACGGCGGCGGGGAGGCCGCCGCCGCGCTGGCCGCGCTGCCGCCGGCGGAGGTCAGCTTCCTGTACCTGGGGCAGCTCGATCACGCGGGAGCGACGGCCTCGCTGTTCGGCGCGGCGCCGGAGTCGAGCGGCCCGGCGCAGAGCCGCGCGTCGCGGCGCACCCACCTGCTGCACGCCAGCGGCGCCGTGGTCGAGGAGCAGCTCCGGCTCTCCTGGCTGTTCAGCGAGAACCTGCACGACCGGGCGCGCATCGAGGACCTCTGTGAGCAGTTCTTCACGGCCCTGCGGGAATTGATCTCCCACACCCTGGCGGGAGGAGCCGTGCGCTATCGACCCTCCGATTTCCCGCAGGTCGCCATGAGTCAGGAGGAGCTCGACGAGCTCCTGGGATCGCTGGTTGGAGGCGGAGAGCCATCATGAGCCAGAACACGAAAGCCCAGATCGAGGACATCTACCCGCTGTCCCCCATTCAGCAGGGGATGCTCTTCCACGAGCTCTACGAGCCGGAGCTCCGGGTCTACACGCAGCAGGTCGCCTGCGCCCTGGAGGGCGACCTCGACGCGGCGGCCCTCGAGCGCGCCTGGAGCCTGGTCGTCGAGCGCCATCCCCCCCTGCGCACCGGCTTCGTCTGGAAGCGGCGCGAGGAGCCGGTGCAGATCGCCTTCCGCGGCGCGGCGCCCGCCTGGCGGACGCACGACTGGTCGGAGCTGCCGGCGGCGGAGCAGCAGGGCCGGCTGGCGGACCTGTTGCGGGAGGACCACGCGAGAGGCTTCGATCTCGGCGCCGCGCCGCTGATGCGCCTGCATCTGGTGCGCCTGGCTCCGCGGACCCACCAGTTCGTCTGGAGCTACCACCACCTGCTGATGGACGGGTGGTCGCGCTCGCTCGTCCTGCAGGAGGTCTTCACCGCCTATGAGGCCCTCGTCCACGCCCGTCCGCCCGCCCTGCCGCCGGCGCCGCCGTTCAGCCGTTACGTCGCCTGGCTGCGCGCGCAGCGGCTCGACGAGGCGGAGCCCTTCTGGCGCCGCGCCCTGGGCGGCTTCGCCCATCCGACCCCCCTCGGCATCGACCGCCGGCCGGAGGAGGCGGCGGGCCGCGGTGGCTTCGGCCGCCTCGACGGCCGGCTGCCGGAGGAGCTGTCGAACGATCTGCGCGAGGCCGCGCGCCGCCATCAGTTGACGCTGAGCACCCTCCTGCAGGGCGTCTGGGCGCTCCTGCTGAGCGCCTGCGGCGGCGCGCGCGACGTGGTCTTCGGAGCCACCGTCTCGGGCCGCCCGGCGGACCTGGAAGGGGTCGAGTCGATGGTCGGCGTGATGATCAACACGCTGCCGGTGCGCGTCGAGGTGCCGGAGGACGGACATCTGCTCCCCTGGCTGCGGGAGCTGCAGGCGCAGTCGCTGGAGCTGCGCCGGTTCGAGCACACCCCGTTGGTCCGCATCCAGGAGTGGAGCGAGATCGAGCCGGGCCGGCCGCTCTTCGAGAGCATCCTGGTCTTCGAGAACCTGCCTACCCGGAAGGGCGCCCAGGGGGCGGCCGGCGACGGCCTCACCCTCTCCGCGGTGCGCGGCGTCGAGGCGACCAACTACCCGCTGGCCCTGATGGTGACGCCGGGCTCCGAGATCTCCCTCGCCCTCCTCTACGACCGGGCGCGCGTCGACGATCCGGTGGCCCACCGCGTCCTGTCGTCCGTGCGGACGCTCCTCGCCGCCCTGCCACCGGCGCTGTCGGGCACCGCGGCACGCCTCGGCGACCTGCCGCTGCTCGCCGCGGCCGAGCGCCACCAGGTGGTGGCCGAGTGGAACGACAGCGCCCGCGCGGTGCCGCGCGGCACGGTGCACGGCCTCTTCGAGGCGCAGGTTGACCGCGCGCCGGAGGCTTCCGCGCTGCTCGCCGGCGCCTGCCTCCTGACCTATGGCGAGCTGGAGGCGCGCGCCAACCGCCTGGCCAACCGCCTGCGCGCGCTCGGCGCCGGTCCCGAATCGCTGGTCGCCGTCGCTCTCGACCGCACTGCGGCCCTGCTGGTGGCGGTGCTCGGCGTGCTCAAGGCCGGGGGCGCCTACGTCCCCCTCGATCCCGGCTATCCGCGCGAGCGTCTCGAGCACATGCTCGCGGCGAGCGGCGCCGGCTGGCTGGTGACGCGGGAGGAGATCCTGCCGGTCCTCCCTGTGACGGAGGGGCTCCACGCCGTCTGCCTGCCGGAGGACGGCGACCTCGCCGGCGCGGAGAGCGCGACCCGCCCTGGCGTCTCCGTTCCCCTTGAGGCCGCCGCCTACGTGATCTTCACCTCGGGCTCCACCGGCCGGCCCAAGGGTGTGCAGGTCCCCCATGGGGCGGTGGTCAACTTCCTCGCCGCGATGGCGGAGCGGCCCGGCCTGCGGGCGGCGGACCGCCTGTACGCGGTCACCACCCTGTCGTTCGACATCGCCGGTCTCGAGCTGTACCTGCCCCTCACCGTCGGCGCCCAGGTCATCCTGGGCCGCGAGGTGGCGGACGGTCCCCGTCTGCTGGCCGACCTGGCGGCGACGGGCGCCACGGCTCTCCAGGCCACGCCCGCCACCTGGCGCCTGCTCCTCGCCTCGGGCTGGCAGGGGACGCCGGGGCTGCGCGCCTTCTGCGGCGGCGAGGCGCTGCCGCGCGATCTCGCCGCGGAGCTCACCGCGCGCTGCGCCGAGGTCTGGAACCTCTACGGTCCGACCGAGACGACGATCTGGTCCGCCGTCCACCGCGTCGAGCCGGGCGCCGAGGTCGCGGTCGGCCGGCCTGTCGCCAACACCGCGATCCGCCTGCTCGACCGTGCGCTGCGGCCGGTGCCGGTGGGGGTGGTGGGCGAGCTGTCGATCGGCGGTGCCGGCGTCGCCCGCGGCTACCTGAGCCGCCCGGACCTCACGGCTGAACGGTTCATCCCCGATCCGCTGGCGGAGAGCCCGGGGGAGCGGCTGTACCGCACCGGCGACCTCGCCCGCTTCCGCCCCGACGGCGCCATCGAGTACCTGGGACGGGAGGACCATCAGGTCAAGGTCCGCGGCTACCGCATCGAGCCCGGGGAGGTCGAGGAGACGCTCCGCGCCATCCCTGGTGTCCTGCAGGCGGTGGTCGTGGCGCGGCCACACGGGGGTGAGCTGCGCCTCGTGGCCTGGCTGGTGAGCAGGGACGGCCGGGAGCTCCCCGCGGGCGAGCTGCGCCGCGAGCTGGAGAGGCGGCTGCCCGCGTACATGATCCCCACCGCCTTCGTCTCCCTCCCTGCGCTCCCGTTGACCCCCAACGGCAAGATCGACCGCAAGGCGCTGCCGGATCCCGGGGGGGTGCGCGGGGAGCCGGACGGGCCGCCGGCCGCCGCGCGGACGCCGGTCGAGGCGAAGCTGGCCGGGCTCTGGTGCGAGCTGCTGGGCATCGAGCGGGCCGGCGTCGACGACAGCTTCTTCGAGCTGGGCGGCCACTCGTTGCTGGCGATCCGTTTGATGACGCGGGTGCGCGAGGCCTTCGGCGTCGAGGTGCCGCTGCGCCGCCTGCTGGCGCGGCCGACCCTCGGCGGCCAGGCGGCGGCGATCGCGCAGGTCAAGGCCGAGCAGGGCGCGGCGGCTGCGGGGGTGAGCGGCAAGCCGCTGCCGCGGCTGGTGGCCGATCCGGCCGCCTGGCACCGGCCGTTCCCGCTCAACGAAGTGCAGCAGGCCTACTGGATCGGGCGCCAGGGCTCGTTCGACCTCGGCAACGTGGCGGCGCACGGCTACAGCGAGATCGAGGTGCCGGATCTCGACCTGGAGAGCTTCCAGGGCGCCCTGCGCCGTCTCATCTCCCGCCACGGCATGCTGCGCGCGGTGGTCCATCCCGACGGCTTGCAGCAGGTGCTCGCCGGCGTGCCGCCCTACCGGGTGGAGGTCCACGACTGGCGCGGGCTCGCCGCGGAGGAGGCAGAGCGGCGCGCCCTGGAGCTGCGCGCGCGAATGTCGCACCAGGTGCGGCCCGCCGAGGTCTGGCCCCTCTTCGACGTCCGCGCCGGGCTGCTCGCCGGCGGCCGGACCCGCCTGTTCGTCAGCCACGACCTGCTGCTCACCGACGCCTGGAGCAGCCGCATCCTGCTCCAGGAGCTCGCTCTGCTGTACGACGATCCGGATGCGGTCCTGCTCCCCCTGGAGATGACCTTCCGCGACTACGTGCTGGCGGAGCGTGGGTTGGAGGAGACCGATCTGTACCGCCGCGCCGAGGCCTACTGGCGCGGCCGGCTCGACAGCCTCCCGCCGGCGCCGGACCTGCCGCTCGCCCGCCATCCCGGGTCGCTCCAGGAAGTGCGCTTCGGCCGCCGCGCCACCCGCTTCGGGGCCGCGCAGTGGCTGCGGCTGAAGCGGCGGGCGGCCCAGGCAGGGATCACGCCGGCCGGCATCCTGCTCGCCGCCTACGCGGACGTGCTGGCGGTGTGGAGCCGCGCGCCCCGCTTCACCGTCAACCTGACCACCTTCAACCGCCTGCCGCTCCATCCGCAGGTCGACGACGTGGTGGGCGACTTCACCTCGCTCACCCTGCTGGAGGTCGGCCACGATGCCGCGCAGCCGTTCGAGATCCGCGCCCGCGCCGTGCAGGAGCGCCTCTGGGAAGACCTGGAGCACCGCGCGGTCGGCGGTGTGCGCGTCCTGCGCGAGCTGGCGCGGCGGCGCGGCCGGAGCTCCGGCACGCTGATGCCGGTGGTGTTCACCAGCCTGCTGTTCGACACCCGGCTCGACGAGGCCGCGGAGGACCCCGCCGCGGCCGGCGAGGGGGCCTGGGCCTACGGCATCTCGCAGACGCCGCAGGTCTGGCTCGATTGCCAGGTCTCGGAAGCCGGCGGCGCCCTCACGGTCTGCTGGGATGCTGTGGAGGATCTCTTCCCGGCCGGGATGCTCGACGACCTGTTCGCCGCCTATCGCCGTCTGGTCGAGCGGCTGGCCGACGAGCCCGCGGCCTGGGAGCAGGCGGGGGCTCCCTGGGCGCCCGCGGCGCACCGCGAGCTCTATGCCCGGGTCAACGCCACGGAGGCGCCGGTCTCCGGCGAGCTGCTGCACACCCTGTTCGACACCGCGGCGCGCCGCGATCCCGAGCGTCCCGCGGTCCTCGCGCCCGGCCGCACTCTCACCTACGGCGAGCTCCTGGCCCGCGCCAACCGCCTCGCCCGGGAGCTGCGAGAGCGCGGCGCGCGGCCGAACCACCTGGTGGGGGTGGTGATGGAGAAGGGGTGGGAGCAGGTGGTGGCGGTCCTCGGCATCCTCAAGGCCGGCGCCGCCTACCTGCCGCTCGACGCCGCCTTGCCGCGGGAGCGTCTGCACCAGCTCCTTGCCCGCGGCGCGTGCGAGCTCCTGGTGACGCAGCCGTGGATCGACGAGCGGCTCGACTGGCCCGCCGGGGCCGGCCGCCTGGTGGTGGACGGCGCGGCGCCGGCCGCCGCGGATCTCGCCGGCCCGGAGAGCGTCCAGGCCGCGACCGATCTCGCCTACGTCATCTTCACCTCGGGCTCCACCGGCCTGCCCAAGGGGGTGATGATCGACCATCGCGGCGCCGTCAACACGGTCCTCGACGTCAACCGGCGCCTGGAGATGCGGCCGGACGACCGCGTCCTCGCCCTGTCGTCGCTGAGCTTCGACCTGTCGGTCTGGGACGTCTTCGGCACCCTGGCGGCCGGCGGCGCCCTGGTGATCCCTCCGGCCGCCGCGGGGCGCGATCCGGAGGTCTGGGCCGGGCTGGTGGAGAGCTGTGGCGTGACGGTGTGGAACTCGGTTCCGGCGCTCCTGGAGATGCTGACGGTGGCGGTCTCCCGCCGGCCCGAGGCGCGGCTCGACAGCCTGCGCCACGTCCTCCTCTCGGGCGACTGGATCCCCGTCCATCTGCCGGACCAGATCCGCGCGCGCTGCCCGCGGGTGCAGGTGCTCAGCCTTGGAGGGGCCACCGAGGCTTCGATCTGGTCGATCCTGTATCCGGTCGGCGCCGTCGATCCCGCGCAGCCGAGCATCCCCTACGGCCGGCCGATGCTCAACCAGACGTTCCACGTGCTCGACGCCGCTCTGGAGCCGCGTCCTCTGTGGGTGCCGGGCGAGCTCTACATCGGCGGCATCGGCCTCGCCCAGGGGTACTGGAGGGACGAGGAGAAGACCCGGGCGAGCTTCCTCATGGCACCGTCGGGCGAGCGGCTCTATCGCACCGGCGACTGGGGCCGTTACCTGCCGGACGGCGAGATCGAGTTCCTCGGGCGCGAGGACCTGCAGGTCAAGATCCAGGGACACCGCATCGAGCTCGGTGAGATCGAGGCGGCGCTGGAGAGCCACCCCGAGGTGCGCTCCGGCGTGGTCGTCGCGGTGGGCGCCGACCGCGCCCGCCGGCGCCTGGTGGGCTACGTGGTGCCCGAGGCCGGTGCGGTTCCGGCGGCCCCCGCCGCGGGCGAGGAGATTGCGCTCCCCTGGCCGCCCGAGCCGCTCTCGGCGCCGGTGGCGGTGGCGCCCGGCTCCGGTCCCATGCCGCTGCCGGCCTTCGCCGACCTCCTGGCCTGCCTGCTCCGGGTCGATCTGCCGGAGTCGCCGCTGCCGAAGGCCCGGTACGCCTCGGCCGGCAGCCTGCATCCGGTTCAGGTCCATCTCTGGGTCGGCCCGGGCCGGGTCGAGGGCGTACCGGCCGGCGCCTGGTTCTACGACCCGCGGGAGCACCGGCTCCTGGCCCTGGCGCCCGGTGATTCCCCGGATCGGCCGGAGCTGCCGGAGGACGCGGTCTGCGCCTTGTTCCTGGTCGGGGAGATGCGGGCGATCGCGCCGCTCTATGGCGAGCTGGCGCGGGAGTTTTCCCTCCTCGAGGCGGGCTACGCCGGCCATCTGCTCGCCGCCACCTGCGGCGGGCGCGGTCTGCAGCTCCGCCAGCTCGCCGGACCGGGGCCGGAGCGCCTGCGCCGGCTCTTCCGCCTGGAGGAGCCGCAGCTTCCCCTGTGGTCCCTGGCGGTGACGCCGCGCCCGGCCGGGAAGGCCGCCGCCGCGCCCGCGGAGGAGGCCGGCGAGCCGATCGCACCGTTCGACGCGAGCACGCTCGGCGCGCCGATCGAGGACGAGATGGCCCGCCTGGAGCTCAAGCTGCGCCAGCCGGGCCTGCGCCGGCTGCCCGGGGCCGCGGCCGTCGAGCTGCCGCGGCCGGAGCTCGACGCCGCCCGGCTCGACGCCTACCGCGCGCGGCGCAGCCACCGTGAGTACCTCGGCCGCCCGGTGTCGCGCGAGCAGCTCGGGGGCCTGCTCTCGACGCTGGCGCGGCTGGAGGCGGGGGAGGGGAGGATGCCCGGTCTGGGCGAGAGCCTGCCCTGGCGCCTGTACCTGGCGGTCCGGCCGGAGGGCGTGGCCGGCCTGGAGCCCGGGATGTACGCGTACGACAGCGCCCGGCACCGGCTCGTCCTGCTCGCCCCCGGTGACCTGGTCGACGCCGGGCTCCACGCCGCGGTCAACCGGCCGATCCACGAGCAGTCCCGCTTCGTCCTCTTCTTCGTCCGCCGGCCGGACGCCGGCACGGACCGCGGCCTGCTCGCGGCGGGGTTCGCCGGCCAGCTCCTGATGGAGAACGCCGCGCGCCACGAGATCGGCCTCTGCCCGATCGGCACCTTCGCCTTCGACCGGGTGGCGCGCGCCGCCGGCCTCGATGCCGGTGCCGTCCTGCTCCACACCCTGGCCGGCGGCTGCATCCCGCCGCTCGCCGGTGCGCAGGACGCCGTGGCGGAGCACGCCGGTGCTGTCGCGGACCCCTATCGTGACCTGGCCGGCCGGCTGGACCTCTACCTGCGCGAGCGGCTGCCGGAGTACATGGTGCCGGCCCGCCTGGTCCCCCTCGCCGCCCTCCCTCTCTCCGCGAACGGCAAGGTGGACCGCGGCGCCCTGGCGGCGCTCGATCCGGCCGCGGCGGAGCCCGACGTGCCGTTCGTCCTGCCCGAGTCGGCGACCGAGCGCCTCCTCGCCGATCTCTGGAAGGAGGCCCTGCAGGTCGAGCGGGTGGGTGTCTACGACAACTTCTTCGACCTCGGCGGCAACTCGCTCCACATGGTGCGGGTCTACGTGCGCCTGCAGGAGGCCCTCGGCCGGGAGATCCGGATCACCGAGCTGTTCCGGCACCCGACGATCCACTCCCTCACCGGCTTCCTGGCCGGCGACACGGCCCCCGCGCAGCCGGCGCTCGAGGAGGCGGCGGACCGCGCCGGCAGATACCGCGAAGCGATGCAGCGACAGAAGCAGGCCATGCGCCAGCGCATGGCGCCGGAAAGGAACGATTCCAATGCGTGACGAGCAGCAGATGGACGGGATTGCGATCATCGGCATGGCGTGCCGCTTCCCCGGCGCGCGCGGCCCGGAGGAGCTCTGGCGCAACCTGCGCGACGGCGTGGAATCGATCGCGCCGCTCACCGACGAGCAGTTGCGCACCGCCGGAGTGAGCCCGGAGCTCCTCGCCCACCCGGCCTATGTCAAGGCGGCGGCGATGGTCGAGGGGATCGACCAGCTCGACGCGCCCTTCTTCGGCCTCAGCCCGCGCGAGGCGGAGCTGACCGACCCGCAGCAGCGCCTCTTCCTGGAGCACGCCTGGGAGGCCCTGGAGAACGCGGGCTACGATGCGGAGAGCTTCGCGGGGCGGATCGGCGTCTACGCCGGAGCGCGCCTGAACACGTACCTGCTGGAGAACGTCTACCCGCAGCGGGCCACGATCCGCAACATCGACCCCCTGCAGGTCCTGATCGGCAACGAGAAGGACTACCTGGCGACCCAGGTGTCGTACCGGCTCGGCCTGACCGGGCCCAGCCTCGGCGTGCAGACGGCCTGCTCGACCTCGCTCGTCGCGGTCTCCCTGGCCTGCCAGGGCCTCTTCAGCTACCAGTGCGACATGGCGCTGGCCGGCGCGGTCAGCGTGCGCGTCCCCCAAGCCGAGGGCTATCTCTTCCAGGAGGGAGGGATCACCTCGCCCGACGGGCACTGCCGGGCGTTCGACGCGCGCGCCCAGGGGACGGTGTTCGGCAGCGGGCTCGGGATCGTCGTGCTCAAGCGGCTGGAGGACGCGGTGCGCGACGGCGACACGATCCGCGCGGTCATCCGCGGCTGGGCGATCAACAACGACGGCGCGGCCAAGGTGGGCTATACGGCGCCCGGGCAGACCGGCCAGGCGGACGTCATCGCCATGGCCCAGGCCCTCGCGGGCGTTTCGCCCGACACCATCGGCTACGTCGAGGCGCACGGCACCGGCACGCCCCTGGGCGACCCGGTCGAGGTGGCGGCGCTCGACGAGGTGTTCCGCAGCGCGACGAGCCGCCGCGGCTTCTGCGCCCTCGGCTCGGTCAAGACCAACCTCGGGCATCTCGACACGGCTGCTGGCATGGCGGGCCTGATCAAGACCACGCTGGCGCTGGAGCACCGGCAGATCCCGCCCAGCCTGCATTGCAGCGAGCCCAATCCGCGGATCGACTTCGCGGCGAGCCCGTTCTACGTCAACACGCGGCTCGCCGAGTGGCACTCCGAGCCCGGGACGCCGCGGCGGGCGGGCGTCAGCTCGTTCGGCATCGGCGGGACCAACGCCCACCTGGTGCTCGAAGAAGCGCCGCCGCCCGCGCCGCGAGACCGGTTGCGCCCTGCGCAGCTCCTGGTGCTGTCGGCCCGGAGCGCGGCGGCGCTCGACATGGCGACGGCCCGTCTGGCCCGCCATCTCGAGCTCCATCCCGGGATCGCCTTGGCCGACGTCGCCTGCACGCTGCAGGCCGGCCGCCGGAGATTCCCGCACCGCCGGACGGTCGTGGCCAGGGACCGGGAAGACGCCCTCCAGGCGCTCGCCGCGTCCGATCCGCGCCGGGTGGCCACGGACGTCCAGACCCATCGCGACCGGCCGGTGGCCTTCCTCTTCCCCGGGCAAGGCGCGCAGCACCCGAACATGGGGCTGGAGCTCTACCGGCAGGAGCCCGTCTTCCGCGAGGAGCTGGACCGTTGCTGCGAGCTGCTGCGGCCCTGGCTGGCGGCCGACCTCCGGCCGCTGCTCTTCCCGGCGCCGGGCGAAGAGGACAAGGCCGCGGCGCGGCTGGCCGAGACCGGCGTCACGCAGCCGGCTCTCTTCGCCGTCGAGCACGCGCTGGCGAAGCTCTGGATGGCCTGGGGCATCCGGCCCAAGGCGATGGCCGGGCACAGCGTCGGCGAGTACGTCGCGGCCTGCCTGTCCGGTGTCTTCCGGCTGGAGGACGCGGCACGCCTCGTCGCCGTCCGCGCCCGGCTCATGCAGGAGACGCCCGCGGGCGCGATGCTCTCGGTCCCTCTGCCGGAGACCGCGCTGCGTCCTCGCCTCGGCGGCGGGCTGGCTCTGGCGGCGGTCAACGGCCCCGGCCTCTGTGCGGTGGCCGGCGCCCCCGAGGAGGTCGAGGCGCTGGCGCAGCAGCTCGCCGCCGAAGGCGTGGAGTGCCGCCGCCTCCGGGTCGGGCGGGCCTTCCACTCGGCGATGATGGACCCGGTCCTGGCGCGTTTCGCCGAGGCGGCCGAAGGCGTCCGGCTGAGCCCGCCGCGAATTCCATTCCTGTCCAACCTGACCGGCGGCTGGATCACCGCGGCGGAGGCGACGAGCCCCGCGTACTGGGTCCGGCATCTGCGCCAGACGGTGCGCTTCGCCGACAACCTGCAGGCGCTGCTGGCGGACCCGGACGTCTCCCTGCTCGAGGTCGGACCGGGGAAGTCCCTCGGGTCGCTCGCGATCCGCCACCCCGCCCGCACCGCGGATCATTGGGTCGGTTCCTCGCTGCGCCACCCCGCCGAGCCGCGGGCCGACCGGGAGGTCCTGCTCGAAGCGCTGGGCGGCCTCTGGCGGGCGGGTGTGCGGGTCGACTGGTCCGGATTCTGGGCGCGGGAACGCCCGCGGCGGGTCCCGCTGCCCGGCTATCCCTTCGAGCGCGGGCGGTACTGGCTCGAAGCGGCAACGGCCCATCCGGCCGGCGGCTTCGCGGTGCCGGCCTGGAAGCAGACGCCGGCGCCGTTGCCCTTGCGCCCGGAGGAGGAGGGCGGCCCAGGAAAACGGTGCCTCCTCTTCATGGACGACGCCAGCCTGGCCGACGGGATCGCCCGCCGGCTCGCAGCGGCGGGGCGGGAGGTGATCCGGGTCTTCGCGGGAGACGCCTTCGCCCACCACGGTGACGGCGCATATACCCTCGCGCCCGCGGAGCCCGGCGGATACGGCGCCCTGCTCGCCGACCTCAAGGCTCGCGACAGGGTCCCGGACACGATCTTCCATTGCTGGAGCGTCACCGGCACGGAGGACGGCGCGCCGGCCGCGGAGCACCTGCAGGACCGCGGCTTCTACAGCCTGCTCTTCCTCGCCCAGGCGCTGGGGGAGCGCGGGATCCGCACGCCGCTGCGGCTCGCCGTGCTCTCCGATGGTCTGCACAAGGTCGGCGGGGAGATCCATCTGCAACCGGCCAAAGCCACGCTCCTGGGGCCTTGCCGGGTGATCCCCCAGGAATATCCGAACGTCCTCTGCTCCAGCCTCGACGTCGTCCTGCCCGCGCCGGGGGCCGAGCGCGAACGGCTCATCGACCGGCTGCTCGGCGAGCTGTCCGGACCGCCCGAAAACGTCGCCTGGCGCGGCAACATCCGCTGGGTGCAGGTCCTGGAGCCGGCCGCGCTGGAGGGGGGCTCCGGGCTGCCCCGGCGGCTGCGCCCGGAGGGTGTCTACCTGATCACCGGCGGCCTCGGCGGGATCGGGCTCGTTCTCGCCGGGCACCTGGCGCGGACGGCGCGGGCGAAGCTGGTGCTGACCGGGCGCTCGCCGTTCCCCGGGCGCGAGGAATGGGACGCCTGGGTGGATGCCCATGGCCCGGACGGCGAGATCAGCCGGAAGATCCTGCGGCTGAAGAGCCTGGAGAGCACCGGCGGCGAGGTCCTCACCCTCCGCGCGGACGCCGCGAGCCTGCCGGAGATGCGGCAGGTGGTCGAGCGGGCGCGGGCGCGGTTCGGGGCGATCCACGGCGTGATCCATGCCGCGGGCCTGCCGGGTGGCGGCGTCATCCAGCTCAAGACCCGCGAGGCGGCCGCCGCGGTGCTCGCCCCGAAGGTGGACGGCACCCTGGTGCTGGACGCTCTGTTCGCGGGCGAGCCGCTCGACTTCCTGCTGCTCTGCTCGTCGACCTTCGCCCTCCAGGGCGGGGTCGGACGGGTCGATTACTGCGCCGCCAACGCGTTCCTCGACGTCTACGCCCGCCACCGCGACGGCTGCGAGGCGGGCTATACCGTCGCCGTCGACTGGGACGGCTGGTCGGAGGTGGGGATGGCGGCGCGCGCCGTGGAGCCGGCGGCCGGAGTGCGCCGGGAGGAGCCCCGGGCCGAGGAGCCTTCCACGCCGGTGGACCACCCGCTCCTCGGCCGCCGGCTGCTCGACGCGGCGGCGACGGTCTTCGTCACGGACCTGGACCCGTCCACCGATTGGGTGCTCACCGAGCACCGGCTGATGGAGACGCCGGCCCCTCCCGGCGCCGCGCTGGTCGAGATGATGCGGGCGGCCGCCGCCGAGACGGTCGGCGGGGGGAAGGTCCAACTGCGGGACGTCACGTTCCTGACGCCGCTGTGGGTCCCGGACGGAGAGACGCGGGCGGTCCGCACGGTGCTCACGCCCGGCAGGAACGGCTGGTCGGCGAAGGTCGTCACCCAGGTCACCGGGGAGACGGAGCCGGCCTGGAGGGAGCACGCCACCGCGAGCATCGTCCGGACGTCGCGGCCGGCCCGCCACGTCTCCCTCGAGCGGATCGCCGCGCGCTGCGCGGGCACGGTACGGACCTTCGAGCCGGGGCAGACCTGGCGTGCCGAGGGACTGGGTTTCTGGGGTCCTCGCTGGAGCTGCCTGCGGCGGCTCGAGGCCGGCGTCGACGAAGGGCTGGCGGTCCTGGAGCTCCCCGCGGCCTACGGTGGCGACCTGGAGCATTTCTGGCTGCATCCCGCGCTGCTGGACGTCGCCACCGCCTGTGGCCTCGCCCTGGCGAAGGACGGCTTCTTCCTCCCTCTCTTCTACGGCTGCCTGACCTGTCACGGTCCCCTCCCCGGGAGCTTCTACAGCCATTTCCGTCTGCGGGGCGCAAGCCCTGGCGAAGACGTCCTGCAGCTCGACGTCTCGCTGTTGGACGGTGAGGGCGTCGAGCTGGTGACGATCGAGGAGTTCACCTTGAAACGGGTGGAAGAAGTGGTCCCGGAGCGCCGCGTGCCGGCCTCGGCCCCGGCACGTTTCTCCGGCATCTCCTCCGCGGAGGGCGCGGAAGCGTTCTCCCGGATCCTGGACCGCTGCACCTCGCCGCAGATCGTCGTCACGCCCCGGTCCGCCGCCGTGCCGGACACTTCGTTCACCCCCGGGGAGGCGGAGGCGGCCACCGCGGTGGCGCATGCGCGGCCCGGCCTCTCGACGCCCTACGTGGCGCCACGGAGCGAGATCGAGAGCGCGCTCGCCGAGATCTGGCGGCAGGCTCTCGGCTTCGAGCAGATCGGCGTCTACGACAGCTTCTTCCAGCTCGGTGGCCACTCCGTGGTGGCGATCCAGTTGATCTCCCGGATCCGGGAGGAGCTCGAGATCGAGCTCCCCCTCAACGTCCTCTTCGAAGCCAACACCATCGCCGGCCTGGCGGCCGTCATCGTGCGCACCTTGAGCGAGAACGCGGGCCCGGAGGACCTCTCGGAGGTCCTGGCCGAGCTCGACGGGCTCTCCGACGAGGAGGCCTACGCACTGGCGGCCGGGCCGGACGCAGGGGATCTCCCATGAGCAACGTGCAGACCCGCATCGCCGACCTCTCGCCGGAAAAGCTCAAGCTGCTGGCGCAGCGTCTCAAGAAGGGGCCGCGGGAGAGGACTCTCCCCATCCTGCGGCCGGCCCCGGAGCGCCGGTACGAGCCGTTTCCGCTCACCGACGTCCAAGAGGCGTACTGGATCGGCCGCCAGAGCCTCTTCGAGCTCGGCAACGTCGCCTCCCACGCCTACATCGAGATCCCGTACCGCGGGCTCGACCTCGGGCGCCTCGAGCGCGCTCTCGACCGGCTGATCGAGCGCCACGAGATGCTGCGCGCCATCGTCCTGCCCGACGGGCGCCAGCAGATCTTGGCGAGCGTACCGCCCTACCGCATCCGGGAGACGGATCTGCGCGGCCGTTCCAGCGCGGCGGTGGAGGCCCACCTCGAAGGCGTGCGCGCCGAGATGTCGCACCAGGTGCTGCCGGCCGACCGCTGGCCCCTTTTCGAGATCCGCGCCTCGGTCCTGGGCGGCGACCGCTCGATCGTCCACCTGAGCTTCGACATCCTGATCGGCGACATCTGGAGCTTCCAGCTCCTGCAGCGCGAGCTCGACGAGCTCTATGCCGATCCCGCGGCGGAGCTGCCGGCGATCGAGATCTCGTTCCGCGACTACGTGATGGCCCAGGCCGCGTTCGAGGAGACACCGGCCTTCCAACGCTCGGCCGACTACTGGCAGAAGCGTCTGCCGACGCTGCCGCCGGCGCCGGATCTGCCGCTCGCGGTCAGCCCCGCCACCCTGCGCGAGCCCCGCTTCCGGCGGCGGATGGCGACGCTCGACGCCGCGAGCTGGGGCGTGCTCAAGGCGCGTGCCACCGAGCGCGGGATCACCCCCTCGGGCCTGCTGCTCGCGGCCTACGGCGAGATCCTGTCGCTGTGGAGCAAAGCGCCGCGCTTCACCGTCAACGTGACCACGTTCAACCGGATGCCGGTCCACCCGGCGATCAACCGGGTGGTGGGCGATTTCACCTCCCTCACCCTGGTGGCCCTGGACGCCACTCTCCCCGGCGCGTTCGCCGCGCGGGCGCAGGGCGTGCAACAGCAGCTCTGGCGCGACCTGGAGCACGGGCACGTCAGCGCCATCCGCCTGCTGCGCGAGCGCACGCGGGCGATGCACGGAGCTCCCGGCGCCGCGATGCCGGTGGTGTTCACCAGCCTGCTGTTCAACGCGGCGCAGGAAGTGCCCGCACCTCCCCCCTCCGGGCCGCTGCAGGTCGAGGCGGGCACGAGCCACAACATCTCGCAGACGCCGCAGGTCTGGCTCGACTTCCAGGTCGGCGAGGAGCACGGCACCCTCGTCTTCAACTGGGACGCGGTGGAGGATCTCTTCCCGGCCGGCCTGCTCGACGACATGTTCGGCGCCTTCCGCGCGCTGCTGCGCTCTCTGGTGGACGACGCGGCGGCCTGGGGCCGGACGGCGCGCCCCTGGGTCCCGGAGGAGCAGTTGCGGCAGAGGCGGCAGGTCAACGCCACGGCTGCGCCGGCTCCCACCGCCCTGTTGCACGAGCTGTTCGAGGAGCAGGTCCGCCGCGATCCCGTGCGGCTCGCCGTGGCCGCGGCCGGCGCGCGCCTGAGCTATGGGGCGCTCGACCGCCTCGCGGAGCTTCTGGCCCGCCGCCTGCGCCGGGCCGGCGCCCGGCCGAACCGGCTGGTCGCGGTGGCGATGGAGAAGGGATGGGAGCAGGTCGCGGCCGTGCTGGCGATCCTCAAGAGCGGCGCGGCCTACCTGCCGCTCGATCCGGGCCTCCCCGCGGAGCGCTTCCGCCATCTCTTGCAGCACGCAGAGGTGGAGCTCGCCCTGACCCAGCCCTGGCTCGACGAGGCGCTCGACTGGCCGCCGGGGATCGAGCGCTTCCGCGTCACCGACGGTGACGGCGGGATGGTGGAGGAGGACGGTACACCGCTCGCACCGCTCCAGGGGCTGGACGATCTCGCCTACGTGATCTTCACCTCCGGCTCGACCGGCCTGCCCAAGGGGGTTGCCATCGACCACCGCGGCGCGGTCAACACCATCCTCGACGTCAACCGGCGTTTCGCGGTCGGCCCCGGCGACCGCGTCCTGGCCCTCTCGTCCCTGGGCTTCGATCTCTCGGTCTACGACGTCTTCGGGATGCTCGCGGCCGGCGGCTGCGTGGTGATCCCCGAGCGGTCGGCGCGGCGCAGCCCGGACCGCTGGTACGAGCTGCTGCGCGACGAGCGGGTGACCCTGTGGAATTCCGTCCCGGCGCTGATGCAGATGCTCGCCGAGTACGCCGCCGACCGTGGCGCGGCACCCCTGCCTCTGCTGCGCGTCGCGATGCTGTCGGGCGACTGGATTCCGGTCGGCCTGCCGGAACAGGTACGGGCACTGGCGCCGGCGGCGCGGGTGATCAGCCTCGGCGGCGCCACCGAAGCTTCGATCTGGTCGGTCCTCTACCCGGTCGGCGCGGTCGATCCGGCCTGGAAGAGCATCCCCTACGGCCGTCCGATGGACAACCAGACGATGGAGGTCCTCGACACCGGCCTCGCACCGCGTCCTGTGTGGGTCCCCGGCGACCTCTACATCGGCGGCATCGGTCTCGCCCAGGGCTACTGGCGCGACGAGGAGAAGACGCGGGCGAGCTTCGTGGTGCATCCGGAGACCGGGGAGCGCCTCTACCGCACCGGCGATCTCGCCCGCTGGCTCCCCGACGGCCAGCTCGAGTTCCTCGGCCGCGAGGACTCGCAGGTCAAGGTCCAGGGCTACCGCATCGAGCTCGGCGAGATCGAGACCGCCCTGGAACGGCATCCGGCCGTGCGCCAGGGCATCGCTCTCGCCGTGGGGGCGGGGAATGCCCGGCGCCTGGTCGCCTGCGTGGTCCCGCACGCCTCCGATGCGTCCACCGCGGAGGCGATCCCGGAGAGCACCGTGGTACCGGCCGCCGGACCCGCGCTCGCCGGGCGTGGCCGCATCGCCGCGGGGAGCGCTCCCTTCGCGGCGTTCGGCGAGCTGCTGGGCTCTCTCCTGCAGCGCAAGCCCGCCGACGCCGTCCTGCCCAAGTACCGCTATCCCTCGGCGGGCAGCCTCTATCCGGTCCAGACCTACGCGCTGGTCCGGCCGGGCGGCGTCGACGGAGTCCCGGGCGGGGCCTACTACTTCCATCCGCGCGAGAACCGGCTGATCCGGCTGGCGGCGGAGCCGCCGGAAGGCCTGGCGGCCTCCTGGTGCGATGAGGACGCTTGTGCGCTGGCCGGATTCGCCATCGTCCTGGTCGCCGACCTCGCGGCGATCGAGCCGGTCTATGGCGATCTCGCCCGGCCGTTCTCCGTGCTGGAGGCGGGTGCGATGAGCGAGCTCTTGCGCGAGCTGGCCCCGGCCTGTGGTCTCGCCCTGGAGCCGGCCCTGCCCGCCGCCACCGCTCTCTTGCGCGAGCACCTCTCCCTGGGTGAGAGCCAGGTGCCGGTGCACGTGCTGCTGGGCGGGCGGCTCGCCTGGGAAGACACCGGCGGTGCCGGCGCGCGGCCCGTCACGGCCTCTCCGGCGGCGCCGGTCCTCGCTCCCGGCGTGGCGCCGGTGTTGCGCAAGGCGCTCGCTGATCCTCTGGCGGAGCTGGAGTTCCGGCTGAGCGAGCCCGGCCTGCGCAAGACCGATTCGTCGCTGCCGGAGCTGCGCCTGCCGGCACCGCGCGAGGGTGAGGCACGGGAGCGCCTCTACAGCGAGCGCCGCAGCCACCGGGAGTTCCTCGCCCGGCCGCTGCCCGCGAGCCTCCTGGCGGAGCTCCTCGCCGAGCTTGCGTTGGCCGGCCACCGCAATGCCTCCCTGCCACGCCTCCGCGCCGCCGACCTGCCGGCGCTCCGGCTCTACGTCGACGTCAAGGCGGAGCGCGTGGCGGGGTTGGCGGCGGGTTGCTACCGCTATGACCCCACCGGGGAGCAGCCCTGGGTCCGTCTCGCCGCCGCCGGGGAGATCGAAGCGGGTGTCCATGCGACGGTCAACCAGCGCGCCTTCGAGCAGTCGGCGTTCTCTCTCTTCCTGGTCGCCGATCCGGCGGACGCCCCATCCGCCGTCGCGCCCTGGGCTCTCGACGGCGCCGCTCTGGAGGCGGGCGCGCTGGTCCAGCGCCTGATGGAGCGGGCGCCGCGGCACGGGATCGGTCTCTGCCCGATCGGCACGGTGGAGCTCGACCGGCTCCGCCCGCGGCTCGGCCTGGCGGCGGGTGACGTCCTGGTGCACAGCCTCCTCGGCGGCGCGATTTCCTCCGGCGGAGGTGACAAGGCCGCCGCACGCCCGCAGGAGGACGGGCTCGGCGCCGGGCTCCGGGAGCTGCTGGGCCAGCAGCTCCCCGAGTACATGGTCCCCACCGCGGTCTTCACCGTCGCGGAGGTCCCCCTGACCGGCAACGGCAAGGTGGACCGCAAAGCCCTGGCCGCGCGGCTCGACATGCCGGCGCAGGAGCCGGCGGTCTACGCGCCGCCCCGCACCCCCGCCGAGCGGCGCGTCGCCGCCCTCTGGCAGGAGGTGCTGGGCGTCGGCAAGGTCGGCATGAACGACAACTTCTTCGAGCTGGGCGGCAGCTCGGTCACCCTGGTGCGCCTGCACCGCAAGCTGCAGGATCTGCTCGGCCGCGACATCCCCCTGACGCAGCTCTTCGCGCATCCGACGCCGCGCTCTCTCGCCGCTCTCCTCGATCGCCAGGTCCCGGAGAGCGCGCCGCTCGGCGAAAACCTCGAACGCGCCGGGATGCGCCGCGCGGCGCGCGACCGCCGGCGGCGGCCCGGACAGCTCCCTGGAGCAGATGAGGCGGAATCCCATGAGTAGATCTGCGAACGACCTGCCGGGCATCGCCGTGGTCGGGTACGCCGGGCGCTTCCCGGGAGCGGCTGACGTCGAGCAGCTCTGGCATCACCTGCGCGATGGTGTGGAGACCATCCGCCGCCTCTCCGACGAGGACCTGGCCGAAGCGGGTGTTCCCTCCGTGCTGAGCAGCGCACCGGGCTACGTGCGTGCGGCCTCCTGCGTCGACGGCCTGGAGCAGCTCGACGCGGCGTTCTTCGACATCAACCCGCGCGAAGCCGAGGTTCTCGACCCGCAGCACCGCCTCTTTCTCGAATGCACCTGGGAGGCGTTCGAGACCGCGGGCTACGACTGCCGCACGTTCCCCGGGCGGATCGGCGTCTACGCAGGGTCTCGCATCAGCGACTACTTCCTCTACCACCTGCTGACCAATCCGCAGGTCATCGACACCGTCGGCCAGCTCCAGGTCCTGTTCGGCAACGACAAGGACTACCTGTCGACCTTCACCTCGTACAAGCTCAACCTGCGGGGTCCGAGCGCCGGCGTGCAGACGGCCTGCTCCTCGTCCCTGGTGGCAGCGCACCTGGCGTGCGAGAGCCTGCTCAATGGCGAATGCGACATGGCGATCGCCGGGGGCGTCTCGGTCCACCTCCCGTCCAAGGCGGGCTACCTCTACCAGCCGGGAGGGTTGCTGTCGCCGGACGGCCACTGCCGCTCGTTCGACGCACAGGCGGCCGGGACGGTGTTCGGCAGCGGGGTCGGTGTCGTGGTCCTGCGCCGCCTGGAGGATGCGCTCGCCGCCGGGGACCATGTGCGCGCCGTCATCCTCGGCTCGGCGGTCAACAACGACGGCTCTCTCAAGGTGGGTTTCTCGGCCCCCAGCGAAGAGGGGCAGGCCGGCGCCATCGCCGAGGCGATGGCGGTGGCCGGTGTAGAGCCGGACGACATCGGCTATGTCGAGGCCCATGGCAGCGGCACCCCGATCGGCGATCCGATCGAGATCGCGGCGCTCACCCGCGCGTTTCGCGAGGGCACCGGCCGGCAGGGCTTCTGCGCGCTCGGCTCGGTCAAGAGCAACGTCGGGCACCTGGAAGCCGCGGCGGGCGCCGCCGGCCTGATCAAGACCGTGCTCGCTCTGGAGCACAGGACCCTGCCGCCCAGCCTGCACTTCGAGACCCCCAACCCGCGGATCGACTTCGCCGCGAGCCCGTTCTACGTCAACACCGAGAGCCGGCCGTGGACGACCGATGGCCGGCCGCGCCGCGCCGGTGTCAGCTCCTTCGGCCTGGGCGGCACCAACGTGCACATGGTCCTCGAAGAGGCGCCCGAGCCGGCGCCGTCCGGACCGTCCCGGCCCTGGCAGCTCCTGGTGCTGTCGGCCCGGTCGGACACGGCTCTCCAGGCGGGCGCCCGCCGGTTGCGCCGGCACCTGGAGCTCCATCCCGGACAGCCCCTGGCCGACGTCGCGTTCACCTGCCAGGTGGGCCGGCACGCCTTCGAGCACCGGCGGGCCGTGCTCTGCCAGAACGCCGAGGAGGCGTGCCGCGCTCTCGACGGGCGCGAGCCCGGCCGGGTCTTCGACAGCATCGAGGAGACCCGGGACCGCCCGGTCGCCTTCCTGCTGCCGGGGCTCGGCGATCACTACCGGGGGATGGGGCGGGAGCTCTACGAGACGGAGCCCGTCTTCCGCGAGGAGCTCGACCGCTGCGCCCGGTTGCTTGCGCCACACCTGGGGGCCGACCTGATCGAGCTCCTGTACCCGGCCGGCGCGCCCGAGGCGCCGCGGGACGGGGGGGTCGATCTCCGGCGCCTGCTCGGACGCGCCAGGGCGGACGGCGGCGCCGATCCCCTCCGCCGGACGCTCTTCGCCCATCCGGCGGTCTTCGCGCTGGAGCACTCCCTGGCCCGGCTCTGGATGGCCTGGGGCGTCCGGCCGCAGGCCCTGATCGGCTACAGCCTCGGAGAGTACACGGCGGCGTGCCTCGCCGGCGTGCTGTCGCTCGAA
>Ga0062379_10000037_pt1 | contig 20231 bp, 12 predicted proteins | sample DOMMetBare2Fresh_2_FD_59484 | JGI IMG/M metagenome (GOLD analysis project Ga0062379, IMG submission 59484) | Wetland sediment microbial communities from St. Louis River estuary, USA, under dissolved organic matter induced mercury methylation -... | ecosystem: Environmental > Aquatic >...
TCGCATACAATCGCAGGCGCTTCGCGAAGAAGGGGGGGCCTCATGAAGCTTCAAGTGAACGGCAAGGAACACGACGTCTCCGTACCGGACGACATGCCGCTGCTGTGGGTGCTGCGCGACGTGCTCGGCTTGACCGGGACCAAGTTCGGTTGCGGCATGGCCCAGTGCGGGGCCTGTACGGTCCATCTGGATGGCAAGCCGCTGCGGTCTTGCGTGCTGCCGGTGGCGCGTGCGGCGGGGCACAAGATCACGACGATCGAGGGGCTCGACGCCGCGGGTGGGCATCCGGTGCAGAAGGCGTGGGCGGAGCTCGACGTGGTGCAGTGCGGCTACTGCCAGTCGGGCCAGATCATGGCCGCGGCGGCGCTGATCGAGCAGGTGCCGAAGCCGACCGATGGCGACATCGACGCGGCGCTCAGCGGCAACATCTGCCGGTGCGGCACCTATCAGCGCATCCGTGCGGCCGTCCACCTGGCGGCCGAGATCGCGGGAGGCCGGGCATGAACGCCTCCCTCTCGCGCCGGACCTTCCTCACCCGTTCGGCGGTGGCCGGTGGCGGCCTGCTCATCGGCCTCTCGCTCCCCACTTCGGTGCGCCGGGTCTTCGCCCAGGAAGGCGCCGCGGCGGCGCCGAAGATCCTGCCCAATGCGTTCGTCCGGATCGGCGCGGACGACACGGTGACCGTCTTCCTCAAGCACTCGGAGATGGGGCAGGGGATCGCCACCTCGCTCCCCATGGCCGTTGCCGAGGAGCTGGAGTGCGATTGGAGCCGCGTCCGCTGCGAGCATGCGCCGGCGCATCAGGACTATGCCCACACGGTGTTCGGCATCCAGATGACCGGCGGCTCGACGAGCACCTGGGAGTCGTTCGACCAGCTCCGCCTGGCCGGAGCGGCGGCCCGCGAGATGCTGATCTCGGCGGCGGCCACGCAGTGGGGCGTCCCCGCCTCGGCGTGCCGGGCGGAGAACGGCTTCGTGATCCAAGGCGAGCGCCGGGCGCGCTTCGGCGAGCTGGCGGCGGCGGCGGCGGCGCTCCCCGTCCCCTCGTCGCCCAAGCTCAAGGAGCCGCAGGAGTGGAAGCTCCTCGGCCGCTCGACGCACCGGCTCGACAGCCCCGAGAAGATCACCGGCAAGGCGGAGTTCGGCATCGACGTCCAGCGGCCCGGCCTGCTCACGGCCCTCGTCGCGCGCTCCCCCTGGTTCGGCGGCACGGTCCGGAGCTTCCGGAGCGAAAAGGCGAAGGCGGTCCCGGGTGTGGTGGACGTCGTCCAGATCCCCTCGGGCGTCGCCGTGCTGGCGGAGCACTTCTGGGCGGCCCGCAAGGGGCGCGAGGCGCTGGAGATCGATTGGGATGCCGGCAGCCTGGCCGGCCACTCCACCGCCGCGCAGCTCGAGGACTTCCGGAAGAAGGCGCGCACCGATGGTGCCGTCGCCGCCTCCAAAGGCGACGCCGCGGCGGCTCTCTCCCGGGCGGCGCAACAGGTCGAGGCCGAGTACAGCGTCCCCTATCTGGCACACGCGATGATGGAGCCGCTCAACTGCACCGTCGAGCTCCGCCCCGGCGCCTGTGAGATCTGGACCGGCACGCAGTTCCAGACCGGCGATCAAGCCGCCGCGGCGCAGATCGCGGGGCTCAAGCCGGAGCAGGTACAGGTCCACACGACGTTCCTGGGAGGCGGCTTCGGCCGCCGCGCCAATCCGCGGTCCGACTTCGTCGCCGAAGCGGTCCATCTCGCCAAGGCGTCGGGCAAGCCGGTCAAGGTCGTCTGGACGCGCGAGGACGACATCCGCGGCGGCTACTACCGGCCGTCCTGGGTCAGCCGCCTGCGCGCCGGGCTGGATGCCACCGGAAAGCCCGTCGCCTGGGCGCACACCCTCGTCGGCCAGTCGATCATGATGGGAACGCCGTTCGCCGCCATGATCAAGAACGGGGTCGACGAGACCTCGGTCGAAGGCGCCGCCAACTCGCCGTATCTCGCGGGGATCGCCGACCACAGGGTGGACCTCCACAGCCCGGAGTCGCCGATCCCGGTCCTCTGGTGGCGCTCGGTCGGCCATTCGCACACCGCCTTCGTCGTCGAGAGCTTCGTCGACGAGCTGGCGCACGCCGCCAAAAAAGACCCGGTCGCCTTCCGCCGCGAGCTCCTCCCGGCGGACTCCCGCCACCGCCGCGTGCTCGACACGGCCGCCGAGGCCTTCGGCTGGGGCAAACCGCTGCCGGCCGGGCACGGCGCGGGCATCGCCGTCCACGAGTCGTTCGGCAGCGTGGTCGCCCAGGCGGCGGAGGTCTCCGTCGAGCAGGGGTCCATCCGCGTCCACCGTGTCGTCTGCGCCATCGATTGCGGTCCGGTGGTCAATCCGGACGGCGTCGAAGCGCAGATGCAATCCGGCATCGTCTACGGTCTGTCGGCCGCCCTCTACGGAGAGATCACCTTCAAGGACGGGCAGGTCGAGCAGTCCAACTTCCACGACTACCCGGTCCTGCGCCTGCACGAGATGCCGCGGATCGAGGTACACATCGCGCGCAGCAAGGACAAGATGGGCGGCGCGGGCGAGCCGGGCACACCGCCGATCGCGCCGGCCGTGGCCAACGCCCTCTTCGCGGCGACCGGTCAGCGCCTGCGGAGCCTTCCCCTGCGACTGGCTTGAAGGAGCAAGGACGATGCGGACCATCAGGACGTTTCCACGCACCACCCTCTTGTTCGCTCTCGTATTCGCCTGCGGGGCCGGTTCCGCCGTGATGCTCGCGGCGGCCCCCGGCCAGGACTCGAAAACCGCCGCCGCGGTCCAGGCCTTCGGCGTCGTGCAGAAGGTGCTCCAGCACCCGCGCTGCCAGAACTGCCACATCCCGGGCGACGCCCCGCTGCAATTCGATCAAGGGCGCGTCCATACCCAGAACGTTCGGCGTGGCACCGTCGGCCTGGGCGCGCCGGGCCTCGCCTGCTCGACCTGCCATTCCACCCAGAACCCGCCGGCGAGCTACGGCCCCTACATGCCGCCCGGAGCCCCGGGCTGGCGTCTGCCGACCGCGCAACACAAGATGGTCTTCATCGGCCTCTCGGGCGCCGACCTCTGCCGCGGTTTGAAGAACCAGGCGGAGAATGGCGGTCGCGATCTCGACGCCCTGCTCGAGCACGTCAGCCACGACGGCCTGGTGCTCTGGGGCTGGGACCCCGGCACCGGCCGCGCCCCGGTCGACGTGCCGCACCCGGAGTTCGTCGCCGCCTTCAAGACGTGGGCGGCGGCGGGAGGCCCCTGCCCGGGGAGTTGAGACCGGCGAAAACAGTCCTCTTTCATCCCCCTCTCCCGTTCGGGGGAGGGGGCTGCAGATCCGTTCAGGCTCGCCCCCCTTTCGCCCAGAGGTTTGTTTCATACTCATCGGGTGACCTCCCGAATCCTCGCCCTGCTCGTTCTCCTCCTCGCCCCCGCTCCGGAGAGCGAGAGCGTCCGCCTGAGGCGGCTCTTCGAGGAGCACTGGGCCACCCGCCTGCGCGAGAGCCCGGAGCTCGCCACCTATGTCGGCTCTCCGAACGACCGCTGGTCCGACCTCTCGCCCGAAAGCATCGCCCGTGGGTACGAGACCGCCCGGGAGGAGCTGGCGGCCCTCTCCGCCATCGACCGCACGCGCCTGACGGCATCGGAGCAGGTCGATGACGACCTCCTCCGCCGGCGTCTGGAGATGCAGATCGAAGGGCAGCGCTTCCACGATCTGGGGTCGTACCTGCTGATCGATCACATGAGCGGCATCGACCTGGAGCTGGTGCAGCTTCTGGACTACATGCCGGCCCGCACCGTCCAGGACCATGAGGCCATGCTCGCGCGCCTGCGGGGCTTCCCCAAGGTGGTGGACCAGACCCTCGCGCTGCTCGCCAAGGGGCTGGAGGCCGGGATCACGCCGCCCCGGGTGACCCTGCGCGATGTGCCCGAGCGCGTCGGGAGCCTGCTCGGACCCGGGAGCCCCGTCCTGGCGCCGTTCCACAGGCTCCCCGAGACCCTCCCCGCCGCGGACCGGGAGCGGCTCCGGGCCGAGGCCGACCGGGTCTTCGCCGGGCAGGTGGAGCCGGCCCTGCGCAAGCTCCGCGACTTCCTCGCCGAGACCTACGTTCCCCGGGCCCGGGATTCGATCACCATGAAAGACCTGCCGGACGGCGAGGCCTGGTATGCCTATCAGCTCCGGACCTCCACGACCACCGACCTGACGCCCGAGCAGATCCATCAGCTCGGCCTCTCGGAGGTGAGCCGCATCCGCGGGGAGATGGACACGCTGATCGCCTCCACCGGCTTTCACGGGAGCTTCGCGGAATTCTCCGAATTCCTGCGCACCGACCCGCGCTTCTTCTACGACCGGCCCGAGGACCTGGTCGCGGGCTATCGCGACATCGCGAAGCGGATCGATCCCGCGCTGATCAAGCTCTTCGGCCGGCTGCCGCGGCTCCCCTATGGCGTCAAGCCTCTGGAGGGCGACGGTGCGAAGTCGGCGCCCGCGGGCTACTACAACAACGGATCGTTCGCCGCCGGCCTGCCGGGCTGGTTCCTGGTGAACACCTACGACCTGAAGGCCCGCCCCAAGTGGGCCATGGCGGCCCTCACCCTGCACGAGGCCGTGCCGGGCCACCACCTCCAGTACGCGATCGCCCAGGAGCTCGAGGACCTGCCCGAATGGCGCAAGTGGGACGTCTACCCCGTCTTCTCCGAGGGCTGGGCGCTCTACGCCGAGGGCCTGGGAAGCGAGCTCGGCATCTATGACGACCCCTACTCGAATTTCGGCCGGCTCAGCAACGAGATCTGGCGCGCCCTGCGCTTGGTCGTCGACACCGGCCTGCACGCCCGGGGCTGGACGCGCCGGCAGGCGATCGACTACTACCGCGCCAACACCGCCCGGAGCGCGCACGAGATCGAGAACGAGGTGGACCGCATCATCGTCCAGCCGGGAACGGTGCCGGTCTACAAGATCGGCGAGCTGAAGATCCGCGAGCTGCGGGCATATGCGCAGAAGGAACTGGGGCCGAAGTTCGACCTGCGCGCCTTCCACGACCGCGTCCTGGGGCACGGCCAACTGCCGCTCGACCTGCTGGAGAAGAGCCTCAAGGACTGGGTCAGAGAACAGCTTCCGCCTCGATGATCCGAGGCCTTGCACTTCTCCGGGGTGTGGCTACAATGGCCACGGGAGGCGACATGTCCACCGTGAGCACCCGCACTCTGAAGGACCAGCTCTCGAGCTATTTGCAGCGAGCCGAGAGCGGTGAGCAGATCGTCGTTCTGCGAGACGGCCGGCCGGTGGCCGCGTTGATCCCGCTGTCCCAGCTCCGGGAGATGACCGAGCAGCAGCGCTTGGCCGATCTGGAATCCCGCGGCCTGGTCGCACTGCCCCGGCGGACGGAGCGAACTGCGTTCCAAGGTCCCTCCTTTCCGAGCCGGGGCAAGCTGGCCTCGGAGATGATCAGCGAAGACCGCCGTTGATTCTCTTCCTCGACACCAGCGCTCTGGTCAAGCTCTACATCGCCGAGCCGGGCTCGGAGCGCATGCGCGAATTTGTGGCGCGAGGGGAACCGATGGCAGCCTCGGTCCTGGCGTTCGCAGAAATCCACGCGACCTTCACGCGCCGACGGCGGGAAGAGCTTCTGCAGGCCAGCGAGCTCGAGCAGCTACAGCTCGCCTTCGCCAACGACTGGGAGGAGCTCACGCAGGTACCGGTCGGCTCCGCGGTGCTCCAGCTCGTGCCCGGTCTTTGCGGGCGCCATCCCCTCCGGGGCGCCGATGCCGTCCATCTCGCGAGCGCCCTGCTCTTGCACCAGGAAGGGATCGAGATCACCTTCGCCTGCTCCGACCGCCACCTCGTGGGCGCGGCCACCGCCGAAGGGCTCGTGACCTTCGACCCGGTATTGGAAGGCCCGGGTGTGAGCTGCTAACTGGCGAGAGTCGAGTCCCACCCCGAGGACCCGTTCAAGGCGTGGCTGGCGCCATGATGCCGGCCAGCACCGGCTGGAGCGCCTGAGGATCGCCGCCGAGGGCGCGATGCGCCTCATCCTTGAAGATCATCTGGGCCGGTTCAACGTCCAACCCAGCGCGTTCGATGAAGGTCTGATACGCACGTGCAAGGTCCTCGGCGAGCCCACGAGACACCACCTGTTCGTGGAGGAACGCCTCCACCGCCTCCTCGTTGTACAGCACCGCCTCCGCGAGCACCAAGCGGGCGAGCCGGCGCGCCTCCCCGACATCGGGGGGCTCAACGGGATTGAAAAGGCCTCGTAACGCGTCGAGCAGACTCATGATCAGTCGTCCCCGGGCTCGCCAAGATCTTCGAGCCGCAGCCCCCCCTTCGCTCCGCGTCAGACTTGACTGGCAACTGGACGGGGCGGCACCAGCTTCTTGATATGATGCCAGCAATGGAGGAACAACGCACGGCCGGTGATGTCGAGGCGTCTATGAAAAAGGATAAGTCAACACCTCCCCTCGAGGATGATCTCCGTCCCGAGTATCGGCGCGAGGATCTTGGCAAAGGGGTGCGCGGCAAGTACTACGACGCCTATACGAAGGGAACCAATCTCGTTCTGCTGAGCCCCGACGTCGCCTCGGCCTTCCCGACCGCGGACTCCGTCAACGAAGCACTCCGCTCCCTGATCAAGGTCGCTCAGGCCGCGACGCGCCGCCCCCGACAGAAGAGCGCCTCCTGACGTCGAAGCGGTGAGTGCGTTCCCATCGATCCGCTTCGCGATGCCGACGACCGGCGAACGATGGCCGGCCACCCGCGTGAGGCGGCGTCGCCGAGGGGCTCCCGGGCGGTTCTCTACGGCAGGTCCAGGCCTGCACCACCTACGCCGGGGATGCGGTACGACCCAGCATGAAGGTGGCCGCCGGTTTCTCGAGGTTGGCCACCCAACTCTCGGAGGTGGTGACCCCAATGCCGAGGTTGGCTACGCAACTCTCCAGGTGGGCCAGGTAATTGCCGAGGTTGGGCTTGCAACTCTCGGGGTGGCCTACCCCACCTCTCGAGGTTGCCCACCCATCTCTCGAGGTGGCCTGCCAAACTCCCGGGGTGGCCTGCCCTTTTCGAGATCTGGACGACCAGGAGCTCGAAATAATCCACCAGGAGCTCGAACTGGACCACCAAACGCTCGAACCAGGCGACCCCGCACCGGTTTTCAGCCGTCCCGCCCATCAACAAAACGGCCGGGAGGCTCCACCTCCCGGCCGTTCCACGGGCGCTCCAACACTCGTGGGACAAACTTCGTTCAGCGTCTCAGCGGTGCAGGGTGACCGTCGAGGTCCGGGCCTCGGCGGAGACGGGCACGGTCGCCGGGACGGGGATGGCCTTGGGGGCCTTCGCCGGGGTCAACGCCTGCTTCAGGACCCGGAAGAGGACTTTCGGGTGGAACAGCGATTCGGGTCCCTTCATCATGTGGTTGACTTCCTGGAAGGCCAGGTAAACCTCCGGGCTGTCCGGGATCAGGCGGATCACCTGGTCGATGTACCAGTGCATGAGCTTCACCTTGGGGGTGATCTCTCCGCCCTGGGTGGCCGGCCAGCGCAGATCTTCGCCGGTGGTCAGCGCCCAGGGGGCGGTGACCAGCTTGGCAACGGCTTTCTGGAAGGTCAGCGGATCGAGGGTCCGGCCGCCGTCGCTGGTGCGCAGGCAGCGGGCCAGCTCTTCGACCTCCATGCCGGTCAGCGTCATGCCCAGGCCGTAGACCGGGTTGAAGGCGCAGACCGAGTCGCCGAGCGTCAGGAAGCCCTTGGGCATCCTGGCCAGCTTGTCGTATTGGCGCAGCCGGTTCGAGGTCTTGCGGTAGCCCCAGATCTTGGTCAGCGGCGTCGCCTGCGAGATGCAGTTGTAGAGCTCCGGCGAGGAGAGGCTCTTGGCGAACTGCAGGAAGCCCTCTTCGTCGGTCGGCGGATAGTCGTGCATCACGCCGGCGATGGTGACGAGCCAGCGGCCCCCTTCGACCGGCTGGATGATGCCGGCGCGCGGCTGGTACGGAGGCCGGTTCATCAGCAGCAGGATCTTCCAGTCTTTCTGGAAGTTGGCGGGCGGCTCGTAGATGCGGGTCGCATAGCCCCAGAAGGCGTCGACCTCGGACTCGGCGGGCGGGGCATAGCCCAGCTCGTCGAGCCATTGCGGCGCCGGAGACATGCGGCCGGCGCTGTCCACCACCAGGTCGGCGTGGATGACCTGCTCTTCGGCCTCGCCCTCGCCACGGCGGCGCGGCACGATGCGCACGCCGGTCACGGCGGAGCGGTCGTCACTGGCCACCAGGCCGGCCACCTCGAACCCTTCGATGAAGCGGACCTTCGGGTGCGGAACCAGGTGGCGGCGGACGGTCGCCTCGAGCAAGGGACGCGTGAACGTGATGATCTCGAGGCCGGTCTTCACACTCGGAGACCAACCATAACGGTAGAGGATCCGGAAATCGGTCCCCTGATCCACCAGATGACTGCCGGCGGCGAGCAGGTCCGCGCGGACACCCGGGAAGAGCTGATCGACCACCATGAGCCCCCGCTTCATGAAGAAGTGGAGGTGGCGGGCCTGGGGCACCCCCGGGCGGTGCTCGACCCCTGGGGGGATATGGTCCCGCTCGACGAGGACGACCTCGTCATAATGGTCCGCCAACACCCGCGCCGCCATCATGCCGCCGATGCTGCCGCCGATCACCACCGCGCGGCGCATACCGTCGACGCGCTCACCTTTCAGCTCTTCCGACCGATCTTCATACGACATCGGGTCCTCCCTTTCATCGCGGCATTGCTGCTTGCCGTGGACTCATTGACGTGGGGCCAACTGCATAGGAGATGCCAGGGTCGATTCCCCACCTCCCGAGGAGAGTTTCCGGGCCGGTACACCGGTCCGGCACGGCGCCGTCCCCGTCCTCCCGATGGGTCTTCCGCGTCCTCGGCCAAATACACGGCCCCCCGAGGAGTGTCCCGCTTTTGGAGCGATCCGGCACCACTTGAAAGGTGCCCTCAAACGCCCGGAAATGCAGCGTTGGGCATCTACGCGAGCCATCACATAGATGGCCTTGAAAAGGGGCAAAGGTTCCAACCCGAAAGGGTCTGTCAGGGGTGACCGGTCTGTCAGACAGGCTCTGTCAGTCCTGTCCGCGTTGGCCCGCCGATTCCGTCCAGCTTCGTCCGGGAGGCGCTGTCAGCGCATCGCGCGCGGCCCCCAATTCGAGGAGAGGTGTCCGCTTCTGGGACGGTGGTGCTCCGAAAGCGGACTGCAACTCTCTCAGAGACTTCGCGTATTCTCCCCCCGAACGTTCTGAGGGGAGATCCCATGTTGCAGCGAATCTTTGGTGTCCTCTGTGCCGTTTTTTTGACGGCGGCGACGGCGTCCGCCCAGACCCGGCTTCTGCGGTTCCCCGACATCGGGGGGGACCGGGTGGTCTTCACCTACGCGGGCGACTTGTGGAGCGCTCCGGCGGCCGGAGGGACGGCGAGCCGGCTGACCGCCCATCCGGGGCTGGAGATGTTCGCCAAGCTCTCGCCCGACGGCCGGTGGATCGCCTTCACCGGGCAATACGACGGCGACGAGCAGGTCTACGTGATGCCGGCGGGCGGCGGGGTGCCGAAGCAGCTCACGTTCTATCCGGCCCGCGGGCCGTTCCCGCCCCGCTGGGGGTATGACAACCAGGTCCTCGGCTGGACGAAGGAGGGGCGCGTCCTCTTCCGCTCGCTCCGCGACGGGTGGGACCTGCGCGATTCGCGCCTCTACACGGTCGCGGTGGACGGCGGGCTGGCCGAGTCGCTCCCGATGCCGATCTCGGGGGCCGGCGATCTGTCGCCGGACGGCAAGCAGGTGGTCTACACCCCGATCGCCCGCGACTTCCGCACCTGGAAGCGCTATCAGGGAGGATGGGCGCAGGACCTCTATCTGTTCGACCTCGCCGGCCACGGAGTGAAGAACATCACCCAGAACCCGCGCACCGACCGCGACCCGATGTGGATCGGGGACAAGATCTTCTTCAACTCGGACCGCACCGGCACGCTCAACCTCTGGAGCTACGACGTGGCGAGCGGCGCGGTGGCGCAGGTCACCCACGGCGAGCGCTGGGACGTGCGTTGGCCGAGCGACGACGAGGAGGGGCGGATCGTCTACGAGCTGGGGGGCCAGCTCCAGGTGCTCGACGTGCGCACCGGAGCCTCCCGCGCCCTGGAGATCGAGGTGCCGACGGACGGCTCGTACGACCGGCCGTCGCAGGTCTCCGCGGCGGACCAGATCGAGGGCGCGGCGCTCTCTCCCAAGGGGGAGCGGGTGCTCTTCGTGGCGCGCGGCGACGTCTTCACCGCGCCGGTCGAAAAGGGCGTGACGCGCAACCTCACCCACTCGTCGCGCCACCACGACAAGGGCGCGCGCTGGTCGCCGGACGGCCGGAAGGTCGCCTTCCTCTCCGACCGCACGGGAGAGGAGGAGCTCTGGCTGGTCGACCAGGACGGCGCGGGAACACCGGAGCAGCTCACCCACGGCGGCAAGGCGATGCGCTACGCCCCGGCCTGGTCGCCCGACGGCAAGCGGCTCGCCTTCGGGGACAAGGACGGCAAGGTCTGGGTGCTCACCCTCGCCGGCCAGAAGCTCGTCGAGATCGCGGACGATGCGCACGGCCCGCTCAACGACTACACCTGGTCTCCCGACGGCGCCTGGCTCGCCTACACCCTGGGCGACGGCGAGGTGGTCCATTCCATCTGGATCTGGAGCGCCGCCGACGGCCAGGCCCGGCGGGTGACGAGCGCGCTGTTCGACGAGACCACCCCGGCCTGGGACCCGGACGGCAAATACCTCTACTTCCTGAGCTCGCGGGAGTACGCGCCGATCTTCGATCCGGTCGACTACACCTACGCCATCGACCGCACGGTCGGCCTCTACGCCCTCGCCCTGCGCAAGGACGTGGGCCACCCGTTCCCGCCGGAGAGCGACGAGGTGGCGATCGAAGAGAAGGGGGAGAAGAAGGACGGCAAGAAGGAGGAGACGCCGGGCGCACCCGCGGTGAAGATCGACTTCGACGGCCTCGAGACGCGCGTCGCGCGGGTGCCGGTGCCGTTCGACAACTACTCCAGCCTGGCGGCGGCGCGCGGCCGTCTCCTCTTCCTGCGCAATCCCCCTTCGGCCCTGGGGCGCGACCTCGGACCCTCCGCGCTGCAGGTCTTCACCTTCAAAGGACGCAAGGTCGACACGCTGGCCGACGGCCTCGGCGGCTTCGCGCTGTCGGAAGACGGCTCGCGCGCCCTGGTGACCGGCCGGGACGGCTCCTGGAGCCTCTATGACGTGGCGGAAGGGCAGGGGTCCCAAAAGGCGGTCTCGACCGCCGGCCTGGTGGTGGACCGGGTGCCCGCGGAGGAGTGGGCCGAGGTCTTCGACGAGGCGTGGCGCCGCTACCGCGACTTCTTCTATGTCGAGAGCATGCACGGCTACGACTGGGCGGCGCTCAAGGAGCAGTACCGGCCGCTCCTCGCCCACGTGCGCCACCGCTCCGACTTGAACTACCTGATCGGCGAGATGATCGCCGAGCTGAACGTGTCGCACGCCTACGTCTCCGGCGGCGACTACGAGCTTCCCGAGCGGCCGCAGGTGGCGCTCCCCGGCGCCCGCTTCCGCCTCGATCCGGCGGCCGGCCGCTACCAGATCAGCAAGATCTTCCAGGGGCAGAACGAAGAAGAGGCCTACCGCGCGCCGCTGACCGAGCTCGGCGTGGACGCCAAGGTCGGCGACTACGTGCTGGCGATCGACGGCGAGGATCTCCAGGGCACGGACAACCCCTACCGCCTGCTGCGCCACAAGGCCGGCCGGCCGGTGACCCTGACGCTCAACGACAAGCCCCGCCCGGAAGGGGCGCGGCAGGTGACGTTCCGGCCGGTCGACTCCGAGGAGAGCCTGATCTATCTGGAGTGGGTGAACGCCAACCGCGCGCGGGTCGACCGCCTCTCCGGCGGCAAGCTCGGCTATCTCCACATCCCCGACATGGGAGGGGACGGCCTGCGCGAGTTCATCAAGTGGTTCTATCCGCAGCTCAACAAGGAAGGGCTGATCATCGACGTGCGATCGAACGGCGGCGGCTTCGTCTCCCCCCTCATCCTCGACCGCCTGCACCGCGAGATGCTGACCGTCGACTTCAAGAGGACGCGCGACGTGCCGCTCCCCTATCCGCCGGCGGCCTTCTACGGCCGCATGGCCTGCCTGATCAACGAGTCGTCCTCCTCCGACGGCGACATCTTCCCGGCCATGTTCCGCCAGATGGGGATGGGGCCGCTGATCGGCAAGCGCTCCTGGGGAGGCGTCGTAGGGATCGACAACACCGGCCCGCTGATCGACGGCGGCTCGGTGAGCGTCCCCGACTCGGCCACCGCCTCGCTGGCCGGCCAGTGGATCATCGAAGGGCACGGCGTGGATCCCGACATCGAGGTGGAGAACGACCCGAAGTCGGTCCTCGAAGGCCGGGATCCCCAACTCGAGCGGGGAGTGGAAGAGGTGCTCAAGAAGATCCGCGAAGAGCCCCGGGTGCTGCCGCAGCGGCCGGCGGCGCCGGTGAAGACGCCGTAGGGGGTGGGGGCTCCGCCAACAGCTCCGCCCCCGCCGCCCTGGCCTGCCGGCGGAAGGCGGCGACGTCGGTGGCGAAGAGGTGGTCGACGTCGGCGAGGACCCTCGTGAGGTCGGCTTCGACCTGGCGCAGGTGCTCGCGGTGGGTCGGGCTGGGCGGCTCCCAGGAGGCTGTAACGTAGCCTCGCGCGTAGGAGAGACGGCTCAAGAGGTCGTCGTCGCCGGCGAGACCGACGGTGTCGTAGGGGGTCCACAGGCGGCGCTCCTGGGTGTCGAGCCGGGTGCGCAGCGCGGTGGCCGCTTTGCGGAGGGCGGCTTCCGCGTCTCCTTCCACGTCCTTGTCCTGGCGCAGGCGGCGGACGCGGGCGAGCGCGAGATCGAGGTCGGTGCGCGTGTCGCGGAGACGCTCGACGGCCTGGACCAGACGGTCGCGCAGAGCTCCGACCTGCTGGATCGCCGCTTCGCGCGCCTGCCAGTCCGCCTCGGTGTTGGCCGACCGCGGGTCGGGGAGGACGCGGACGGTGCCTTCCGCCTGGTGGTCCTCTGGCTTCGCGGAGGCGAGCTTCACGGCGATGCAGTAGGTCCCCGGCGGCAGCTCCGGGCCGGCCGGATCCTGGGCAGCCGGCAGCCTGGGATCGGCCGGAAGCTGCAACGGTTCGTCGCGCTCGAAACCCCAGGCGACCCGGTTCACCCCTCGATGGGCCGGCACCTTGAAGTGGCGGACGAGCCGGCCGGTGGCGTCGGTGATCCGGATTTCGGCCTTGGGGGCGGCGTCTTCTGCTTCGTCCACCTTGGTGTCCGGCGCGGGCGGTGCATCCTCCTTCCCGGGGACGCCGCGGCCGGCGGCGGCGAGGGCGGCGGGGGTTGTGGCGGCCTGCTGTCTTCCGGCCCGCTCGGCCGCCTTGCGCGCGCGCTCCTTCTCGTCGACGGGAAGCGGCAAGCCCGGCGCGTTCAATGAAAAAGTGAGAAGGGCTCCGTACGGCCGGTTGGCGCCGCGGAACTCGGACCAGCCGAGGGCGAAGCCGCCGTCCTCGGGGCGCCGGGCGTGCTGCCGGGCGTCCGCGGGCGGGAAGAGGTGCACCGGCTCGCGCAGCACCGCGGCCGAGAGGGTACGCAGGGGGCGGATGTCGTCGAGGACGTAGAGGCCACGGCCGTGGGTGGCGATCACCAGGTCGTGCTCGCGCGGGTGGATCGCCAGGTCCATCACCGAGACCGTGGGGAGGCCGTGCGTCCAGCGGAACCAGCCCTTGCCGCCGTCGAGGCTCACCCAGAGGCCGAATTCCGTGCCCAGGAAGAGGAGATCGGGATCGACCGGGTCCTGCTCCAGGGCCAGGGCGTAGCCGCGCAGATCGGGAGTGGCCAGGCTCCTCCAGCTCTTCCCCCAGTCGTCGGTGCGGTAGACATAGGGAGCCTGGTCGGAGCGGCGGTGATTGTCCAGCACCACGAAGGCGCCGGCCGGATCGTGGCGCGACGGGCGGATCTCCGGGATCCAGGTGTTGGCCGGCACCCCCGGAAGGTTGGCCTCGACGCTCTGCCAGCTCGCGCCGCCGTCGCGGGTGACCTGGAGGCGGCCGTCGTCGGTGCCGACCCAGATCACGCCGTCCTGGAGCGGGCTCGGGGCGATGGCCAGGATGGTGGTGTGAGCCTCCGCGCCGCTGCCGTCCGGGGTGAGCCCGCCGCTCTCGGCCGCGTGCTGCCAGTCGGGATTGTTCGTCGTCAGGTCGGGGCTGATCACCGTCCAGCTCTCGCCCCGGTCGGTGGACTTGTGGAGGAACTGGCTCCCCAGGTAGAGCGTCCCCGGATGGAACGGATCGGTGGCGAGGCCGGCGTTCCAGTTGAAGCGGAGCTTCACGTCCGGCGCCTGCGGCGCCGGCTTGATGTCGCGGATCTGGCCGGTGGCGACCTCATAGCGGCCGAGGTTGCCGCCCTGGAAGAGGGAGTAGATGAAATTGGGGTCACCGGGGTCCGGCAGCGTCTCGAAGCCATCGCCGACGCCGACGGGAATCCATTGGTGGTTGCGGATGCCGCCGGCCTGCCAGACCTCGGCCGGACCGCGCCAGGAGCCGTTGTCCTGCAGCCCTCCATAGACGTTGTAGGGCGTCTGCTGATCCACCGCCACGTGGTAGTACTGGGCGAGCGGCAGGTTGGCCACGAAGCGGGCGGTCTTCCCCCGGTCCTCGCTGATACCGATGCCGCCGTCGCCTCCGGCGAGGAAGTGGGCCGGACGGTTCGGATCGATCCACATGGCGTGGAAGTCGCCATGGATCGTGAAGCCGTCGACCAGCTTGGCGAAGGTCCGGCCGCCATCTTCCGAGACCCGCACGTCGTAGTCCAGCGCATATACGCGGCTCGGCCAGACCGGATCCACCCGGACCTCGCCGAAATAGAACGGCCGGGGATTGACGTCCCAGCGGTCGTCGACGGTCTGCCAGGTGCGCCCGCCGTCACCGGAGCGCAGCAGGGCGCTCTTCTGCGCCTCGACCATGGCATAGACGATCTCGGGGTTGGAGGGAGAGACGGCGATGCCGATCCGTCCCAGATCCCCTTTCGGGAGTCCGTCCTCCTCGGTGATCTGCGTCCAGCTCGCGCCGCCGTCGTGGGTGACCCAGAGCCCGGAGCCCGGCCCGCCGGAGCGGAAGTACCAGGGCCAGCGGCGGACCTGCCAGAGCGAGGCGAACAGCTTGTCGGGATTGCGCGGGTCGATGGCGACGTCGGCGCCGCCGGTCCGCTCGTCGACGTAGAGGATCCGCTGCCAGGTGCGGCCGCCGTCCACGGTCTTGTAGATGCCGCGCTCCGGGTTCTCTCCCCAGAGGCGACCCACCGCCGCCACCCAGGCGACGTCGGGGTTCGTCGGGTGAAGGACGATCCGGTGGATGCGCTCGGTCGCTTCGAGGCCGAGGTGAGTCCAGGTCTTGCCGCCGTCCTGGGTGCGATAGACCCCGTTGCCGGACGAGACGCTGTTGCGCACGTTCCCTTCGCCGGTGCCGACCCAGACCACGTCCGGATGCGCCTGGTCGATCGCCAGGGCGCCGATCGAGGCGACGGGCTGGCCGTCGAAGACGGGCGCCCAGGTGGTGCCGCCGTCCGTCGACTTCCAGACACCGCCCGAGGCGGCGCCCACCCAGACGACCGACGGGTCGGAGGCGGCCGCATCGATGGCGGCCACCCGGCCGCTCATGCCGGCGGGTCCGATGGAGCGGGCCGCGAGGCCGGCGAGGAGGTCGGGATCGAGCGGCGGGCCGGCCGGTGGTTGGGGCGGCGGGGCGGCGTGGGCTGCGAGGGTGGTGGCGAGCGACAGGACGAGGATCGGGATCAGGCTCTTTCGCATCCCGAAGAGCCTATCAGCGGTTCCTGCTCGTTTTGGCCTTCATGAAAAAGGGGGGCCGTTTCGGCCCCCCCTTGCGAACCAGGTCCGGTGTGGCGTCTAGAAGCGGAGGCGCACGCCGAGCTGGCCGAGGCGCTGCTCGCCCTGCAGCGGGTCCCCGGCGTAGGCGTTCGGGTTGCCGTTGCGGTCGAACAGGGCTTCGTTCTTCGCGTTGAGCACGTTGAACACCTCGCCGATGACCTCGAGGGTGACCACGTCGGCGAAGGAGAACTCCTTCGACAGGCGCAGGTCGATCTGCGAGAACGAGGCGCCGCGCTCGGTATTGACACCGCGGCGGCCCGGCAGGTCGTAGAGGAAGCCGTCGCCGTTCAGGTCGGAGGCGACGAACTTGGTGTAGGGGAGAGCCGAGCGGTAGCGGAACATGCCGGAGGCATTGAGGCCCCAGGGTCCGCGCCAGAGGGCCGACAGGGTGACGCGGTGCCGGGCGTCCGTATTGAGCGGGCCGAAGCACTGGTCGCACTGCGGGTTCAGCGGGTTGACCGAGACGTCGCGGCGGGAGCCGCCCACGTCGGACTGGGCACCGGCATCGGTGATGCGGAACTCGTCGGCGCCGGCGAGGACGTTGCCGGTGGTCTCGGAGTAGGTGTAGAAGCCCTGCAGCTCGAAATGATCGGAAACCCGCGCGCGGCCGCTCAGGTGGATGCCTTCGTAGTTGGCCTCACCATTGCCGTACCAGAGGCGGAAGTTGCCGAAGTCCGGGAAGCGGCGCCGTCCGGTCGCCGGGTCGATCGGGTTGGCGCGGAAGCGGTACGGGATGTGGCGGTAGTTGATCCGCACGCCCTCGACGGTCAGGCCGAGCCAGTTGGTGGCCTGCCAGGAGTAGCCGAGCGACGCCTGCGCCGAGTAGGGGGTCTCCAGGGTCGGCGAGGCGACCTCGTTCGGCGGGAAGACGTCCGCGCCGGGGAGGCCGTTCGGCGGCAGCGGCTGGCCCGGCTGGTAGAACGAGCCGTCGGCGTTGCGGATGCCGTTCGGGTTGTTGACGTTGTAGATCACGCCGTAGTTCGACTGCACCGCGGCCGAGGGGAAGAGGATGGTGGCGTTGGTGTAGGGGAAGTCGTAGTAGATGCCCCAGCCGCCGCGCAGGATCTGGCGGCCGTCGCCCTTCACGTCATAGGTGAAGCCGAGGCGCGGCGCCCAGTTGTTGTCGTCGTTCTCCAGGACGCCGCCACGGCCGCCCTTGAAGTCGTTCAGGTAGTACTCGTTGTACCGCGTCTGGGCCGCCAGGGTCTGCCAGATCGGGTTGGACCGCTGGTCGAGGTCGAAGCCTTCCCAGTAGTCGTAGCGCAAGCCGAGGTTCAGGGTCAGCTTGTCGCTGACGAAGATGTCGTCCTGGAAATAGCCACCGTACTGGTCGACCGGGGTGTCCTCGCCGAAGAAGCCGCCGAAGATGGTGATGTCGGTCACCGGCGAGCCGGCGCGGTCTTCCTTGAGCGCGAACTGGCCGTTCAGGCCGGTCGAGAAGTCGCCGCCCAGGGTCGGCTCGTGGATGTAGTTGACGCCGACCTTGAGCTGGTTGGTGCGCCCCCACAGGGTGCGGGTGAAGGAGAGGTCGTCCTTGAACTGGTACTTGGTCTGGTTGGTCGACTGCGGGGTGTTGATGTTCTGGCCGGAGTGGACGCCCGAGGGGAAGTAGATCGTCGGGTTGTCCGAATCGGCGGTGATCAGGTTCTCGAACTTGGTGTACTGGAACAGGAACTCGTTCAGCGTGTCGCCGCTGATCTGCAGCGTGTGGCCGGCGAGGATCGAGCTGTACTCGTTGTTCACCGTGCCGAGCGAATCGGGCGCGGCCAGCGGGCTGGCGCCGTACTTGTCGGTGTTCTTCTGATAGCCGTACCGCACCTGCAGGTACTGCTTGGCCGAGATGTCCCAGGTCGCCTTGGCGGTGAGCAGCTCGTCCTCGAACGGCGTCGCGAACGACTTGCCGTCGAAGGCCGGCAGGATGCCGCCGGTCGCCACGGTGTAGAAGGTGTCGCGCTTGGTCTTCTCGTAGGTGGCGAAGAAGTGGGCCTTGTCGCGCACGATCGGGCCGCCGACGGCGACGCCGTACTGCTTGCGCTCGTACGACTGCTTGTCGCTGCCGGAGAGCTTCTCGGTCTCCGTCTTCGAGTTGAGGCTGTCGTCGCGGAAGAAGCCCCAGGCGCTGCCTTCGAACTTGTTGGTGCCGGTCTTGGTGACGACGGTGAGGACGCCGCCGGTGGAGCGGCCGTACTCGGCCTTGTACTGCTGCGTCTGGATGTTGAACTCCTCGACGCTCTCCAGGTTGAAGTTCTGCAAGGCGCCGCCGATCGTGTCGTCGGTATTGTCGCCGCCGTCGATGATGTAGTTGACGTTGCGCCCGACGCCACCGTTCATGGCGACGGTGAGCTGGCCGGGCTTGGTCGGGTCGGAGTTGTAGTTGAGGCCGGTGCCGGGGGCGAGGATCGCCAGGTTGGCGAACTGGCGGCCGTTGAGCGGCAGGTTCTCGAGCTGCTGCTCGCTGACCACGGCGCCGATGCTCGGCGTCACCTGGACCAGGGGCGCCTCGTCGACGACCGTGATCGCCTCCTGGACGCTCGACGAGCCCATGGTGATCTCGATGTTGCGCTGCGAGGCGACGTTGAGCTTGACGCTCTCGACGGTGACCGCCGCGAAGCCGTCCAGCTCCGCCTTCACCGTGTAGGTGCCGACCGGCACGGAGGGGAGCAGGAACGTGCCGTCGGGGCCGCTCGTCCCCGAGCGCTCGAGGCCGGTCTCGGTGTTCGTCGCGGTGATGGTGACGCCGGGGAGCGGGCCGCCGTCCTTGTCCTGGACGCGGCCGGCCAGGTTCGAGCCCGAGGTCTGCGCGCTCACGAAGGGCACGCAGACCAGGGCGAGCGCCAGGGCCAGGACAAGGCCGCGCAGCGCCGGGTTTCTCATGACATTCATCTCTCGATCTCCTTTGGAGTCCTTGAAGCAGATCACAACGGAACGACGATGGAACAACGCGAAAACAGACTGCAAGGTTGCATGCGGGTGCGATCCGTCCGTCTGGAGTACCCGATCGGTCACCTCCTCCCGGAGCCCGCGGATCCGGGTGTCAGGCTGGCGAGCAGGTCCTCGGCGGCCCGCCGCTGCTCCGCGAACTGCGGATTGCCGCCGACGGCGCCGAGGAAGTCGCGATAGGCGGCGGCCGCCGCCTCCCTCTCTCCCGCTTCCTGAAGCGCGATCCCGCGATTGAGCCGAACCTCATGATACGACGGTGCGAGCACGAGAGCCCGGTCAAAGAATGTAAGTGCGGCAGCGGGCCGATTGCGCTCCACCTCCAGGGTGCCGAGCCCGTTCAGCGGCTCGGCATAGCGCGGAGCCGCCGCCACCGCCCGCCGGTACGCCTGCTCGGCCTCGTCGAGCCGCCCGGTGCCGCGCAGCACGTTGCCCAGGTTGTTGAGCGCCATGGCGTCGCGCGGGTCGAGCGCCACCGCCGCCTGGAGCTCGCGCAGCGCCTCCTCGGGCTTCTGCTCGGCGAGCAGGGCGAGCGCCAGGGTATTGTGCGCCTCCGGGCGCGCCGGGTCGAGGTGCAGGGCGCGCTCCAGGGCGGTCCGCGCCTCCCCCGCCTCGCCCGCTTCCTGAAGCGCGGAGGCGAGGTTGTACCAGGCCTCCGGATCGTCCGGCGCGTCCGCCGCCGCCTGCCGGTAGAGCGGCACCGCCCGGCCGAGCTCGCCGCGCTCGCGGTACGCCCGCGCCAGCTCCCCCCGGAAGACCGGATTGCCCGGATCGGCGGCGACCAGCTCCGCCAACGCCGCCAGGGCGGGCGCCACCTCTCCCCCCTTCAATTGATTGTGCGCCTGCTCATAGCGCTGGAAGAGGTCGACCATCCGCCGGGGATCGGGTGCCGAGGAGGCCCCTGGCTCCACGCGGCGGGGCGGCGGCGGGCTGCCGGCGGCATAGCCGAGGCTGGCGAGACGGGCCCGCGTCTCGGCGTCGGGAGCGCCGCGCGGCGCCTCCACGGCACCGGCCTCGATCTCGGCGAGCCGGGCGGCGAAGCCCGTCTTCTGATCCGTCCGATCGGTCTGATCCGCCGGATCCGTCCGCTTCCCCAGATTGCGCGTCTCTCCCGGGTCCTGCGCCAGGTCGTAGAGCTCCGGCTGCGGCGCCGCGATGTACTTGAGCTCGCGCCGCCGCAGCGCCGCGAGCGGGCTCCAGCCGAAGATCGCGGGGTAGCGCGTCTCGGCGTAGACGTCGGCCGGCGGCGGCTCGGTCCCCGCGCGCAGGGCGGCAGAAAGATCGCGGCCGTCGAGCGGCCGGCCGGCCGGCGCGGGCAGGGGGTGGCCGAGCAGGCCGGTGAGCGTCGGCGCCAGATCGACCA
>Ga0062379_10000040_pt1 | contig 19581 bp, 3 predicted proteins | sample DOMMetBare2Fresh_2_FD_59484 | JGI IMG/M metagenome (GOLD analysis project Ga0062379, IMG submission 59484) | Wetland sediment microbial communities from St. Louis River estuary, USA, under dissolved organic matter induced mercury methylation -... | ecosystem: Environmental > Aquatic > Freshwater...
AGTTGTCGTCGATGCCGACCCGGTCGAGCCCCAGGACCTCCTGCCAGACCGCCGCCACCGTGCGCTCCGCCGCGTTGTCCGGCGCCACGTAAGAGGCCGCGAGGTCCGGCCGCTCGCTCCCCGGCTGCGGCAGGCTCTTGCGGTCCACCTTGCCGCTCGGCAGCAGCGGCAGGTGGTCCAGGAAGACCGCGGCCGAGGGGACCATGTAGAACGGCAGCTTGTCGCGCAGGTAGGCGCGCAGCGCCTCCCACGAGAGATCCTCCTGCTCCGCGTCGAGGGCCACCCAGGCGACCAGCCGGTCGGACGCCTCCCCCACCGCCATCACCACGCACCGGCGCACCGCCGGATGGGAGAGGAGAGCCGCCTCGATCTCGCCGATCTCGACGCGGAAACCACGGATCTTCACCTGGTGGTCGAAGCGGCCGAGGTATTCGATCTCGCCGTCCGTCAGCCGGCGCGCCAGGTCGCCGGTGCGGTAGACGCGGGCGCCGGGCGGGCCGTACGGGTCCGGGATGAACTTGTCGGCCGTCAGGTCCGGCCGGCCGCGGTAGCCGCGGGCGAGACCGACGCCGCCGATGCAGAGCTCCCCGGGAGCCCCGACCGGCATCAGCTCGCCGAAGCGGCCGAGGAGGTGCACCGTCTGATTCCCCATCGGGCGCCCCACCGGCACCAGGCCGCTCGCCGAGACCACGCGGGAGAGCGCCGAGTAGACCGTGGTCTCCGTGGGGCCATAGACGTTCCACAGCGCGCCGACCCGCGGCAGCAGCCGCTCGGCCAGGGGCCGCGGCAGCGCCTCGCCGCCGGAGAACGCGAGGAGGCCCGGCCGGCCCCGCCAGCCGCCGTCGAGCAGCAGGGCCCAGGTGGACGGCGTCCCTTGCAGGGAGGTGGCGCCGGCGCTCTCGATCAACGCCGCGAGCCGCGCCGGATCGGCCGCCGTCTCGCGGCGCACCAGCTCGATGCGCGCCCCCACCACGAGCGGCACGAAGAGCTCGGTGACCGCGATGTCGAAGGAGAGCGTGGTCACCGCCATCATCACGTCGTCCGCGGTGAGCCCCGGATGGCGCGCCAGGCAGGCGACGTAGTTGACGAGGGCACCGTGGACGACCCCCACTCCCTTGGGCCGGCCGGTCGAGCCGGAGGTGTAGATGACGTAGGCGAGGTGATCGGGGAGGACCTCACCCCCTGACCCCCTCTCCCATCGCTCTCCCCCCACCCGGGAGAGGGGGCACCCCCGCCCTTCTCCTTCGATCTCCTCCAGCAGCACGATCCGCCCCTCGTAGGGAGGGAGCACCGGGAGGAGCGACGCCTCCGTGACCAGGATCGGCGCGGCGGCGTCGGCGAGGATGTGCCCGAGCCGCTCCGCCGGATTGGAGGGATCGAGCGGCACGTAGGCGCCACCGGCGGCGAGCACGGCGAGCAGGGCGACGACGAGGGACGGGGAGCGCTCGGTACAGAGGGCCACCAGGACGTCCGGCCCCACTCCCAGCGCGGCCAGATGCCCGGCAAGGTGGACGACGCGCTCCGCCAGCTCGCCGTAGCGCAGGACCTCCCCTTCGCAGGAGACCGCGACGGCCTCCGGGACGCGGCGGGCCGTGGCGAGGATCAACTCGTGGATCGGGGCATCCGGGACCGCCTCCGCCGTCGCGTTCCAGCCCACCACCAGCTCCTGCCGCTCGGCCTCGGCGAGGAACGGCAGCTCCGAGAGGTGCGCTCCGGCCCCGCTCACCACCTCGGCGGCGATGCCGCCCGCCAGACTCACGAAGTGCCGGGCGAGGCGCTCCGCGGTCGCGGCGTCGAACAGATCGGTGTTGTATTCGAGCGCGCCGGCAAGCCCGCCGTCCGGCCGCTCGCCGAGGTCGAGGGTCAGCTCGAACTTCGCCGTGCGGGTGTCGACGTCGAGCCGCTCCAGGGTCAGGCCCGGCAGCTCGAGCGTCCCCGGCAGGGCGTTCTGGAGGACGAGCAGCACCGAGAAGAGAGGTGACCGGTCGAGCGTGCGCTCGACGCCCAGCTCCTCCACCAGCCGCTCGAACGGCATCTCCTCGTGGCGCGTGGCCCCCACGACCACCTGCCGTACCCGCGCCAGGAGGGTGCGGAACGGTGGATCGCCGGAGAGGTCGGTGCGCAGCACCAGGGTGTTGACGAAGAGGCCGATCAGGTCCTCGATCTCCGCCCGGTTGCGCGAGGCGACGGGAGTGCCGATCAGCACGTCGTCCTGCCCGGAATAGCGGTGGAGGAAGGCCTGGAAGGCCGCGGTCAGCACCATGAAGAGCGTCGCTCCCTGGGCGCCCCCGATCTGGCGCAGGGCCTCGGCCACCTCCGGCGCCAGCGCCACCGGCAGGCGCGCACCGCGGTGGGTCTGGATCTGCGGGCGCGGGCGGTCGAGCGGCGGATCGAGGATGGGGAGCGGCCCGGCGAGGCGCTCCTTCCAGTACTCCGCGAGCTCGGCGAACACCGGCCCGGCGAGCCGCTCTGCCTGCCAGGCCGCGAAGTCGGCGTACTGGAGCGGGAGGTCCGGCAGCGGCGCATTCTGGTAGAGAGCCATGAGCTCGCGGGTGACCAGGCCGACCGACCAGCCGTCGCAGACGATGTGGTGCAGGTTGACCAGGAGGACGTGCTCCTCCGGGGTGAGCCGGAGCAGGCGGACGCGCCAGAGCGGCCCGTCCGCGAGATCGAACGGCCGCAACGCCTCCTCCCGGCCGAGGCGCCCGGCCTCCTCCTGCCGCCGGGACGCGGGCAGGCCACCGAGGTCGATCCGTTTCAGCAGGCCGGGCCGCGGCGCGCAGATCAACTGCCGGGGGCGCCCCTCGGCCGCCGGGAAGGTGGTGCGCAGCACCTCGTGGCGGCGCTCGATCTCCGCACAGGCATGCGCCAGGGCCACCGTGTCCAGGGCGCCGGTGATGCGCACCGAGGCCGGCATGTTGTAGGCGCTGCTCCCCGGCGCCAGACGGTCGAGGAACCAGAGGCGCTGCTGGCCCGAGGAGAGCGGGAGGTCGACCGGCCCCAGGTGGGCGCGGTCGAGCGGGCGCGGCCCCTGCGCGGCGGCGGCCGCGGCCGGCGATCCGGCCGGCCGCTCGTAGCCGAGCCGCCCGGCGAGCGCCCAGGTGGCCTCGCCGAGCCAGGCGTTTTCGGGTGCATCCTTGAAACGGTCGGCGACGCCCGCGTCAATCTGCCGGTGCTGGTGGAACTTGGGGTCGCCCATCATGCGGCCGGCGCCATGCAGGCCGTCGGTCATCCGCTTCCCCTCGTAGGGGGAGAGCATGGCCGGCGCGAAGTCGAGCCCGAGGAAGGCGCAGAGACCCTCCATCGCGGCGCGCGGATCGCGCACCATCTCCTCGAAGAGAAGCCGGTGCTGCCGCGCCGCCGGCACCGCGGCCAGATGCTCCAGGACGTGCGCGTGGCCGAGGCGCCAGACCAGCTCCGCCTGGCGCTCCTGCGGCAGCGGGAAGTGATAGACCTCCTGCATCCGCGCTTCGAGATAGGACTGGATGGTCGCCACCGGATGGCGCACGAGATGGACGTAGAGCGGCGCCTCGAACCAGTCCTCGGCCCGCCGGAGCGTCGCGAGGTCGAGGGCGTAGCGCGGCGTCTTGTCCACCAGCAGGCGGCCGCCGGCCCACTCCTGGAGCCGGCGGTAGAAGAGGGGTGTCGGCTCGTCCCGCTCCTCGGCCTCCTCCATCAGGGCCGCGGCCTCCTCGGCGCTGCAATCGCGCAGCTCCATGACCGCGCGGAGGAGCCCCTCGCGGGAGAAGCTGTCGCGCCCCGCGAAGACCCGGCGCCGTTCCCCCAGCGTCTCGAAGCCGAGCAGCTCCAGCTCCGGCGGTGCGAAGAGCCGCGGGTGCCCGGCGAGCATGACGCGCAGCAGCGTCGAGCCGGAGCGGAACGGCGAGAGGAGGAAGACCGCCGGCCGGTTGCGCGGCTCGACAGGTCCCCGGCGCCCGGCGGCCGGCGCGAACCGGGTCGCGAGGTGGTGGACCAGCGCCTCGATCTCCGCCGCCTCGGCCGCCGCGTCCACCGGCCCCGCGGCCTGGCTCTCCCCGTCCCCGGCCGCGATCCAGCCGGCGGCCACCAGAGCGTCGTGGTAGCTCTTCTCCAGGTAGGCGGCGAGCTGCGCCACCGTCGGCGCGTCGAACAGCGCCATCACGTAGAGGATGGCGCCCAGCTCGCGCTGCAAGCGGTTGATCAGCAGGGCTCCCTGGATCGAGTCGCCGCCCAGGGCGAAGAAATCGTCGTGCACGCCCACCTTCTCGACGCCGAGCAGCTCGCGCCAGACCGCGGCGAGCCGCTCCTCGACCGGCGTGCGCGGCGCGACCCAGGGCGTCTCGCCCGGCCGGTGCGGCTCTTCCGGCGCGGGGAGCGCCTTGCGGTCCACCTTGCCGCTCGGGTTCAAGGGGAACGCAGGCAACACCACGAAGACCGGCGGCACCATGTACTCCGGCAGCCGCGCGGCCAGGAACGCACGCAGCGCCTCCACGTCCGGAGAAGTGCCCACGACGTACGCCACCAGGCGCGGGCCGCTCCCCTCGGTGCGGGCGAGCACCACGGACTCCCGCACCGCCGGATGGGCGTTGAGCACCGCCTCGATCTCCCCCATCTCGATGCGGAAGCCGCGGATCTTCACCTGGTGGTCGATGCGGCCGAGGAACTCGACGACGCCGTCGGGGCGTCGCCGCGCGAGGTCGCCGGTGGCGTAGAGGCGGCCTTCCCCAAAGGGATCGGGTACGAACCGCTCCGCCGTCAGCTCCGGCCGCCGCAGATAGCCGCGAGCGAGCCCCGCGCCGCCGATGTGCAGGTGCCCCGGCACCCCCACCGGCACCGGCCGGCCCGAGGGATCGAGCAGGTGGATGCGCAGGTTCGCGATCGGCCGCCCGATCGGCACCGTGCGCGCCTCGGGCTCGTGCAGGCAGGGCCAGAACGTGACGTCCACCGCCGCCTCGGTGGGGCCGTAGAGGTTGTGCAGCTCGGCCTTCAGAAGAGCGCCGAAGCGCTCCTCCAGCTCGCGCGGCAGCGCCTCGCCGCTGGTGATCACCCGCCGCAGGCTGGCGCACTCGCCGAGCCGCGGCTCCTCCAGGAAGACCTGGAGCATCGAGGGCACGAAATGCAGCGTGGTGATCTGCTCGCTCTGGATCAGCCCGGCCAGGTACGCGCTGTCCTGGTGGCCGCCCGGCCGCGCGAAGACCACCCGCGCACCCACCAGCAGAGGCCAGAACAGCTCCCACACCGAGACGTCGAAGGAGACCGGCGTCTTCTGGAGCACCCCCTCCCCCGGCACGAGCCCGTAGGCGGATTGCATCCACAGCAGCCGGTTGACGATCGCCCGGTGGGTGTTGACCGCCCCCTTGGGCCGCCCGGTCGAGCCCGAGGTGAAAATGCAGTAGGCGGGGTGGTCGGGGAGTGTTTTCAAGGACGACAAGGTCTCCAGGGACAACAAGGGCTTTTCCTCGTCGTTGTTGTCCTTGAAGTCCTTTTGGTCCTTGTCCTCCAGATCCACGCAGATCACCTGCGCCCGCCCCGCCGGCACCCTCCCCAGCAAGCGGTCCTGGGTGAGCAGCACCGGCACCGCCGCGTCATCCACCATGAAGGCCAGGCGCTCCAGCGGATACGAAGGATCGAGCGGCACGTACGCACCGCCGGCCTTGAGGATGGCGAGGAAAGCGACCATCAGCTCCAGGGAGCGCTCGACCGCCACGCCGACCAGTACCTCCGGGCCGACGCCCAGGTGCCGCAGATGCCGGGCGAGCCGGCTCGCCCGATCGTCCAGCTCGCGGTAGGTGAGCGATGCGCCTTCAAAGACCACCGCGGGAGCGCCCGGCGTGCGCTCCACCTGGGCTTCGATCAGCTCGTGGAGACAGCCCGCGGCGGCGAGCTCCGGCGCGTCCGTGGCGTTCCAGTCGACGACGATCTGTTGCAGCTCCTCCGCGCGGAGCAAGGGCAGCGCGGAGAGCGGCAGCGACGGGTCGGCCACCGCTCCGGCCAGGAGGGTCGCGAAGTGCCCGGCCATCCGGTCGACCGTCGCGGCGTCGAACAGGTCGCGGCTGTACTTCCAGACCGCGGCGAGCCCCTCCTCCGTGTCGAGCAGCGAGAGCGCCAGGTCGAAGCGGGCCGTGCCGTTGTCGATCTCGCGGCCTTTCAGCGTGAGACCAGGGACCGGCGGCACCTCCAACGGCTCGTTCTGAAGGACCAGCATCACCTGGACGATCGGCGGCACCGACAGGTCGCGCCGCAGCCGCAGCTCGTCGACGAGGCGCTCGAACGGCACCTCGCGGCCGGCCAGCGCTTCCAGCGCCGTGGCCCGCACCCGTTCCAGGAGCGCGGTGAACGGCGGATCACCGGAGAGATCGGTGCGCAGCGCCAGCGTGTTGACGAAAAACCCGATGAGCCCCTCCAGCTCCACCCGGTCGCGGTTGGCGACCGCAGTGCCGAGGATCAGGTCCTCCTGCACGGTCAGCCGGCCGAGGAGCGCCTGGAAGCCGGCGGCGAGCGCCATGAACAGGCTGGCGCCGCGCGTGCCGGCGAGCCCGCGGAGGCCGCCCGCCAGGGCCACCGGCAGGACGTGCGTCGCATGCGCGCCGCGCCAGCTCGGCGCCGGCGGGCGCGGCCGGTCGGCCGGCAGCTCCAGGACCGGCAGGCTGCCGGCGAGGCGCCGCTTCCACACCGCGACGAGCGGCTCCAGCGCCTCCCCGGCGAGACGCTGCTCCAGCCACCGGGCATAGGTGCCGTATTGCACCGGCAGCTCGGGGAGCGGCGAGGGCTCTCCCGCCGCGAACGCTGCATAGAGCAGCGCGATCTCGCGCAGCAGCACGCCGAACGACCAGCCGTCCGACACGATGTGGTGAACCGCCACGTGCAGCTCGTGCTCCAGGGAGCCGAGGGCGACCAGGCGCGCCCGCAGGAGCGGGCCGCGCTCCAGCTCGAACGGCTCGCGGGCCAGCTCCCGCTCCAGCTCCGCCGCGGCCTGCACCGGGTCAGGGTCCGCCGCAACGTCCACCCGGTGGAGGGGGATGGTGACCGCATCCGCCGGCAGGACCACCTGCGCCGGCACGTCGTCGAGCACCCGGAAGACCGTGCGCAAAGCCTCATGGCGGCGCACGATCTCCGCGAGAGCCCGCCCGAGCACATCCGCATCGAGAGAGCCGGAGAGCCGTACCGCGACCGCCAGGTTGTACGCCGGATTCCCCGGTTCGAGCCGGTCCAGGAACCACAACCGCCGCTGCGGCGAGGTGAGAGGAGAAGGTTCCCCCTCTCCCGGGTGGGTGTGAGCACAACCGCCCCCATCCGTGGGAGAGGGGGTCAGGGGGTGAGGGTCCCGGCGAAGCCGGCCCGCCAGCCCCGCCAGCGTCGGCGCCGCGAACAGCTCCTCCAGCGACACCTCACCGCCCGCCGTCTCCTGCAACCGCGCCAGGAGCTGCGTGCCGCGGAGCGAATCGCCGCCCAGGGCGAAGAAGTTGTCCTCCGCCCCCACCGTCCCCGGTGCGAGGCCCAGCACCTCCTCCCACAGCGCCGCCAGGCGCGCCTCGGCCGGCGTGCGCGGCGCCACCCTCTCGCGCGCCGCGTCCCCCTCGCCGTCGCGCCATTCTCCCAGCGGCACCAGGCCGCCGGTCAGGAAGAGCTGCTTGCACTCGCGGCGCTGGACCTTGCCGCTCGTCGTCTTCGGCACTCCGCCCGGCTTGACCAGGACGAGGCGCGCCACCGGCACCTCGTGCTCCTCGGCGATCGCCTGGCGGATCGCCGCCGCCACCTCGCCGAGATCGACGCCGCGGAACGCCACCTCCTGGACGACGACCAGACGCTCCTCCCCGTCATCAATGGTGAACGCCGCGCCGCCGTCCGGCCGCGCCGCCGGGTGGCTCCGCGCCGCCGTCCACTCCACGTCCTGGGGATAGAGGTTGCGCCCGCGGATCAGGATCAGGTCCTTGATCCGGCCGGTGATGAACAGCTCGCCGCCGCGCAGGAAGCCGAGATCGCCGGTGCGCAGGTAGACGCTTTCACTGTCCGCCAGCCGGGCTCCGAATGTCTCGGCCGTGGTGTCGGGACGGTTCCAGTAGCCATGGGCCACCGTGTCCCCGGCCACCCAGACTTCTCCCTCCCCTTCCGCCGGGCGCTCCATGCCGGTCGCCGGATCGACGATCCGCAGCTCGACGCCGGAGGGGATGCCACCGCAGCTCACCAGCCGCCGCGCCGCATCCGCCGCGAACACCGTGACCTCCGGGTGGTACCGGCTCCCGGAGACCATCAGCGTCGTCTCGGCGAGGCCGTAGCACGGGAGGAAGGAGGAGCTGCGGAAGCCCGTGCCCGCGAACGCCGCGGCGAAGCGCTCCAGCGCCTCGGCGCGCACCGGCTCGGCGCCGTTGAACGCCACCCGCCAGCGGCTCAAGTCGAGATCCGCCACGGACGCGGGATCGATCTTCCGGACGCACAGCTCGTAGGCGAAGTTGGGAGCGCCGCTCACCACGCCGCCGTACTTCGCCACCGCCCGCAACCAGCGCACCGGGCGTTGCAGGAAGTGGAGCGGCGCGAGCAGCACGCACGACGAGCCGAGCCAGAGCGGGTGCAGCAGACCGCCGATCAGCCCCATGTCGTGGTAGAGCGGCAGCCAGCTCACCATGACCGAGGATTCGTCGCTGCCGATCGCCTCCTGGATGATCCTCTCGTTGGCGACCAGGTTGCCGTGCGAGACCATCACCCCCTTGGGCGTGCTCGTCGAGCCCGAGGTGTACTGGAGGAACGCCAGGGTATCGGCGGTCAGGCCGGGATCGCTCCACTCCGTGGCTTCCGTCTCCGCGATGCCGTCGATCTCCAGGCAGAGAGGAGCGGCGCCGAGCTTCTCCACCACCGGGCGGAGCGCAGCGGTCGTGAGAATGCAGCGAGGGTCGCAGTCGGCCAGGATCGCCTGGAGGCGGGGCACCCCGCGGCTCCCGGTGGGCGGATAGGCCGGCACGGCGACCGCCGCCGCGGCGAGGCAGCCGAGGAAGGCGACGGGATAGTCCAGCCCCGGAGGGAAGAGGAGCAGCACCCGCTCCCCCGCGAGGCCGAGCGCCTGCAACCGGGCCGCCACGGCACGCACGCGGAGGTCGAGCTCCCCATAGCTCAGGGTGCGCTCGTCCGCCTCGCCATCCGCCAGAAACGTATAAGCCAGGCGGCTGGGATCCTCCAGCGCCCGGCGCCGCAGCACCTCGACCAGACTCACGGTTTTCAGACGACTCCCCCCTTCAGGCCAACCCGCAGCAGAGCTGCTCAGGATACACTCCCGGCCTCCGCCCGTACATAGAGTGACGGCGCGGCGCCAGGGAGTGACAATCGCGGCCATGGACCGGCGCATCGAACCCAGAATCTGGACCCGCAAGCGGGTGGTGTGGCTCCTCGCCCTCGCGGCGCTCGCCGCGGGCGGGGCGGCTCTCCTCTCCTACCTGAGCACGCCGCGCCAGCGGGTGGAGCGCGACAAGCTGACGATCGACACGGTGGAGCGAGGCGTCTTCCAGGAGTACGTCCTGCCCCCGGCCCGGCTGCGCGCCGGAGAGACCGGCCTGGAGGTGCGGGCGGCGGTGGACGTGTTCGACGTGCCGCGCGTGCATACCGGCCAGCCGGGCACGGCCGAGATCGGCGGAGCCCACCATCCTCTGGAGATCATCCGGATCGGACCCGCCGGACCGCGCAGCGCGGACGTCGACCTCCGCTTCACCGGCGCCGTGCCGCCGGGGCTCGCGCCGGATCAGGCGGTCTCCCTGCGGCTCGACCTGGGCGAGCCCGCCGAGGCGCTCCTCCTGCGGCGCGGTGCGTTCTTTCAGGAGACGGGCGGCCACTGGGTCTTCCGGCTCGACGCGGCGGGTGGCCATGCGGTTCGCCAACCCGTCCGCCTGGGACGCCAGAACCCGGACGTGCACGAGGTCCTCTCGGGGCTCGCGCCGGGCGACCGCGTCATCATCTCGACGTACAGCCATCTGACCGAGGCTCAGGAGCTGGTCCTGACCGGCGACTGATCAGGCCGGCCGGCTCGCGGAGGCAGGCTCATCTCGGAGGCCCGCTGGGCATCTAGGACTTGGTGCGGGCAGCGTGCGGCGGGACTAAATCTGAAGGTGATTCTTTGCGCAATTCAGGACACCGAAATAACGGGCCATTCGTTTTACGTGCCCCGTTTCGATCTCGGGATTGTCCCGCTTGCCGTGCTTGCCTCGTGGCAGGCGGTAGGGTTCGAAATCCTTCCAATACACCCAATTATGATGTGGTTTCTCCTCGATGCGTGCGCCTGGAGCGCACGCATCGAGCATTGCCTGTATCTCTTTGAGCTTTACGGTGCCGCTGCTCGGCATCCACGCTTAGGCGGCGAGGGCCGCCGCACCTTCTTGGTTGTGGACGGCTTTCGGCTGGCTTATCTGTACGACATTCACCCACAGTGGTGAGTCAGCCGGCCTCTTGTCCAGCCAATTCGCATCGATCCTTCCCTTTCGGACCTCAGCCACTGCCGCTTCCCACTCTTGGAGTGCCACGAGGTTGGTTGCATGGAAGAATTTATCCACTTCGAGCTTGAAAACGTCAAAATCCGCAGCATCCACCGCGATGTCGAACAACACAAGCCGGAAGTCCACGCAGAAGGCCGCGAGGGCCTCGAGCTGGCCTGTTCCCTTGGCCGCGAAGCCTCCGGGGTTGACGCCTTCGACCCAGTATTCCCCGTCCTCCTTGGACAAGAGCGCCCGGCCGGCGACCTCCACTCTAGCTATGAAGCCATTCCCCTCGATCAACTCGTGGCGACCGAAGAGTATCGGGTACTGTTCCATCGTTTACCTCCTCCCGGGTTACGCGGAAGGTTGGACCTCCGTTCCCCAAGAACTTCCGCGCGTGCCCTGTTGCGGCGTAGGCGGACACTCAGGACTTCAGGAGACAGCCGTGCAAGCCCCATTCCTGGGGTTTCTTCGCGTCCCCGACTCTCTTATAGACTCCATTGTTCGCCGTTCGTTACAGGCTGTCAAGCACGGCCGCAGAAATTCAGCCCTTCCGCTGGTCAGCGGAAGGGCTGAATTTTACCACGTGTGGTAAAGCCGCAGCGCGGCGTGCCTATTTGGCACCCGGAGATGCCGGGCCACAATTGAACGCGCCCACCCCGGGACTCCACCCTAGCCCTCCTCCAACGAGTCCTGATAGAGCGCGCCGATCTCCCGCAGGAGATCGCGCCCGAGCCGGTCGCCGGTCAGGCGGCGGGGGTGCCGCGTCACGAGGAGGAGGTGCTCCTCTTCTTCGAGCCGCAGCAGGCCGAGGCGCAGCCACTCGGCGCCGTTCGGGTCGAAGGGATGGCGGGCCTCGTCCAGGGCGAGCTGCGCCGCCCACTCCTCGCGCGCCTCCTCCGGCGCCTCCGAGAGATCGAAGACGGGCAGGTCCGGACGCGGGACGGAAGCTCCCCCTTGCCGGCGCTCCCATTCCGCGAGGGACCGTTCCAACGCCCCGACGGAGAGCGCTCCGGAGAGGCGCACCGCCAGCGGCAAGGTGCCGGAGGCCTCACCGGAGGCGGGCGGAAGGAACGGCTGCCGGGTGAGGCGCAGCGCACCCGCGTGCACAGTCTCCGGCTCCATCTCCAGGCTGCGCGCGAGCCCGCGGAGGGTCGGCTCCTCGAAGATGCGCCGCAGCGGCAGCTCGACGCCCAGCACCCGGCGGACCCGGGTGACCACCTGGGCGGCCAGCAAGGAGTGGCCCCCCAGGGCGAAGAAGTCGTCGTCGATCCCGCAGCGGTCGCGCCCGAGGACCTCGGACCAGATGGCGGCGAGACTCTCCTCGGCCGGAGTGGAGGGTGGCACGAAGCTCCCGGAAGCCGGCGCGGCGCCCTCCGGTGCCGGCAATGCCCGGCGGTCGATCTTGCCGTTGGGGGTGAGCGGCAGCTCGTCCAGGAGAACCCAGGTAGCAGGGACCATGTAGCCGGGGAGGCGCGCCGCGAGCCAGGCGCGGAGGTCCGGCTCCGCATGCCCGGGGGCGGCGGCATACGCGATGAGGCGCAGCTCGCGGTCTCCGCCGTCCCGCCGGGCGAGGACGGCGCAGGCGCGGACGCCCGGGTGGGTGGCCAGCACCGCCTCGATCTCTCCCGGCTCGATGCGGAAGCCGCGGATCTTCACCTGCCGGTCGATCCGCCCGAGGTGCTCCAGGAGGCCGTCCGGCCGCAGGCGGACGAGGTCGCCGGTGCGGTAGAGCCGCGCGCCGGCCTCCCAGGGATGCGGGAGGAAGCGCTCCGCGGTCAGCTCCGGCCGGTGCAGGTACCCCTGGGCCAGGCCGTCGCCGCTCAGGAACAGCTCGCCGGTCACCCCCGGCGGCACCGGTTGCAGCCGGCCGTCCAGGACCCAGGCGGAGGAGCCCTCCAGCGGCCGGCCGATGGGGAGCGTGGCGGCTCCCGCGGGCACCTCGCGGAGGAGCTGCCAGGTCGCGAAGGTGGTGCTCTCGGTCGGGCCGTAGACGTTCAGGAGCCGCTCCGGCCCCTGCTGGCGGAGCGCGCAGGCCACCGCACCCGGGTCCGCCGCCTCCCCCCCGAACAGCAGGTGGCGCACGCCGGCGAACGCGTCCGGCACCTGGCGCACGATCTGGTTGAACAGGGCGGTGGTCAGGAAGAGCGCCGTCACCCGCTCGCGCCGCAGCAGGGCCGCGAGATCCGCCGGCGCCGGCACCACCTCCCGAGGGACGACCACCAGGGCCGCGCCATTGAGCAACGCACCCCAGATCTCGAAGGTGGCCGCGTCGAAGCCGATATTGGAGAGATGGGCGACGCGATCGTTCGGCCCCAGGCGGACATAGCGGGTCTCGCGCACCAGCCGCACGATGGCGCGGTGCGGCACGGCGACCCCCTTGGGCGTGCCGGTGGAGCCCGAGGTGTAGAGGACGTAGGCGAGAGCCTCGGCGGGGATGCGCGCCTCCGCCGGTTCCCTCCCGGCGCCCCTCCCCCACTCCCCGCTCTGCTCCACGTCCACGAGCGGCGGGAGCCCAAGGGCCGCCATCTGCTGCCGCGTCTTCCCATGGACCAGGACGATCCGCGCTCCCGTGTCCTCCACCAGGAAGCGGAGGCGCTCGCCGGGATGGCCCGGATCGAGCGGCACGTAGACCCCGCCGGCCCGGAGGATGCCGAGAATCCCCGCGATCAGCTCGGGCGAGCGCTCCATGGCGATGGCGACCGGCGTCCCGGGACCGGCGCCCAGGGAGCGCAGGTGCCGCGCCACACGGCCGGACTTCTCGGCGAGGCGGCGGTAGCTCCAGACGGTGCCGTCCGCTCCGATGACCGCGGGCGCCTCGGGCTGTGCCCGCGCCACCTCCGCGAACAGCTCCGGCAGGCTCGTATCGCGCGGAAATCTTCCGGCGGTGTCGTTCAGCTCGACCAGCGCCTGCTGGCGCTCGGGCGGCAGGAGGAGCGGCAGATCGTGCACCGGGCCGCCGGGCTCGGCGACCGCCGCCTCCAGGATCGCCACGAAGCGGCCCGCCAGACGCTCGGCCGTCGCGGTGTCGAACAGCCCCGTATCGTGCTCCAGGGTCCCCTCCATCCCCTCCATCCCCTCCGCCTCTTCCGCGAGGCTCAGGACCAGCTCGAAGCGGGCGCTTCCGCTCGCGGCCTCCAGCGGCGTGAGCGTCAGGCCCGGGATCTCGAGCCGCTCCGCGAAACCGTCCTGCAAGGCGAAGAGGACCTGGAGGAGCGGCGGACGGGAAGGATCGCGCCGCTCGACGATCTCCTCGACCAGGCGCTCGAACGGCAGATCCTGATGGGCGAACGCCTCAAGGGAGGTCGCACGCACGCGCCGCAACAGCCCGGAGAAGGACGGCTCGCCGTCCAGCTCGATACGCAGCACGAGGGTGTTGACGAAGAAGCCGATCAGCGCCTCCAGCTCCGGCCGGGTGCGGCCGGCGACCGGCGCGCCGACCAGCAGGTCGTCCTGGCCGGCATGGCGGCCGAGGAGCACCGCCCAGGCGGCGAGCAGGGTCATGAACGGGGTGGTCCCCTCCCGCCGGCCGAGCGCCCGCACCGCCGCCGCCAGGCGGGCCGGCAGATGCACCGGGAGCGCGGCGCCGCGGAGGCTCTGCACCGCCGGGTGCGGCCGGTCGGTGGGCAGGCCGAGCACCTGCGGCGCCCCGGCGAGGCGGCGGCGCCAGGCGGCGAGCAGCTCCGCCAGGACCTCGCCTTGCAGCCAGCCGCGCTGCCAGACCGCGAAGTCGGCGTACTGCACCGGCAGCTCGGGCAGCGGCGAGGCCGCGCCGCGGGAGAACGCCGCATGGAGGGCCGCCATCTCGCGGACGAGGACGCCGGTCGACCAGCCGTCCGAGATGATGTGGTGGAGCGTCAGAAGGAGCAGATGATCGCGCGCGCCCAGCTCGAGCAGGAGGAGGCGGAGCAGCGGTCCCTTCTCCAGGTCGAACGGGCGCTCCCCCTCGGCGCGGGCGAGCCCGCGGGCCGCCGCCGCCCGCGCCGGCTCCGGCAGGCCCGCCAGGTCGACGACGGGGAGCGCCGGCCGCGCCGCGGGTGCGATCCGCTGCACGGCTCCCCCGCCACCGGCCGCGAAGGTGGTGCGCAGCACCTCGTGGCGCCGCACCACCTCGGCGAAGAGGCGCTCCAGGAGGGCGGGATCGGCGTCGCCGTGGAGGCGCAGCGCGACGGGAACGTTGTAGGCCGCGCTCTCCGGCGCGAGCTGGTCGAGGAGCCAGAGCCGCTGCTGGGCGAAGGAGGCCGGCGGATCGGCGCCGACCGGGACGCGGGCGCGCCAGCCGGGGGTGACCGGCGGGGCCGGCGGGGCCGGGCGGACGCCCCGGCGCTCCTCCACGGCGCGGGCGAACGCCGCCACCGTGGGGTGCTCGAAGAGCAGCCGCAGCGGCACTTCGGTGCCGAGCACCTGCCCGCTCTGCGCCGCCACCCGGGCGGCGAGGAGCGAATGGCCGCCGAGGGCGAAAAAGTCGTCGTAGCGCCCCACCGCCGCGCGCCCCAGCGCCTCGCCCCAGACCGCCGCCAGAAGCTCCTCGGCCGGCGTGCGCGGCCCCTCCCCGGCCTCCCCCGGCCCGGCCCGCTCCGGCGCCGGCAGCGCCGCGCGGTCGATCTTGCCGTTGGCCGTGCGCGGCAGCGCCGCCAGCTCGACGAGCGCCGCGGGCACCATGTGCTCCGGCAGCCGCGCGCCGAGATGCGCCCGCAGCTCCGCGTCCCGCAGCTCCGCCCCCGGCGCCGGCACCACCCAGGCGACCAGCCGCCGGTCTCCCGGCAGGACCTCGCGCACGGCGGCGAACGCCTCCGACACGGCCGGGTGCCGCTCCAGCACCGCCGCCACCTCGCCCGGCTCGACGCGGAAGCCGCGGATCTTCACCTGCTCGTCGAGCCGCCCCAGGAAGTCGAGCGCGCCGTCCGCGCGGTGCCGCGCGAGATCGCCCGTCCGGTAGACGCGCGCGCCCGGCGCGGCGCCGAAGGGGTCCGGCAGGAAGCGCCCGGCGGTCCTCCCGGGATCGCCGAGATAGCCGCGCGCCACGCCTGTGCCGCCGATGAGCAGCTCGCCGACCACGCCGCGCGGAACAGGCGCCCCCTCCGCATCGAGCACGCGGAGCCGGGTGGCGCCCAGCGGCCGGCCGGCCGGCAGCTCCCGCGCGGGGACAGTACGGCCGTCCCAGCGGTGGACCGTCGAGGTCACGGCCGTCTCGGTCAGGCCGAACACCTGGATCACCGGAATGCCGTGCCTCCCCCACCGCGCGAGGCGTTCCAGCGACGGCTTTTCACATCCGAGGAGCAGGAGGCGGAGCGAGGGCGGAGGCGCCGCGCCGCGCCGTTCGAGGTCGTCCACCCACTCGTGCCACCAGGGCGCCGGCAGCTCCACGCCGGTCACTCCATGGCTCGCCAGGACCTGCTCCAGGCCGGCCGGCGCCAGCAGCTCCCGCCGGTTTGCGAAGACCACGGCGCCGCCCCGCGACCAGACCGGAAAGACCTCCTCGATCACCACGTCGAAACCGGGCGAGGCGCATTGCAGGAAGCGGTCGTCCGCGGTCAGGCCGCAGCACGCCGCCACCTCCACCGCGAAGCGCACGGCGGCACCGTGAGCGACCACCACACCTTTCGGGCGGCCGGTCGAGCCCGAGGTGTAGATCACGTAGGCCGCTTGTTCCGGGGAGAGGGGGGCGGAGGGGGAGATCGGACGGATTGGACCGATCGGACGGATCTGCCGGATCTCCTCGCCTTCGACCAGGACGCGCGCCCCGGCGTCCGCCAACAGCTCGCTGCGGCGCGCTGCGGGCCAGGCCGGGTCGAGCGGCAGGAAGGCGGCGCCGGCCTTGAGCACTCCCAGCATCGCGAGGGCCAGCTCCGGCCCGCCGGCCAGCACTCCCACGACCTCCTCGGTGCCGATGCCTTGGCCGGCCAGGCGGCGCGCCAGGTGGTCCGCCCGGGTGTCGAGGTCTTCGAAGGTCCAGGACCCGCCGGCGAAGAAGACGGCCGGTGCTGCCGGCCGCCGCCTGGCCTGGATCTCGAAGAGGGTGTGCAGGCCGGCGCCGGACGCCGGCTCCTCGGGCGTGTCGTTCCACTCGACCAGCACCTGGTGGCGCTCCGCCGGGCTCCACAGCTCCACCTCGTGGAGGCCGGTCTGGGGCGCCGCCGCGAGGGTCTCCAGCGCCCTGGCGAAGAACCCCTGGAAGCGCTCGACCGTCGAAGTATCGAAGAGGTCGGTGCTGTGCTCGAAGCCGATCCGCGGCCCGGCGATGGTGAGGGTCAGGTCGAACGGGGCGTGGCGGCTGCGGATCCCCTCCAGGGCCGAGACGGCGAGGCCGGGCAGCTCCGGCGGGCGCTGCTCCGCGGCGAGGTTCATCATCACCTGGAAGAGCGGCGTATGGCTGAGGCTGCGCCGCGGGTTCAGGTCCTCGACGAGCAGCTCGAACGGCAGCTCGGCGTGGGCGTGGGCCGCGAGCACCGTCTCGCGCGTCCGCTCCAGCAGGCCGGCGAGCGTAGGACGGCCCGCCAGGCGCGCGCGGAGGGCGAGGGTGTTGACGAAGAAGCCGGCGAGCCTCTCGGTCTCCAGGCGGTTGCGGCCATAGACCGGTGCGCCGATCACGAGGTCGGTGGCGCCGGTCAGGCGGCCGAGGAGGATCTGGAAGGCGGTCAGGTAGAGCATGTAGACCGTGGCCGACCGGGCGCGGGCCGCCGCCCGCAGGACCTCCGCCTGCTCCGGCGGCAGGATCTGCCAGGAGATCGCGCCGCGATGGGACTGCACCGCCGGGCGCGGCCGGTCCGTGGGGAGATCGAGAAGCTCCGGCGCTCCCGCGAGCCACCGCCGCCAGACGGCCAGCTCCGCCTCCAGCGCCTCGAAATGCAGCCAGCCGCGCTGCCAGACCGCCCAGTCGGCGTACTGGATGGGCAGCTCCGGCAACGCGGGGCTCTCGTTGCGGAGGAGCGCCGCGTAGACGGTGGACAGCTCCTCGACCAGCACCTGCATCGACCACTCGTCGCTGACGATGTGGTGCATGGTGAGGAGCACGGCGGCTTCCGCGGCGCCGAGCCGCACGAAGCGGGCGCGCACCAGCGGCCCGCGCGCCAGGTCGAACGGACGGAGCAGCTCCCCCTCGGCGAGGCGGAGCAGCTCGCCCTCGCGCCGGCCGGGGTCGAGAGCCGAGAGATCGATGGCGGTGTCCTCCGGCGGCAGCTCGACGTGGATGATCTGCACCGGCTCGCCGTCTCCCTCTCCGGAGGCCACGAACGTCGTGCGCAGCGCCTCATGGCGGCGGACGGCCGCCGCGAGGCTCGCCTGGAGAAGGTCGCGGCGCACCGGTCCGCGCAGGCGCACGGCGTCGATCAGGTTGTAGACCGCACGCCCCGGCTCGAGACGGTCGAAGAGCCAGAGCCGCTGCTGCGCGAAGGAGAGAGGCAACGGTCCGGTCCGCGCCGCGGGGACGAGCGGCGGGGCCGCCGGCCGGCCGCTCCGCTGCGCGCGGCGCACCGCCTCCGCCAAGCGCGCCACGGTGGGCGCTTCGAACAGCTCGCGGAGCCCCAGCTCCACCTGGAACGCCTCGCGCAGGCGCGCCATGAGCCGGGCGGCGAGGAGCGAGTGCCCGCCCAGGGCGAAGAAGTCGTCGTGGACCCCGACGTGGCCGCGCTCCAGCACCGCGGCCCAGATCCCGGCGAGCAGCTCCTCGACCGGACCGGAGGGAGCTGCCGCCTCCTCCGCCGGCGGCAGCTCTCGCGGCACCGGCAACGCCCGCCGGTCCAGCTTGCCGTTGGGCGAGAGCGGCAGCGCGGCGAGAGCGACCCAGGCGGTGGGCACCATGTAGTCGGGAAGGCTCTCGCGCAGGAAGGCGCGCAGGGCGGCCGGTGCCGGTCCCGGGGGACGCCGGGGAACCACATAGGCGGCGAGCCGGATCTCCCCCGGCACGTCCTCCCGTGCCGTCACCACGGCGGCCTCGACCTCGGGATGGCGCAGGAGCCGGGCGGCGATCTCTTCGGTCTCGACCCGGTAGCCACGGATCTTCACCTGCCGGTCCGCGCGTCCCCGCAGCTCCAGCTCGCCGTTGGCGAGCGACCGGGCGAGATCGCCCGTGCGGTAGAGGCGCTCTCCGGGCCCCGCCGCGAACGGATGCGGCCCGAAGCGCTCGGCCGTCAGGTCCGGCCGCCCATGGTAGCCGCGGGCGAGAAGGGCACCCCCGAGGTGGAGCTCTCCGAGGGCACCGACCGGCACCGGCTCCCCCTCCCGGTCGAGGAGGAACAGCTCGGTGCCGCCGATGGCGCGGCCGATCGACACCTCGCCCCGCGCCTCGGCGGCGGCCGGCTCCCCCAGGTCCGCGGCCGTCGACACGATGGCCGACTCGGTCACGCCGTAGGTGTTGAGCAGGCGCGGGCGCCGCGGCGCCGCCCGGCGCCAATCCGCGACGCGCACCGGCAGGGCACGCTCGCCACCGAGGATGACCAGGCGCAGGCACGCGGGGAGCGCCACCTCGCCGCCCGCGAGCTGCGCGGCGATCTCGTGCCACCACGCCGTGGGCAGGCTGAGCACGGTCACCCCCAGCCGGTCGCAGGCCTCCAGGAAGGCCGCCGCCGAGCCGAGCATGGCGTCTGTGCGCAGCACCAGCTCCGCGCCGCCGGTCAGGCACGGCACGATCTCCTCCAGGCTGGTGTCGAAGCCGGTCGAGCAGAACTGGAGCACGCGGTCCCCGGGGCCGATGGCGTAGAGCGTCCGCACCGCCTCGACGTAGCGGGCGAGGGCGCCGTGCGAGACCATCACCCCCTTGGGGCTGCCCGTGGACCCGGACGTGTAGAGGACGTAGGCGAGCCGGCCCTCCGGCACCTCCCGCCCGGGGCACTCCGGCGGCTCGTCCTCGGCGCCCTCCAGGCCGGCGAGGATCTCGCGGACCGCCGCCGGGGTCAGCAGCAGGCCGGCGCGCGCATCCTCCACGAGAAAGGCGCGGCGCTCCTCCGGCCAGGCCGGATCGATCGGTACGTACACGCCGCCGGCTTCGAGGATCGCGAGCAACGAGATGATCAGCTCCGGCGAGCGCTCGGCGAGGACGGCGACCGGCGTCTCTTCCCGCACGCCGAGCCGGCGCAGGTGGCGCGCCACCCCGGAGGCCCGGCGGGCGAGCTCCCGGTAGGTGAGGCGCGTCCCCTCCTGCGCGAGGGCC
>Ga0062379_10000043_pt1 | contig 19479 bp, 16 predicted proteins | sample DOMMetBare2Fresh_2_FD_59484 | JGI IMG/M metagenome (GOLD analysis project Ga0062379, IMG submission 59484) | Wetland sediment microbial communities from St. Louis River estuary, USA, under dissolved organic matter induced mercury methylation -... | ecosystem: Environmental > Aquatic >...
CTGGCGCTCTCCTTCGGCGGGTCGAGAAAGGCGAGGAACCCGAGCAGGATGAGATCGCACTCGTCCTTGACCGCGTAGACGGGCTCGTCGGTCCCGCCGGGGATCTCCTTGTAGGCGACGGCGACGACCCGAAAGCCCTGCGCGTTGAGATCGTCGACCAGCACACGGCGCCTGGCGTCGTGCTCGGGCAGCACGTCGAGCACATGACCGTCGACCTCGACCCGCGTGCACAGCGCCATGACCTCGGCGACGGCGCCCTTGCAGATCAGGGTGTTGAGGCCGGTCGCGTCTTCCACCACCACCGACATGCGGCGGCGCACGAAGTCGAAAGGGATCTCGTCGATCTTGCGGTACTTGTGCTCGGCCTGCACCCGCTCCTCGAACTCGGTGTGCGCCAGCACCGCCTCGTCGAGGAGGTTCTTGAGGCCGGTGTGGTGATAGCTGTTGAGGTAGCCGTAGATCAGGACGCGCTCGCTCGGGTCGCCGTGGACGTCGATGTGCTTTTCGAGCACGATCCTGCCCTCTGTGATGGTCCCGGTCTTGTCCGTGCACAGCTCGTCGATCGCCCCGAAGTTCTGGATCGCATTCAACCGCCGGACGATGACCTTCTTGCGCGCCATCGCCAGAGCGCCCTTCGACAGATTGACGGTCACGATCATCGGCAACATCTCGGGCGTGAGCCCCACCGCGACCGCCAATGCGAAGAGGAAGGCTTCCAGCCAGTCGTGCTTGCTGAAACCGTTGAGCAAAAACACCAGCGGCACCATCACCGCGATGAAACGGATCATCAGCCAGGTGAACCGGTTGATCCCCTTGTCGAAGCTGGTCAGCTCCCGCTCACCGACGATGCTCGCGGCCAGCGAGCCGAAATACGTGCGATCGCCCGTGAGGACGACCACGGCGGTGCCTGCGCCGCTCTCGACGTTCGAGCCCAGGAACGCGATGCCGGGCAGCTCGAGTGGGTTCTCGACCGCCGTCACCGCCGCGGCTTTCTTCTCGACCGGCAGCGATTCACCGGTCAGGGCCGCCTGGTTCAAGAACAGGTCCTTGGCCGCGAGCACGCGCACGTCGGCCGGCACGAGATCCCCGGCGGCCAGACGGATGACGTCGCCCGGCACCAGGAGCTGGAGGGGAATCTCCACGTCCTTCCCCTCGCGCACCACCGTTGCCGTCGTGCTGACCATCGCCCGGAGCCTGGCAGCGGCGTGGTCGGCCCGCGACTCCTGAGCGAAGCGCAGCACCACACCGAGCAGGACCATCACGAAGATCACCACCGTCGCCCGCACGTCGCCGGTCAGGAACGACACCAGTCCCAGCACCGAGAGCAGGATGACCAGCGGGTTCTTGAGATTGTCCCAGAGCCGGGCCGGCCAGGAGCGATGCGTCTCGCGGGCGATCTGGTTCGGGCCGTAGCGCCGTTGACGCTCCTGAGCCTCGGCCGCGTCGAGGCCGCCCGGGCGCGACCCCAGGCGCTCGAGCAGGGCGCCGGTGTCACCGCGTGCGGCCGCCAGCAGCTCCGCGGCAACGTCTGTCTGTTGGCCCGGTCCGGGTGGGTGGCTCCGGCTGACTGCCTGGGGATCGACGGTGACCGCGCCCATCTTCACCTCCGCCGCCTCGGCTGTGGCGCCGCGGCGCGAAGTCCAGTCTAGTCGAGACTGGGCCGGGCAGCGCGGCCTGGATCGATGCCAGCTCAGGGCTCGTGAGATATGGTACGGCTCATGGCGTCGCGGTCCCTGCCTCCCCTCTCCGTCGGCGAGAGCCGGCGCGCCCTCACCTATTGGGATCTGGTCGCCGTCCTTCTGGTGCTCGGCCTCCTGGTGTTCCTGGCGCAGGCGAGCCGCGGGCTCGTGCAGCCGCTCGCCGCGCTCCGGGGGAGCCCGGTCTCGCTCGATCCCGCAAACCTGCCGGGCTACGCGGCACGTACGTCCCTGCGCATGCTCGCGGCGATGGTCCTGTCGCTGCTCTTCACCTTCACCTATGCGACCTGGGCGGCGAAGAGCCGGCGCGCCGAGGTCGTCCTGGTCCCGATTCTCGACATCCTCCAGTCGGTGCCGATCCTCGGTTTCATCTCGGTCACCGTCGTCTTTTTCATGTCGCTGGCTCCCGGGATGGTTCTGGGTGCGGAGCTCGCGGCCGTGTTCGCCATCTTCACGAGCCAGGCATGGAACATGGCGTTCTGCTTCTACCAGTCGCTGCGCACCGTGCCGGAAGAGCTCGTCGAAGTCTCGCGCAGCTTCCGGCTCGGTGCATGGGCGCGCTTCTGGCGGCTCGAAGTGCCGTTCGCCATGCCGCCTCTGGTCTGGAACATGATGATGTCCATGTCGGGCGGCTGGTTTTTCGTGGTGGCGTCCGAAGCGATCACCGTCGGCAATACGAGTGTCACGCTGCCGGGTGTGGGGTCCATCGCGCTCGCCATCCAGCAAAGCGACCTCCGCGCGGTCGGCCCCGCGATCGTCTCGACCCGTCGTTCCGTGAGCTCGTCGAGCAGATCTACGTCCAGATGACGACCCGCCTCGGCGGCGAATCCACCGGCGGCCGCTCCGAGCGGTTTCCAGGCCTGGGAATCGGGACGATCCTGCCCCAGGTCTCGGCCAATCTCCTCGCCGGCCTCATGGAAACCGTCGCGGCCCCCCCTTATGGCGGCAGGGCCGATCTGCCCGTTATCGCCTCGACCCTGCGCATGGAGGTCGACGACCTCTTTCCTGTCGCCGAAACCTTGCAGATGTTCCGTCTTGCCGAGATCGAGGCGGGCGACATTTGCTTGACGGAGGACGGTACACAGTTCGCCACCGCAGTGACGGATGAGCGCAAGCGGCTGTTTGCCCAGCACCTGTTGACCTACGTGCCCCTGGCGGCCCACATCCGCCGCGTGCTCGATGATCGTGCGAGCCACCGGGCGCCCAAGAGCCGCTTCCTCACCGAGCTCGAGGACTACATGACCGCGGATTCGGCAGAGCAGACGCTGCGCGCGGTGATCAGATGGGGCCGCTATGCCGAGGTGTTCGCCTATGACGATCACACGGCGACGTTCAGCCTGGAAAACCCCTGAGCTCGCCCGGAAGCCGGTCTATCGCCCCGGCCCCGCGAGGGGCGCGGCTGAGAGCTCTCACGCCCTCGCCCCTCAATGGACCCAGGGTCCCTTGCGGACCTCCCCGTTGCCGCCGCCGCCCCGCCCGCCGTCGCCCGGGATGACGCGGAACCCCCGCTTGCGCTTGGTCCGGTCGAGCTTCCACTGCAGCCACCGGCGCTCCAGGCGCAGCCGCATCTCGCGCAGGGTGATCCACTTGCCGCCGCTCCGGACGTAGGTGTAGCCGATCCAGACGGCGGTGCAGATGCCGAGGAACCCGGCGAAGTCCTTCGACTGGAGAAAGCCGATGAAGGCGATCAGGATCTCCAGCGCCAGGAACCAGCGCGCCTCAATGGGGAGGAAGATCAGATAGATCGTGCCGTGCCAGTTCGCCGTGGCGAAGGCCGCCACGAAGACCGCCCAGAGCAGGAGCTGCCCCTGCATCAGGGTGAACGGCACCGGAGCCGCCCACCCGGCCAGCCGGCCGAGAAAATCGGCCAGCAGGGCGACCAGCGCCGACCCCACCGCCGCGGTGAGCACCAGCCGCCAGAAGTGCTTCCGGCCCAGCCCGAGGAAGACGTCGCGGGCGAACAGGTAGAGGAAGATCAGGCTGAGCAGGAAGAGGACGCCACCGCCGTAGCCGATGAACGGATAGGTCGCGACCTGCCAGACGAAGCCGAGGCGCCAGGCGGCGGGGGTCAGGCGCAGAACTTCGATGAACCGCGTCGCCTCGAAGTACTGCATCGCGAACGTGGCGAACAGCACGCCGAACAGGATCAGCAGATCGCGCGGGATCGGTCCGGTCAGACCGCCGAAGCCTCCGAAGGAGGTGGTTGTGGTGCGGCGCGGATACATGCCCTCAGTCTACCGGCGCGCCGGCCTTCATGCGTAGCGGATCCACTTCCAGAGCTCCTGGAAGGTCGGTTTCTTGCCGTACATGAGGATGCCGATCCGGTAGATCCGGGCGCACACCCAGACCATCCCGACGATGAAGCAGAGGGTCAGCGCATAGGCCAGCAGGATCTGCCAGAGCGGCGGCATCTCGAGCGAGATCCGCAGCGTCATCAGGAGCGGCGTGAACAGCGGGATCAGCGAGGCCACCACGGCGAACGTCGAGCTGGGATCGTTGATGATCCGGATCATCAGGAAGACCGGGATGATCAGGAAGAACACCGCGACGCCCGACACCTGCTGCGCCTCCTGGAGGTTGTTGAACGAGGCGCCGATGGCGGCGTAGAGGGTCGAGAAGACGAAGAAGCCGAGGATGAACAGCACCAGGAAGTGGAAGACCATGGCGAACGTCACGGTCGGCAGCTTGACCTCCGGCGGGAGCGCCGAGAGCGAGGCGATCACCCCCGGCGCGGAGACCACCGCCATGGTGGCGAGCCAGATGCTGAACTGGGTCAGGCCGACCAGGCAGATGCCGATGAGCTTCCCCATCATCAGCTCGAACGGCCGCACCGAGGAGAGCACCACCTCGATGATCCGCGAGCTCTTCTCCTCCAGCACGCCCTGCATGACCTGCTGTCCCCAGATGACCAGGACCATGTAGAGGAGCAGGAAGAGGACGTAGGCGAACGCCGCTCCGGCGAGCCCTCCTTCGGCGCGGCTCCCTTCCTTGGAGACGCGCACCGTCTCGAGCTCCACCGGCGCGGAGAGCGAGCCCACGCGGTCCGGATCGAGCCCGGCGTCGGCGAGGCGCTCCCGGCGCACGACCGAGGACAGCTCGTCGCGCAGCACCTCCTGGGTGATGATGTTGGAGACCGTTTTGGCGTGGTACTCGACCGGCTTGCCGGTGAGCACCTCCGGGGTGATCCAGATCCAGGCGTCGATCTCCTTGGCGAGCACCCGGGCGTCCAGATCCGCCCGCTGCGCCTGCGGGTCCTTCCCCGGCGCCTCCACCTGGAACTCGAAGCGGGCGACCTGGTCGCGCATCTTGGTCTTGCCGTTGCCCTTGCCGTCGTCGGGCCGCTTCTCCAGCAGCCGGGGAGCGAGGCGGCCCGTCGCATCGACCACCACGACCCGTTGCACCGTCCGCGATTTCGACAGGAGGAGGGAGGGGAGGACGGCGGCGGCGACCACGAACAGGGGAAGGATCAGCGTAGCGATCCAGAACCCCTTGCTGCGGACCCGTTGCAGGTACTCCCGCTTCGCGACGACGACGATGGTCTCAAGCCGCATCTCGCACCGCCTTCAGGAAGATCTGCTCCAGCTCGGGCTCTTCCGAGCGGAACTCACGGACGCGCAGGAACTGGACGAGCTGGCAGAGCACGGCCGGCCCGTCGGCTTCCGGCCGGAGCAGGAGCTTGACGGCGCCGTTCTGCTCCACGGCCTGCTCGACCTCGGGGAGGGTCTGGATGCGGTCGAGGTCTCCCTCGGCGATCAGCCGGAAGGAATTGCCCCCCATCTGCCGCTTGATGGCGGCGAGCTCGCCGGAGAGCACGACCCGCCCCTTGGAGATGAGGCCGATGTGATCGCACATCCGCTCGGCCAGCTCCATGCCGTGGGTGGAGAGGATCACGCTCTTGCCCTGCTGGCGGTATTCGAGGAGCAGCTCCTTGAACAGCTCCTGGTTCAGCGGATCGAGCCCGGAGAACGGCTCGTCGAGGAGGAGCAGGTCGGGCTCGTGAAGGACGGTGCCGATGAGCTGCACCTTCTGCTGCATTCCCTTCGAGAGCTCCTCGACCTTGGCCTTCGCCCAGGCGCCCAGCTCCACCCGCTCCAGCCACCGCTCGATGCGGGGCAGGATCTCCCGCTTCTTGAGGCCGCGGATCTCGCCGAGGAAGACGAGGTGCTCGGTGACCCCCATCTTCCGGTAGAGGCCGCGCTCTTCCGGGAGGTACCCGATCCGCCGCAGATGCTCCGGCCGGTGCGCTTCGCCGAAGAGGCGGATCTCCCCTGCGTCGGGGGGGGTGATGTCCATGATCATTCGGATCGTGCTGGTCTTGCCGGCGCCGTTCGGGCCGAGCAGCCCGAAGATGCAGCCGTCCGGCACCGCCAGCGAGACCCCGTCCACCGCCACGAACTTCCCGTAGCTTTTCCGGACGTCGCGGACCTCGAGGCTGTAGCTCATGGTGTCCATCCTATCCTCACCCGGAGGTGTACGCAGAGGCGAGCCCAGGGTTGCCGCGCCGGCAGCTCCCCCGGTAGAGTCACGGGATGTAACAAATCCGCTGCCATGGTCATTGGGGAGGGAGGCCAACATGGACACATGCCCGAAATGCCAGTTCGCGATCGAGCCCGGGGCCGTGGAGTGCCCGGCCTGCGGAGTCATCCTCGCGAAGCTCCGGTCGGCCCCACCGCCGCCGCGCCCGGCCGCCTCCATCCAACCGGATGTCCCCTATCCGGCACCCGTGCCGCAGCCGGCTCCCCGGATGGCCGGCCCTGAGGAACCACCTCCCCTGCCTCCGCCATCTCCGCCACGTCCCGCCACCACCCCCGCCAAGCCGGTCGACCGCTACGCGTTGCCCGTGCTGCGGCTGACACCCAAGCCGGCCAGGCCGGAGGGCCAGGCGGCGCAGGCCCCGGCGGCCGCCTCGGCACCGGTCCCGGCCTCGTCCATCCCGGCACCGTCCTCGATACCGGGGCGTCCCATGCCGGCCAATCCCTACGCTCCGCCGCTGGCTCCGAACGCCAGCCCTGCCGGCGTGCCGGCACCGTACCCCCCGGCCGATGTGATCACTCCGGCGACCGTCGCCGCGCTCATGGCCTCCCGCCCGTGGATCCGCGTCCTCGTCGCTCTCGGCTTTGGCATGAGCCTCCTGTCGTTCGCCGCCGGCGCCCTCCTGTTCACGTCCAACAAGCTCCCCGGCGAGGTGCAGGTGTTGGCGCTCGTCTTCTTCCTGGATGCCGCGGTCGGGATCGCCGTGATCCTGCCGCTGAACCGCTCCGTCCGAGCGCTCGATGACGCAGCGCAGTACAAAATGAGCACGGTCGTCGAAACCTATGCGGTGGAGCAGGTTCATTTCTGGCGGCGCACCGGCGTGATGTATCTCGCCCTCCTGGCCGTCCTCCTGGCCGGCATCGTCATGGGGACCATGGGAAACGCCTTCTGAAGAATCAGCGGTAGACTCCAGAGGCACGGGCCTCCCCGCCCGGCCACCTGGAGACGAGATGTCCGACCACCTGATCCTGCGCCACTCCGGCGACTTCTATACCAAGGCGCGCAAGACGCGCCTCCGCTTCCAGATGCGCCTCGCCCGCAACATCGAGGATGCGCTGACCTCGCACGGCATTCCGCACCAGCTGGAGAAGACCTGGAGCCGGTTCTACCTGGAGACGCCGGATGCGCGGGCGACCGAGGTGCTGACCCGGGTGTTCGGGCTCCAGTCGGTCTCGGCCGCCGAGCCGCGGTCGTGGGTGACGATGGACGACGTCGTGGCCATGGGGGTGGAGGTGTTCGCCGAGAGCGTCCGCGGCCGGACGTTCGCGGTGCGCGGCACGCGGCGGGGCAAGGTGGACGGCATCCCGTTCGACTCGATGGACGTCGAGCGGGCGCTCGGCCGTGCCCTGATCGCGGCCGGGGCCGGCCGGGTGCGGCTCGACGATCCGGAGGTGACGGCGTGGGTCGAAGTGGAACCGGGAGAGCCGGGGGAACCGGGACGGGTCCGTTATTTCCATGAGAAGGCGCGGAGCTGGGGCGGGCTGCCCATCGGGGTCGAAGGGCGGGCCGTGTCCCTGGTCTCCGGCGGCTTCGATTCGGCGGTGGCGAGCTGGCTCCTGCTCAAGCGGGGCGTCGAGCTCAACTACGTCTTCTGCAACCTCGGCGGCACGGCGCACCGGCTCGGCGTGCTCAAAGTGATGAAGGTGGTCGCCGACCTGTGGAGCTACGGCTACCGGCCGCGCCTCTACGAGATCGACTTTCAGCCGGTGGTGGCCGAGCTGCGTGCGAAAGTGCGCGACCAGAACTGGCAGATCGTCCTCAAGCGGCAGATGGTGCGCGCCGCGGAGCTGATCGCCCTGAAGACGCGGCGGCTCGGCATGGTGACCGGCGAGGCGATCGGCCAGGTCTCCTCCCAGACGCTCCAGAACCTCGCGGTGATCTCCCAGGCGGCGCGCCTCCTGCCGGTCCTGCGTCCGCTCCTCGGCTTCAACAAGGAGGAGATCCTGGACCAGGCGCGCCGGATGGGGGTCCACGACCTGGCCGCGGCCGTCGGCGAGTATTGCGACATGGTGCCGCGCCACCCGAACACCCGGGCGCGGCCGCGGGACATCGAGCAGGACGAGGCCGGCCTCGATCCGCAGCTCCTGAAGGAGCTGATCACGCAGCGGACGGTCTGGCACCTGCGCGACCTGCCGCCCGAAGCCCTGGCCCCCTCGGGGCTGGAGACCGAGCGTGTCCCCGAAGGTGCGACCGTGCTCGACCTGCGCGCGGTCCACGCCTACAAGGCCTGGCACTATCCGGGAGCGCTCCGCCTCGACTTCCCGCGGGCGCTGGAGGCGTATCCCTCCTTCGACAAGGCCCGGCCGTACGTCCTGGTCTGCGAGGTCGGCCTCAAAAGCGCCGCCCTCGCCGAGAAGATGCAGCAGGCCGGCTTCCAGGCCTGGCACTTCGCCGGCGGCATCAAGGATCTGCTGGCCTTGGCCGAGCGGGAGAAGCAGGTGGATCTGTCGCTCCTGGCTCCGGCGGTGCGAGACTAGCTCCCCGGGGAGGGGGGCCTCCCCGGCAGCCGCGCCAGCAGCTCCTCCACGCTCACCCCGCGCGCCGCGGCGGCTTTTTCCAGCATGGGGCGGAAGCGCTCGGCGTCGAGCTCCACGAAGACGCCGTCGGCTTCGGCGAAGATCTCGCCTCCCGGGCCGAGGAGGCGGCCGTGGGTGCGCACCTTGCGGCCGTCCACCCCCTGGACGGAGGCTTCGAGGAGCGCGTCGGTGCCCAGGGGGAGCATCTTGCGGAAGCTCGTATCGAGGCGCACCGCGACGACCAGGTGGCCGGCCAGCCAGGCGGCGGCGCCCATGGCTTCGTCGAGCACGGCGGCGATGCTGCCGCCGTGCGCGTGACCCGGGGGGCCTTGAGCGCCGGGGCCGAACCAGGCGCGGCCCACCAGCAGCCCGTCGCTCTCGCGCCGGAAGTAGCGGACGCGCAGACGGTCTCCGTCGGGCTCGCCCGAGACGAAAGAGCCCCTTCCCCCTTCCAGGCGGAACGGCTTGACGGGCACCCATCCGGCCTCGGGGACGACGGCGGGGGCGGTCACCTTCTGCGAGCTCATGGCCATGCTCCTCGAATTCTTCCGGTGTCCTCGCCTCCGGGGCGCGAAGCAGCGGCTTGGACACACTCTATAGGCGAGGAGATACAGCGCGCCAGCGGTCGAAGAGCGTCCTTCCCTTGCACGGCAAGCTGTCAAGCACTTATGCTCACGGACGACTCTCTCCGGTGAGGTCTGCCGAGTCCTGCAGGTGGGTGCTTGGCGCCCGAAAGTGGCTTCACCGGGCGGAAGCGAGCGACCGGCCATGAGCCTTCTGCAGCCCTCCATCGAGCTTCCGCGGGAACGCGAGGCGTGGTTCCGTGCCCTGGCGGAGACCACGTCGACGGCGATCATCGTCTACAACACCGAGCGGGTGGTGTACGTCAACCGGGCGGTCGAGGAGCTGACCGGCTTTTCCGCCGCGGAGCTGCTCACGTTCCATCCCTGGGAGCTGGCGCACCCGGAGCTCCGGCGGCTCGTCCGCGACCGCCTGGCCGCCCGTTTGCGCGGCGAGGAGGCGCCGCACCGCTACGAGATCCGCATCCACACCCGCGACGGCTCCGAGCGCTGGGTCGATCTCACCTCGGCCGTCATCGAGCGGGTGGAAGGGGAAAGCCCGACCGGCATGGCGACCGCGGTCGACATCACCGAGCGCAAGCTCGCCGAGGTGGCGCTGCGCGAGAGCAACGCGCGGTTGGAGCTGGCGCAGCGCGCCGCCGGGATCGTCACCTGGGAGTGGAACCTGCTCACCGACGAGCTGTTCGCGCCGCCGCACGCCGCGGAGCTCTTCGGGCTCCTCCCCGGGCAGCTCTGGACCACCGGCCGGGGGTTTCTGGACGCCGTCCATCCGGACGACCAGGAGGCGCTGGCGGAAGCCTTGCGCCTCTCCCTCCAGGCGGGGCGCGACCTCTCGGTCGAAGTGCGCCTGCGGATGGCCGACGGCTCCTGGCGCTGGTTCAGCGACCGGGGCCGCGCGGTCCTCGACGAGACCGGCACACCGGTGCGGGTGATCGGCGTGATCCGCGACATCCACGCCCGCCGGCTGAGCGAGGAGCGGCTGCGCGCGATCGTCGAAGGCACCTCGTCGACCCTCGGCGCCGACTTCCTGCGCTCCCTGGTCCGCCACCTGGCCGGCGCCCTGGGGACCCGCTTCGCCTTCATCGCCGAGGTCGCCTTCCCGGAGACCTCGCGCTCCCGCATCCTCGCGTTCTGGACCGGCGAGGACTATGGGGAGCCATTCGAGTACGACGTGCACGGCACGCCGTGCGAGAACGTGGTCGGCGGCCAGTTCTGTTACTACCCGCAAGACGCCTGGCGCCTCTTCCCGCAGGATGCCTGGCTGCGCGAGGAGGGGATCGAGAGCTATTTCGCCGTGCCGCTCTTCGACTCCGAGGACCGCCCCCTCGGCCACATGGCGGTGATGGACACCCGGCCGCTCGCCCAGGACCTGCCGGCGATGTCGATCCTCAAGATCTTCGCCGCCCGCGCCGGTGCCGAGATCGAGCGCAAGCTCGCCGAGGAGGCGCTCGCGCAGGAGAAGGAGCGCGCCCAGGTGACCCTCGCCTCGATCGGCGACGGCGTGGTGCGCACCGATGCCCACGGGCTCATCGACTATCTGAACCCGGTCGCCGAGCGGCTCACCGGCTGGAGCGCGGCCGAGGCGTGCGGCCAGCCGGTCCTCTCCGTCTTCAACGTGGTGGACGAGACCTCCGGCCGGCCGTTGCCGAACCTGGTGGAGCGCTGCCTGCGCGAGGGCGCGGTCGTGGAGCTGCCCGGCTACTCCATGCTCGTCCGCCGCGATGGCGGCGAGTCGGCGGTCCGCGACTCGGTGGCGCCGATCCGCGACCGCCACGGCCGGATCACCGGTACGGTCCTCGTCTTCAAGGACGTCACCCTGCTCCGTGGCATGGAGCGGGAGATGGTCTACCTGGCGCGCCACGATCCCCTGACCGGGCTGATCAACCGCCGCGAGTTCGAGCACCGCCTCCTGCACTGCCTGACCACGGCGAAGGAGGACGGACGGCTGCATGCCCTGTTCTATCTCGACCTCGACGAGTTCAAGGTGGTCAACGACACCTGCGGGCACCTGGCCGGCGACGAGATGCTCAAGCAGGTCACCAGCCTGCTCAAGGCGCGGCTGCGCAAGACCGACACCCTGGCCCGGCTGGGCGGCGACGAGTTCGGCGTCCTCCTGGAGGACGTCGAGACCGACAAGGCGCGCATCGTCGGCCAGGGATTGCGGATGGCGGTGCAGCAGTTCCGTTTCGCCTGGCAGGAGCGGATCTTCGAGATCGGCGTGAGCATCGGCTTCGTGCCGATCACCCAGGAGACGGCGGAGATGGCGCACGTCCTCTCCGCCGCGGACGCCGCCTGCTACGTGGCCAAGGAGGGCGGCCGCAACCGGATGCACGAGTACCAGCCGGACGACAGCGCGCTCGCCGAACGCTACGGCGAGATGCAGTGGGTCCACCGCATCCACAAGGCCTTCGCCGAGCACCGCTTCTGCCTCTACCACCAGCCGATCCAGCCGCTGCGCGCGGACTTCCTGGACGATCCGCCGCTCTGCGAGATCTTCATCCGCATGGTCGAAGAAGACGGCCGCCTCGCCTCGCCGGCCGCCTTCATCCCCGCCGCCGAGCGCTACCACCTGATCGGCTCGATCGACCGCTGGGTCGTCCACGCCGCCTTCGTCGCCCTCGCCTGCCGCGCCCTCTCGCACGAGGACTCGACCTGCTTCGCGATCAACCTCTCCGGCCAGTCGCTGAGCGACGACGCCTTCCTCGAATACGTCCTGGAGGAGATCGAGGCCACCGGGGTCGCGCCGCACCGGGTCTGCTTCGAGATCACGGAGACGGCGGCGGTCGAGAACCTGCAACAGGCGATCGTCTTCATCCGCGTGCTCAAGGAGCAGGGCTTCCGCTTCATCCTCGACGACTTCGGCAGCGGCCTCTCCTCGTTCGCCTATCTGAAGAACTTGCAGGTGGATTATCTGAAGATCGACGGCACGTTCGTCCGCGACATGGTGGGGAGCCCGGTGCAGCGGGCGCTGGTCGAGTCGATCCACCAGATCGGCCAGGTGATGGGCATCCGCACCATCGCCGAATGCGTCGAGAACCGCGCCACCCTGGAGATGCTGCGCGAGGTCGGCGTCGATTACGTGCAGGGGTTCGGCATCGCGCTGCCGGCGCCCCTGTCATAGCCGGTTGGAGCGCCTACTTCACCCAGACCGTCTTGACGTTGACGAATTCGCGGATGCCTTCGCCGGCGAGCTCGCGGCCATAGCCGGAGGTCTTGATGCCGCCGAAGGGGAGGCGCGGATCGGACTTGACGATGCCGTTGACGAAGACCGAGCCGGCCTCGATCTCGGAGGCCAGGGCCTCGGCGCGGATCGGATCGCCCGTCCAGACGCTCGCTCCCAGGCCGAAGACCGAGCGGTTGGCGAGCTCGATCGCCTCCTCGGCCCCCTCGGCGCGGATCACCGCGGCGACCGGGCCGAAGGTCTCCTCGTCGAACGCCGCCATGCCCGGCTTCACCCCGGTCAGGACGGTCGGCGGGTAGTACCACCCTGTGCCCTCGATCCGCCGGCCGCCGGTCCGCAGGGTGGCGCCGGCCTCGACCGTGCGCCGCACCTGGCCGTCGAGATCGTCCATCAGGTCCTCGCGGGCCATCGGTCCCACGTCGGTGGCGCGGTCCATCGGATCTCCGACCTTCAAACCCTTCATCTGCCGCACGAGCTCGTCCTCGAACGCCTCGGCGATGCGCGCGTCGACGATGAACCGCTTGGCGGCGATGCAGCTCTGGCCGTTGTTGATCGTCCGCGCCCGCGCCGCCTGCCGCGCGGCCTCGGCGGGATCGGCGTCGGCCAGGACGATGAACGGATCGGAGCCGCCCAGCTCGAGGACCGACTTCTTGAGCTGGCGCCCCGCCTCCGCCGCCACCTGCCGCCCGGCACCGTCGCTGCCGGTCAAGGTCACCGCGCGCACCGCCGGATGGCCAATCAGCGCCAGGGTGCGGGAGGAGGGGAGGAGCAGCGTGGTGAACGCGCCTTCGGGGAAGCCGGATTCGAGGAAGACCTCCTCGATCGCCAGCGCCGTGCCGGGGACGTTGGAGGCGTGCTTGAGGAGGCCGACGTTGCCGGCCATCAGCGCCGGTGCGGCGAAGCGGAAGACCTGCCAGAACGGGAAGTTCCAGGGCATCACCGCGAGCACCGGCCCCAGCGGATCGTAGCGGACGCCGCTGCGCGAGGCATCCGTCGCCACCGGCCGGGTGGCGAGCAGTTCCTCGGCGTGCTCGGCGTACCAGTCGCAGACCCAGGCGCACTTGTCGACCTCCGCCTCGGCGGCGGCCAGGGTCTTCCCCATCTCCTCGGTCATCAGCCGGCTGTAGTCGGTGCGGTGCTCGCGCAGGCGGTCGGCGGCGGCGTGCATCAGGCGGGCGCGCTCGGCGAACGGCACCTTCCGCCAGGCGGCGAACGTGCGCACGGCGGTCTCGAGACGCTCGGCGACCTCGCGCTCGTCCGGCTCCGGGTAATCGCGGATCAGCTCTTCGGTGGCGGGATTCCAGGCCTTCATGGGCTACCCCGGGAGGAAAAAATGGCGGAGAGGGAGGGATTCGAACCCTCGGTCCGGGTTTACCCCGGACAACTGCTTAGCAGGCAGCCCTGTTCGGCCACTCCAGCACCTCTCCGTCGGGGTCCGACAGGAGCCCGTATTCTAGAGGCCGGAGGCGCCGGAGTCAAAGGCGCGCCCGCAGGAAGGTTGAACGGATATGCTAGACACCCCCGCCGGGCGCGGTTCCGGGAGGGGCAAAGAGGGGGCATTCCGATGGCTGAAGAGCACGCGGGCAAGGACGTCGACGGGATCGCGATCGGCACGATCCGCTTCCTGGCGGTCGACATGGTGGAGAAGGCGCAGTCCGGGCATCCGGGGGCACCGCTGGGGCAGGCGCCGCTGGCCTATCTGCTCTGGACACGGCACATGCGGCACCATCCGGCGAACCCGGACTGGCCGGACCGCGACCGCTTCGTGCTGTCGAGCGGCCACGCCTCGGCCCTCCTCTACGCGCTGCTCCACCTGGCCGGCTATGGCCTGTCGATGGACGAGCTGCAGCGCTTCCGCCAGTGGGGCTCGAAGACTCCGGGGCATCCCGAGCACGGGCACACTCGCGGCGTCGAGACGACCACCGGCCCGCTCGGCCAGGGCTTGGCCAACGCCGTGGGCATGGCCATCTCACAGGCCAAGGCGGCGGCGCGCTTCAACCGCGACGGTTTCCCTCTCTTCGGCCACCGCGTCTGGGTGATCGCGAGCGACGGCGACCTGATGGAAGGGGTCTCGCACGAGGCCTGCTCCCTGGCCGGCCACCTGCGCCTCGCGCCGCTCAAGGTGTTCTACGACGACAACGAGATCTCGATCGACGGCTCGACGAGCCTCGCCTTCTCCGACGACAGCGCGAAGCGCTTCGAAGCCTACGGCTGGCGGGTCCTCCGCGTGGCCGACGGCAACGACCTGAACGAGCTGGAGGCGGCCATCGCCGCGGCCGAGGCGGAGAGCGAGCGGCCGGCGCTGGTCGTGGTCCGCACCACCATCGGCTACGGCAGCCCGCACAAGGCCGGCACCGCCGAGGCGCATGGCTCGCCCCTGGGCGCCGAGGAGGTCGTGCTCACCAAGCAGGCCCTGGGCTGGCCCACCGAGCCCACCTTCCTGGTGCCGGATGAGGCGCACCTTCCCTTCAAGGCGGCCGGCGAGCGGGGGGCTAAGCTGGAAGCCGAGTGGAACGATCTCCTCCGGCGCTACCGCGAAGCGCATCCCGAGGAGGCCGCCGATCTCGACCGGCGCCTGGCGGGCCGGCTGCCGGACGGTTGGGCCGACGCTCTCCCCACCTTCCAGCCCGGCGGCAAGGCGATCGCCACCCGCGCGGCCTCCGGGCAGGTGCTCAACGCCATCGCCGGCAAGCTCCCCGAGCTGGTGGGAGGCTCGGCCGATCTGGCGCCCTCGAACAACACCCTGATCAAAGGAGAAGCCGCCTTCTCGGCCGAAGAGCACGGCGGGCGCAACTTCCATTTCGGCGTGCGCGAGCACGGCATGGGCTCGGTGATGAACGGCATGGCGCTGTCGCGCCTCTGGATCCCCTACGGCGGGACCTTCCTCATCTTCTCGGATTACATGCGTCCGCCCGTCCGCCTCGCCTCCCTGATGGGTCTCCAGGTGATCTACGTCTACACCCACGACTCCATCTTCCTCGGCGAGGACGGTCCGACCCATCAGCCGATCAGCCAGCTCGCCTCGCTGCGCTCGATCCCGCACCTGACGGTGATCCGCCCGGCGGACGCCTGCGAAACGGCCGAAGCCTGGCGCGTCGCCCTCGAGCACCGGCACGGCCCCACCGCGCTCTCCCTGACGCGGCAGAACCTCCCCATCCTGGAAGAGACCGCCGCCAAGGCGCGCGAGGGTCTCCCCCGCGGCGGCTACGTCCTGCTCGATCCCGCCGTGGGAGAGCCGGAAGTGATCCTGATCGCCACCGGCTCCGAGGTCTCCCTCGCCGTCGAGGCCGCTAAGAGCCTGACCGGCCGGGTGCGGGTCCGCGTCGTGAGCCTCCCCTCCTGGGAGCTCTTCGATCGCCAGCCGCCCGAGTACCGGGACACCGTGCTGCCGCCCGGCATCCGGAAGCGCCTCGCCATCGAAGCCGCCTCCCCCTTCGGCTGGCACAAGTACGTGGGCCTCGAAGGAGAAGTCCACGGCATCGAGCGCTTCGGAGCCTCGGCCCCGGCCAAGGATTTGGCGCGCGAGTACGGCTTCACGGTCGAGGCGGTGGTGGCGCGGGTGGAGGGGCTGCTGTAGGAGCGAGCCGCCGGGGCCATCGAGCCCCGGGCCTGCGGATGCAGAGCGGCGCTCAGCGGATGAACAGCACAGGGCAGATACCGGTCGCCGCGATGGGGTCGAATTCGTGGTGGTCGCTCGTAACGACCGTGGCGTTCTCACGGAGAGCGAACGCCAAGGCGAAGCAGTCGGCCAGAGAGACCTTACCGCCGCTCCTCGAGCTCGATCTCTTCCTCCTTGCGGCGAGCGATCTCCTCGCTTGGCGAGAACAGATCTCTGCCGATACCCACCACCCGGCGCAGGCGGGCCGTCCGTTCCTCCTGTGAGAGATCGCGGAATGGGCGAGGGTCTGTAGCGAGCTCGTCCGCGAGACTCTCGAACCGCGCCTTGGCGCTTTCGGGCGCAGCGACCTCTCTTGCCCAGTCCTTTCCCGGCTGCTCGACCATGAGGATGAGCTCAGCCGGCCCGGCGGGGATGTCCTCAGGGACATCCACGACGACCCGGTGGTCGTCTGGGATCACAACCCGCAAACGGCGTTCCACCAACATCTCGACCTCCTCCGGGGGCGCGCGCAGATACCCGCGAGACGAACGATTCTACCGCGTCTCGGGACCTGCGGACCCACCAGCGGGAGTTGGCGCCGCCTCTCCCTTTCCCGGACCCTCTCCAGTTTGACATGGCCGCTCCCCAGATCTGTGGCCGGCGGCGCGACGTCCAGGGATCTACCGCAAAGTCCCGGGATCTGCGCCAGATCCGGAGACGGCGAGGCGATGTATCCGGATTGGCCGCGAAGTCCCGGGTGCGGCGCGAGGTCCGGAGACTCCGCGCCGGATCTGGAGACGTCCCGCCAATGTCCGGGGATGGACGGCGACCTCCCGGGATCTGCCATACATCCAGAAACATCGTGCCAACGTCCGGGGATCGGCGGCGATGTCCCGGAATACGAGGCGACGTCCGAGGCTTCGCGCTCGATCCGGAGACCTCGTGCCAATGTCCAGGGATGGCCGGCGGCGTCCCGGGATCTGGCGCAGATCCAGAAACCTCGTGCCAATGTCCCGGGATCGACGGTGATGTCCCGGGATGCAGGGCAATGTCCGCGGATCTGTGCCCGATCTGGAAACGCCGTGCCGATATCCAGGGATCTGCGGCACGGTCCGGGCAATCTACGCCAGATCCGGAGACATCGGGACGACGTCCCGGGATCTACTGCAAAGTACCGATCCTGGTGGAAGGCCTCCGGTCGCTCGCCAATCGCGAGCGGCTGCTGCGCGCCATCGAGAACGTGAGCCAAGGCCGGGATCTCGAGATCCTCGATCCCGGCGATCTCCCTTGGAGGCGGTGACGATCATCGCCTGCAAGTACCACTATTGATGCTGTAGGAGCGTGGAATCTCAGGCAGCAGGGGCCATCGGGTGGATCTCGCGATCGATCTCCGCCGCGAGCTTCCGCTTCGCCTCTTCGAGATCGAAGTCCAGCTGCAGCCCCAACCAGAAACGATCGGAGGTTCCGAAGTACCGAGCCAGACGGAGAGCCGTTTCGGGCGTGACGGCCCTCTTCTCGAGCACAATCTCATTGACCCGGCACGGCGAGACCTTGATCTCCCGGGCGAGCTTGTTCCGGCTGATGCCCAGAGGCTTCAGGAACTCCTCGCGGAGGATCTCACCAGGATGGACGTTCGGGAGTAGCTCGCTCATCGGACCCTCGTTTCAGTGGTAGTCCACGATCTCGACCTCGAAGACACCGTCTCTATAGCGCGGAGCGTTCTATGACGTCAACCGTCATGGTTCCACCGGACGAAAGCTCCCGGGTTCCTGCCCGAACCCCTCCGTTCCTGCACCGCCGCCCCCGGTTCCTGGACGGCGGTCCCCCGCTCCTGCACGAACACCCCCGGCTCGCCGCCGGACTTCCCTGATTCCTCGTCAGCCATCCCTGGCTCCCGACCCTCCGCCGCCCCCGCCGGGATGAGAGCCGACCCTGCGGGGGGTGGTGTCCTGTGGCTGTGTGGGTGGGGGGCTTGTAACGTCAGGAGTTCCAGAAGACCTCACCGCCTGTCTCGATGCGGACCCGGTCGCCCGTGTTCATTTGGCGACCCTCGACGGCTACTGGCCCGCTCACCTTCAATTGGCAACGCCCCGATCCAGAGGTCCACTGGGGGATGGCTGCGCTTCCAGCCAGCCGGGGATCCAGGGTGGAAAGATCTATCATCCTGGCGTTGAACAAATCGACCAACTGGCTCGGGTCAGCTTCGAGCCAGCCATCAATGTACCGAACGGCACGGTGCCGCTCCTGACGGCATATCAACTCGATCGTCATCCTCCTACCTCCCCTGCCCTCCCTGTAGGAGGGCGCGACTTGTTACCGATCTTCCCACGTGCTACGATTTTACCCATGCCCACAATTCCTCAACTTCACAAGGATCTCGGCCACATCGCGATGCTTCTAGAGGCGGTCCTCACAGAGCTGCGGTGGGTTCGAGGAACGACTGAAGAAAACGCCCGCTTGTGCATGACCATCAAGGCGACTACGCGCTTTCCTTTTGAGGATCTGCAAAGAATGCGACACAGCGTCTTCTCTTCTGGAGAAATCGGAAATCAGAAGAGTCCGGGAAAGTAGACAACCCCACCTCCTCTAGGGCGCTGAATCTGCTCTTTCTCGTGTAGTTCCTTGGCCTGCTGTGCTGCGGCTTCAAGGTCAACTGTAATACTCTGCTGGTCCGCAAGGTGAAGGATGTCGGTGAACAGATGCACCATGGCATCCTCTAGTTCCCTCGCGGTGGCTGACTTACCCAGCCCTAAAGACTTTGCTACTTGGCTGACGCGGTCGTCGATAATTCTTGTCTTCCTTGCGCCTTCTTCCCATTGCTTGAGTTCTCCGCGGATGGCTTTGATCCTACATCACCGCGTCAAGCCGTCAGGAGGTCGCGCACACTCCAGACCTTTCGGGTGAGCCCCGCATGCATCGCGGGGGACATCCGGAGCGCCGAGTGCCGCCAGCAGAAGTTGTAGCTCGCGACGAACACGCGGCAACCCCGAGGAGTCGCGGGTCTGCACCTCGCACGTCGAGCGGCTCAACCTTCATGTGCGGATGCAGACCCGGCGCTTCACCCGGCTCACCACGGCCTTCTCGAAGAAGCGGGAGAACCTGAAGGCCGCCGTCGCCGTGCCTCGAACCAACGGCATCGACCTCGCAGCCTTGGAGACGGCCCGACCTTTGTGGCCTGCCCAGGGCATCGATATCGGTAGGGCCGTCTCTACACCTGCATGACTTCGGCGCGGTGAGCGCTTATCCGGTCAGCATTGCGGCTGATGCCAAGGGGCTTCAGGAACTCCTCGCGGAGGATCTCACCAGGATGCACGTTCGGGAGTAGCTCGCTCATCTGTCCCTCGTTTCAGTGGTAGTCCACGATCTCGACCTC
>Ga0062379_10000045_pt1 | contig 19342 bp, 17 predicted proteins | sample DOMMetBare2Fresh_2_FD_59484 | JGI IMG/M metagenome (GOLD analysis project Ga0062379, IMG submission 59484) | Wetland sediment microbial communities from St. Louis River estuary, USA, under dissolved organic matter induced mercury methylation -... | ecosystem: Environmental > Aquatic >...
CGTTCGCCGTGGTCGAGCAGCCGGGCGATAGCGAGGCGGTCGATCTGCCGGCGCCTCTCTTCGTCAAGCCGGTGGCCGAAGGGAGCTCCAAGGGAGTGACCGAGCGCTCGCGGGTGGAGCGCCGCGAGGCGCTGGACGAGGCCTGCGCCGATCTGCTCCAACGGTTCGGCCAGCCGGTGCTGGTCGAGCGCTACCTGCCGGGCCGCGAGCTGACCGCGGGAATCGTCGGCAACGGCGCGGACGCGCGGGTGGTGGGGCTCATGGAGGTGCGGTTCCGCGACGGCTCCGGCACCGACTACACGGCGATCAACAAAGCCGAGTACACCTCGCGGGTCGACTACGAGCTGCTCGACGGCGAGCCGCTGGGCGTACGGGCGCGCCAGGTGGCGCTCGCGGCCTACCGCGCGCTCTCCTGCCGCGATGCCGCGCGGGTCGATCTGCGCTGTGACGAGAGTGGCGAGCCATGCTTCCTGGAGATCAATCCGCTGCCCGGGCTTCACCCGGTGCGCTCCGACCTGCCGATCCTGTCGCGCCTGGCGGGCATTTCCTATCCCGAGCTCCTCGGCCGCATCGTCGAGGCCGCCGCCCGGCGCGAGGGGCTGTGATTCGAAAGGTTTTCATCGCCCACAATCCCGTCGCTCCAGGCGATGATCCGTCGACCGCCGACGTCCTCGACGAAGCCGCTTTCGTCGAGCTGGGGCTCGCCGGGCTGGGCATCGCCGCGGAGCGTTGGCCCGTCGCCGGCGTCGCGGCCCTGACCGGCCTGGTGGAAGCAGCGCGCGATCCGTCCGCGCTGATCTTCAACCTGATCGAATCGCCGCCCGGCGCCTGGTGGCAGCAGTGCGCCGCCGCGGGAACCCTGGAGCTCCTCGGCGCGCCGTTCACCGGCGCGCCGGCCGCCGCGCTCTGGCTCACCACGGACAAGCTGCTCACCCGCGCCGTGCTCGCCGCCGAAGGGCTCCCCGTGGCCCCCGGCGGCCGGCTCGATCCGGAGCATCCGGAGGTCCTCGACCGGGTCGCTCCGCCCTGGATCCTGAAACCCGCCTGCGAGGATGCCTCGATCGGCCTCGACGGCAATCCCGTCTGCGCGACGCGCGCGGAAGCCCTGGCCCGCGCGGCGCTCCTCGCCGAACGCTTTCCCGGCCAGGGGATCGTCGCCGAGCGCTTCCTGCCCGGCCGCGAGCTCAACGTCTCCCTCCTGGAAGGCCCGGAAGGGCCGGAGGTCCTGCCGATCCCGGAGATGACCTGGCTCGACTATCCCGAGGGGATGCCCCGCATCATGGGCTGGGAGGCGAAATGGGGCGAGGGCACCTTCGCCTACGACCACACCGTCCGCCGCTTCCTGACCGATCCGGCGGAGGAGCCGTTCCTCGTCCAGGTGCGGGAGCTGGTGCGGCAGGCCTGGCGGATCTGCGGCCTCTCCGGCTACGCGCGGGTGGACCTGCGCTGCGACGAGACGGGCGCGCCGTTCATCCTGGAGGTCAACGCCAATCCCTGCATCGCCGAGGGCGCCGGCCTCGAAGTCTCCGCCGCCCGGGCCGGCGTCGGGACCGCGGCCCTGGTGCAACGCATCCTCGATGCCGCGGTCCGCCGCCACGCCCCGCAGCGCGCCGCCACAGTCACCATCCCGGCTCCGCCCCGGGCACCCCGGAAGCCGCCGGCCGTGGCGATCCGCCGGAGCCTCGAACGCACCGACCGGGGACCCCTGGAGGAGCTGATCCGCGCCACCGGCTTCTTCAATGCCGAGGAGATCTCCGTCGCCCTGGAGCTGGCCGAGGACCGCATCGACCGGGAAGAGGCGAGCCACTACCGCTTCCTGGTGGGAGAGGTGGAAGGCCGCCTGGCGGGCTACGCCTGCTGGGGCACCATCGACGGGACCCTCGCCTCGGTGGACCTCTACTGGATCGCCGTCCATCCCGACTTCCAGAACCAGGGTCTCGGCGCCGCCCTCCTCGCCGACGCCGAAGCCTGGATCGCCGCGAGCGGCCGCACCCGCATTTACGTCGAGACCTCGACCCGCGCGCAGTACGAAAGCACCAGGGCCTTCTACCGCGCCCGCGGCTACACCCTCTCCGCCGAGCTGGCCGACTTCTACGCGCCGGGGGACGGCAAGGCGATGTTCGTCAAGGTGATGAGCCCGGCCGGGTAGTCCGAGATCTTGCGTCTCCCGGAGCCACGGAGTGTCACGGAGACCACCATATTGACATCAAGAAAAGACCTGGGTAGCCTACGCGTGTATCGCGCCATCGCGCTATCATGCGTCATCACCGAAGAGTAAGCTGTAATGCCTATAGATCTGAGCAAGTTGCCAACACGCCTCAAGGAAGCGGCCCGGACGGGGAACCTTGTTCCCTTCATTGGCTCCGGGGTGTCACGCCAGGCCGTAACCGTCACCTCGAAGGCGTTTCCTACCTGGAGTGAGCTCCTCGTTGATCTCGCCGAGCTGGCAGAGGAGGAGGGGGAGGTCACGTCGGACGAGAAGCAGCAGATCCGAGAGCTCATCAGCCGCGGAAAATTTCTGATGGCTGCGCAGGCAGTTCGCTCTGCCATGGCAACGGACTCGTTCGACCACTACATCAAATCCCGGTTCATGCCTCCCGATGCGCTGCCCGGCCGCATTCACCAGTGCTTGTTCAAGCTCCAACCAGCTCTCGTCCTTACGACAAACTATGACCGTCTGCTGGAAGATGCTTACGCTTCCCTGTTCGGCAAGACGGCTGACATCGCCACCTACAAGGATGCGCAAGAAGTCCAGAGATTTCTTCAGAGCAAGCATCAATCCGCCGACCGCCCTCTGATCTTCAAGCTTCACGGCACGGCAGCCTCTCCCTCGGGGGCGATTCTGGCAGAGCTCGATTATAGAAAGCTGCTCTATCAAGAGCCCGGCTACCGGATGGTCCTCTCGGCAATATTTTTGACCCGAGTCGTTCTCATGATCGGCTTCTCCTTCTCCGACCCGGAGCTCACAGCCCTCGTGGAAGCGCTTCGCGAGTCGCTCAAGCATGGTTCCAGCCCTGATTACATCGTGCTTCCGAAAGGCGAGAAGAAGTCCGTCGAGAAAAAGCGGCTCCGTGAAGATTTTGGTCTGCACCTGATCGAGTATGAGCCTTCGCCGGACCATTCGGAGCTGACCGATCTGGTTGAACACTTGGCGAGCCTCAAGGCTGCCTAGCCGGAGACCGTCACCGCGAGGACCCGAACCTCGCTGATGCCCTTCCGGGTCAAATCGGCGATCGAACCCCCGCCCGCCCGGGTAGCCTCGCCAGGACGCGGGCCGGGTAGTATGGATTCATGGAGGACTCGGCCATGAACCGCCCCCTCATCCTCGCAACACTCACCACATCGCTCCTCCTTCTGCCGGGTGCCGGTGCCTCCCGGCTCGGGGCGCAGGCTCCGGGCCCGGACAAGCCGCAGGCCCAGGTCCAGGCCTTCGAAGGCGCCATCGAGGTCCGCGAGATCGGCGTCGTGGTCTCCTCTCCCGAGGGGACACCGCTCCGCTCGGTGCGCCCCGAGGATCTCCTCGTCTTCGAGGACGGCGCGCCGCGGCCGGTGGTCAAGGCCGAGCCGCTGCGCCCCGGCGCCGGTCCCTCCCCCTGGCGCCTCGTCGTCTACTTCGACCGCGAGCTGGCCGGGCCGCGGACGGTCCATGACGCGGCGCTGGTGCTCTCCCGGCAGGCCAAGGAGCTGACGGAGCTGGGACCCGTCGAGATCGTGACGGCAAACCCCGAGCCGGGGGTCGAGCTCGCCGCCACCCAGGATGCCCGCAGCCTCTCCGCCATCCTGGGCGGGATCGCCGCGGCGACCCAGAAGGATGCCGGACCGGTCCGCAAGGAGACGCCGCAGCCCGCCCCCGACGCGGCCCTGCTGCAGCGGCAGCTCGACCGCTTGACGACTTTTCTGGCCGGCCGGCCGGACACGGGAGCGCGCGCCCTCTTCCTCATCGCCGACGGCTTCGTTCCACCGCCCGGGGAAGCTTCTTTTCTCACGACGGACGATCCCGGGGCGCCGGTCCCTCCCGGCACACTGGCGGCGGAGCTGCGCGAGAGCGCCCGCGTGCTCGCGGCATATGGCTGGGTCACCTTCGCCGGACCGCTCCGCGACACCTCGGCCGAGAAAGAGCGGCGGTCGATGGCGGACATGGAGCGCATCCGTGTGATGGCGGGCGGCAGCTCGCACACCGCCGGAACGCCTCCCGTCATCGCCATGCCGCCGGCCGATCGCGGCGCCCGCGGGGATGAGCGCGTCGCCGACGTCTTCAGCCGCCCGGATTCAGCTCCCTGGATGGCACTTTCGCAGCCGACCGCCGGGACCATTCTGGGCGCCGAGGCGCAGCTCGCTTCGCTGATCGACGGGCTCGCCGGCCGCTGGCGCGTCTGGTACCGGGCGCCTGAAAACCGGGACGGCAAGCTGCGTGCCTTGGAGGTCCGCCTCCCCGGGGCCGCCGAGCCGCTGCGCGGACCGCGCTGGGTCCGTTCCGCGACCCCGGAAGGTCTCGCCGCCGCCCGCGCCCGCCTGCTCGCCACCGACACTCCGGTCCCCGGCGGCCGACTCTCCCTCGACGCCACCCTGGAGGGCGGCACGCTGAAGCTCCGGCTTCCGCCGGCCGCGGCCGCTCCTCCCGGACCGGTCCGCATCACCATCGCCTTCGACAAGGGCTCCGAGGTGCAGCAGGTCGTGCTCCCCGAGGTGAGCCTGGAGAAGGGTTGGGAACACACGCTGGAGGTCCACCCCCGGGCGGGCGCACAGCGGATCGCCGTGGTGGTCGAGGATCTGGCCCGGGACGCCTGGGGCGGCAAGGTGGCGCCGCTCGCCGGGGTGCGGTGAAGGGATGTCCGGCCAGCGCATCGCCGTCGTGACCGGAGGGAACCGCGGGCTCGGCTTCGAGGTCTGCCGGCAGCTCGCGGCCCGCGGGCTGCGGGTGGTGGTGGCTGCGCGGAGCGAGGACAAGGCACGCGAGGCCGCCGAGGAGCTGGATGGAGACGGCATCCCCTTCCCGCTGGACGTGCGCGATCCGGAAGGTCCCGGCCGTCTCGCCGCCTTCCTGGAGAGCGATCTCGGGCGCGCCGACGTCCTCGTCAACAATGCCGGAGTCTTTCTCGACCGGAGCTGGGGAGGCCTCGAGGTGCCGATGGACGTCGTCCGGGAGACGCTGGAGGTCAACCTCCTCGGCGCCTGGGCGCTCACGCAGGCGGTGATCCCCCTGATGCGGCGTCACGGCTACGGGCGGATCGTCAATCTCTCCAGCGGCCTGGGAGCGATGTCGGAGATGACCGGCGGCTACCCCGCCTATCGCGTCTCGAAGCTGGCCCTCAACGGCCTCACCCGCATCCTCGCCGCCGAGCTGCGCGGGACGAACATCCTCGTCAACACCCTCTGCCCGGGCTGGGTGCAGACCGACATGGGAGGCCCCGGCGCGCCACGACCCATCCAGGAGGGAGCCGACACCGCCATCTGGCTGGCGACCCTGCCGGACGATGGACCGACCGGGCAGTTCTTCCGCGACCGGCGGCAGATTCCCTGGTAGGGTGGTGTTTTTCGTCGCCTCCCCCTGAGCCCCGTGCTAGCCTTCTCTTATGAAGGCGCGGGTCTATATCGAGACATCCATGGTCAGCTATCTTGCCGCCAGGCCGAGCCGGGATGTTGTCGCAGCAGGTCACCAGCAGATTTCCCTCGACTGGTGGGAGCGTCGGCGACACGATTTCGACCTCTGCGCTTCCCTGCTCGTGGTCAATGAGGCTCGCCTGGGAAATCCGGAGGTGGCCCGGCGCAGACTGACGCTTCTTGAGGGACTTCCTCTTTTGGAAGTGACCGAAGCGGCCCAGCAGTTGGCCGTCGAGATCGTCCACAAAGGCCTTCTCCCCCAAGCGGCTTACCCTGATGCGCTACACATCGGGACCGCGGCTGTGCATCAGATCGACTACCTTCTGACGTGGAACTGTACCCACATCGCGAATGCGGAGATTTTGCCACGTGTCGCCGTGATCGCGGAACGTTCTGGCTTGAGCCTACCCTATATCTGTACTCCTGAAGAGCTACTTGGAGATCCCCAATGAGAAACGACCCCATCGTCGAGGAGCTCGATCGGCTGCGCGCAGAGCAGATGGCGAGGTTCAACTTTGACTTCGAGGCCTTCTATCGAGACCTCAAGGAGCAGGAGAGGGCTTCACCGGAGCCGATCCAGGCACCTCCAGAATCGCCGGCCAGCGAGCGTGCCAGTTCGGCAGGCCGCTACAACGCTCGGCGGTGATGGGAGGAGAACCCCACCATGGTGACCATCGAGACCATCGCGACCGTGACAGAGGACGGCACGATCACCGCCCGAGCTGCCGGAATGGTGCCGCGAGGCCGCCACCGGGCGGTCATCGTGCTCGACGAGGTCGCTCTCGACAAGGAAACCCTGGTGCGCCGCCCCGGGTTCCCCGACATGGCGTCTTTCCGCGAGAGCCTGGGGGTGCCCTCCTATCCCGGCAACACCATCCTGGACATGCGCGAGGACGAGAGAACCGAGGCGGAAGTGGGATGACTCGGAACGTCTTCAGGGATCTCGGTTTCAGCGAAGATGAGGCGGAGAACCTCAAGATTCGAGCCGACTTAGCCGACTTGATGATTGAGCTGACGAAGTTGATCGAGGCTCTCGCTCTCACGCAAGCCGCGCCGCGCAGCCAGGGTTGCGTCACCGCACATCGCGTAGACGAGGGGAAGCTCTGCGCGGCCTTGCAGGCTGCGCTAAGCCGCTTCCCGGACAACGAAGAGTTTTGGGAAATGACCAATATCCTCGAACGAGGAGTCCCGTGGAGCTTCAAAGAAGACGGGCTTTTCAGCTCAACATGGGGATTGGGATTCGCTGAGGATTCCGGCTCAACTACCCCTCGGACCCAGTCTCCGGTAACGGCAATAGGGAATCGGCCGGGAGAGCGTTCCGACTCTCCCCCAGAGGAGAGCCTCGATGAGGACGATGGATTCAAGGCGCTACAAGATCAAGTGCCAATGGAGTATCACCCTTCCGACCCCCTCCATTACCACCGCCGTGGGAGTTTCCTCGCTCGGCCGAGAGCGAAGAGTTGGTGGTTGAAGCCGAGACCGAGGAACATATTGGCTATTCGTATCGAAGGGCTCTGGTGTTTGGGCCGGTCGGCTCAGGGAAATCCTGCCTGATAGCGGGTCTTTTGATTTATTTTCTCAAAGATCAACGTTTCCAATTCGGGGCCCGAAATTTAACGGAAGTTGCTCGAATGCACCGTGTCTTTTCCAGCGGACGGCTCATGCCGCCTTCGGACCGTTTGAAGTATTATGGCTTGGGATTTCAATCCCTGGTGGGTCGCGCCGTGGCGACGGAGCTTGCGCCTCACCCCAACCAGGCCCCGTACAGCTCCGGCCGGCGGTGGCGCCAGAAGAGCCGGCGGGCGGTCGAGGTGGCGCAGGCGGCGAGGTCGAGGTCGGCGAGGACGAGGTCTTCTTCCTGGCTCTTGCCGCGGGCCAGGACCTTCCCCTCGGGATCGACGGCGAAGGATTCTCCCGAAAAGTGGAGCTTGCCTTCGATGCCCACCCGGTTGGCGAGGGCGGTGAAGTAGCCGTTCTGGAAAGCGGCGGTGCGGACTTCGGCTTCGTAGAGCCCCTCGGGCCACTCGCCGAGGGTGCCGGCCTGCGGGATCACCACCAGCTCGGCGCCGGCGACGCCCAGGGCGCGCATGACCTCGGGATAGTGGCGGTCGTAGCAGATGGCCACGCCGACTTTTCCCACCCGGGTGGCATGGACCGGCACTCCTTGATCGCCGGGGGCGTAGTAGCTCTGCTCGTGGAACCCTTCGTAGTCGGTGATGTGGACCATCCGGGTGATGCCGAGCAGGCGGCCGTCGGCGTCGAAGACGGGGGAGCTGTCGAAGCGGCGGCCGGTGGCCGGATCGAGCTCGTAGAGATTGAACACGGTCACCAGGCCCAGCTCGCGCGCCCGTGCGGCGACCCGCTCGCTGGCCGGCCCGGGGATGGGCTCGGCCAGCTCCAACGCCTTGCGGTCGCCGGGGACCTGCGGAAAGAACCGGTCGAGGATGACCTCGGGGAAGGCGATCAGATCGGCGCCGGCCCGCTTCGCCTCGCCCATGACGTCGAGGGCACGGGCGAGGTTGGCCGTCCGGTCGGGGCTGGCGGCGAGCTGGGCGAGAGCGACGCGCATGCTCAGCCCCGCGCCGCCCGGACCTTGAACGACCAGGTGAAGGTGAAGCGGGCCACCACCGTGCCGTCGGGCGAACGGCCGATGGTCTCGGCCTCCGCGGTGGCCGGCTCGCCGGTCGCGAGAGTCTGTGCCACGGCGGCGGCGAGCAGGTGCCCCTGCTCGCAGGTGAAGGTGGTGACGCCGGTCGCCTTCTTCTCGAAGCCGGCGGAGAGCCCGATGATCAGCAGGGCGACCGGGCGCGGGGCCAGGTCGGTCTGCAGCATGGCGAGCGCGCCGGTGGAGAGCTCCGCGGCCATGGAGAGGGCCGCGAAGTAGGTCGAGCGGAACGGGTTCGTGGTGCGCCAGCCGTAGGGGACGGTGACGACCGCCCGTTGCGCATCCAGCTCGCGGAGGCGCAGGCCAGCGACGAACGCGAGCGGCAGCTTCGCCAGGTAGAAGAGCTTCATCAGGAACGGCTGAAGCATCTGCCGGCGGCGCTTTTCGAACGCCGGGGTTCTGGCCGGTACGGCTTGAATCGAGCTCTCCATCCGGTCCTCGTTTCGCCTAGAACTTCAGCAAAGCCCGCGCTTCCGCGACGACCTTCTCCTTGGTCGGCAGGAGCGCGTTTTCCAGCACGCGGGCGTAGGGGACCGGACGGTCCGGATACGTCACGCGCCGGATCGGGGCGTCGAGCCAGGGGAAGGCCACGTCGGCCAGGCGGGCGGCGATCTCGGAGCCGAAGCCCAGGGTGAGCGGCGCCTCGTGGACGATGAGGGCGCGTCCGGTCTTCCTGACCGAGGCGAGCACGGTCTCCTCGTCGTAGGGGATGAGCGTCCGCAGGTCGATCACCTCGGCCGCGATCCCTTCCTTGAGCAGCTCTTCGGCGGCCTCCAGGCAGGTCCAGGTGGAGGCGCCATAGCCGATCAGGGTCAGGCGGTCCCCCTGGTGCACGACCTTCGCCTCGCCGAGGACGCCGACGTCGTCTCCCGCGGGGAGGACCTGCTTCATCCGCCGGTAGAGGAACTTGTGCTCGAAGAACATCACCGGATTGGGATCGCGGATCGCCGCCTTCAAGAGCGCGCGCGCATCGCGCGGGCTCGCCGGGCAGACTACCTTGAGGCCCGCGGTGCCGGCGAACCAGCCTTCCGGATTCTGTGAGTGGAACGGTCCGGCGCCCACGCCGCCGCCCGAGGGGAGGCGGATGACGATCGGGCAGGGGACCTCCCAGCGGTAGTAGAGCTTGGCGGCCACGTTGACGAGCTGGTTGAAGCCGCACGTCACGAAGTCGCCGAACTGCATCTCGACCACCGGCCGGTAGCCGAGGACCGAGGCGCCGATCGCGATGCCGATCGTGCCGTTCTCGGCGATGGGCGTGTCGAAGACGCGCTCCGGCCAGCGGCCGTAGAGCCCCTTGGTGGTGCGGAACGGCCCCTCGAAGGCCCCGATGTCCTGGCCCATCAGGACGACCGACGGATCGCGCTCCATCTCCTCGCGGAGCGCCTGGTTGATCGCGTCGATGTAGGTCGTCTCCTTGGCGTCCGCCGCGGGTGTGAGGACCGCCGGGGCGGCAGGTTTCTCCACCGGAGCGAACACCGGACGGAAGGCGATCGCCGCATCCGGAGCCGCGGCATCCAGGGCGGCGCCGATGGCGTTCTCCACCAGCTCGTGGATCCGCGCGTCGAGGCGCTCGCGCGCCGCGGCGTCGAGCACGCCGTCGGCCTCCAGGCGCCGCGCGTAGGCCGGGACCGGGTCGGCGGCCAGATAGGCGGCCAGCTCGTCCGGGGGCACGACCTTGAGCGAGTCGTCGCCTTCGCTGTGGCCGCGCATGCGGCCGAGCATGGCTTCGATGAGCGTCGGACCCTGGCCGGAGCGGGCGCGGCGCACGGCGCGGCCGAGCGCCTCGGCCATCGCGTCGGGGTCGTTGCCGTCCACCGTCTCCCCGGCCATGCCGTAGCCGATCGCGCGGTCGCTCAGGCGCTCGGCGGCGTATTGCAGGTGGGCCGGTGTCGAGAAGGCGTACTGGTTGTTCTCGATGATCAGGATGAACGGCAGCTTCCAGACGGCGGCCATGTTGAGCCCCTCGTGGAAGTCGCCGGTGGAGGTGGCGCCGTCGCCGATGAAGTTGATCGAGAGCCGGTCGGTGCCTGACTGGCGGAAGGCGAACGCGCAGCCGGCGGACACCGGGATCATGGTCCCCAGGTGGCTGATCATCCCGAGGTGCAGAATGCCGTGCTCCGGGGCCAGATAGCCGTAATGAAACGAGCGCTCGACGCCCTGCGAGAAGCCCTCGCCCTTGCCGAGGAGCTGGCAGGCCAGCCGGCGGAGGATCGCCTCGGGCTCGGGCCGCCGGCCGTCCGGCGCGCCGAAGCCGAAGCCGGGGAAGGCGCGGGCCGGATCGAGATAGACCGCGAGGATCGCTCCGAGGTCGCGGTGCAGCGTGCAGAGGGCGTCGCCCGGCTCCAGCGCCAGGCCCGCGGGGATGGTGGTGGCCTCGTTGCCGACCTCGCTGTACCACTTGGAGACGCGGCCGGTGAGCAGCAAAGCCTCGAAACGGGAGTCAAAATCCCGCGTGAGCTTCATGAATGCGTAACGGCGGAGCCGCTCGCGGGAGCCGGAAGCGGGGGCCGTCACGGAAAGGTCTTGGGGTGAAGAGATCGTCATGGGCGTGGCAGTCTATGAGACCGGCACCTAACGGGGCAACGCCTTGACCTGTTTCTCCAGGCGCTTGCGGTGGCGGTTCTCCGGGTCCATCTGAACCAGGATCTTGAGCGCGAGCTCGGCTTTCGGGGCATCGCCCTTCTCGATGAAGGCGTCCACCTGGCGCACACCCTGCTCGAGGGCCTGCTCGCGGCGGTGCGCGGTCTCCAGTTGCTCGATCTCGGCGAACATCTGGGAGACGCGCGGATTGGAGGGCGCCGCGCGCTCCAGATCCGCGGCGGCCTCGCGGGCACGGAACCAGTCCCGGTCCTGGACGTGCTTGCGGTAGATCCATTCGACGCTCTTGACCTTCTCCACGAGCTGGTCGGCGCTGCGGACCTCCTGGACCCGCTCGCGGTAGGAGTCGAGCGTGATCCGCGGGATGTCGAAGGCCGACAGCTCCTGCAGAAGGCGGTTCGCATCGGCGATGCGCTGCTCGGCCAGGGCCTTTTCAAGATCGCGCTGCACGCGGCCCGCTTCGGCTTCCTGGCCGGCGTCCCGCTCGGCGCGGTCGAGCTCCTCCGCGAAAGCTCCGGTCTTCTTGCCGGAGGGATCGTTGCGGGCCGCGTTCTCGAGCTCGCGGCGGGCCGCGGCGAAATCGCGGCGTCCGATCGCGGCGCGGCCGGCGGCCAGGGCGGCCTCGGCGCGCTTGTCCTGCTCGATCTCCTTGGCGAGCATCCCGATCCAGCCTTCGTAGTCCCCCCGCTTGGGGTGGTCCGGCTTCAGCTCGGTCAGGGTCTCCAGGGCCAGGCGCGCCAGGGGGAGCTGCTTGCGCTGGAGATACTGGGCGAGCACCTGCTCGGTCTCCGCCACCCGCCGTTCGCGCGACGCGGACTCCTGGCTTTCCTGTAGCTCGTGCAGGCGCAGCCGCGCCCGGTCGAGCCCGGCGGCCCGGGGATTGGTCGCCTCGATCTGGGTGATGAGCCGCGCCGCTTCGTCGATCCGTCCGTGGTCCAGGGCCTGCTCCAGCTTGCCGAGGTCGGCCGCGGTCTCCTGCACCCGGCGGGAGGCGGCGCGCTCGATCTGGGCGATGAGGTCGTTCTTCTCCGCCCGGGAGAGCTCCCGCGACGGCACGCGCGCCGGCGTCTGCACCGGCGGCCGGGCATCGGGCGGATACGTCCAGGTCGGAATCTCGCGCGTCTCGGCGGCGCTCATCCGCTGGATCACCCGCTCCAGCGCCTGGATGAAGCTGCCCGCATCCGGATGGCGCTTGTCGCGGTCGCGCTCCAGCGCGGTGCGGACCACCCGGTCGAGCTCCACGGGCACGTCCACGTACGGATTGCGCCCGGTGAGCGGCAACGGGTCCTCGGAGAGGCGCTTGAAGATGAAGCCGGCCTGGTTCTCCGACTCGAACGGCGCCATGCCGGTGATCATCTCGTAGAGCACCAGGCCGAAGGAGTAGAGGTCGCTCCGCGCATCGAGCGGCTGGTTGCCGCCCGCCCCGGCCTGCTCGGGCGAGCAGTACTGGAGCTTGCCCATGAACATCCCCACCTGGGTGATCTCGTGGCTGGCGTCCGCCTCCAGGGTGCGGGCGAGCCCCAGGTCGATGATCTTGAGCGTCGCCTGGCCGCGCTTGTCCTCCATGATCATGAGGTTGTCCGGCGCGAGGTCGCGGTGGATGATCCCCGCGGCGTGGATCACCTCGAGGCCGCGCAAGGCCTGGATGCCGAGCTGCACCGCGATGACGACCGGGAACGGGCCGAGCCGGCGGACGCGGTCGCCCACCTCCTCGCCCTGGATGTGCTCCCACACCATGTAGAAGCTGCCGTCCTCCAGGCGGGAGAAGTCGTAGAGGATGGCGACGTTCGGGTGCTTGATCTGGGTGGCGAGGCGCGCCTCCCGCATGAACCGCTTCTGCGCCGAGGGATCGGCCGCCAGGTCCTGGCGGAGGATCTTGACCACCCGCAGCTCCTGCAGATGGACGTGACGGACGAGGTAGACCTCGCCCATGCCGCCACTCCCCAGGCGGTCCACGATCTCGTACTTGCCGTCCAGAACAGACCCGATCTCCCGCACGTTCAACGAGCACCTCCGAACCGGTGAAGGTGTATTGTAGCGGAGCGGACGCCCGTGCGGCGGGCCGATGTGCCCCGATCATGCTTCCTGCAAGGCTCTGCGCGAGCAGGTGTGGAGGACGAGATGGAGCTGGAGACGTTCGTCAAGGTACTGGGCGGGATCCTCCTGGGAGCCCTGCTGCTGTCCGGACTGGTCCTCGCGCTGGCGTTCCGGAAGTTGCGCCGCATCCGGCTGCCCCAGGATGCCGACTTCTTCACCGCCATCCGGGCGGTGCCGTTCTCCCTGGTCGTCGGGCTCGACCTGCTCGACCTGGCGCTCGACACCTTCTCGGCGCCGATCATCTGGTTCATCCTGAACCGGACCGGCCTGCAAGCCTTGCGCAACGTCGCCGCCATTGAGGCCTTCCTCCCCTTCACCGGACCGATTCCCACCCTGACCCTCGCCTGGCTCGCCGCCCGCTTCTTCAACCTCGGCAAGCCGGCCGACCCGAACCTCATTGAGGCGGAGCAGGTGGGGCCGGGCCGCTACGAGGTGCGGCCGGGCGGGCGGTAGGGCGGTGACGCGGGGGATATGGTCACCTAGAGTGGTCACATGCGATCGATTCGAGCGACCGAGTTCAAGGCGAAGTGTCTGGCCATCCTCGACGAGGTCGAGCGGACGGGCGAGCCGGTGACGATCCTCAAGCGGGGCCGGGCGGTGGCCCGGCTCTTGCCGACGATCCCCGAGGAAGGCCATCGCTATCCGCAGCACGCGCTTCGCGGGACGGTCGAGATCCTCGGGGACGTGATCGAGCCCGCGCTTCCCGCTGAAGCCTGGGAGGCCGAGGGCGGCGAGCTTTGAAGGCCCTGCTCGATACGCACGTCCTGCTCTGGTGGGTGAACGCGGACACCCCTCTTTCCCGGCGCCAACAGGAGATTGTGGATGCCGCCAACCCGGATGCACCGCTGCTGGTTTCGGACATCACCCTGTGGGAGATTGCCACCCGGCAGCTCCATGCTCGGCGTCCGCGCCGAGGATTGCCCCATCGGTCGGCACCGTGGCCGCGGGGCGTTGCGGGGGCAGGCACAAGACCTGCCCCTACATGACCGGAAACCACGACGCGCGCAACCCCAACGTAATAGAAGCCCGTGCAGGAGAGGCCGCCTCCTCTCCTGCACGGACCATCCGATTCAGTTTTCAAAGAACCCGCCCTCCCCTCCTGCAAGCTCCACCGCCGCTTCGCGGTCAGATCTTCAGATACTTCTTGAAGCGCTGGAAGAGCTGGTCCTGCTCCTCTTCGGTCCGGGTGGCGACGAAGATCGTGTCGTCGCCGGCGATGGTGCCCACCACCTCCTCCCAGCCTGTCTCCTCGAGAGTGCGGGCCACGAGCTTGGCCGCGTCGGGGGTCGTCTGGATCACCGTCGTGTAGGGGCCGGAGCCGCCCAGCCGTAGCGACTCGAATCACGTGATCCGGGGGTGGGCCGGTCACCGGTACGCCCCCGGGTCATTCCCGAAGCCTCGTTCTTTGACAACCGAAGCACCATGAAGTCTTTCCGGGGGGCGGCCGGCGCGCCCCCCGGCTTTGTCGGTTCAATCAGGGTCGGCCAGCATCCACTCGTAGGCAGGTTGCACGCCCGTCCCGGTTGTCTCCAAGGGAATCGCCTGATCGCGAGTCAGCACGAGCAGGCGCCGGGTCGCATGCGGATGGGTTTGTGAGGCCTGGGTGAGTGCCCGCAGCTCGCGGTCCGCCGTCGCGGGGGCCGAGGGATCGGCGCAGACCTGCACCAGCTCTTCGGCGCCGGCCCGGTGGCGGACGTGGAAATCCACCTCGAAACCTTCCGCGGTCTTGACGTAGCCCACCTCGGCCCTGCGGCGTTCGAGCTCGTTCAGCACGGCGGTCTCCAGGGCATGGCCGAGATTCGATCGGCCGCTCGTGTCATAGGCGCGGATCAGGCCCGGGTCCGCCGGGTAGAGCTTGCGCGGGTTCGAGTTGCGTTGCCGCTCCGATTCGGTCGCGAGCGGCACGGAGCTGAGCAGGAACGCATCCAGCAGATGGCCGAGCAGGGCATGCACGGCGTCTTTCGCCACGCCATGCCCCTGCGCCTTGAGATCCTGATGGAGCCGGTGCACGCTGAAGCTCCCGGCCGGATTGCGCAGGCACTGGCGTACGAGCCAGCGGAGCGCAGCCACTTGCGAAACACCGTAGCGCTCCACCACGTCGCGGAAAAGCACCGTGTCCACGTAACCTTGGAGCAGCTCGATACGCAGCGAGGGGGTGAGCCCTTGCGTCTCGGGAAAGCCGCCCTCGACCAGATACTCGTGGAACCGCTTCTCCACCAACGACCGCTGCGCCGCCGTCCACCGCCTCGCGTCCGGTTCCGGCTCCTCGCCGCGATGACGGAGGAACTCGCGGAAGCTGAAGGGGCGGATGACCGTCTCCATGCCGCGTCCACGCAGCGACGTGTGGACCTCGCGGGAAAGCATGCGGGCCGAAGAGCCGGAGACCACGATCTCGACCTGCTCGGAATCCATGACCCGGCGCACGAAACGCTCCCAGCCCTCGACAAGCTGGATTTCGTCGAAAAACCAATGCACCGTCTCGCGGCCGCGCAGCTCCGGGTAGCGCCGGTAGTACTCTTCGAGCAGGAGGGCGAGTTGATCCGCGGCCAGCTCGGCGAGCCGGTCGTCATCGAAGCTGACGAAGACCGCGCGCTCCGGCGGCAGGTCCTCGCGCCGCGCCGCCTGCAACTGGCGCAGGAAGATGGTCTTCCCGGCCCGTCGCATGCCGATGACCGCATGCACCTTGCCCGGCACCGCCGGCAGCCGGGCATCACGGAGCGTCAGGGGCCGGGGAGACACCGGTGCGAGCGCGGCGTTGAGTTTCTCGAGCAGGACCGGGTGGAGAGGCATGGCGGTAGGTTGAATGACAAGGTGTCCTTCTGTCAAGGACACCTTGAGAGAGATCCGGACTTCCTGCGAGGACACCTGGCTGGGGCGCTGCACGGTGCCCCGCGGCCGAATCTGCGAATGCCGAACTTCTCTACGAACCCGCCGTGGGGGCAGGAACCCAGAGGTTATTTCGTGACGGGCCCTACTCCCGCGCCACCCCCGCACACCCCGGCTTCGCCAGCTCCACCCGCCACACGCCGTCGAAGCCTTCGATCCGCAGGCCGTCCGGCGTGTCGTGGATGCCCAGGCGCTCGAAGCAGTCGGGAGTGGCTCCGAGGGCGCGGAGGAGCTGGGGGATGGTGTTCGAGTGGCCGACGAGGAGGATCGCCCGGTCGCCGGCGTGCTTCTCGCGCAGCCGGGCGAGCAAGGGGGGGAGCTCGTCCGGCCGGGTCGTGGCATCGTCGGCGGTCAGGGGGATCTTGTTGCGCGCGGCCAGAGGCTGGCCGGTGGCGAGGGTGCGGGTGGTGCGGCTGGTGAGGATGGCGGCGATGCCGGCGTCCTTCAGACGGTCCGCCAGAGCCTCGGCGCGCTGTGTTCCCGCGGGGGTGAGCGGTTGGAACGCGTCGAGGCCGGACGGCCAGGGCTCCAGCTTCTCGGCGTGGCGCACCAGCCAGAGAGTGTCCAGCCCGGCGGCCGGGACCGCCAGGAGGAACAGGAGGAGCGGCAAGGCGCGGAGGCGGCACAGGGCCTGCCTCCCGGACCGGCAGGAACGTACGGGCATCGGGCGGACCTCCGCGGCTCAATCCATCTGCTTGCGCAACACCGTCGGGATGTCGTAGTCGTCCACGTTCGACCAGTTCGGCCCGAAGCCGTTCGGATCGTCGCCCCGCACGTGGGCGATCGCCTTGCGGTAGAACGGGACGTCGGCCGGCGAGCGCTCGGGCTCTTCCTCCTTGGCGGCCTGCGCCGGCACCGCCATGGGGCGGACCGGGCTCGACGCCAGGGAGGAGACGGGCATCCGCGGACGCTCGTCCAGGCCGCGGTCGAAGCCGGTGGCGATGACCGTCACCTTCATCGCTTCTTCGATGGTCGGATCGATCACCATGCCCGAGATGATGTTGGCGTCCGGATCGACCGCGTCGGCGATGATGCGGGCCGCCTCGGCCACCTCGTGGAGGGTCAGGTCGTAGCCGCCCGAGATGTTGATCAGCACGCCCTTGGCGCCCTGGATCGAGGTCTCTTCGAGGAGCGGCGAGGATATCGCCCGCTGCGCCGCTTCGAGCGCCCGGTGCTCGCCCTTGGCGATGCCGGTCCCCATGAGCGCCATGCCCATGCCGGTCATGATCGTCCGCACGTCGGCGAAATCGACGTTGACCTCACCCGGAATGGTGATCAGGTCGCTGATGCCCTGGACCGCCTGGCGTAGCACGTCGTCGGCGATGCGGAAGGCTTCCGAGAGAGGCGTGCCGCGCTCGACGAAGTTGAGCAGGCGCTCGTTGGGAATGGTGATCAGCGTGTCCACCGAGTTGCGCAGCTCCTCGACGCCGCGCTCGGCCTGCTGCATGCGGCGGCGCCCTTCGAAGCCGAACGGCTTGGTGACCACCGCCACCGTGAGCGCGCCGATCTCGGCGGCCAGCGAGGCGATGATCGGCGCCGCGCCGGTACCGGTGCCACCGCCCAGGCCGGCGGTCAGGAAGACCATGTCGGCCCCTTCCAGGGTCTCCAGGATCTTCTCGGTGTCTTCGAGCGCGGCCTTGCGCCCCATGTCGGGATCGGCGCCGGCGCCCAGCCCCTTGGTCAGCAGGCCGCCGATCTGCAGCTTGATCGTGGCGCGGCACTTGTTGAGCGCCTGCTGGTCGGTGTTGGCGGCGATGAACTCGATCCCCCTCAATTGGGCGTCGACCATCCGGTTTACGGCATTGCCGCCGCCACCCCCGACGCCGATGACCTTGATGCGGGCGCCGGAGTCGGCGATCGCCTGGAGGCGCGTGCGGGTGGCGGCCTCCTGCGGAGTCTCCGGAGCGTCCTGGTCGTCGAACAGAATCATGATGCACCCCCTTTTCCCGGGTTGACGTGGAATCTCACAAGAGGTCCGAGAACATGCCGCGCAAGCTGCCCATCACGTTGCGCACGCTGAACCCCGATTTTTTCTGTACCTTCACCTGGCTCTCTTCGGCGCCCTGGGCATAGATCAGCAGCCCGGAAGCCGTCGCCCAGCCCGGGCTGCTGATCACGTCGACCAGCCCGCCCAGGCCGCGCGGCAGGCCGTAGCGCACGCCGGCGTCGAAGATCTGCTCGGACATTTCGAGCAGGCCGTCGAGCTGGGCGCCGCCGCCGGTCAGCACGACGCCGCCGCGCAATCCTTCGTCCGAGGCGTTCTTTTTCAGGTCGTCGCGCAGCATGTTGAACAGCTCCTCGGCGCGCGGCTGCAGGATCTCGCACAGCTCGCGTTTCGGCACGATGCGCGAGGAGCCGCCGGCCACGGTGGGGACCGCGATCCCCTCTTCCTCGGTGACCATGCTGGGCAGGCAGCACCCCTGCTTGACCTTGATCCGCTCGGCCTCGGCGAACGGTGTACGCAAAACCATCGCCAGGTCGTTGGTGAAGTGGCCGGCGCCGATCGGTGCGACGCCGCTGTACTGGATCTCTCCCTCGCGGAAGAGGGCGTATTCGGTCGTCCCGGCGCCGATGTCGATCAGGAGGACGCCGAGCTCGCGCTCGTCGGGCGTCAGGACGGCCTCGGCGGTGGCGAGCGGCTCGAAGACCATCTCGACGACCTCGATGCCGGCGCGGTTGACGCAGGTGAGGAGCGTGCGCGAGCGGGTGATGTTGCCGGTGACGAGATGGGTCATCACCTCCATGCGCGAGCCGAGCATGCCGAGGGGATCGTCGATCCCGCCCTGCTCGTCGACGATGAACTCCTGCGGCACGGCATGGAGGATCTCGCGGTCCGACGGCAGCGCGGCGGACTTGGCGGCGTCGAGCACCCGCTGGATGTCCTGGCGGGTGATCTCGCGGTCCTTGCGGGCCACGGTGACCATGCCGCGCGAGTTGACGCTCCGGATGTCGGCCCCGGCGACGCCGACGTAGGCGCGCGAGATCTCGACACCGGCCATCACCTCGGCCTCCTCGCTCGCCGCCTTGAGCGCCTCGACGGTGGCCTCGACGTTGACGATGTTGCCGCGCCGGGTTCCCCGGTTGGGGGCCAGCCCCTTGCCGACCACTTCGATACCGCCTTTGTCATCGCGTTGGCCGATGAGCACTCCAATCTTGGAGGACCCGATGTCGATACCCACGTAGTAAGGTTCAAGTTTGGCCATGGCGTGGACCCTCATCCGGTAAATTGCACATCTGAAACTTTTGTCTGGCCCGCGGACGCCGTCGCACCGGACGCCGCGGGCTGCACGACGATCCGCCGCGAGAACCGCAGGTCCACCGCCGCGATCGCGGGATACCTGCGTTCGAGCTCCGGCAGCAGCTCTTCGAGGCGGCGCACCTTGGGACCCACCTGCCCGCGGGTGACGAGCAGGGGAAAGCGGAGGGCGCTGGTGTGGAGGCGGAAGTCCTCTTCGCCGAGCACCTCGATGCGGTCGAGCGCACCCGCCCAGTCGG
>Ga0062379_10000046_pt1 | contig 19303 bp, 12 predicted proteins | sample DOMMetBare2Fresh_2_FD_59484 | JGI IMG/M metagenome (GOLD analysis project Ga0062379, IMG submission 59484) | Wetland sediment microbial communities from St. Louis River estuary, USA, under dissolved organic matter induced mercury methylation -... | ecosystem: Environmental > Aquatic >...
CGAGTGGGCGGCGGCGGCGTGGGTGGCGCCCGAGGCCGGCCTTGCCTTCCTCGGCGCCCAGGGCGACGTCTGGGACGCCCAGAAAGACATGGCGCTCGCCGGCCTCGGCTCGATCGTCACCATGCTGATCGCCTTCCTGGTCGTGCTGCGCATCGATCCGGACGCCCGCCGCGAGCTGCGCGACAGCCTGCGCATCCCGGCCGACGACCAACCGATCGGCGAGCAGCAGATCCTGCGCTGGTGGCGGGAGCGCCGCCGGAAGCGCTGAAGCTGCCCCCCTACCCCCCCGCCCGCCCGTACGCCGTCTCGCGGTCCAGCACTTCCAGGGTCTTGTAGTAGAGCTCGTCGGCCTCTTCGCGGCTGTTGCCGATGGCGGTCAGGCCGAGCTTGCCGAATTCGGAGACGGCTCCGATCAGGTGGAAGAGGACGCCGGAGCCCGTGGCGTGGCTGTAGTGGAGGCGGTTCTCGGTGAGGATCTCGATCAGGTCCTCGGGGATGAGACCGCGGTAGGCTTCGGAGTGGAGGTTGTCCGTGGCCCGGTAGTACTTGGAGGGGCCGTTGGGGGCGAAGAAGAGGCCGGTCGCGCGGTCGAGCTGGCCGCCGGTCAGGAATTGGAGGGCCAGATAGGGGTGGGTCGTGCCGCCCATCCGCAGGTTGATCTCCAGCGCCGCCATGTTCCAATGGCCTCCGGGCTGATCGCGCCAGAGGAGGAAGTCGATGGCGAAGCGGCTCACCACGCCGTGGGTGGCGAGCACCTCGCCGATGCGGATCGCGGCGTCGAGGATCTGCTGGCGGTAGGCGTCGCGGGCGGGGAAGCTGCAGCCGAGGAAGACCTGGTCGCTCGGGCCACCGAGGATCTGGTCGTGGGTCGAGATCGGCAGCACCTCACCGCTCGGGCTGATGCGGAGCTGGGCGCTCGGCGAGCATTTGTCCACGCCTTCGATGAATTCCTCGACGATGCCGCCCATGCGGTGGTATTTCTCGAAGTAGGCCTCGTCCGTCTCGTCGGGCACCGAGAGCTCGATGTTGTGCAGCGCTTCGCGCACCGCGGCCCGGCTGTGGACTTCCGGATAGCGGAAGATCGCGTTGCCTTCTCCCGAGAAGCTGTCGTTCAGCTTGATCACGGCGCGGCGGATGCCCGGCCGGCGCGCCGCCAGCTCGACGAGCGCCTCTTCGACGTCGGAGCGGGTGTGGAGGTCTTCGAGGCCCTCCGGCAGCGGTACCCCGGCGGCGCGGAAGGTCTGGCGGCTGCCGGACTTGGTGCCGAGGGGGACGAGGTCGGGATCGACGCCGTTCAGCGGGACGCCCAAGAGGACGGCGAGCCGGCGCTCGAAAGGCGTCGAGTTGAACACCGTGAGATAGGCGCGCGAGCGGTTCTGGATCCCCTCGCGGATGCGCTCGATGAGGCGCGGGCGCTCCAGGATCTTCTCGGTGAGCGAGCGCGGCGAGGCGTCGTGGGCGCAGAGGAGCGTCAGGCGCGACCGGGCATGGCTCGCGGGAATCCCGGCGAGGAGGTGGAAGTAGTAGTCCAGGATCATCGGATGCACGGGCTGCGAGGTCACGTAGACCACCCGTGCCCGTGGATTGCGCAGCCGGATCAGGAGGAAGAGCAGGCGCTCCTCGTAGAAGCTCGCGCCGGCCAGCTTCTTGAGCTCGCTCTGGTCGAGGGTCAGGGAGGGCACGACGATCGAGGTGTGGGGCTCCTCGTCGCGCATGGTGAGCGCTTCCCAGACCGAGAGGAGGCGAGGCTGGATCTCGCGGAACGCGGCGATCTCCGCCTCGGGCGTCAAGTCCGCGGCAAACGGCGGCTTCGGGATCATGACAGGGCTTCGGCCAGGCGGGTTTCGGTGGCCGGGAGGGGGAGGCCCGCGGCCACCCGGTCCTCGTGGAGATCGACCGCGAAGCCGAGCGATTCGATCCGCTGCCGCACCTGCCGCCAGAGGTGGAAGCGCAGGGGCCCTTGCAGCGTGTAGTCCGAGGTCTGGCGCAGGAGCTGGTCGGAGTCTTCGTCGGGGAAGGTGCGGGTGAGGGCCTCGCGGCGCTCCGCCACCCACTCCTTGCTCACCTCGCCGCGCGCGAGCTTCTGATCGACGATCTGGATCTGCCGCGCGCGGTCCATCACCTCCGGGTGATGGTTGACGCCGAAGATGCGCGGCATCATCCCGCCCGGGTCGCGGGCCATCTCGATCATGGTGATCGCCTCCCCGCGCGGGCCGCCGACGCCGCGCGTCTCCCAGCCGATCGGGGTCATCCCCACCGGGAACGGGCCGTCGTGAGGGATGAGGTCGAAGAGGCGGTTGTCGAGGATGCGATGGCGCCCCTCGCTCCCGAGCTTGCGGGCGAACTGCCGGAACCAGGGGTGCCCGGCCGCCTCGGGCGCCAGCAGGTTCTCCAGGATGCCGGCGCTCTTGCCCCCTTTTTCGGCGCCGCGCAGGACGTGCCGGGCGAGTCCCGACCAGCGGCACATCACGCCGAACGTGTGGCAGACGGCGAGGAGCGCCGCGCTCTCGTCGGCGAGGATGCGGTCGAAGAGCCGGAAGAGCGGCTCCTCCCAGGCGGGATCCTCGCGGATGCCCTGGCTGAGCTCCGAACGGCCGTCGTTCTCGTGCGGATCGAGAGAGCCCGGACCGCCCGTCCCGAGATAGAGCGAGAACCGGCCGCCGGGGGCGTCGGGGATGCCGCCGGAGCGGCGCAGGTCGAAGGAGAGCGCGCGCACCCGGACGCCGGCGTCCTCGACGAGAGGCAGCAGCTCGCAGGCGATGTCGAGCAGGGAGTGGACCAGGCTGTCGTGGCCGAGGTTCGGCCAGCCATGGTTCATGTCGAGCACGGCGACGTCGACCACCCGCGGATCGGCGGGAGGGAGGTCCTCCGGCCGCTCGACGCGGACGTACTCGAAGGCGCCGCACGGAGCGTTTTCGGGACGGCCGAGGCCGCAGAAGTGGGAGCTGCCGGAGAGCTTGTGCTTACAGAGAAACGACATGTTCTGTTCTGGATGCGGCTCCGATGCGTACCGCATCGTCAGCTCGACCTCATCTCCATAGGTTACGCCCGGGAAAGGCTACAGGATTCGGGCGCAGGGGCCAAGTCGTCACATCTAAAACCTTGAAGCATGCCCGGGAGATTCCACCGTCCCCGCCCATGCTATCCTCCGGACGGCTTCATCCTGACAGCAACAGAGGAGCTCTCATGAGCGAGATCCGGTTCACCCAGCGGCTGAGGTATGCATTCGACAACAGCATGTCCAAAGGGGCGATCGCCCTCATGGGCTATCTCGGTCTGGCTTCGCTCGCCCTGATCGTCGTGGCGGGCCTGATCGTCATCCTGTTTCGCATTCAGCCCGGGGGTGCGGGCGAGACACCCGGCTTCTTCGAGGCGATGTGGCTGAGCCTCATGCGCACCCTGGACTCGGGCACCATGGGCGGCGACGAGGGCACAGGGTTCCGCCTCACCATGCTGTTCGTCACCCTGGGCGGCATCTTCATCGTCAGCTCTCTCATCGGCGTCATCAACAACGGCATCGAGGCCAAGCTCGAGGAGATGCGCAAGGGGCGCTCGTTCGTCGTCGAGCGTGAGCACACGCTGATCCTGGGCTGGTCGCCCAAGATCTTCACCATCCTCTCGGAGCTGGTGCTCGCCAACGAGAACCGCCAGAAGCCGCGGGTCGTCATCCTCGCCGACCGCGACAAGGTGGAGATGGAGGACGAGATCGCCGAGAAGGTGCCCGACACCGGCAAGACCCGCATCGTCTGCCGCACCGGCAGCCCGCTCGACCTGACCGACCTGGAGATCGTCAATCCGCACGAGGCGCGGTCGATCATCATCCTGGCGCCGGAGAGCGGCGATCCCGACCCGGAGGTCATCAAGTCGATCCTCGCCCTCACCAACAATCCGAACCGGCGGCCCGAGCCCTACCACATCGTGGCCGAGCTCGCCGAGCTGCGCAACGTCGAGGTGGCGCGGATGGTGGGGAAGGAGGAGGCGCAGCTCATCGTCACCAGCGACCTCATTTCGCGGATCATCGTGCAGACCTCGCGGCAGTCCGGCCTCTCGGTGGTCTACACCGAGCTCCTCGACTTCGGCGGCGACGAGATCTACTTCTCGGAAGAGCCCGCTCTGGTGGGGCGGACGTTCGGCGAGGCGCTCCAGGCCTACGAGGACACCGCGCTCATGGGCCTGCGCTTCCGCGACGGCCGGGTGCAGCTCCTGCCGCCGCTCGACACCCGCATCGCGGCGGGCGACAAGGTGATCGCCATCTCCGAGGACGACGACACCATCCGCCTCTCCGGCCGCACCGGCGACTGGACCGACCTCGCGAAGAAGCTGGAGATCGACGAGGCGGGCATCCAGACCGCGCCGGTTGCCGAGAAGCGGCCCGAGCGCACGCTCCTCATCGGCTGGAACGAGCGGGGCGCCACGATCATCAACGAGCTGGACAAGTACGTGGCCCCGGGCTCGGAGCTGCTGCTGGTGGCCTCCGTCGAGGGGCTGGAGGAGCGGGTCGCCCAGGAATGCGGCGACCTCCAGAGCCAGAAGCTCACCACCCGGGTCGCCGACACCACCGACCGGCGGGTCCTCGACGGGCTCGGCGTCCCCGGCTTCGACCAGGTCATCATCCTCTGCTACTCGGACACCATGGAGGTCCAGGAGGCGGATGCGAAGACCCTCATCACCCTCCTCCATCTGCGCGACATGGCGGAGAAGGGGGGGCACGACTTCCGCATCGTCACCGAGATGCTGGACACCCGCAACCGCGAGCTCGCCGAGGTCACCCAGGCGGACGACTTCATCGTCAGCAACAAGCTGACCAGCCTGATGCTGGCCCAGGTCTCGGAGAACAAGGAGCTGACCGCGGTCTTCGCCGACCTCTTCGACCCGGAAGGGGCGGAGGTCTATCTGAAGCCGGCGAAGAACTACGTGGTGCTCGGCCGGCCGGTCAACTTCTACACCGTCGTCGAGGCGGCCCGCCGGCGCGGCGAGATCGCCATCGGCTACCGCCGCGAGGCCCTGGGCAAGGACGCCGCGCAGGCCTACGGTGTCGTGGTGAACCCGAAAAAGTCCGCCAAGGTCACCTTCGCGGAAGAGGACCGGATCGTGGTCGTGGCAGAGGACTAGCTTCCCTCCCGAGGGGCGCCGCCGGCTCGGGCGGAGCCCCCTCCCTCCCCTCCCGGTGTTGTAGAATTCCGTTGGGAGCGACCGGCAACCTGGACAAGCACGGAGGACAGAGCGCTCATGGCGGATGGTGATTTCTCGTCTCTCGAGCTCCGCGGACCGCGGAGGGAAGAGGACTTCGACCTGTACGAGGCGGTGGATGCGTCGAGCCTGAACCCGGACGAACACATCTATTCCTGCGTGGCGATCTGCCGCAAGGACTGGAACGGCCGATGGCCCGCTCTCGGTGGGACCAGGCACTTTCAGAAGGACCAGGACCGTGCGCCGCACGAGGCGGTCGAGCTCGCGATGTCGATGTACATCAAGAACTCGCTGCTGCGGAAGTCGGCCGGCTCGCTGCACGACGGCAGCCGGCTCTTCGACTGGCAAGGGGGGAAGGGCGTCGTCTGGACCCCTCCCGGCGTCCCGCTCTCCGACCACCGGCTGCGCTGCCACGGCCGGCTCATCGACTGGATCGGCGGCGAGTACGTGGGCTCCGGCGACATCGGTGTCGGCGAGCCGCAGCTCGAGGTCCTGGCGCAGGAGACCCGGCATCTCATCGGGCTCGGCTGCCGCCGCGACACCGGGGAGGCCACGGCGTACGGCATCTTCGCCGGCCTCCGCCAGGCGGTGCACGAGGAAGCGGCGAGCTACGGCGCGGACGCGGCGGATCCGCTCCGCGGCCTGCCGGTCCTCGTCTTCGGCGCCGGCAAGGTCGGCTTCCCGCTGCTCTGGATGCTCCACGAGGCGGGAGCCGAGGTCTGGGTGTTCGACGAATTCCTGAAGCCCGGCGCCGGCACCGTCGAGTCCTGGTACGCGGGGAACCTCCAGCGCAAGGCGGCGATCGGCGAGGAGCACCACGCGGCTCTGCGCACGATCGACGCCGCCGGCCGCATCCTCGCCTCCGAGCAGGAGGCGCTGGAGCATCCGCGGGTGCGGGTGGTCTCCCCGAACGCCGGCATGACCGAGTGGCTGTCGCGCGCCCCCCGATGGGACAGCGGCCGGACGCGCGCCGAGCAGCTCGCCGCCAACCGGGCGCGGAACGGGCACCTCCGCCTCATCCTCGGCGCCGGCAACGATCAGGTGTCCACCACGGCCGCCGGCAAGGCCGGCCGCGACCGGACGCTCGCCACCCTGGCGGCGGCCGGAATCGTCTTCGTCCCGGACCCGCTGGTCAGCCCGGGCGGCGTGATCTCGGTGAGCCATGAACGGGAGAAGGATTGGAGCACCGGCCGCGTCAACGAGGACTCCCAACGGATCGTCGCCCGCAGCGTCGAGCAGCTCTTCACCGAGGCGCGCCGCCGCGGCGGCACCGATCCGGTCACCATGTACGGGGCGTTCGAGCATCTGGTCGAAAACGAGTGGCGCTGAGGCAGAGGAAAGAGAGCGATGGAACGAGACGACAAGACCCCCCGCGGTTACGATCCGGCCACCCTGGAGCCCCGCTGGCAGGAGCGCTGGGCCGCCGATGGCCTCTACCGGGCGGACGCGGACCCGGACCGGCCCAAGCACTATGCGCTGACCATGCTGCCGTATCCGTCGGGCGACCTGCACATCGGCCACTGGTATGCCATCGCGCCGTCCGACGCGCGCGCCCGCTTCATGCGGATGCGCGGCTTCAACGTGATGTTTCCCATGGGTTTCGACGCCTTCGGCCTGCCCGCCGAAAACGCCGCGATCAAGCGCAACATCCACCCGAAAGAGTGGACGTACGCCAACATCGAGCGGATGCGCGGCCAGCTCCAGCGCATGGGCACGATGATCGATTGGCGGCGTGAGGCGATCTCCTGCGATCCCGCCTATTACCGCTGGACGCAGTGGTTTTTCCTCCAGCTCTTCGCCGGCGGGCTCTCGTACCGCAAGAAGGCCGCGGTCGACTGGTGCCCGGGCTGCAACACGACACTCGCCCGCGAGCAGGTGATCGGCGACGCCCGCCTCTGCGAGCGGTGCGAGACGCCGGTCATCCGCAAGGAGCTGTCGCAATGGTTTTTCCGCACCACGCAGTACGCGGAGGAATTGCTCGGCACCACGGGCATCGACTGGCCCGAGCGGGTGCGCACGCTCCAGTCGCGCTGGATCGGCCGCTCCGCAGGAGCCCGCGTGGTTTTTCACACCGAGGCGGGCGATCCGCTGGAGATCTTCACGACGCGGCCGGACACGCTCTGGGGCGTCACCTTCATGGTCCTCGCTCCGGAGCACCCGCTGGTCGCGAAGCTCACCACGGAGGACCGGCGGTCCGAGGTCGAAGCCTACGTCGAGCGGGCGGTCCACCAGACCGACATCCAGCGCGAGGCGGCGGACAAGGAGAAGTCCGGCGTCTGGACCGGCGGCTACGCGGTCAATCCGGTCAACGGCGAGCGCGTGCCGGTCTGGATCGCCGACTACGTGCTGATGAGCTACGGCACCGGCGCCATCATGGCCGTGCCCGCCCACGACCAGCGGGACTTCGAATTCGCCCGCCGCTTCGGCCTGGAAATCCGGCCCGTGATCTGTCCGGAAGGGGCCGAGCTGCCCGCGCCCGAGGCGATGACGGAGGCGCTCTCTCACGAGGGCGTCATGATCCAGTCCGGCCCGCTCACCGGCACTCCGGCGGACCAGGCGATTGAAAAGGTTTCCGCCTATCTCGCGGCGCACGGGTTCGGCGAGCGGTCGGTGACGTACCGCCTGCGCGACTGGCTCATCTCGCGGCAGCGGTATTGGGGCGCGCCGATCCCCATCGTCTTCTGCCCGGAGCACGGCGCCGTGCCGGTGCCGGAGGACGACTTGCCGGTCCTCTTGCCGGACGACGTCGAATGGCTCCCCACGGGCGAGAGCCCGCTCAAGCTCCATCCCACCTGGCGGCAGACCACCTGCCCGGTCTGCGGCGGCCCTGCGGAGCGCGAGACGGACACCATGGACACCTTCATGTGCTCGTCGTGGTACCACCTGCGGTATCTCAGCCCGCACTACGGCCAGGGACCGTTCGATCCCTCGGAATACCGCGCCTGGATGCCGGTGGACACCTACACGGGCGGCGTCGAGCACGCCACCATGCACCTCATCTACACGCGCTTCTTCCACAAGGCCCTCCGTGACCTCGGGATCGTCCAGGGGGACGAGCCGATGCTCCAGCTCCGCAACCAGGGGATCATCCTGGGCGAAGACTCGGAGAAGATGTCGAAGAGCCGCGGCAACGTGGTGGCGCCCGACGCGCTGGTGGACCGCTACGGCATCGACACCGTGCGCGCCTACCTGATGTTCTTCGCCCGCTGGGACCAGGGAGGCCCCTGGAGCAGCCAGGGGATCGAGGGAACCTCGCGCTGGCTGCGGCGCGTCTGGAACCTGTACATGGAACCGGGCGACGCCGCGGGCGAAGCGACTCCGGAAGCCGTCACCAAGCTGCGGCGGAAGCTCCACCAGACCCTGCGGAGGGTGACCGCGGACTTCGAAGCCTTCCAGTTCAACACCATCGTCGCCGCGCTCATGGAGCTGATGAACGAGATGATCGCGCTGCGTCCACAGCTTGCGGGAACGCCGGCCCTGGACGAGGCGAAGGACCTCTACGTCCGCATGCTCGCCCCGGTCGCACCGCACCTCGCCGACGAGCTCTGGCACGCCCTCGGCCACGAGGACTCGATCCATCTCCAGAAGTGGCCCGAGGTGGATGAAGACGCCGCCCTGAACGAGGAGATCACCCTGGTCGTCCAGGTCAACGGCAAGCTGCGCGACCGCGTCACCGTCCCCGTCGGCCTGGGCGAGGACCAGCTCAAGGAAGCCGCGTTGGCCACCGAAGGCGCGCAGAAGTTCATTGAGGGGCTGACGATCCGCAAGGTGGTGGTGGTGCCGGGGCGGCTGGTGAACATCGTGGCGGGGTGAGGGGGGCCGTGGCCCATGAAGAGGTGGGCTCCGGTCCCGGGGGTGTGCTAGGATTCGGCGTGTACATCTACGGGTCTCGCTGCAAGGCCAATGCTAAACTACGACGAGCTGCCTCTCAATGAGAGGAAGGGAGCGTTCGGAGTGATCTACCTCCGAGCTATCGCGGCCGTCGCAGGCTATGGCGCCTCAATCCCCGAGTCCGACTACGACAGCATTGACCTGATCATCAGCTCCCGGAAAGGGAAGCGCCATCGGCTGGAGTTCCAAGCCAAATGCACCAGCCAACCTGTGCTGACAGGCAATGACTTTGGGTTTGAGCTTTCGAGGAAGAATTACGACGACCTTCGCGCGGATTCGATCATCCCGCGCCTCCTGTTTGTTTTGCTCGCGCCAGAGGACACCAAAGACTGGGTGCGGCAAAGTGAACGCCGCATGAATCTCCGACGCTGTGGGTATTGGCTATCCCTGCGAGGAGCAGAGGATCGACCTGACTCCAGCTCTGTCACTGTCCGCATTCCTCGAAGCAACGTATTGACGCCGGAGGCTTTGCAAGCCCTCATGGTACAGGGGGTCTCTCAGTGAACGTAGCCATCAAGGATCGTATGACATTGCTTCGGATGCACCCGGCACGAGTCGGCGGCTACTTGAATTCTCGTGGCTGGAAGCGAGTTACTCATGAGCCGAACCGCTACTCGCTATGGGTCAAGGCCCTTCGAGAGCCTATCGAGATTCTGCTTCCTTTGGACTCAAGGCTTGGGGACTTTGCCGAGCGCATGGCAGAGCTGCTTGGCGATCTTCAGAAAGACGAGCAGCGATCCCAACTTGAGATCCTCCGAGACATCGAGGCCGCCGGTTGTGACATTTTCCGATTCCGGAAGGAGCCGCATTCCAGCTTTCTTGGGACAATGCCAATCGAAGATGGCGTCAGGTTTGTGAGCTATGCGCGGGATTTCCTTTTGTACGCTGCCTCCGCAGAGCACGACCCGGGACGGCAAGTAGTTACCGGGCGAAGATCGGAGGACGTTGCTCGCTTCATGTCTCAAACGCTGCTTGGGCAGACCGAGATCTCCAGCTTCGTGGTGACTGCGCAGGTTCCTGTGGCGGCGCACCTCAACGATGAGCTTTTTCCAGAGGCGGTCGCCCCGTCTTCGGAACCCTTCGAGAGACGTGCAGGTGTCCGGTTGATGACGGTTTTGAGCCATACACGCGAGGCAGCGCTCGAAGCCTCGCAGACACGTGACTTCCGGCCATTCACGGAGGCTTTGAAGACGGGTGCGACAGTGAATATTTATAGCGCTCTTGTCGAAGCTCAAGAAATAGTTCCTGGGGAGGCGCTCGAGGTCGGTTGCTCATGGGCGCCAATAAGGCCTCTGATCGGGCCGGCGCCCTCGGGCGTTGTGAGGTTTGAGCCCGAGATCATGCCTGCGCTTAAGGAGGCGGTGGCGATTCTAAAACCTCGCTCTCCGAGGGAAGGAGAACGTCTGTTTGGCCTTGTAGAGCTGCTCCACCAACCCGCGCAGGAAACCTTGATTGGTGATCTTGCGATCGAAACCAGGGTCGAGGGGCGACTGCGAAAAGTACATCTAACCCTGCAACAGCCAGAATATGGGCAGGCAATCGAAGCTTTCAGAGAAAAGCGCCCAATTGAAGTGACGGGTGATCTCGTAAAAGAGGGGAACCAGTGGGTTCTGCTCAATCCTGGAAAGCTGTTTGTCTATGCTCCTGCCGCAGATTAAGCCAAGATTTCTGACGGACCCTGATCGCTAGTGTCTGCGGCGGCGCAGGTGCTCTTTGGCCCCAAAGCCAAAGGGTACACACCAGATCCCCGACGCAGGTGGGTTCTCGCCGCGATCGGCGCCGGCACGTTCATGTCGGGGCTCGACGGGAGCGCGGTCAACACGGTGCTTCCGGTGCTGCGGCGCGAGCTGCACACCACCGTGGCGGGAGTCGAGTGGGTCACCACGGTCTACCTGCTCGTGGTGAGTGCCCTCCTCCTCTCCTTCGGCCGGGCGGGCGATCTGCGCGGCCACAAGCGGATCTACCTCGCCGGCTTCGGGCTGTTCGTGCTGGGCTCCGGCCTCTGCGGCCTGGCCCCCTCGGCCGGCGCGCTGATCGCCTTGCGGGGCCTCCAGGCGGTCGGCGCCGCCATGCTCTTCTCCAACGCGCCGGCCATTCTCACCAAGAGCTTCCCCCCGGAACAGCGCGGACGCGCCCTCGGTGCGCTCGGCACCTTCGCCTACCTGGGGCTCACCGCCGGGCCATCGCTCGGCGGGTGGCTCACCAGCGTGCTCGGCTGGCGGTCGGTGTTCTACATCAACCTCCCGGTGGGCGCGGTCGCCATGGCGCTCACCTTCCGTTACGTCGAGGATGACCGGCCCGCGGAGACCGCCGAGCGGTTCGATCTGCCCGGAGCCGCGCTCTTCATGGCGGGCCTCGTCGCGCTCCTCGTGGCGCTCAACCAGGGGCATGCCTGGGGATGGGCCTCGGTGCCGGTCCTGGCGCTCCTCGCGGCCGCCCTGCTCCTTCTGGCGGCCTTCCTCGCCGTCGAACGGCGCCGCCCTTCACCGATGCTCGACCTCTCGCTATTCCGGAGCTGGACGTTCTCCGCCGCGACCGTCGCCGCTCTCCTCAACTACATTTGCGTCTACAGCGTCCTTTTCGTCCTCCCCTTTCTGCTCATCCAGGGACGCGGCCTGGACCCCCGCCACGCCGGCCTCGTGCTCACCGCGCAACCGATCGTCATGGCGCTCGTCGCACCGCTCGCCGGAGCCCTCTCGGACCGCCTGGGCTCGCGCCTCCTGGCGACCTGCGGCATGCTGGCCCTCGCCACCGGTGTCGCCCTCCTGGCCACCCTGGCCGGGAGCGCCTCCCTGCCGGCCCTCGCCGTCGCGCTCGGGGTGGTGGGGCTGGGCATCGGCGTCTTCGTCTCGCCCAACAACAGCGCCCTGCTGGGAGCGGCGCCGCGCCACCGCCAGGGCATCGCCTCGGGCGTCCTCGCCACCGCCCGCAACCTCGGAATGGTCCTGGGCGTCGGCCTGTCCGGAGCGGTCTTCACCACGGTCCTCGCCCGCACCGGTGCCGCCACGGGAGCCGGCCTCGTGCAGGGAGTCCAGGCGAGCCTCTACGTCGCGGCCGGGGTGGCGGTTCTGGGTGCGGTGGCGGCGTTTTCCAAGGAGTGACGGTTTCAGATGCCGACGTTCTCCTTTCGCGCCTTCATCAGCTACAGCCGCAAAGACCAGCGGACGGCGGCTTGGCTCCATCGCCGTCTGGAGACCTATCGAGTGCCGCGAGCGCTCGTCGGGAGGACGACCAGGTTTGGGCCGGTGCCGAAAACGCTCGGGAAATTCTTTCGAGATCAGGACGAGCTCAAGGGGTCCATGGATCTCGGTCAGTCGATCCGGGATGCGCTGGAGCAATCTCGCCACCTGATCGTCCTGTGCAGCCCTGATGCCGCCAAATCCCCCTGGGTCGACAAGGAAATCCGCGAGTTCAAGAGGCTCGGGTGCGAAGCGTACATCGTGCCTCTGATCCTTGCCGGAGTTCCCCATGATCCGATCCGGGAATGCTTCCCGCCGGCTCTCACGCGAAAGGCCGGTGCCGGCGGGGAGCTGACGGACGATGCGATCGAGCCTCTCGCCTTCAATCTCCGCGAGAGTGGCCGCCGGCGAAGCCTTGCCAACGTCGTCGCCAGCCTCACCGGCCTGGATTACGACGATCTCTGGAAACGCGAACGCAGGCGCACGTGGCAGCGCCGGGCGCTGGTGTCGCTCGCGCTTGTCGCAGGCCTGGGTCTGGGTGGCGGCCTGGTGCTCCATACCCGGCAGTCGGGCGAGCTCGACCGCACGTTGACTCTGTCGGCCGAGGCGATGCGTGCCAAGCGATGGGATCTCGCCGCGGCGGCGGCCGCGGTGAGCCTTCCGGCGAGATTTCCCGTCCTGGTGGATATCTCGAAAGCTGCCCAGCGCCTCGAATGGCTTCGTGGCTCCGGCAGGACCCAGGCCTTGCTGCTCGGCCACAAGAAGGCCGTGACGGCAGCCCTCCTGCTCGATGACCAGGGCACGGTCGTCACGGCGTCCCTGGACACGACCGTCCGCCGCTGGAGCGGATCGACCGATACCGAGATCGCCAATGGGCTGTCAGCGGTCCGGAGGATTCTGATCTCTCCCGGGTCGAGGAAGCTCGTGGCTGCGACCGATAGGAAGCTGACACTGGTGGAACCGAGAACGGGAAGGGTTCTTCTGGATTGGATGAGCCCCCGGGCCGATGCGACGATCAAGGCTCTGGCGTTTGCGCGAGGGGGAGCATCGCTGCTTGTCGCAACCAACGACGGCAAGCTGTTCGATCTGCCCGGCCCTGGTCACGACCACCCGGTCCTCCTCTTTGATGGAACCGCTTCGATCGAGTGCCTCGCGGTCTCTCCCTCCGGGGCGAAGGCTGCTCTTGGTGACGTGGAAGGCAACCTGTTCGTTCTCGATCTCGTGGGAAAAGGATCGGCTCACCACACCGGCGTCCTCAAGACGACGCCACACACCGGGCCCGTGAATCATGTGACGTTCGGGGCTTCCGACGACCTGGTCCTCTCGTCCTCCACGGACTCGGACGCGACGATTACGATTCTGTCCGCAGCCGGCGGCCGGACAAAGACATGGTTCACCCTCCGTGATCTGTCGGTCGACTACTCTGAAATCGCGCCCTCGGGGAGGTTGGCCCTGAGCGTGTTGGCACCGAGCGCCGTGGTCCTCTGGTCGACCGAGACCGGTGATCCCGTCGTGGAGCTGACCGTGCCCGGTTGCAAGCCGGATGAGCCGTTCAATCCGAGTTGTGAAGCGACGCAGGCGCGCTTCAGGCCATCCTCCCCGGGTGAACCCGTTCAGATCATCGTGGGGTACCGCGACGGAGCGATCCGGTTGTGGTCTTCCGAGGGGGCCCTGCAGGCCGAGCTGCCGGGGCACGTCGGATCGATTTCGGGCCTTACCGTGTCGCGAGATGGCTCTCTGCTCGTCTCAACCTCCGAGGACCATTCCGCCCGCGTCTGGCATCTGAATGACCGTCGCGAACAAAAGGGCCTCAGCTTTCATGACAGGTTCTGTCAGGAAACCGATCCGGCCCTTCGGAGCTATGACGCCTCTGGCGAATGGGATCATCCGTTGGACTACAAGATCGACCACGACCCTGCCGCTGTCATCGCCCTGATGCAGGAGATTCGCGACGTTGACCCTTGTGGCCGGTGATCTCGCCGGCTCTTCGCGGTTCGCCTTCGCCTACTTCGCTGGAACCGCCGGCTTCACCAGCGGCAGCTCGACGAAGCTGGCGCGGTCGGGCGTGTGATAGACGCGCTGGGCGGCCTTCTGGAAGTCGGCCGGCTGCGCCCAGAAGATGTTGGGAACGAAGGTCTGGGGGTTGCGGTCGTAGAGCGGGAACCAGCTCGACTGGATCTGGACCATAATGCGGTGGCCGGGGAGGAAGACGTGGTTCACAGTCGGGAGCTGGAAGCGGTAGAGGAGCGGCTCGTTGGCGGGGACCGGCTTCGGGGTCTCCAGACTCTCGCGATAACGGCCGCGGAAGATGTCGCCTGAGACCATGAGCTGATAGCCGCCCATGTCGGGCTGCGCCGCGTCCTCGGGCGGCCAGACGTCGATCAGCTTGACGACCCAGTCGGAGTCGGTGCCGCTGGTGGAGGCGACGAGGTTGGCGATCGGGTGACCGCTGAGCTCGACCGGCGCGGTGAGGACGCCGGAGACATAGGCGAGCACGTCCGGGCGCCCCGAGACCTCGCGCTGATCGCTCACCAGCCAGGGCCGCCACTGGCGCCCGTCCGAGTAGACCGGCCGCGAGACGTACGGCACCGGCTTGGCCGGATCGGAAACGTACTCGTCGAATGGAGCGTCCGCCGCGCCCGGCGCGGTGAAGCCGGCCACGAGACCCGCCTCGAGGTAGAGCGGTGTCGATTGAACCGCGCACCCGGCCGTGCAGCCCGCAGGCCATGCATTGAGGCGTTCCCACCGGTTGGTTCCGGTCTCGAAGGCGGTGACCGGCGCGACGTCCAGGGGTGGCGCATCGTCTTTCAAGTAGTGGTCGAGGAAGGGGCGCAGGACGTTCCGGCGAAACCAGAGCGAGGTGTCGCTGTCGAAGCGGATCGCGCCGAGGGAGCTGCCGTCGCGGATCGACTGGCCGTGCGACCAGGGGCCGATGGCGAGAAATACCTGATCGTTGGCCGTGTCCTTGGGCTCGATCGCCTCGTAGACGGCGATGGCGCCGTAGATGTCCTCCTGGTCCCAGAGGCTGTGAACGAGCAGCACCGGGATCGACAGAGGCCGGGCCGCGAGGATGCGGTCGACCGCCTGGTCGCGCCAGAAGGCGTCGTAGCCCGGGTGGGCCAGGAGCTTCCGCCAGAAGCCGACCTGCTCCATGCCGCGGCGGCGCCTGAGCTCACCGGCCGACCCGGCCTCCAGGAACGTGTTGTAGTCGTCGAGGTGGCTGGTCCACCACTTCTCCTCGACCTTGCGCGTGGCCTCCTGGTTGTAGATGAAGGGCATCCCCTGCTGGCGGAAGGCGCCGTTGTGGAACCAGTCGTCCCCCTTCCAGCCGTCCACCATCGGGTTCATCGGCACCGAGACCTTGAGCGCGGGGTGCGGATCGAACAGCGCCATCAGCGGCAGGAAGCCGTCGTAGGAGATGCCGAGGATGCCGACCCTGCCGTTGGACTCCGGGACGTTCTTCACCAGCCAGTCGACGGTGTCCCAGGTGTCGGTGGCGTGGTCCACCGCGGTGGGGTTCAACGGCCCCCGCAGCGGGCGGTTCATCACGTAGTCCCCTTCCGAGCCGTGCTTGCCGCGGACATCCTGGACGACGCGGATGTAACCCCCTTCCACGATGACGTCGGTCGCGTTGTCGTAGCCCTGGATCGACGTCCCGAGGTGCGAGCTGTCGGTGCGGCTCGTCATCTCGTCGGCGTCATAGGGGGTGCGGGTCAGCAGGATCGGGGCGTTCTTCGCGCCCCTGGGGATGAGGATCACGGTGTTGAGCTTCACCCCGTCGCGCATCGGGATCATCACCGTGCGCTTGACGTAGTCGAGCTCGTCGGTGACGGGCGTGAACGTCGCGGGTGTCTCCGAGGGGAGCTGTGCCCGCGCCGGCAGGGCGAGGAGCGAGATCAGGACGGCGAGGAGGACCGCGCTCCGCGGAACGGAAGCGGCGAGGATCACGTCTCCGGTGGTGCGAGTCTGCGTCTCAGGCATCTCTCAACCTCCTGGCGGGGCGCTCGTTCGGGAGAGAGTCTACCCGAGCCGAGAGGTTCTTCCGCCCCCGGCGGATCCGGAAGAGCAGTCACAGGCCGGCCGCAGCTCCCGGGCAGCAGGCAGTCGGGCAGCGGACACCGAGGAGGTCAGCCCCATACAGCGCGCGCAGCTGGGTTCGGATCTTCCCGGCGAGCTCCTCGCCCGACCGGGCGATCCCCGCCGCTTCCGCGACCCGGGCGACGATCTCGTCCAGGGAAGTAGACTCGGACGCCTCGATCGAGAACGAGGACCGCCATGGGACCCACCCGCCGGCAGCGGATGTCGTTGTCCTCCTGCTGCTTTTGGGTCCGGTTTTCCGCCATGAGGCCAAGGAAAACAGCCAGATGAGTCCGTCTGACCAGACATGAACGCCGCGCATCCACGCCCGACCTCGCGTCGAGGCAATGCTCAGATGGCGATTTCCGCCGCTGTTCGACGTCGGCAAGCACGAGCAGTTGCTCTATGACATCCTGCGCCGTCTTGGCGACAAGAGGTTCCGGCTGTCATCTTGGGAAAAGACGCTTCGGCGTCCGTCTTTGTCTGTAGCAACGGCGACGCTGCCCCTTGCGCTGGCGCGGTTGCTCTGGGGACTCGTATGCCCACAAAGCTCCTGCCCGTATCTGCCCTGTTCTGCGTCTGCTGCTGCGCCGGGGTGGGCAACAACCAGCTGCCGCCGCAGGGTAAGGCCGAGCCGGACTCGTATATCGCGTGCGGATGCGGCTGTTGTGGAGGAGTCGAGCCGGTTGTCAAATGCCTTTACCGATCGAAAGGCGACGACATGCGGGAGATCATCCGTGCCGATCAGCAACGCCGCGCTTCCCCCGACTGCTCCTACGCCGGCTGCAGCGAGCCGGTGAAATACATCTACTGCGATGAGCAACAGATCTCTCACACCGATCAGGAGGATCTATGAGACCGGTTTCGAAATGTTTGAGCCTCGCGGTTCTGGCCATTCTGTTCCTTGTGGAGGCGGCGCTGGCCACTCCGCCCGATCCAGTGAGCCCGGGCGCTACCGCGGTCGAAGAGCAGGCGGAAACGGCGCAGCAGTTGATGGCGGAAGAAGCTCAAGCCGCGGCCGGCCTCTCTGCCCCTTTGGACGCGGCCACCTTGCGCTCCGAACAGACAGGAACCTTCATGGGAGTGCGCCCGGACGACTCCGATGGAGACGGTCTCACCAACGACGAGGAGAAGATCCAGGGTACCAGACCCGACAATCTGGATACGGACGGAGACGGCCTGCTCGACGGGTGGGAGGTAAAGGGTGTCAACGACATCCACCTCGAGGCGCTCGGGGCCGACCCGCTCAAGAAGGATGCCTTCGTCGAGATGGACTTCATGGAACGGAATACAGCGACCCGGGGGCTGGCACCCTCGTCGGATGTGATACGGCGGATCGTCCAGGCTTTCGCGAACGCCCCCGTGAACAACCCTGACGGCACCCGGGGCATCGCGCTGCACCTCGAGCTTGGCAACAAGGTCGCTTTCGATGAGGACCTCGATCCATACACGACCGAGTTCGCCGCCCTGAGGCGGCTCAACTTCGATACGAAGCGGGCGCCGGTCTTCCACTACATGATCTGGGCGAACGCCTATGGAGGGGGGACCTCGAGCGGTGTTTCGATGGACATCCCATCGTCGGACTTCATGGTGACGCTGGGACGGTGGAACGGCGGCGACGGAGGCACGGAAGATCAGAAGGTCGGCACCTTCATCCATGAGTTCGGGCACAACCTCGGCCTCAGGCATGGAGGCAGCGACAATGTGAACTTCAAGCCGAATCACATCAGCGTGATGAACTATCGCTGGCAGATGCGCGGCGTTTTCTTCAACGGGCGCCTGGGGAATTTCACATTCCAGCCCTTCCCTCTGCCGGCGCTCGCGGAGTTTTCCCTGGATGAGAGGCGCGGCCTTTCCGGGCCGCCGGATCTCACCTCTTACGGCACGGAATTCACCAAAGCCAACCACACCCAGAAGCGTGTCGACGCGGCAGGAGGTCCGATCGACTGGAACGATGACTCCGACGCCGCCGATTCACGGCTGCCGCTCGATATCAATGGAGACGGAAGAATAGAGATTCTGGAGGGAACGCCCAATGAATGGGCCAACGTGAATCTACGGGGTGGGACGATCGGATCGACGTCGCCGCTCAGCGGTCTCGCCTTCGCGGAGCAGCTATACAGGCCGCTTCCCCCCGAGCTGACGGAAGAGTTGAACAACGTGCTCCTGAGCGAGCCCCAGTAGGTGACCTATGAGACAGGCAGTCTTGAGACTCCTGGTGGCGGCGGTCGTCCTCGGCTTTCCGGCCGCGGCGTGGCCGCAGGCGGACGGCGTGGTGTGCGCCTTCACGGGCGTGCCCGACATCATCCGCACGATCACGGTCGAGCCCTCCGACCAGTACGTGCTGGACAAGCTCAATCAGGCCTCCGAAGAGATTCACAACATGTTCCGGCTGCACCCGAACTACCGCATCGCCCTGGATCAGATCCCGATGGCCAAGGGCATGGCCTTCAGTCGGGGTGGGCAGCGATATGTCATTTTCGATCGCAACGAGTTCGCGCGCCTCCTCTTCGACGGGTCGACCGCCTGGGCCGCGCGAGCCATCCTTGCCCATGAGATCGGCCATCTCCTGCAGGGCCACACGCTGGCTTCCACCCCCAGCCTCGGCCAGGAGACCGAAGCCGACGAGTTCGCCGGTGGCGTCCTCTACATGCTCGGGGCGCGGCTCTTCGAAGCCCAGTTGGCGGTGCGCCTGTATTCCGGCGAGTCGACGAGCGTCAATCATCCGCCGGCGGACGAGCGCCTGCTGGCCGTGCGGCGCGGCTGGCGCGCGGCGCGAGCCCGTGAAGAGCTGCCCCAGCGCGAGCGGGAGTATTCCTCGACGATGACCGCGGTGGCCCAGGCGCTCGCCCGGCACGACACGGTCCGGGCGAGAGGACTCCTCCTGGGCACCATCCCCAGGCCCGGCGACGAGGACGTTCGCAGCTTCGCTTGGTTCCACTACTGGAAGCGGCTGCACCCGGAGA
>Ga0062379_10000047_pt1 | contig 19284 bp, 21 predicted proteins | sample DOMMetBare2Fresh_2_FD_59484 | JGI IMG/M metagenome (GOLD analysis project Ga0062379, IMG submission 59484) | Wetland sediment microbial communities from St. Louis River estuary, USA, under dissolved organic matter induced mercury methylation -... | ecosystem: Environmental > Aquatic >...
GTCGATCTCGCGGAGAGCTAGAATCCCCCTGCCATGCCCCTCTTCGACCGCCGCTGGCTGATCCGCCTCCTCAACATCTACCCCCCCTACGTGGGGGCCGGCGTGCGCATCCGCGCCACTCCGGACCTGCGCACCTTCGACGTCCGCATGAAGCTCCGCTGGTGGAACCGCAACTACGTCGGCACCCACTTCGGCGGGTCGCTCTACTCCATGTGCGACCCCTTTCTCATGCTGATCCTCGTCGAGCAGCTCGGCCGCGACTACATCGTCTGGGACAAGGCCGCCACCATCCGCTTCCGCCGCCCCGGCAAGGGAACCGTGCGCGCCACCTTCCACATCCCGCCCGAGAAAATCGAAGAGATCCGCACCGCCGCCGACCGCGACGGCAAGGTCGAGCCCGTTTTCATGGTCGAGGTGCGGGACGAGAAGGGAGACCTGGTGGCCGAGGTCGAGAAGCTCCTGTACGTGCGGCGGAAAGAGGCCGCCCCCACCCCCTGACTCGTGCTACCCTGCGGCTTCTTCATCAAAGGATCCAAGATGCCGCGACGTCTCCCTCTCCTGCCCGTGCTCCTCCTGGCGCTGGCCGTCCCCGCCGCCGCCGACTCCCTGCTGACCCTGAAGAGCCATACGGACGCCTTCCAGGTGGCCGGCGAGAGCCAACCGGCCCAGGACTCCGAGATCAAGGTCTGGGTGAGCACCGACAAGCTCCGCCGCGACGAGGGGGAGACCTCCACCATCCTCCGGCTCGACCGCAACAAGCTCTACGTCATCCGCCATGCGGACAAGACCTGGAGCGAGCTCCCCCTGCCGGTCGACTTCGTCCGCCTGATGCCCAAGGGAAGCGAGCAGGCGGGAGCCCTCTGGGCGCAGCAGATGAAGCTGACCGTCCAGCTCCAGCCCACCCAGGAGACCAAGACCATCGGCACCTGGAACGCCCGCAAGCTCCGCATGGACATCACCAACGCCACCGGCATGAAGATCGCGAGCACCCTCTGGGTGAGCAAAGACGTCCCCAACTGGTCCGCCCTGAACCACCTCGCCGCCACCCTCGCCGCCCTCCAACCCGGCAGCGAGTCCTGGGTCAGCGCCCTGGAGAAGATGGAAGGCTTCCCCGTGCTCCGCGAAGAGCGCGTCGAAGCCATGGGAGCCCGCTTCAACACCCGCGAAGAGCTGGTGGCCATCGACACCCGCGAAGCTGCGCCCGGCACCTACGAGCCCCCGGTGGGGTACAAGGAGGCGCCGTTCAATCCGCTGGAGGGGCTGGGGGGGTAGGAGGCGGGAGTGCTTGGGCCCACGAGCTCAGCTCAACTGGCGGCGCGCAGCTCTTCCCGCAAGATCCGCCGCAGAGTCGTTTCGTCGACCGGGGCTGCCGAGCGGTCGAGGTGCTCGCGCAACGCTTGATTGATCATCGGCTGATAGCCAACGCCCGAGGCATCGGCCTTTTCCCGAAAGGCTTCCAGGACGTCATCGTCGAGATAGATCGTAATCCGGGTCTTGCCTTTCGGCCGGATCACCGGGCCGCGCTTGCCGTCGCTAAAATCGTATTCCTTCTTCATAGTACTTCCTCTCCCTTCGGGTCGCGAGACGAGCCGAAATCAACCGAGCGTCTTCGCCGCGGTAGGTGTACACCACCACCAGGATGCGTCCCACGGCATCCAGGCCGATGGAGATGTGGCGCTGCTCCCCTTGCGCCGCGGAATCCTCGATCGTCACGGCCCTCGGATCGTAGAGGACCAGCTCGGCATCTGAGAAGCGGACTCTGGCGACCACCAGCCAAGCCTCTTCCCCCTGTCCGTCATTTTCCGCCCCAGCCTTTCCTCCATCAAGGTTATCATCCTGTCCGGCCGTTCCCAGCCGGAGGCAAGATGACGATAGAAGAGGCCGTCGCCCAGTTCCTGTTCCACTGCCAGTACGAGAAGAACCTCAGCCCCAAGACGCTGAAGGCCTACGCGATCGACCTGCGGCAGTTCTCCGAGCACCTCGCCGGGGAGCCCGCGGTCACCGAGATCGCCGGGATCGACAAGACGGCCCTGCGGGGCTACATCAAGAGCCTTTTCGACCATCTGGCCGAGAAGAGCGTCAAGCGGAAGGTGGCGACCCTGAAGGCCTTCATCCACTTCCTGGAGAGAGAAGACGCCGTTGCGGTGAACCCCTTCCGCAAGATGGAGGTGCGGATCAAGGAGACCCGCCGCCTGCCGAGGAGCGTCTCTCTGGCCGACCTGGAGAAGCTCTTCCGCCACCTCTATCGCCTCAAGAGAGGCTGGAAGAAGAAGGACACCCACGGCTACCACGTCCTCGTCAGGGACATCGCCGTCATCGAACTCCTCTTCGCCACGGGAGCCCGGGTCGGAGAGATCTGCGGCTTGAAGAAGTTGGACGTCGACCTCCGCCAAGGCCGGGTGCGCATTCTGGGGAAGGGCGGAAGGGAGAGGCTCCTCCAGGTCTGTGACGAGGAGACTCTCGCCTCGGTGAAGGAGTACGCCGCGCTCTGGGAGGAGGACGAGGAGGGGGAGCCGCCCTTCTTCCGGAACCGGAGCGGCACCCGCCTCTCGGAGCAGACCGTCCGCACCGCGCTGCGCCGCCACACCCGGGAAGCCGGCGTGCTCCTCCATGTGACCCCACACATGCTCCGGCACTCCACGGCCACACTGCTTCTGGAAGAAGGAGTGGACATCCGGTTCATCCAGCAACTCCTCGGTCATCGGTCGATCTCCACGACCCAGATCTACACGGAGGTCGGTGCGGGGGCGCAGCGGCGGGTGCTCGAAGGGCGGCATCCGCGGCGGCGGTTCCGGGCGGGGTGAAGAGCTCTTGGTTCGACAACAGTCCGCGACTCGCCCCTTCGGCTACTCCGAACACCTTCAAGAGCGCCCTTGCCTGGTTATGGCATGCCCTGGTATGGTTGAGTAGTATTCGCGGGGAAATTTCACTTCCGAAGAACAACGATCGGGAACTGGAATACCTGGCGGCGAGACGAGCCGAGAGAACTTTGCCGCGAAGACAAGTAAGGTTCGAAATGAGCAACAAAACCAGCATTCTGGTTCTCGCGGCCAACCCCAAGGGCACACCGTCTCTACGGCTCGATAGGGAGGTACGCGAGATTCAGTCTGGGCTGCTGCGGAGCGGCCGTAAGGGTTTTCATATTCGTCAGGATTGGGCTGTCAGGCCTCGCGACGTGAGACGCTCTTTGCTGGAGCACCGCCCCAGCATCGTCCATTTCTGCGGTCACGGCACTGGCGAGGAAGGTCTAGTACTTGAAGACGATCGAGGTGGAAGCCAGCTTGTTTCAACCAGCGCTGTCGCTGGGCTGTTCAAACTCTTCTCAACTCAAGTAAGGTGTGTTATCCTCAATGCCTGCCTCTCAGAGTTTCAAGCCAAGGCAATCGCTAACCACATCGAGTACGTTATTGGCATGAGTCGAGAGATAGGAGACGGTGCCGCGGTTGAGTTTGCAATAGGATTCTATGACGCAATCGCTGCCGGTGAATCGTACGAGAGTGCCTTTCGTTTTGGGTGTAATGCGATTGAGCTTGCGGGCCTGCCTGGGAACCTCATTCCAGTGCTGTACAAGAACTCGGACAGCAACGCTGGCGGTGCTCGATTCTTGGGTGAGAGCCTTACCAGTAAATCTCTCAGAGAACTGCGCGCACTAGGCTGGTCAACCACTGATATCAAGAAACGCTTAGAACGGCTGGACTATGATTGTGTGGCGGGATTAGATGTGGAATCCGAGGGCGAGGCTGATCAATGGGGCCTAGTTGCCGAGAGTAACCCTGACGGATATTCCTTCGCCGTTGACAGAGCCGGAGATATAGTCGGTTACTGGCATTTCGAGGCCTTGCCGGGTGATTTATTTGCGAGGAGTATGCGCGGCGAGCTGGAGGATGGCGAGATTACCGTTGATAAGATAACTTTCCTTTGCGCCCCCGGAGTAATTGACATATATTTCATTATTTTTGCGGTAGAAAAGAGGTGCCGCGGCTTCAGGGTGAATCGCCTGTTGCTAGACGCTCTCTTCGATCGACTTGAGGAGCTCGCCGAGTCAGGCATTTATGTCAGGCGAGTCTGTGCGAATGCATTTACTCCCGAAGGAGTCGGGCTATGTCAGAGCCTGGGGATGAAGTACTTGCAGCCGCATAGGCGCGCAGGCCTCATCTATCACGCCGACTTGAGAGACTCAAGCCTATTGCGTCGCGCCCGTCCACAGCTCAGCGAGGCCCTCAATAAGTCGACGACGTCAATGCACTTGACGCGCTAGTTCCCGCGTGTCAGAACGCTTCATTTTTGGCGCCTTCTCCGATAGCCGATCGTTCACTGCTTAGAACGGGAGTAAGTAGATGCGTCGCGCGGCCATAAGGTTGACGCGACAATGATCAGGATAGCCTTCGAGCTCAAAGTAGGATTGATCCATAACTATCTCATCTGGTGGCCTGGTAGAGGGAACGGCGAAGACGAAGTATCCACATTCAGGTACAATTCTGGTCGAAATTAGTTTGCGCTCAAGCAGTTGTAAGTAAATCGTGCGGAAATAATCTGGCATCAAACGAGAATCGGCGTCGCCGCCAAGGACCTGCAATGCGCGATGAGCGAAGGTCAAGTCAGCCACGCTTGCGCCACCGATAACGCTTTCGTACAAGAACAAAAGGTCGGCGTGAGCCGCCTCGGGGTGCAGAAGATACGCAAAGCGGTAGAATGGTATTGCTAGGGCCTTAGCCGGGCAAATAAGTCGAAACGTCAGCTCAGGATCAAATAGGGCTGTGTTCTCACCTTGGTTCCCGGCCCACTTCATGTATTGAAAGGAACCATCAACGAAGACTATGGACCCTGTCTTGCGCTGCCAATCTGCTATCACGCCGATGTGCTCATCGGGAACAGGCTTGCCTGCATACCAAATCGGATCACATAGCAATAAAGCTGTGCGGCGGAATGGTAACTCCAGGGTGCAGCCTGCTTCAAATGCATGCTTTTGTGATACGGGTCTGACGCTGATATCGAGCGTGTCGAGTAGAAAATGGAATGTGTGATAAAGAGGCGGGAGGTAGCATATATCCGTAATCCCGGTCTTTCGAAGCCAAAGGCTAAACACTGCTAAAAATGAACTCGACCCTGGGCCTGCTATAACGCTAGAGCGCGAAAATTTGAGACCTTCACATCTCAGGTGGAAATCGCATATGGATTGCAGGATTGAACGGTCATCATCAAAATATATATAGCCACCTGATTGCCTTTCGGTGGCTAGATCGAGCAACTTGGGGCCAAGCAGTCGGTCGAAAAATGGATTCTCGCAGTTCCAGTCTGACAGGAACTGATCCCGGCGGGGTGTAATCGCCGTGTCGAGCAGGCGATGCCTTCTTACGAGTGAGGCCAGGTCAGTTTTTTTCATTGGAGAATTTCCAGTCTCCGATTGTTGCTTGAGAGTAGGAACTCTCCGCGAGTACACCATCAGTGTACCAGGGAGTGCCATAGTCAGGCAAGGAAAACTCCTGAAGGTGTTCGCAATCGGATGGAACAAGTCACCGTCTGTGTGTATGGCTAAGAAAAACAAGTCACCTTGGGCAACGCCCTGCCGCTGAATCTGGCGGCGTTTCAGGTGCCCCGCTGTGGGAGCACCCATGAAGGGCGAAAGGGTACGGAGCCGGGCGAGGTCAGGAAGCGGCCGAGCCGGGAGAGCTGAAAGGCGCACGCCTCTCCCGGTCGTCACCCGACCAGCAGCCGCAACGCATTCTCGCGCGTGACGATCCCGAGCTCTCCGGCGTCCTCGAGAAACGGCCGGACATCCCCCTGGACCCTTTCCCAATCGATCGCTCGAATCCTCTCTGCCACGTGCCCTTTCCAGGTCCCCTCGGTCAGCGCGTCCCCCGTCCAGCCGCTCTGCCCCAGGGCGTTGTTGAGCAGCACGAGATTCGGCGGCGGCCAGGAGCGGTCGCTCAGGTACCAGATCAGGTCGTAGACGTCGCGGCCCTTCGGGTAGGAGCGCTGGAGGATGGCGTGGAGCTTGCCGGCCAGCAGGGAGGCTTTGTCATGGTGCTGAAGCTGGAGGGTGGCGTGCCGGCGGACGACGCTGGTGGCGAGAACGGCGCCTGCCGGTGGATGGGTGTCGACTTCGATCTTGACGGAGAGCTTCTCGTTGGGATGAGGGGAAAGCCCGGCCTCGAAGAGCAGGCCTGGAAAGGAGACGAAGGCGCTGTGCACGATCTTCTGGTCGTTCACCTTGACCTCGGTCTCGAAGGCCTCCTGCCGCAGGTCGGCTTGCGCTCTCTCCAGGTAGGAACGGAAGTCGTAGCCGCGGCCGGGCCGCTCGAGGGCGAAGTCCAGATCCTCCGAGTAGCGGCGGATCGCGTAGAGGAAGCGCAGGGCGGTGCCGCCCTGGAAGGCGAGCGGAATCATCGCTCCCGCGCGCTGGAGGGACGACAGGATCCGCGCCTGGAGAAGCTCCCGGAGCAGGTTCCGGCTCTCGGTGGGGCTTCCGCTACCGCGGAGGAGGTCGTTCAGATCGCTTCTCACAAAGGCTGGTACTCCGCGGCCTCCGTCGCCGCCATCCAGGCCACCCGCGTGGCGGCGCGCAGGAGCTTGGGCTTGCCGAACTGCTCCGCCAGGCGTTGCAGCTCCTCCAGATCCAGCACCTCCAGGTGCTGGAGGCGCAGCTCGTTCAGGTACTCCTCGGTGTCGGCGTCCGGCTCCAGGTAGAGGAGGTCGAGGAGCGCCTTTTCGGGGGTGGCGACGAGGGCCTCTTGCCCTCCGGCGAGGAGGGTGCGGCGGAAACCGGTCAGCAGGTCCTTCCGGAGGTGCCGGAAGAGGTAGCTCCCCAACGGCGTGTCCCACTGGCCGGGGCGGCCCGGGGTGACGCTCGTGGTCACGGGGACGTATTCCGGGATCAAGCTGTAATGGGCCAGGGCAGCTTGAAGACTGACGTAGGAACCGCGGACCAGCAGGTTGGCGACCAGAAAGGGGTGCGGCTGGACCCTCCGGTAGGGCGGCGCCAGAGCGTAGAGACCCCGGCGGAGCTGGGCCAGCTTCCCGGCCTCCACCCAGCGGGAAAGCTGGCGGCGGACGTCGGCCGGATCGACGTCTCCTGCCAGAAGAAGACCGGCTTCGAAGACGGGCTCGTCCCCCACGATCTCCAACAGGCGGTCGAGCTTCATGGCAGCAGGATGCCACGGATGGCAAGTTACCGCAATGGAACTATGCGCGCCAGTTTAGGGCTAAATCCACCCGCCCCGGCCGGAGGGCGGGTGGAGATTCCCGGGCTTTCTCAGAACGCCGACGTATCCGCCAGCGTCCCCAGGTTGCCCGGGAGGTTGTGGTACTCGCGGACCAGGCCGGTCTGGGTGTCGGTGACGCGGACCCAGGACTCGACGTTCGAGAGGGCGCCGTAGAAGACCCAGAACTTGCCGTTGAGGGGGCGGCCGTCCAGGACCTTGACGACCATCTCGATGTTCGAGGCGGTGAAGTACCAGACGAAGCCGGTGTTGCTGCTGTCCGGAATCGCGCCGGCCGCGGTTTCGGTGCCGCCGTTCTTGAAGCGTGCTTCGACGCGGAAGCGGCCGGCGAGGCAGAGGGCGGTGGCGCTGTCGACGCAGGAGCCGCCGGGCGTTTCGTTCGAGAGCGTCACCGCCGGTACCGGCGCGGCGCCGGTCAGCTCACGGTTGGGGAGCACCGAATCGGTCGCCGGTGCGCCGGTTTCCACGAAGGCCTGGGTGTCGGCCAGGCTCCGCATCTGGCCGGACCGGTTGTGCCAGACACGCACCTCGCCGGTGATGAGGTCGGTGATCTTGATCCAGTACTCGACGTTGGTGAGCGCTCCAGAGAAGACCCAGAAGGCGTTGTTGACCGGCCTGCCGTCCAGGACCTTGACGATCAGCTCGACGTTCGTGGGGTCGAAGAACCAGACGGTCGCCGACTCTCCCGATTGGCGGGCCAGCGTGCCGTGGCCGGACGTGGTGCCGGTGCGCCAATCGACTTCCACCAGGAAGCGGTCGCTGTTCAGGCAGACGGCCGGTCCGCTGGTGGCGCAGAGCTGCGGCTCCGCGGTCGTGGTCGTGGCCGCGGCGGTGTTGCTGTAGGGCGAGAACGTGCTGTTCGTGCCCGCCGCGCGGACGCGGAACTGATAGGCGGTGCCGGGGGTGAGCCCGCGGACGAAGGCGCCGGTGGTGTTCGCGGCCGTGCTGCCGATCTCCTGGAAGGCGCCGCCCGCCGCCGAGCGCTCGATGCGGAAACCGGTCTCGCCGGTAGACTTGTCGCTCCAGGTGAGATGCGCTTCGTTGCCGGAGCGGACGAGAGCGGCCAGGCCCGTGGGCGCGGCCAGGGTGCTGGTCGCCGGGGTCTGCACCTGGACGACGTTGCTGTAGCCCGAGTTGCCGGAGGTATTGGAGGCCCGCACGCGGAACGAGTAGGTGGTCCCGGGGGTCAGCGCATTGACCGCCGTCTCGACCGTGTTGGCCGCCAGGGTCTGGATCGCGCTGAACGAGCCGTTCCCGATCTTGCGCTCCAGGCGGAAGCTGGTCTCGTCCGTGGCGTTGTCCTTCCAGCCCAGGGTCACCGTGGTCGCGGCCACCGACTTCGCCACCAGCTCGGTGGGCGCCGCCGGGCCGGTCGGCCCTCCGCCGCCGGCGGTGTAGAGCGAGGCGATCGCGGCCAGGTCGTCGCCGTGGAGCCGGGCGCCGCGGCCGTCGTTGTGGGCGCTGGGCCACATGATGGATTCCCGGGTCCGCGAATGCCCGAGCCCGAGGGTGTGGCCGAGCTCGTGGGTGAAGACCTCCTCGGCCACTGAAGAATTGTTCTGGAAGAAGCAGCTCGTGCCGTCGTTGGTCACGATGTCCGCCTCGCCGCTCGGATGGAAGGGCGTGCCCTTGTAGAGGGTGGTCCCTTCGTCGAACCAGGGGCCGCCCACCGCGATGACGCCACCCGAGCCGCAGTCGAAGGAGCCCGCGGACGCGCCGTCCCCGGGGTCTTCGAAGAGGATCGCGTTGACACCGTCCGGATTCTCGAAACCCGTGGAGGCCGACGTGGTGCCGGCGTAGACATAGCGGATGTTGGTCGCCCCGTCGTTGGTCCAGGTCTGCAAGCCCACGTTGAAGGCCGCGACCGTGGCGTCGAGGCCGAGGCCGGGCTGGCCTCCCGAGTGGACCCGCCAGGAGATCGTCCGGCCCAGGTCGAAGTCGAACCAGCGGATCGGGTTGCCGTCGTCCCACCGGAGCAGCGTGAAGGCGTCGATCGCGGGGCGGGGACCGCCGGTGTCGCGCACCAGGTAGTCGGGCTCGCGCTCGATGCCGGCGCCGCGGTCGGCGATCCAGTCGGAGAAGCGGTCGAAGTCGCGCACCTCGTCCTGCGCCGGGCCGACGCCGTCCGCCCGTACCTCCTGCGCTTCCGAAAGGTCGCGCAACGCGAGGAAGCTCCCCTGGAAGGTCCGGCGGTGGAAGGCGCCGAGCATCAGATGGAGGATGCGGAAGGTGCCGTCCTCCGCGGGCTTCAGGAAGAGCAGGGTGCTCTCCCCGGGCGCCATCCGCGGCGCGCCCCAGATCTTCAGCCCCATGCCACCGGGCCGGACGCCGCCCGGTACGCGGACCACCAGCGTGCTCCCCGGAACGTCGCCCTTGAGCACCCGTTCCACCTCGACGATGTAGTCGGTGGCGGGACGGCCGGCCAGCGTCGACGGCTCGGTGTCGGCCACCCGGGCACGGATGACGGCCGGCGCCTGATCGGTGAGCGCCGCGTCTTCGATGTGCTGGAACGTGGTGGCCTGCGAGGGCCGGGCGAACAAGGGAAGGAGGGCGAGGAGACAGAGGGCCAGAGGACGGACGGCGTGCTTCATGGATCTCCTTCAGTGCGCGGCATGGCCGGCGGGGACGAGCTGCATCTTCGACAGGGGAAGAAACAGGGGTGGGGGCGGAGGTATTTCAACCGCCGCCCCCTGAAAAGCTCGTCTCTGTCTGGGATATACGGACCCGGCGGGAGAAATGTCTACTCGCTCCCTGAGGACGCCTTGCTTTCGCTCTTGCTCTCCGACTTGCTTTCCGCCTTGCTCTCGCTCTTCGCTTCGGACTTGCCGGCGGAGCTCTCGCCCGCTTCGGACTTGGATTCACCCTTCGCATCGCCCTTGGCACCCGACGTCTTGCCGGCGGCGTCCTTGCCCTTCGCGTAGTCGGTCACATACCAGCCGGTTCCCTTGAACTGGACCGCGGGGGCGGAGAACAGCTTCTTGACCTCGCCGCCGCAGGTGGGGCAGGCGGCGAGAGGTGGACCGTCCATGCGTTGCAGCCGTTCCGTCCGTTTCCCACAGCTCAGGCACTGATACTCATAGATCGGCATTCTTCGACTCCCGTTCTAACTACTGGCCGTACTTGTCGCCTGTCGTCTTCAGCCGGATCTTGATCGCGCCGGTCGCCTGGTCCTCGCGCACGAGGCGTTCCCTCTCGGGAGCGGCCGCCATGGGGCGGATGAGCTGCAGCACCTGGAAGGCGTACATCGCCTTGCCGTTCTCGGCGGCGCCGTGCGGTCCGTTGGTGCAGACCTCGAAGAGGGACCGCCGGCCGTCGACCAGGTGCAGGAGCCGGTACTCGTCCGCGTCGAGGGCCAGCTCGATCAGATCCTCGATTCGATAACACGGCTCGAAGACGGTCTCTTTCCGTCCGAGCCGGGCGACCAGGGCCTTGGGGTTGGGAGCCCGCCGGATCCCCTGGAGGATCACCTGCCGCATGGGGAGCTGGATCTTGATCGCGTCGAGCTCCCGGAAGTCGCCGATGCTGAAGATGACGCCGCCGTCCTGCCAGTAGAAGAGGCTCCAGACGACGGCCTCGATCTGCTGGCGGATGGCGCGGTAGATCTCGCCGGGCGCGAGGATGCCTTTCTCGATGAGGAGATGGCCGTACCGCTTGTTGGTCCTCTCCCGCTCCGCCATGGTCTCCTCGAACAGCTCCTCGGTGAGGATGCCGGTGCGCTGGAGATAGCGGCCCAGGCTGTCCTCGCGGTCGGACGACGAGGCGTGGACCACGTTTCCTTCTTTGATGTAGACCTTCTTCGACACGCCTTCCCGGGTCGCCTCGATGACGCCCGGCACCTGGAACCGGTCGATCGTGTTGAGGATCTCCGGCAGGGCGGTCTGCGCAAGATCGCCGCGATACTGAAATGTGTTCTCGACCGTTGTCACGGGCAAGCCTCCGTCGTTGGGAGCCCAGCCTGAGGAGAAATTCGCGCGGAGTATATCATCCACCGCATGCTCCAACCTGACGAAGCCTGGTCCCGCATCGCGGCGCACTGTGCGCCCCTGGCCGAGGAGCCGGCCGCCCGCCGCTCCGCCCGCGGCCGGGTGCTCGCCCGCCCGCTCACCGCCACCGTGGACGTGCCGGCGGCCGACGTCTCCGCCATGGACGGCTATGCCCTGGCCGGTCCGGTCCACGCCGGGGAGTGGCGTCCGGTGGCGGCGATGATCCCGGCCGGCGCACCGCCGGGCTACGTTCTCTCCCCGCCCGCCGCCGTCCGCATCATGACCGGCGCGCCGGTGCCGCTCGGGGCCGACCGGGTCATCCCGGTGGAGGCCACGGACGGCGGGCGCGACGCGGTCGTCTTCCACGCCGAGGCCGGACCGGGGGACCACATCCGCCGCCGCGGCGAGATCCTCGGCGCCGGCGCGCCGCTCCTCCCCGCCGGTGCGCTGGTCACGCCGGGTGCCCTGTCGCTCCTCGCCACCCATGGCTATACGGAGGTGCCGGTGCACCGCGCACCCACGGTGGCCGTCCTCACCACCGGCGACGAGGTGGTGCCGCCGGAGACGGTCCCGGCGCCGGGGCAGCTCCGCGACTCGCACACCGACTTCCTGCTCGCCGCCGGCGCCTCGCTGGGCCTCTCCTTCACACCGCTGGGGATCGCGCCGGACCGCGTCGAGGTCCTGAAGGAGAAGGTGGAGCAGGGCCTGCGCTCGGACGTCCTCCTCCTCTGCGGCGGCGTCTCGATGGGCGAGCTCGATCTGGTGGAAGGGGTCTTCGCGGACCTCGGCTGCACGGTCCAGCTCGACGCGGTGGCCATCCAGCCCGGCAAGCCGTTCGTCTTCGCGACGCACCCCGGCGGCCTCGTCTTCGGGCTGCCGGGCAATCCCGCCTCGGTGATGGTGAGCTTCTGGCTCTTCGTCCGCCCGGCGCTCCGCCGCCTCCTGGGATTCCCGGGAGGCTGGTGGAGCGATGCCATGCACGGCGTGCTCACCCGCCCCCTCCCCGGCGCCGGACCGCGCGACCGCTTCACCGCCGCCGAGATCGAGGCCCGCGACGGCGTGCTCCACGTGACCCCTTACCCGCCGAAAGGCTCGCACGACCTGGCCGCCTATGCCCATGGCACCGGCCTGGTGCGGTCGCGCGCCGGGGCGGCTCCGGCGGAGGCGGGCGGGGCGTGCGAGGTGCTGGTGCTGTAGGAAGACAAAGGACAACAAGGACTGCAAGGACAACAAGGACGAAGAACGCCCCGGGCCGGTCATCTGGCGGGTGGGGTCCTTGCAGTCCTTGCAGTCCTTGTTGTCCTTTGGGTCCTTGGTCTTTCCCCAACCCCCCGGGTAGCGCCGCGCCACCCCCGCGGGTATTCCGCGCGCCGCCGCCCGCGGCACAGCATGGCGCATGCGCGAGCTCATCGACGGCTCCACCGCCATCGTCCGCGGGGCGCTCGCGGCCGGGTGCGACTTCTTCGCGGGTTACCCGATCACGCCGGCTTCGACGATCCTGATGTCCCTGATGTCCGAGCTTCCCCGGGTGGGCGGTGTCGCCATCCAGGGGGAGGACGAGATCGCCTCCATCGGCATGTGCATCGGCGCGGCGATGAGCGGCTGCCGCGCCCTGACCGCCACCAGCGGCCCGGGCCTCTGCCTTTGCAGCGAGAGCATCGGTCTCGCGGTGATGGGGGAGGTCCCTCTCGTCATCGTCGACGTGCAGCGCCTCGGACCGGCCACCGGCGGCGCCACCACGATCGGCCAGGGGGACGTCCAGTTCGTCCGCTGGGCGACCTCCGGCGGCTTCCCCATCATCGCCCTCGCCCCCTCCTCCGTCGCCGAATGCTACGAGCTGACCGTCGAGGCCTTCCGCCTCGCCGAGCGCTTCCGCTGCCCGGTCTTCCTGATGACCGACAAGGAGCTGAACCTCACGCTCAACACGGTGGAGGTCGGCAAGGCCGGTCCCGGCACGCCGCCTGCCAAACCGGAGAACGGCGCGCCGCGCGGAGCGGAGATCCGGTCGGTGGTGCCCTACCGCTATGAGCCGGCGGACGGCGTGCCCCCCCTCGCCCCCTATGGCGGCGACGCCACGGTGCGCTTCACCGGCTCCAGCCACGACGAGCGGGCCTTCATCACCAAGGACCCGGCGACCGTCGGTGCCTTGAACCGCCATCTCGTGGCCAAGATCGAGGAGCACCGCGAGGAGATCGAGCGGGTGGCCGTGGACCTCCAGCCCGGCGCGCGCACCCTCTTCGTGAGCTACGGCACCACGGCCGGCGCCCAGCGCGAGGCGGTGCGGCGGGCGCGGGAATCGGGTCGCGCGGTGTCGTCGGCCGTGGTCCAGAGCCTCTGGCCGGTCCCCGCCACCGCTCTCGGCCAGGCGTTCGAAGGCATCGAACGGATCGTCGTCGCCGAGCTCAACCTCGGGCAGTACCGGCGCGAGATCGAGCTGCTCGCCGACGGGCGCGAGGTGATCGGTCTCCACCGCATGGACGGCGAGCTCCTCACCCCGGACCAGTTCCTGGAGACCCTGTCATGACCGGAGCCACGAATCAGCCGGCGACGTCGACGACGATCACCCCGCTCGCGACCTACCGCAACGAGACGCCGTACCCGTTCTGCCCCGGTTGCGGCCACAGCCTGATCCTCGACCAGCTCAACCGCGCCCTCGGCAGGCTCGCGCTCGATCCCCGCGGCGTCGTGCTGGTGAGCGACATCGGCTGCTCCGGCCTCTCCGACCAGTACTTCTCGACCTCGGCCTTCCACGGCCTGCACGGCCGGAGCCTCACCTACGCCACCGGCATCAAGCTCGCCCGCCCGGACCTCAAGGTGGTGGTGATCATGGGCGACGGCGGCACCGGCATCGGCGGCGCCCATCTGCTCAACGCGGCGCGGCGCAACATCGGCCTCACCGTCCTGGTGTTCAACAATTTGAACTTCGGGATGACCGGCGGGCAGCACTCCACGACCACCCCGGCGGGAGCCCTCACCTCCACCACGCGGGAGGGGAACCTGGAGCGCCCGCTGGACGTCTGCGCCACCGTGGCGGTCAACGGCGCCGGCTACGTCTACCGCGGCACCTCCTGGGACAAGGACCTGGCGGACCGCATCGCCGAGGCGATCGACTCCGAGACCTTCGCCCTGTTCGACATCTGGGAGCTGTGCACCGCCTACTACGTCCCCTACAACGACTCCTCGCGCAAGGAGCTGCTGGGGACCATGGAGCGGCTGCAGTTCCAGACCGGTCTCATCGCCCACCGCCAGGCGCCGGAGCTCTCCGCCGCCTATCGAGCGGCGCACCCGTCTCCTGCCGGGGATGCGCCGCGGTCGACCGTGGCGCCGCAGGTCCTGGAGCCGCGGTTCGCCGCGCCGCTCGACCGTCCCTTCCGGTTCGTCGTCGCCGGCTCGGCCGGCGGCAAGGTGCGTACCGCCGTCCGCCTGATCGCCCAGGCCGGCGTCCTCTCCGGGCTGTGGGCGGCGCAGCGCGACGACTACCCGATCACCGTCAAGACCGGCCACAGCCTCTCCGAGCTGATCCTCTCCCCGGACGAGATCGGCGACACCGGCATCACCCGGCCGGACGCCCTGCTCCTCCTGACCGCCGACGGCGCGAAGAAGTGCGGGCGCTACCTCGCGGCCATGGACGAGACCGATCGCGTCTTCGCCGTCCCCGAGCTGGCGGACGCGAAGACGCGCGCCTCCGTCACCGTGATCGATCCCTCCGGAGCGAAGATCGGAAAGACCCAGACGGCCCTGGCGGTCGCCACCGCGGCCGTCGGGCACCTGAGGCTCCTGCCGCGCGAGGCGCTCGACGCGGCGGCCCGCCTGGACGGGCGGCGGGCGGAGGAGAATCTGGCGGCGATCGCGGCGGGAATGGCTCTCAGCTCGCTTTGACCTCTGTCCACAGCTCGTCCACGAGCTCTGTCGTCTTCCCCAGGTCCTCCGGAGGCAGTTCGCCAAAAGTACGCCGCTCTCGTGCGCGGGGAGCACGAGCTCATTCTTGCCACGGAGGAGGTCGTCGAGCTTGCAGATGCCTATCAAGGACATCGGATTCTCACGCCCAAGTTCTACGATGACGGCCTGCACATTGCGCTGGCCAGCGTAGCTGAAGCGGACTTGCTCGTCAGTTGGAACTTTCGGCATATTGTGCATTTCGACAAGATCAGGCTGTTCAACTCCGTGAACCTGGAGCTGGGCTACAAGCCATTGCAGATTTACTCTCCGAGGGAAGTAACAAAGGTTGAGGAGGATTAGCTCATGCACGAACCAGAGATCAAAGCGGTCGAGATGGTGCGCAGCATCCGTGACGCGCACTACGAGAAACTCAAGGATTCATCCCCTCAGGAGAAGATCGCGTTCTTCCGGGAGAAGGCCCGCAACCTGTACGTTGAGTTGGGAAGGCCCGAGAGGCTTCCGGACAACTCCGCCCCTGCACAGGACACGAAGACGCGCCGCTGAGGTTCAGCAGCGGGCCGGTCGAGGCGCTCCAACCCCTGGGCGTCAAGGCTATGCTCGCGCAGAAACCGTAGGCCGCACCCAGTTGCAGGCCTCTCCTGATGTCCCCGAAACGCGTCTTCTTCACCGTCGCCTTGGACGCCCCGAGAGGATCCATCTCGGCCAGGTACTCCTCCATGGCCTCGATCGATCCCGATACGACGCATGCATCCACGTCAGAACACACCACCGGCCAACGGCTTGCGCTGAGCGGCCGCGTCAGCCGTCCGCTCGAGCGGTAGGGTTGGCCGCCTCCTCTTCGTTGATCGTTGGATTATCGCGCTCCCATCTTTCCAACTTTGCCTCAAGCGACCGAAGGCGAGAATTTAGTTGCGCGTAATTTAGGCCGCCCACAACGAGAATCCCAGCAGCAAGCATCAAAATAAAAGGAACTGCCAAGAGGTCAGCCTGAATGCTTCCATCTGGCGCCAGACTGTAACCTAATGCAAAAGCGAATCCACCGAATATCCGCCTCGACCCGGACGTCCTGGAGTGGTTCAAGGCGCAAGGGAAGGGCTACCAGACCCGCATCAACGCAATCCTCCGGATGTACATGGAGGCGCAGAAGAGATAGGAGCGGGGAGCTCGAACAGCGGCTTGGCGCCCTCAGCCGTCCGGCCCGTGCGCCCGGCACGTTCCACGGCTGTTTTGAAGTCCCCGCGATCGGATTCAGTTCGCCTTGACCTCCGTCCATAGCTCGTCGATGAGCGCCGTCGTCTTCCCCAGATCCTCGATCAGCTCGCAGCGGTCGAGGACCTCCTGGGGCGGATAGATCGACGGATCGTCGCGGATCGCCGCGTCGATCTGCGGGAGCGCCGCCTTGTTGGCCCCGGCGTAGTGGATGCCATTGACGATGCGGGCGGCGGTCTCCGGCTCAAGGACGAAGCGCAGGAACTCATAGGCCGCGTCCACGTTGCGCCCCGAGGCGGGCAGGGCCACGCTGTCGATCCACAGCGTTCCGCCCTCCTTCGGCACCACGTAGGCGAGCTTGCCCTTGCTCGCCGCCACCGCTTCGGCCATCTCGCCGTTCCACCCGTGGGCGACGTCCACGTCCCCCGCGGCGAGCAGGTTGGCGAAGTCCGAGCTGTTGTAGGTCCGCACCAGCGGCTTCTGCTTCTTGAGTGTCTCGGCCACCTGCTTCAGGACCGCCGGATCGGTCTCGTTGAGCGACCGGCCCTGGAGCTTCAGGACCGCGCCGAACGCCTCGCGCGCGTCGTCGAGCATCAGGATGCGCCCCTTGTAGCGCGGATCGAACAGCGCTCCCCAGCTATCGATCGGCGCCGGCACCTTCGTGGTGTCGTAGCCGATGCCGGCCGTCCCCCAGACGTAGGGGACCGAATGGTGGTTCTCCGGATCGAACTTCTGATTGAGGAACCGCGGGTCGAGGTTGTCGAAGCCTTGCAGGCGCGAGCGGTCGAGCTCGCGCACGAGCTTCTCGGAGATGAGCACCTTCAGCATGTAGTCCGAGGGGACGATGATGTCGTAGTCGGCCACGCCGGACTGGAGCTTGGAGAGGATCGTCTCGTTGGAGTCGTAGGTGTCGACGCGGGTCTTGATCCCGGTCCGCTTCTCGAAGTCGGCGAGCACGTCCTGCGGCAGGTAGTTCGTCCAGATGTAGATGTTGAGCTGTTGGGGCGCCTTGGTCTCCGGACCGGCGGCCTTCTCGCCTCCACCGCAGCCGGCCAGCAGGAGCAATCCCGACAGGCCCATCGATCCCAGGATGTTCCTTTTCATGTTCGTTCTCCCTCCGAAGAAGAGACGCGCAGCAGCCGCTGCGCCGCCACGATCAGCGCGATCGTCACGGCGAGCAGCAGGGTCGACACCGCGTTCACCTCCGGCGTGACGCCCACCCGCAGCATGGAATAGACGTGGAGCGGCAGCGTGGTGGAGCCGACGCCCGCCACGAACGAGGTGACCACGTAGTCGTCGATGGACAGGGTGAAGACCAGCAAGGCGCTCGCCGCGATGCCGGGAAAGATGAGTGGCAAGGTCACCCGCCGGAAGGTCTCGACAGGACCCGCGCCGAGGTCGCGGGCCGCCTCCTCCAGCGCCGGATCGAGCCCGGCCAGGCGCGCCCGTACCACCAGGGTCACGTAGGAGACGCTGAACACCACATGGGCGATGACCACCGTGACGAGCGACAGGCGGAGGCCGATGGCGCCGAAAAAGGTGAGGAGCGCCGCGCCGAGCACCACCTCCGGGATCACCATCGGGAGGAACAGCAGGGCCAGCGTCGCCCCGCGCCCCGGGGTCTCCGGCCGCCGCAACGCCAGCGCGGCCAGGGTGCCGATCGCCGTGGCGAGGACCGTGGTCGCCGCCGCCGCGACCAGGCTGTTGCGCACCGAGGCCAGCAGCGCCTCGTTGGCCAGGAGGCGGCGGTACCAGTCGAGCGTGAACCCGCGCCAGACCGCGGTCTGCCGGCCGGTGTTGAACGAGAAGACGGCGAGCACGCCGATCGGGACCCAGAGGAAGAGGTAGATGAGCGCCGTGTGCGCGGCGAGAGCACGCCGGCTCCAGCGTCCCGCCGCCACCGGCCCGCTCACAGCAGGACCTCCTCTCCCTTCCTCTTCATATAGAGGGCATACGCCAGGAGCAGGAGGAGGACGGCCGCCATCAGCTCGAACGCCAGGGCGGAGCCGAACGGATGGTTGCGGGCCACCGCGAACTGGTTCTGGATCAGGTTGCCCAGCAGCATGCTGCGCGCGCCGCCCAGGAGGTCCGAGACGACGAACTGCCCCAGGCTGGGGATGAACACCAGCACGATCCCCGCGGCGATGCCCGGCGCGGTGAGCGGCACCGTCACCCGCCAGAACGACGAGGCACGGCCGGCGCCCAGGTCCGACGCGGCTTCGAGGAGCGTCCGGTCGAGCTTCTCCAGCGAGGCATAGAGGGGAAGGATCATGAACGGCAGCTCGCCGTAAACCAGGCCGATCATCACCGCCAGCTCGGTATAGAGGATCTCGAGCGGCCGGTCGACCACTCCGGTGCCGAGGAGGAGCTGGTTGAGCAGCCCCTCGGTCCGCAGGAGGAACATCCAGGCATAGGTGCGGATGAGGAAGCTCGTCCAGAACGGCACGACGACCAGCCCGAGCAGCAGGTCCTTCCACCGCGGCGGCACCCGCACGGCGAGGGAGTACGCCACCGGGTAGCCGATGGCCAGGGTGAGGACCGTGGTCGCGACCGCCATCCAGAGCGAGCGCCAGCCGATCCCGGCATAGATGCCGGCGAACGAGCGCGCGTAGTTGCTCAGGAAGGCCCCGGAGGTGATGTAGCCGCCCAGGTCCGTGACCGGCTCGACGCCGCCATAGACTCCGCGCTGCCGGAAGCTCACGAGGAGCGTCAGCACCAGAGGCGCCAGGAAGAAAACCCCCAGCACCAGCCAGGTGGGGAGGAGAAGGGCCCAGGCCCCGCCGCGGAAGCGGCGGGGCGGCCGGCGTGACCTAGGCACTGCTCACCCTGGTTCTCCCTCTCCCGGGGGCGAAGCTCAAGCCTGGGTCTTGGCGTGGCCGTTGTGGCGGGAGAGGAGATCGTCGGCCGACTGGATCCAGGTCAGCTCCATCTCTTGGACCTCCTTGTTGTCCTTCAGGCTCAGGAGACGCTGG
>Ga0062379_10000049_pt1 | contig 19222 bp, 16 predicted proteins | sample DOMMetBare2Fresh_2_FD_59484 | JGI IMG/M metagenome (GOLD analysis project Ga0062379, IMG submission 59484) | Wetland sediment microbial communities from St. Louis River estuary, USA, under dissolved organic matter induced mercury methylation -... | ecosystem: Environmental > Aquatic >...
CTGGAGGCGGGTTTCTACAAGGACCCGTACAACAACTTCGGCCGCCTGACCTATGAGATGTGGCGGGCCTGCCGCCTGGTGGTCGACACCGGGCTGCACACCATGGGCTGGACGCGGCAGCAGGCGCTCGACTACATGGCGTCGAATTCGGCTCTCTCGCTCCACGAGGTGGAGACCGAGGTGGACCGCTACATCTCCTGGCCGGCGCAGGCGCTCTCCTACAAGATGGGGGAGATCAAGATCAAGGAGCTGCGCCACCGGGCCGAGCAGGCCCTGGGAGACCGCTTCGACGTCCGCGCCTTCCACGACGTGGTGCTCGGCAGCGGCTCGATCCCCCTGGCCGTCCTGGAGCAGAACGTCGACCGGTGGATCGGCCAGCAGAAGGGAGAGAAGACGGCGCCGTAGGGCCGTGGTGATACGCTCACGATCCGAACGCGGCGACCGCCGCACCCCCACAGACTCAGAGAGAGGGCGTCATGTTCCAGAAGCTTCGTCCGATCGTTCCCGTTCTTTTGGTGTTCCTCGCCGCCTGCGGCGGGGAGCGGAAGGAAGAGGCCGCTCAGCCCACCGAGGCCCCTGCCGCACCCATCGCTCCGATCTCCTCGCGCGAGGGAGCGCCCCCACCCGTGGCGCCGGCCGGCGAAGAGGCGAAGATCGACTTCTCCCTGCCCGCCGGCTGGCAGGCGGAGGCCGCCTCGGGGATGCGCCTGGCGCAGGCCTCGATTCCCGGCGCGGCGGGCCCCGGCCAGCTCGCGGTCTTCTTCTTCGGCCCGGGTGGCGGTGGCGGTGTCGATGCCAACATCGACCGGTGGATCGGCCAGATGACGCCCGATCCGGGCACCCAGCCGACCCGCGGGACGTTCGAGACGGCGAGCGGTTTCCGGGTCACCTGGGTCGAGGTCATCGGCACGCTCCTGCCGAGCCAGATGGGGACCGGCCCGGACACGGCCCAGCCGAATTCCCGCCTGCTGGGCGCCGTGGTCGAAGGACCCGGCGGTCCCTGGTTCTTCAAGGCCACCGGCCCCAAGGCCACGCTCGAAGCCGAGCGCGAGCACTTCCTCGAGATGCTGCGCGGCGCGAAGACGAAGGCATAAAACCCCTCCCCGCGGCGCGAGAGAGGGGCAAACCTGCCTGACCCAGGGCGGAAGGGGGCGCCCTCTCCCGCTCCGCGGGGGAGGGACGGGGAGGGGGGGCTCAACGCCCCGGCGGCTCGGGAGCCACCGCCGGGGTCGCAGGCTCCGGCGTCGGCGCCGCCACCGGAGCCATCACGGGCTCGCCGGGATGCGGGGCCGGCTGCGCGACCGGAGCCACCGCAGGCCTTCCTGCACGCGGTGCCGGTTGCGCGACCGGGGCGACCGGCGCCACCACAGGCCGCCGGGAGGGGCGCGGCGTCGGCTGGGCCAATGCCACCGGAGCGATCTCGGGCCGGACGTTCACCTCGACCTGCACCGGAGCCATCGGTGCCACGGCCGCCAAGGCAGGGTCCACGTGCACCCGCACCTCGGGAGCGATGTGGAGACGCACCTCGCGCTCCGGGCGTGGGGGCCGCGGAGTCTCCTCCCGGCCGTTGCGCTCCCTCCGGCTCCTCTCCCTGTCCCTCTCCTCCCTCTCCCGCTGCCGGCGCTCGCGCAGCGCACGGATCTGCGGATCGTTCTCGAGCTGGCGCCGGATCTCCTCGCGCATCTCCCGCGCCTCTTCCCGGATCTGCTGCCGCATCTGCTCGATCTCGGCCCGGTGCTCTTCCATCGACCGCCGCGCCAGCTCGTGGGCTTGCTGGCGGAGCTTGTCGATCTCGGCACGCTCCTGGGCGGTCATGCGGTGCGCCTCAGCCACCCGCCTCGCCTCTTCGCGGATCTTCTGCTTGTCCGCCTCGGTCATCTTCCCCTCGGCGCGCAGCTTGTCCACCTCGGCGTGCAGCTTCGCCATCTCCTCCTCGGTGGGACGGGCGCGTTCGGCGATCTCGGCGGCGCGGCGCTGGAGGTCGCGCATCTCGTCGCTCGTTTCGACCTGGGCGAGCTGCTTTTCGAGGCGGCTCCCCAGCTCTTCCATCCGGGGTCCGAGATCCTTCTCGACCTGCTCCGAGATCCGGTCGGAGAGCGCGTCGTACCGCTCCTCGATCGCCCGCGCCTCTTCTTCCGACAGACCCCCACCGGCCGCGTCCGCTTCGATATCGGCGGCCAGGAGGTCCATGGAGGCCTTCCACGCCTCGTCAATGCCGTCGAGACTGCGCTCCATTTCGTCTTCGAGGTCTCCGGCGAGCTTCTCCTGCAAGGCCTCGTGGTGGCGCTCGATCTCGGCCTCGGGAGCCGGCTCCGGCTGGGGTGTCGGGCTCGGAGCCGCTTCGCCAGGAGCCGCCGCACCTGCCAGGACCGCGGCCGGTGCGGGCTGCCCGGCGGCATGGCGGGCCACGGCCGCCTGCACCCCCGGCGCCGCCGCGGCGACGGTGACGACCAGGAGCACCATTCCCGCGGCGAGCCAGAGCGGATGCACCCGGCGCTGCGGCGAGCGGGCGTCTTCCAGGAGCCGGCGGATGCGGCGGGCGAGGTTCGACGGCCGGTCCGCCATGCCGGGAGCCGGCAGCGAGCCGAGCGGCTGGAACGACCAGCCGGCGACCTCGGCCAGGCAGCGGGCGAGCGACACCGGACGGCCGGTGCGCCCCACCGCCCATTCGTCGCAGAGCAGCTCGGACAGCTCGCGCAGGCGGCGCACCGCGATCCAGTTGAGCGGCTGGAAGAAGAGGACGCTCGCCAGCAGGCGGCCGAAGGCGAGCCAGAACGGATCGCGCCGCACCAGGTGCGCCAGCTCGTGCGCCAGCATCCCTTCCTGCTGCTCGGGAGCGAGACCGGCGAGCGCCCGCGGCGGCACGCAGATCTCGGCGCGGCGGACGCCCAGGGCGATCGGCACCGGCAGCCGCGAGGAGCAGGTCAGCCGCACCGGCCGCTGCAAGCCCGCCCGCTCCCGCAGCTCGGCGAGCTGCGAGACGAGGTTCGCCTCGACGATCTGCGGGCGGGGCCGCAGGCGCCGGCGCAGCCGCAGATAGCCGGAGAGCCAGCTCGCCGCGAGGAGCGACGCGCCGATGAGCCAGAGGCCGGTGACGCTCAGGGGGAGCACCACGGAAAGCGGCATGGAGGGAGACGGGGAGGCGCTCCGCGGCACGGCCGGGACTGTCTCCAGCGCGCGGAGCTCGGCGGCGGGAGGAGGGGCCACGGAGGGTACGGGAGAGGGTACCGCGGCCACCGTACGGGCCTCGGCCGCTGCGAGGTGCCAGCTTCCGCCGAGCGGCTCGCGCCCGGCGGCGACCTGCAAGGAGGCGGTCACCAGGCCGGCGATCAGCGCGAACCGCCAGACCGCCTCCTCGACGGCCGGCATCCGCTGCGCCAGCCGGCGCGCGGTGAGCCAGGCGAGCCCGAGGAACAGGGTGCTGTGCAGGGAGTAGGTCAGCAACCAGGCCACCGCCTGGGACGCGGCCCCTTGGAGATTCATCGCGTCGAACATCTCAGCGGCCCTCCTCGCGCTCGTACGTGGTGATCAGATCACGGAGCTGCGTCAGCTCCTGCGGCTCGATGTCGTGCTCGGCCAGGAGGTGGTTGACCAGCGCCACCGCGTCGCCGCGGAAGAGCTGCGCGGTCAGGTCCGCCACCATCGAGCGGCGCACCTTCCCCTCGCTCACCAGCGGCCGGTAGATGAACCGGCGCCCTTCGCTGCGGTGGTCCACCACACCCTTCTTCTCCATTTTGACGAGCATCGTGGCAATCGTGGTGAGCGCGAGCCCCCTCTCGGGCTCCAGCGTCTCGTGCACGTCCGCCACGGTGGACTCGCCGCGGGCCCACAACACCCGCATGATGGCGAGTTGCAGGTCTCCGAGGTGGGTTGAAGCTTCCATGTACGTCTCTCCTTCCTTCCGACTACCGGGATAGTACTACCCGAGTAGTCGATCGTCAAGTGGGTAGTACGGGAGAGATCCGGGAAGGTTTCAGGGCACGGCACTCCAGGCCAGGTCGGCGAGCCGTTGCCAGCGCAGCGCAGCGTCGCCGGGGCTGAGGAGGCCGTTGCAGGTGAAGGCGAAGACGATCTCTCCAGCCCGGTCGGCCCAGACGATCGAGCTCATGTGGCCGCAGTGGCCGAAGGTGCCGGCGGTGCTGCGTGCCCCCATCGCGGGTCCGGGCCTCCAGGCGTGCTCGGGCTTGAAACCGCCCAGGTGGAAGCCCAGCGCCCAGACCGTCTCCCGGCCGACCGTCAGGTCGAGCCCACGGAAGTGCTGCGCCGTCGCCTCATGCACCGCGGCCTTCGACAGGTAGCGAACGCCTCGATAGCAACCGTCCTCGGCAAGAAGCAGGAAAAAGGCGGCCAGCTCGCGCGCCGTGCTGAAGAGGTTGAATGCCGGGATCATCCTCTGGCGGAGATACCGGCGGTTGAACAGCCAGGCAAAAGCCGTCTGTCCAAGGTCTCGTGTCTCGATGCGCGGAGCCGCCTCGAGCTGCCTCGCCGACGGGCACCAGGTGGTCTCCTGCAAGCCCATGGGGCGCAGGAAATGCTCGGCGAGATAGTCCTGCGGCGTCTGTCCCGTCACTCTCCGCAGGAGCTCTCCGAGGAGGAATCCGAAGTTGAGCGGCTGATATGCGGTCTTGGTGCCGGGTGCGAAGTCCGGTCTGGCCCGCTCCAGGCGCGCAATGATCCCTTCCCAGGTCGCGAAGGGACCCAATTGCCGGAGAGCGTCTCGCGTCGCCAATCCCGTCTGATGCAGCAAGACGTGCCGGATCGTGCAGGGGTCTTTGCCCTGGGACGCGAACTCCGGCCAATGATGGGAGAGCTTGCCGTCCAATGCGATCCGCCCGCGATCGGCGAGGTGAAGAATGCAGAGAGCCAACAGGGATTTGCCGATTGAAAAGACCGGAAAAGGGGTCGCCGGGGTCACCGGAGCGGAGCGAGCGGCGCCGCTTCTTCCGGAGGCCCGCTCGAGGACGACCGTCCCGCGGTGCAGAAGCACAAGCTGGGCTGCGCTGTGCCACCCGCGCCGAAGCTGATCGTCGAGCTCGGACGACAGCCGCTCGATCGCGCCCCCGCGCCTCAAAACAGATACCGCTCGGCGAGCCACCGCAGGAACTCGCCACGATGCCGGTAGAGGGGCAGGCGTCGCGCCCAGGAAATCGAATCGCGAACGCTCTCCTGGAGGGAGTAGCTGCGGGCGCCGAGCCCGGGCCCCTCGACGTAGTGATCGGTCTGAAAATAGTGCTGGCCGAACCGTCCAAACTGCCGGAGGCGCGGCATGAGCCGCATGAGCCGGCCGGGAAGTTTCCTGGAAGTCCGCGCGAAACCCGCTTGCAGGTTCATCTCGGTGAAGAGGTCCTGGAGGGGTGTGTTGTCCCCGGAAGCCAGGATCCGCCGGCCTTCCGCATGGTCTCCGAGAATACAGTCGACGACGGCCCGTGCCACGTCCCGGACGTCGATGAGATTGATGCCGTTCGGCGGGCACCACCGCAGAGGCTTCAGCAGGACGAGGTGGAACAGCGCGCCAAAATAGGTGGGATCGATCTGCAGGGGTCCGATCAGATAGCTGGGAGAGACGATGTCGAGGCGAAAGGTCCCTGCCGCCGCGGCCGCAAGAAAGACCTCCTGGGCCAGCTTTTTCGACTGCGAGCTGCACTCGCGTGCCGAGGAATGCCCGGCGGTCTCCCACGTATCGCCGTTCGAGCGCGTCCCGTGGGCGCTGTAGCTGCCGATGAACAGGATCTTCCGGATCCGGCGGTGGCCGTCGACGCCACGGATCAGGTTCCGCGCCCCGCCGACGTTGACGTCCAGGAGGTGCTTCGGTCCTCGCCAGTATTCGTGGCAGTGGCAGGCATGGATCACACCATCGACGCCGGCGAGCGCGGCGTCGAGCTTCGCGGCGTCGCGGATGTCGGCGACGACCCGCTCGCAATCCAGCAGGGCGGCCATCTCCCGATCGGCGGCCGCCAGGGCCTGCAGCTTGTCCTCGTCGCGAATCAGCAGCCGCAATCGAGGAGGGTCGGGGCGCGCCAGAACCTCTTGGGCAATCGCTGCACCGAGGTGACCGGTGGCTCCGGTGAGCAGAAGCGTATCCCGGCGGCTCATGTGGATCTGGAGAGCAGCCGCTGTTCGACCCGGCGGATGAGGGTCTCGGCCGCGGCGCCGGGGGATTGCTTTCCACGGGCGACGCTGACGATGGCGTCGTAGAGATTGGCGCGGATGCGGTCGATGGCTTCCAGTGTGCGGGGACCGTTGTGCTTGACAAGATCGATGACCGTCTGCCCCTTCTGGCTGTCCTCGACGGACTGCTTGAAAGAGAGCCAGGCACCGCCGTCGTTGGTATTGGATGCCTCTTCCTGGATCACGGCGAAATCCGCCGAAGCACCTCCCCACAGCGCATAGGCTTTCTGGACGGGACGTTGGAGGAACCAGTGCAGGATGTCATTGGCGGCCTGATCATATTTCGCGCTGCTGGGAATGCACAGGATCCAGCCCTCGACATGACCGTTGTGCCGGTTGGAGCCTATGGAGAGGGGTACGGGGAGGTACTCGACCCGGAACGCCTCCGCATGATCGCCCTGCTCCATGCGCCGGCGCAGCGTGTCCAGGGCGTCATTGAACATCATGTGCATGAGCAGGTTGCCGCGGGCGAACTCCTCAATGCCATCGTCCCAATTGGCGGTGGCCCAGTGGGGGAGCACACCCGAGCCGTTGGCGTAGGGTGCAAGCTTCGCGGCGAGAGTCAAAAAGCTCTCCGTTCCTTTGCGGAGCGTTTCGGCCGCCTCGCGAGGCGCCAGGCGGCTGCCGCCGTACAGAACGAGATCATTGGTATCGTTCCCGTACAGGTGATTCAGCCAGTCGTACCAGAGCGTGATGTGGCTGCGGCCCTGAAGCAGATCCGGCGCGATCGGCAGCTTCTGTTCGATGACCTGATCGATCACGGCGAGGTAGTCGCTCCAGGTGCGCGGCATCGGGAGCCCGTAGCGCTCGAAGAGATCTCTCCGCACCGCCAGCAGCATCGTCAACGAGGACAACGGCACGCCATACAGCGTGCCGCGATAGACGCCCATCTCGTGCCACCAGGCGAAATTGGATTCCAGGGAAGCCAACTGCGGGTCCAGCGGCTGGACGAGCCCCCTCTCCACGCAGTGTCCGAGAAGGAAATAGGGAATCGCGATCAGATCGCAATCGAGGCCGGGCGGCTGGGCAGAGTCGCGCAAGGAGGAGAAGATCGCGTGATAGTCCTGGCCGATCAGCTCGACCTGATCCGAGGAGACCTCCAGCGGCAGGGCCATGGACTGCGGGTATTGATGATGGGCGGCGCGCCAGAAGACGCGCCCGAACGCCCTGAAGGGATCGTAATCCTCACCGATGATCCGCAAGGGGGTATGGCGAAAGATCCGCCGGCTGCGCGCTTCGCGTTCGTGCTGGATTTTCTGGACGATGCCGAGCCGGTGCTCGCGGACGAGCGCATCGATCCCCTTGGCGATCAGTGCGTAGGCGGAATCGCGGTCCGGCCAACTGGTCACCGGATTGGCGGCGGGCGGCAGAGCTTGAAAGCCGGCCAGGGGAAACTTCTGCCACTCGCAGTCCTCGAGAAGGACGGGCACGATCGTCGCCAGACCGTCCTTTTCCCGTTGCAGCGCCTGGGGGATCTCCACCTTCCGTACGTACTCGGATTCGAGAAACGGCCGGCTGATGAGCAGCAGGATGATCTGCGCCTTGGCGAGCTGGAGCTGGATCGTGGTATCCCACGATTGCCCCGGCAGAATCGCGCGGTCGTCCCAGGAGTCGATCAGTCCATCGGACTGCAGCTTCTTCAGGTGTTCCGCGAGCCGGCGATGATGGTCTTCGTCCTCATGGGCATAGGAGATGAAAAGGCCGAGCGTGCGAGCATCGGACATGGTGCGCAGGGACATCCCGTCCATCCTTTTGGCCGGACATTATACAGCAGAGACGAGCAGGCTACCGCCACAGCCCATACCCGATCCACAACAGCGCCGCGTCCACCAGAGCATGGCTGAGCCACGGCCCATACAGCGACCGGCTGCGGTGATAGAGCCAGGCCCAGAAGAGGCCCATGGCGCCCACCGTGGAGGCGAGGAGCCAGGTCGTGGCACCGTAGGAGCCGGTGAATTCGCCGACCACGAGGACGTGGTGGGACATGAAGGCGAGCGAGGAGAGGAGGGCCGCGGCGGGGACGGGTATGGAGCGGCGGAGGTGGCCGAAGACGAACCAGCGCCAGTAGTACTCCTCCAGGAGGGAATGGAGGACCGAGTAGAACCCGGCGAGCAGGAGATAGCCGCCCGCGGCCGTGATGCCGAAGGCGGCGAGCTTGGTGTCCGCGGCCTGGGCGGCCCGCGCCGCGAGCGGTCCTCCGGCGAGGAGGCTGTGCCAGATCCAGACGATGAACGCCGCGCCCGCCAGCCCCGAGACGAGACCGCCGATGAGACCGGGCGGCCACGGCTTCGGGAGCTTCCAGAGGTCGGGATGGGCGCGCTCGACGCCCAGGACCCAGGCCAGCGGGAAGAGGAACTGCACGATCTTGCAGGCGGCGTAGACCGGCATCGTCCAGCGGCTGCCCGGGAGCACCACGAAGTAGAGCCAGGTGGCGACGGTGGGGAAGACGGCGGCACCCAGCAGGGCCGCCATGGTCGCTCCCGGGCCGGGCCGGCCGCCGCGCATCCCCGCCTCGCTCAGACGAGGAACATCGGCAGGCCCATCACGCCGACGATCTTGGGACGATAGCGTTCACGGTCGAAGAACCGGTCGGGGTCGACCCGCTTCTTCCCCTCGCCGACGATCGCCAGCGGCTGGGTGGCGTACCGCCCGTCGCTGATCGTGACCAGGCGGCCACTCTCGCCCTTGAGCACCAGATCCGCCGCCACCGTGGCGAAATTGGCCGCGACCAGCCGGTCGAGCGAGTCGGGCGGGCCGGAGCGCATCAGGTAGCCGAGGCGCTGATAGATCACCCGGTCTCCCGTGCTGGCCTGGAGCGCCTCGCGCAGATGGCGCCCGACGCCGCCGAGCTCGCGGTTGCCCACGGCGTCGGCCTCGCCCGCTTCGAACGGCTGCATCCCCACCGGGTAGGCGCCTTCGGAGATGCAGGCCACCGCGTAGTTGCTGGGATTGGAGCGCTTGTCCTCCGCCAGCAGGGCGACCACTTCGTCCGTCTCGAACGGGACCTCCGCGATGAGCGCACGGTCGGCTCCGGAGAGGTAGGAGGAGAGCAGGCAGGTCTCCCCCGAATACCGCCCGAACAGCTCCACCACCAGGAACCGCTCATGCGAGCCGGCCACGGTGCGCAGGTCGTTGATGAAGTTCACCGAGCGGGTGACGGCGGTGGAGAAACCGATGCAGTAGTCGGTGCCGAAGACGTCGTTGTCCATCGTCTTGGGGATGCCGATGACCGGCACCCCCTCGAGGTGGAGGCGCCGGGCGAACGACAGCGTACCGTCGCCGCCGATCGCCACCAGCGCGTCGAGACGGAGGAACTGGAGGACCTGGAGCACCGCCGCCGTCAGGTCGACCTTGCCGTTCGGCCCCGGCGGCGGCGCCAGGCTCTTCAGATGTTCGGGGACCCTCTCGGGGTGGGTGAGCTCCGGGTTCAGCCGCGAGCTGTGGAGGACCGTGCCGCCACTGCGGTCGATGGTGCGGGTGCTCGCCGGGGTCAGCGGGAGGATCCATTCGGAATTGTCCGCCCCGTGGAACGGCACGATATGGAGGAGGGCCGCCCAGCCCCGGCGCAGCCCCAGAACCTCCACCCCCGCGTCGGCCATGCGCACGACGAACTGCTTGATCGCCGCGTTCAGGCCCGGCACGTCGCCGCCGCCGGTGAGGATGCCGACTCGCCGCTTCGCCATGATCCGGCGTCACATCCCGCCGACCGCGGCCATCCGGTCGATCAGATCGACCACGCGGTTCGAATAGCCCCATTCGTTGTCGTACCAGGCGACCACCTTCGCGTAGCCATCTCCCGAGGCCTGGGTCGACAGGGCGTCGAAGATCGAGGAATGCGGGTTCCCGATGATGTCGGTGGAGACCAGCGGCACCTCGCTGTACTCGACGATCCCGGCGAGCGGACCCGCCGCGGCCTCGCGCACCGCGTCGTTGATCTCCTGCCGCGTCGCGTTCTTGCGCAGCCGGCAGACCAGGTCGACGATCGAGCCGTCGGGCACCGGCACGCGCATCGCCATGCCGTCGAGCTTCCCCTTGAGCTCCGGCAACACCTTGCCGACGGCGCGGGCGGCCCCGGTGGTCGTCGGGATGATGTTCTCCGCCGCCGCCCGGCTGCGCCGCAGGTCCTTGTGCGGCACGTCGGCCAGGCGCTGGTCGTTGGTGTAGGCGTGGACCGTGGTGACGAACCCTTCCTCGATCCCGAACCGGTCGTTCAGGATCTTGGCGACGGGCGCCAGGCAGTTGGTCGTGCAGGAGGCGTTCGACACCAGCTTGTGCCCGGGGAGGAGCTTGTCGTCGTTCACCCCGACCACGATCATGGCGTCGATCTCGTCCTTGGGCGGCACGGTGAGCAGGACCTTCTTCGCACCGCCGACCAGATGCTTGGCCAGCGCCTCGCGCTTGGTGTGGACGCCGGTCGATTCGACCACGATGTCCGCTCCCAGCGCGCCCCAGGGGATCTTCGCCGGATCGCGCTCGGCGGTCATCGCGATCTTCTTCCCGTCGACGTACATGAAGTCGTCGTCCGCCCGGACCTCCTTCTCGAAGACGCCCATCACGGTGTCGTACTTCAAGAGGTAGACGAGCTGGTCGTTCTCGAAGAGGTCGTTGATCGCCACGACCTCGATGTCGTCGCGGCCGGAGAGGATCCGGAAGACGCTCCGGCCGATGCGGCCGAAGCCGTTGATGCCCACGCGGATGGCCATCACGCCACCTCCTTCTCATCGAGCTTCTGCAACCGGCGGATCAGGTCCACCACGCGGTGGGCATACCCCCAGCCGTTGTCGAACCAGGCGAGGGTCTTCGACACCTTGTCGCCGAGCACCATGGTGGCGAGGCTGTCGAAGGTGCTGGAGGCGGCGCTGTGGATGATGTCCGAGGAGACGATGGGATCGTCCTCGTACTCCAGGATTCCCCGCCAGCGGCCGCTCCCCGCGGCGGTGCGCACCACCTCGTTGATCGACGCGGCGGTCACCGGCCGGTCGTGCCAGCAGACCATGTCGACCACCGAGCCGTTGGCGACCGGCACGTTCATCGCGAGGCCGGTGAGCTTTCCCTGGAGCTGCGGCAGGAGGTCCATGACCACCTGCGCCGAATTGGTGGCCTGCGGAATGATGTTCTCCGCCGCCGCCCGGCCGCGCCGCGGGTCCTCGGCGGGCACGTCGGCCAGCCGCTGCTCGTTGGTGTAGGCGTGGACGGTGGTGAGGAAGCCCCGGTGGATGCCGAAGGCGTCGTCCAGGATCTTCAGGACCGGCGCCGCGCAGTGCGCCGTGTTGGACGCGTTCGAGATGATCCGGTGCTCCCGCCGCAGATCGCCGTCATTGACCCCGGCCACCACCGTGACGTCCGGCGCCTCCCCCGGCGGCGAGCAGAGGATCACCCGCTTCGCCCCGGCTTCCAGATGGCGCTCCATCTCGGCACGGGTGCGCAGGCGCCGCGTCGCCTCGATCACCGTATCGACGCCCAGGTCCCCCCAGGGAATCTGTCCGTCCGGCACGTCGGGAACCATCTTGATCTGGCGTCCCGCGACGTAGATGTGCCCATCGAGAGCACTGATCTCGTCCGGGAACCGGCCGAGGATGGTGTCGAAGCGGAGCAGATAGACCAGACCGTTCAAGTCCGCCACGTCGCTGATCGCCTGGATCCGCACGTCGTCGCTGTTGTAGAGGATGCGGAAGATGTTCCGCCCGATGCGCCCGAGACCCATCAACCCGATGCGGGTGGGCATGTAACACGACCTCCCTTCCGGGCTCCGGGAGCATAGCCCCGAGCCTTGGGCTCACCCTACCACGTTCGTTCGCCAACATGGCCAAATGCCCCGGGGAGGTGCGGGGGCGCGCGCCTCCGGCGGCTGGAGCTCGGCTTGTCAATGCCGGAAGACGTCTTCCAACCGCTCCGCGGTGAGCACGCGCTCGCCCCACGAGAGCAGCCTTTCCGCATCCGTGCCCGCCACCTGCTGGCGGGTCTTGGCATCGAGCCGGCCGAACTTCCGCTCGAGCTGCCGCAACAAAAGAAGGGCCTCGCCTTTCTGGAGCCCCTTCTGGAGCCCTTCCTGGCGTCCTTCCCGGACGCCTGCCCGGCGCCCTTCCTTCAACCCGAGAAGGCGGCCTTCCTCTCGCAGCTCACGGTTCCATTCTTCGACTCTCTTCTCCAACATGGCTCTGAAATCCTCCAACCCTACGGCCCGTGGGATCGACGGCTTCCGCCTCCGGCGCGGCAACAGGACATGATCGAACCACACCAGCACCGCCCGGCGCAGGGGGCCATCCCGAGGACCGCTCAGCAGCGGAACCAGGCGACCCGCTCCCCGAGCGAGAGCCTTGCGCGTCCGGCTCTGCTCCAGGCAGAGGATCTGCGCCGGGACGTTCTTCCGCGACTCCAGGTCCTTCAAAGAGTAGCGCGACGCGTCGACCACCTCGAACTACAGCCGCGGCACGCTGACTGCGAACCCTTCGGGGTGCTCGATCAGCTCCGCCAGCTCCTGCGGCGCCCACCCTCCGCGGGAGCCGCCTCAATGAGGATGCCGGCGTCTCGGTGCAGCCAGTCGAGCACCTTGAAGCCGATCGGCGGCTTGCCGAGGCTGACCAAGCGCTGTTCGATCTTGTCGACCGCATCGAGCCGGGCCAGGTCATCGCGACGGCCGCTCTCATGGAGATCCCAAGCGAGAGAGCGCAGCACCGCGAGGGCCGTCTCGGCGTCGAGCGGCGGCGCGGCGGGGGGCTCGGTCTCGCCCTGCTTGGCCCGGCTCCAACGCCCGAGCAGGACATGCAGGCACTCCTCGTAGAAGGCCCCGCGCTGCCGGGGCATTTGCCCCCCCCCGTAATATGATGACGCAAAGGAGGGTGAGGAGGAGCGGCGAGCCGATGAGAACCTTCCATGCCTGAGTGCCATATCCTGGAGGACCTGGCCGCCAGCTTCGAGGTAACCCGGAGTCGGCCATTCGGCCACGTGGCGGCAGTGCTCGGGACCTTGCGCGGCATCGGGCTGGAGACCGACTGGCAGTGGAGCGCTGCGAGGAACGGGATCTGGTCGTCGCCATGATCGTGGCCCGAATTCTGGAACCGGCGTCGAAATTAGCAACGGCGCGCGGGCTGGACGAGGGGGCCTCTCTGAGCGCCTTGCAGGAGGAGATGTCTCTGATCGATGTCAGCGAAAACGATCTGTATGAGGCGATGGACTGGTTGCATCAGCAGCAAGCCGAGATCGAGCAGCGCTTGGCGGGGCGACATTTCCAGGGAGCGCTTGGCCCTGTAGAGGAAGAAGCCACGCACCACCATCCGCAGGAACCCACCGCACCTCATCGCCAGGGTGGATTCCGATCCCCTGGGCAATCGCCTCAGGTAGAAGAGGCACCTTGTAATCTTCGGTCACTCTCGGCACCTCATCACTTTACAATGCGGCCTGCCTCGTCGATCTACCGCATCCGCCACACCCCGCTCCCTCCCGCCGGCAGCCGCACCCGCCAGCCGCCCTCCCCGTGCTCCGCGGTGGCCCCGTCCGTGACCAGGATCGCCTCGGCCGCGCTCCCCGGCAGGTCGAACGGTCCCGCTTCGGCCGCCTCACCCGAGAGGTTGTGCGCCACCAGCATCCGCTCGCCGCTGCTCTCGCGGACGAAGGCCAGCACGGCGGCGCTCTTGTTGATGGGCGTGAGGAGCGCCAGGGTGCCGGTGCGCAGCGCCTCCGATCCCTTGCGGGCCCGGATCAGGCGGCGGTACCAGGAGAGGAGGGAGGCGGGATCGTTCGCCTGCGCCGCCATGTTGTCCGTCTCCTGTCCCGGGGCGAAGCCGTACCAGGGCGTGCCGGTGGTGAAGCCGCCGCCCGTGGAGGCATCCCAGGGCATGGGGGTGCGTTTGAATTCGTCGCTCCTCCCCGGGCCGTTCTGGAGCCCGACCTCCTCCCCGTAATAGAGGAAGGGGGCACCGGGCAGGGTGAGGAGGACCGCCGCGGCACTGCGCAGCTTCGCCCGGTCGCCCGCGAGCTCCGTGGCGAGACGGGTCTGGTCGTGGTTGGTGAGGAAGGGAGCGTCGATCACCCCGGCGGGATAGAGCTCGGCGACCTCGTCCAGCTTCGCCGCGATGCCGGACGCCTCGCCGGACTTCACCCCTTCGAGGATCGCCACGGCCAGGGGGAAGTCGAAGCTCATCGGCAGCTCGTCGCCCCCCCGCACCTGCGCCGTCGATCCGAAATAGCGGGCGATGTTCGGCGTCTCCGTCCAGTTTTCGCCGACCAGGACGGAGGCGGGCGCCACGCTGCGCACATGGCCGGCAAACTCCTTCAGGAAGACGTGCGTCTCCGGCTGGTCGTTCTGCAGGTCGCCCGGGCCGTTGGCGAACAAGTGGCGCGTCGCGTCGAGGCGGAAGCCGTCCACCCCGCGCTGGAGCCAGACCGCGGCGACCCGCTTCATCTCCTCGCGCACCGCCGGGGTGCTGAAGTTGAGATCGGGCATGCCGCCCCAGAAGATGCCGTAGTAGAACGCTCCGTTCTTCTCGTGCCAGGTATGGTTCGAGCCGCCCCAGGGCTGCGTCCACCCCGGATCGTCCGCGCGCCAGAGATACCAGTCGCGGTAGGGCGATTTGGGCGACGCCGCCGACTCGACGAACCATGGATGCTGCGCGCTCGTGTGGTTCATCACCAGGTCGACGATCACCCGGATGCCCCGCCGGTGCGCCTCGTCGAGCAGCCGCTGGAAGTCCGCGGCCGTCCCATAGTCCGGCTCGATCGTCTCGTAGTCCACCACGTCGTAGCCGTGGTAGCTGGGGGAGCTGAACACCGGCATCAGCCAGAGCGCATCGACCCCGAGGTCCGCATCCGTCGCCGGATTCCCGTCGTTCAAGGCATCGAGCCGCGAGATCAGCCCCGGGAGGTCGCCGATCCCGTCGCCGTTCGAATCCTGGAAGCTGCGGACGAACACCTCGTAGAACACCGCCCCGCGCGCCCATTCATGGTCCCACTGCACCACCGGAGGCGCGGCGGTCTCGGGAACCGGAGCCGGCCGCGGAGCGGCCGCGCAGGCGGAGAGGGTGAGGGCACACAGGAGAGCGGTGATGCGCAGAGCGGGCGCCATACGGAGGTACCTCCTGCGCGTACTCTGACATATAAAGGCCGGCAGGACGCCCCTGTGGGATACTCCCGCTTCCAGGAGGGCTCCACCATGCTCCACATCCGCACCCCCACCCGGCGGCTCCTCGCGGCGGCCATCTTCCTCTTGACAGGCATCGCTCTGGCCGGGCCCGCGACAGCGGCGCCGGTCAAGGCTCTCGTCGGCGGCCGGCTGATCGACGGCTATGGCGGCCGGCCTCTGGAGAACAGCGTCGTGCTCATCGAGGGGGAACGGATCACCGCGGTGGGCCGGGTGGGCGAGTTGGCGGTTCCGGAAGGGGCCGAGGTGATCTCGACGGAGGGGATGAGCGTGCTGCCCGGGCTGTGGGACATGCACGTGCATCTGATGATCGCCGGGCATGGCGACTACGACCACTGGGACAGGACCTACCCGCCCCTCTTCCGCTCGACGATCATGCCGGCCGCGGCGAAGCAGCTCCTCCTCGCCGGCGTCACCAGCGCCCGCGACCTGGGGGCGCCGCTGGAGGACAGCCTGGCGATCCGCGAGGCGATCCGCCGCGGGGAGATCCCGGGGCCCACGCTCTACGTCTCGGGTCCGTTCCTCCAGCACGCACCGTATCCGGGCACCGAGCTCTTCCGCTGGGGCATCCAGAGCCCGGAGGACGGCCGCGCCAAGGTGAAGAAGCTGGCGGAGGCGGGCGTCGACGTCATCAAGCTGATCGATCAGGACCAGATGACGATGGACGAGGTGCGCGCCATCGTCGATGAGGCACACAAGCGCGGCCTCCCCGTGGTGGCGCATTCGCACCGGGTAGAGGAGATCCGCCGCGGCCTCCAGGCCGGCATCGACTGCTTCGAGCACACCGGGCTCGGCACGGCGCCCGAGTACCCGGCCGACGTCTTCGAGATGATGAAAGGGCGGGCAAACACGCTCTTCTGGACTCCGACGATCAGCCCGCTCCTCCTCTACCAGGAGACGCGGGACGAGTTTCCGGAACGGATCGACGATCCGCGCTGGCAGATGGGCCTGCCGCGCGAGGTGGTGGACGACATCCGCCAATCGCTGGCCCATCCCGAGAGCCTCAGCTACTTCCAGTACGTGCCGGCGCGGCGGCCGACGCTCCAGCGCAAGTTCGAGCAGCTCCGCCAATCGGGAGCGATCCTGCTGATCGGCACCGACAGCGGAGTCCCCCTGAACTTCCACAGCGACTCGACCTGGCGGGAGATCGACGCCTGGGTCCGCGTCTTCGGCGTCCCTCCGATGGACGCCCTGCGCGCCGCCACCTTCTGGCCGGCGGTGGCGATGAAGAAAGAGAAAGAGGTGGGGACCGTTTCACCGGGGAAGGTCGCCGACGTCATCGCCGTCCGCGGCGACGTGCTGAAGCACGTCGACCTGCTTCAGAATGTCGACCTCGTCATCCAGCGGGGTGTGCGGTACAAGTGAGCTGACCCAGCTCTTCAGTTCGCCCTTTCGCGCCGGTCTGTGCCCTCTTCAACCAGGGAAGGGCTCGGGAGTGGTGGGGGTGCTCTTTCGCCGCCGCGACGAGAACGGATGTATCGAAGAGGGCTCTCAACCCAATCCCGCCACTCTCCGGGCGCGTTCCTCACGGTCTCGTTGAATGACGAGATCGGGATCTCCTTCCAACGTCCCCGTGAACACGAGGACGCCGTCCTCCATAACCAGATGGTCGTCGAGAACAGGGGTCAGGACAATCTGGCTCTCCCGTTCTTCGATTCTGAAAACGGCGCCAGCGGTCAGACCGAGCCCATCTCGCAATTGCTTGGGGATGGCGATCCTGCCGAGATCGTCGAGAGTGGTTTCCATGGTTCCTTCTCCAAAAGACATTCTAGCAGAAGTTGCTTCCTGCCGGACTCTTCGCCCCAACCCTTCCCTCGCCACCTCCTCCCATCGGCCGAACGAGCGAGCCCCGGGAGCGGCCACATTCCTTATGATAGGGGCCTGCCGGCTCGTTGGCCGAACCCTTTGAATCAGGAGCCCCCTATGTCTCTCTGCCGCTCTGCTCTGTGGACCGTCCTCGCGCTCGCCCTCGTCCAACCGGCCGCCGCGGAGAGCCCGCTGCCGGCTCTTCCCTATACGCCCAGCCTGGAACCGGCGTTCATGGACCGCGCGGCGGATCCGTGCGTGGACTTCTACCGGTTCTCCTGCGGCCACTGGCTGGAGAAGAATCCGATCCCCGCGGACCGCCCGTCGTGGAGCGTCTATGTGAAGACCAGGCAGGACAACCAGCAATACCTCTGGGGGCTCCTGGCCGAGGCGGCTCTCCCCGATCCCGGCCGCGATGCGGACACCCGCAAGGTGGGCGACTACTTCGCCGCCTGCATGGACGAGGCGGCCATCGAGAAGGCGGGAGCGGCGCCGCTCGAGCCCCATCTGGAGGCGATCGCCGGCCTCCAGTCCAAGGAGGGGCTCGCGGCTCTCCTCGGCCGCCTCGATCTCCGGCTGACCCCGGGCGCCCTGCTCTTCGGCTTCGGCGCCAGCCAGGACTACGAGGACGCCAACTCGGTCATCGGCATCGCGCTGGCGGGCGGCCTGGGTCTCCCCGACCGCGATCTCTATCTGGAGCAGGACGAGCGGTCGAAGGACACCCGGGAGCGCTACAAGGCGATGATCCGCCAGATCTTCGGCCTCCTGGGCGACAAGGAGCCGGCGGCGCGCGCCGAGACGGTGCTGCGCATCGAGACGGCCCTCGCCAAGGCCTCGCTCAGCCCGGTCGAGCTGCGCGATCCGCAGAAGACGGCCCACAAGATGAAGCGGGCCGACCTTCAGGCCCTCACTCCTTCATTCCGCTGGGACGGCTTCCTGAAGGAGCTGGGCGCCCCGGGGCTCGACGTGATCAACGTCGCCGAGCCGGCATTCTTCCAGGAGGTGGAGAGGCAGATCGCCGGCAACAGTCTGGAGGACCTGCGGACCTACCTCCGCTGGCAGGTGGCCCGCGACCGGGCGCCCTATCTGTCCGCGCCGTTCGTCCAGGCGGATTTCGACCTCTTCCAGGCGCATCTCCAGGGCGTCAAGGAGATCCAGCCGCGCTGGAGGCGCTGCGTCGGCCGGATCGACCGCGACCTGGGCGACGCGCTGGGACGGGTCTTCGTACGCAAGGTCTTTCCCCCCGAGGCCAAGGCGGGCGCCCAGGAGGTCGTGAACCGCATCCGGTTCGCCATGGAACGGCGCCTGCAGGAGCTCCCCTGGATGGGCGCGGCGACGAAACAGCAGGCGCTGGAGAAGCTGCACACGATGCGGGACAAGATCGGTTATCCAGACCGCTGGCGGGACTACACGGCGCTCGAGGTGCGCCGGGACGACGCCGAGGGGAACGCGGAGCGCGCCCTCGGCTTCGACATGCGCCGCCAGCTCGACAAGATCGGCAAGCCGGTGGACCGCGTCGAATGGGACCTGACCCCGTCGACGGTGAACGCCTACTACGAACCGGCGATGAACGAAATGAACTTCCCGGCCGGCGTCCTCCTCCCGCCGCTCTTCGATCTGAAGATGGACGCGGCCCCGAACTACGGCAACACCGGCGGCACCATCGGCCACGAGCTGGTCCACGGCTTCGACGACGCCGGCCGGCAGTTCGACGCCCGGGGGAACCTGCGCGACTGGTGGACCCCCGAGGACGCCGCGGAGTTCGGCCGCCGCACCGCCTGCATCGTCGACCAGTACGCGCAGTACACGGTGGTGGACGACCTCAAGATCAACAGCCGCCTGACCCTGGGTGAGGACGTGGCGGACCTGGGCGGGCTCATCCTGGCCTGGGATGCCTGGAAGGAGGCCACCCGCGGCCAGACGCTGGAGGCGCGCGACGGCCTCACCCCGGAGCAGCGCTTCTTCGTCGGTTTCTCGCAATGGGCCTGCGCCGGCTACCGGCCGGAGTACCTGCGCCTGTTCGTCAAGGTGAACCCCCACTCGCCCGCCGCCTTCCGGATCAACGGCGTGGTGGTCAACATGCCCGAATTCGCCACCGCCTTCGGCTGCAAG
>Ga0062379_10000050_pt1 | contig 19168 bp, 18 predicted proteins | sample DOMMetBare2Fresh_2_FD_59484 | JGI IMG/M metagenome (GOLD analysis project Ga0062379, IMG submission 59484) | Wetland sediment microbial communities from St. Louis River estuary, USA, under dissolved organic matter induced mercury methylation -... | ecosystem: Environmental > Aquatic >...
TTCTGCCCAGCGGTTGCGGTCTTTGCTGAGGAGGTTCCCGAGGGAGTGCCAGACCTGGGCTTGGTGAAAAGGATCAGAGTTCCAGGCGAGGCTGTCCCGAAAGGCTCTCTCCGCGGTCCTTGGATCACGGACCAGCCGGCCGAACAAGTGAGCAGCCGTAGCGTAGATCTCCCCGAACCGGCCATTCGTGTAGACGGCTTCGAAGTCTCTCCGGGCATCCTGCCGATTCCCTCGCTGGTAGGCCGACATGCCACGGAGGAAGATAACCTCGTCCGGGAGCCGCTTGACCCGGCGGTCGAGCTCGACCGAAAGGTAGGCCACGGCGTCGCAGGTCGCCGACTTCGCAGAGCCTGCCGCTTCGCTCCAGACGTTTCCGAAGTCACGCCCTCCCTCTTCTGCGCGGCCCTGGGTGAGGGTCTTCTGATAGGCGGACTCGATTTTCGTTGCCCTTGCCCTGCCGGCGGTCAACGGGCCGTCCGGAGAAAAGGTCGGGGCGCGCCGGTCAGCGTGAGCGGCGAGGAGCTCGCGCAGGTTCTTCCGGATGGGCGGGGCGACTTCGGCCTCGAACCGATCGGCGAGGTACGACCTCACCTCTTCGGCCAGGTACCAGGTGCCGTCCCACTGGCGCCAGACGCACGCCAGCCCCTTGATCTCTCCCAGGAGCTTGCCGGTCGAGCCGTTGCTCTGGGCCACAAGGGAGATGGCCTCCATGGCGACCTCATCGTCCAGACGCAACGCCGCCGAGCAGGCGAGGAGGGCGCGTCGCGCTTGGTCGTCACCGCCGAGCAGACCGATGTACCGCTCGGCGACGTGGGTAGTGGATGCCTGGGTCACTCTGCGAAACTCCGCTCTCTCGGAAGTTGGGTCAAGGCTGATTCTCCCACACCTTGCCGCGCCGTTCAACGTAGCGGTAAAGCAGGCCCGGGGACCGGCACAGCCCCAACTCGGATGCCTCGGAGGCCAGCCTCCGGGCGTCTGTTCCATTGTACCCCCAGTTCTTCTGGAGATGGTCTTCGAGATCGGCTTCCCGGACCTCCGACCAGGCGGGTCGGTAGAGTGCCGCCCCCTCGACCGAATCCGGCCCGGCTGCGTTCGTGGAGAACAGGGCCACGACGCAGGGCGCCTCGGTGCTCTTCGGGTGAGCCTCAAAGAGAGAGTGCAAGAGCTGGTCGAGCAGCTTCGAATTGGAGTCGGCCGCGATGACCAGGGCGACCCCCTTGGCTTCCACTGCCAGAGCTTCCCGAAGTGCCAGCAAGGCAGCTTGCTCGGAGTGCCCATGAAGGTGCCGCCCCCATTGTTCGAGGATCGAGGCCAACAGGCTTGCCAAGTCCGGTGCCTCGGAACGGCGCACGTCCAGCCGGGCCACGCGAACCCCTTCCCGGCGCGGCTGGGCCGTACACCAGTCACTGAAGGGTGACCCGTCCCCTTCCGAATCGAGAGGAAGGGAAAAGAGCGCACGGCGCCCCTGCCGGAGGGCGTCCAGGAAAGCCTGGCAGAATTCGTCACGGTCGATGCGGAGCTGTTCTTTGCGCTCCGCCTCGAGGATGCCTCGTGCCTCGGGGGACAAGGTGATCGGTGGCCCCAGCGGCCGCCGGAAGACCGCTCGTGCCCAGCAGGGGGTGACCCAGCGGAGGACTCCTCCCGAATCCTGGTGCAGGACGGGCTGGAGCTGCCTCCATTGCGAGGTGAACCAGTGCAGGGTCCAATCGGAGATCGTCCGGGTGTCCTCGGAGTCATCTCGCCACTCGACCGTGAACCCGAGGTCTCCGGGCACCAGCGGATCCGGCGGGTTGATGTCGAACCCCTTCACGAGGTGGTGCGTGGTCTGGTGAAGCTCAGATAAGGGAGAGAGGTTGAAGAGCCTGTGTGGTGAGCGGAAGTAGCGCGCCCGAACCGGCGAGATATCCAGGAGGTCCGCCATGGCCAGAAGTGCGCCGAGGAGGCGCAGCCGGCCTTTCTCATTGCCGTAGATGTAATCGACAGGCTGCAACTCCAGGGCAAAGCTGGTCCAGTGCCCCCGGGCCACCTGCGCGATGGCCTCGCGGGCATTGATGTCGCTGAGGCTCGGAAGGCGGACGTACAGGTCCCGGTTGCGCGAGGCGAACGAGTCCAGGATGAGATCGAAGGAGTGCTCGGCGTGCTTCTCCCGCGCGTCCGGCACACCCAACTGCATCCCGATGTCATGGAGATGGCAGGCGGCCAGCAGGACGTAGATCTCCGGCGCGGAGAGAGGAGACCCTCCCGCCTGGAGGGGGCGCGCGAGCCGGTCGAGGTTCTTCTCCACCTGGGCGAAGTGCTCTTCGCCATGGGCGGTGAACGCCGGATGGCTCTGCTCCCTCCAGATCTCCAGGGCTCTCTTGCGAATCTCTGTCAGGCTCTCCGCCAGGGCTGGACTTCGCTGGCGGAGCTCATCGTACAGAATGCCTTGGTCCATGGAGTGTGGGCTCAACTCTTCGCGAAATTCCGGGAAACCGGTATGAGATCACGGAGAAGTCTATCAGACACCTGCCGCCCCCATCTGCCGCCGCCACCGCTTGTGCCACCACACCCACTGCTCGGGCCGCCGCCGGACCTGCTCTTCGATTTTGGCGGTCATCAGGGCCGTGGCCTCCCGCGGGTCCTGGGGGAGGTCCAGGGCGGGGAGGAAGCGGACGAGGTGGCTGCCGTCCGGACGCCTTTCGATGAAGGAGGGGAGGACGTGGGCTTTCTGGCGCAGAGCGATCTCGGCGGCTCCCACGGGGGTGAAGGCGGGGCGGCCGAAGAAGGGGACCCAGACGCCGTCGACCTTGGTGTCCTGGTCGATCAGCATGGCGAGCGCACCGCCGCCGCGCAGGACCTCCAGGAGCTGGCGGGCGGCGCCGCGGGTGCCGCGGGCGATGGTGGTCGTCCCGAGATGGCTTCGGAGGTCGACGAGGAGCTTCTGGAGGCCGGCGTCGTCGATCGGCCGCGCGATGGCCGCGGGCGGGACTCCCCCTTCCGCGAGGGCGGTGCCGATCAGCTCCCAGTTGCCGCAGTGGCCGGTCAGGATGAGGATCGACCGGCCGGCGGCTTTCGCGGCGGCGACGTTCTCCCAGCCTTCGATCTCCAGGTGGCTCAGGATCTCCCGGCGGCTCCGCTTCAGGAGATGGAGCAGCTCCGCGAGGTTCATCCCGGCCGACAGAAAACCGGCGCGGGCGATGCGGGACCGTTCCTCCTCCGGCAGCCCGGGGAGGGCGAAGGAGAGGTGCTCCAGGGAGCGCCGCCGGTCGCGGCCGGAGAGGCGCCAGACGAGGCGGCCGAGGGCGCGGCCCACGGCCAGGGCGAGGCGATGCGAGAGGAGGCCGAAGAGAAAGGCGAGAGTGCGGATGGTGGCCGGGAGGAGCGCGCCACGCAGGCGGCTCAGCGGCCGTCGGCGCGGCCGGGAGCTTCCGCCGGAAGTGGCGGAGCGGACCAGGTGGATGTCGCCGCGGCTCAATCGGTCGCCAGGAAGGGAGCGATCAGGGTGTCCCACGCGCCCCGTGCCCGGAGGACGAATTCGCACATCTCGCGCGCCACGCCATCCCCGCCCCGCCTGAGGAGCACCTTATGCACCCGTTCGCGCACCTCGGCCGCCGCGTCGGCGGGAGCGAAGGAGAGGCCGCAGCGCTGGAGGACGGGGAGGTCCAGGAGGTCGTCCCCGATGTAGGCGACCCGCTCGGGCGTGGTCTGGTACGTCGCGAGGAACTCTGCGAAGGCGGGTTTCTTGTCGGAGCGGTCCATCAGCAGCGCGTCGAGCCCGAGCTCGCCGGCCCGCACGCGGAGCGCCGCGCTCGCCCGGCCGGAAAGGATGCCCACCTTGAGGCCGGCCCGCTGCGCCAGCTTGAGACCGAAACCGTCGCGCACGTCGAACACCTTGAGCTGCTCGCCGCGGGAACCGTAGAGCAGCCGGCCGTCGGTCAACACCCCATCCACGTCGAAGAGGAGCCACTCCAGGCGCCGCGCCCGCTCGGCCAGGACCTCGTCGGCGGACGGCACGGTCAGAACAGCTCCAGCTTCCAGAGGTCGTGCAGGTGGACGATTCCCTCCAGGCGTGTTGTGGCATCACAGACGAAGAGGGAGGTGATGCGGTGCGCCTCCATCGCCTGGAGCGCCGCCGCCGCCAGCTCGCCGCCGGGAATGGTGCGCGGGTCCCGCGTCATGCACTCGCCCGCGGTGCGGTGCAGGAGAGCTTCGTCCGTGGCCAGCAGGCGCCGCAGGTCGCCGTCGGAGATGCAGCCGAGGAGCTTGCCATCCTCGTCGGTGACGGCGGTGATGCCGAGCTTCTTCCTCGACATCTCGTAGATCGCTTCGCGCATCGGCGTTCCGGTGCGCACCACCGGCAGCGCCTCGCCCTGGTGCATGAGCTGCGCGACCTTGAGGAGGCGCTTGCCGAGCCGGCCGCCTGGATGGAGGAGGGCGAAGTCGTCGCGGGTGAAGCCGCGGGCCTCCAGGAGGGCCATGGCCAGGGCATCCCCCAGGGCAAGGGTGGCGGTCGTGGAAGCCGTGGGGGCCAGGTCGAGCGGGCACGCCTCGCGGTCGATCGCCACCGGCAGGTGGATGTCCGCATGGCGCGCGAGCGGGCTCGCCGCATTCGCCGTCAGGGCGACCAGAGGGATGCCCAGGCGCTTCAGGGTCTCGACGAGGCGCAACAGCTCTTCGGTCGTCCCTGAATAGGACGCCGCCAGCACCACGTCCCCCGGCATGATCATCCCGAGGTCGCCATGCACCGCTTCCGCCGGATGGAGGAAGAACGACGGCGTGCCCGTCGAGGCCAGGGTCGCCGCGATCTTCTTGAGGACGTGGCCGCTCTTGCCCATGCCGGTGCAGACCACCCGGCCGGAGCAGGAGCGCAAGAGATCCACCGCGCGGTCGAACCGTTCGTCGAGCTGCGGGATCAGCCCCTCGACCGCCTGTGCCTCGGTGTGCAGCACCTCCGTGGCGACTTCGCGCGGGGATCTCACCGGATCGCCTTCCGGATCTCCAACAGCGACCGCAACAGCCCTTCCGCCCGCTCCGGATCGAGCTGCACGGCGCTGTCGGAGAGGGCGTGCCCGGGATCGGGATGGACCTCCAGGAAGACCCCGTCGGCGCCGGCCGCGACGGCGGCGCGGGCGAGGGGCTCGGCAAAGCGTCGCTGGCCGCCGCTCTCGGCGCCTCCGCCGGGGAGCTGCAAGGAGTGGGTGACGTCGTAGATCACCGGGATGCCGTCGTCCTGGAGCAGCGCGAAGCTCCGCATGTCCACCACCAGGTTGTGGTAGCCGAAGCTGGCTCCCCGCTCGGTGACGGTGATGCGGTCGTTGCCGGTGCTCCGCGCCTTGTCGACGATCTTCCGCATGTCGTCCGGGGCCATGAACTGCCCCTTCTTGACGTTCACCGCGCGGCCGGTCCGGGCGGCGGCGACCACCAGATCGGTCTGGCGGCAGAGGAAGGCGGGAATCTGGAGGACGTCGCAGACCTCGGCCACGGGAGCGCACTGCTCCGGCTCGTGGACGTCGGTGAGCACCGGCAGCCCGGTCTCCTGTTGCACGAGGCGCAGGACGCGGAGCCCTTCGGTGAGGCCGGGGCCGCGGAAGCTGCCGATCGAGCTGCGGTTCGCCTTGTCGAACGACGACTTGAAGACCAGGCCGATCCCCAGCCGCTCCGCCAGGGCGGCGAGGGTGTGGGCCATGTCGAGGACCAGGTCCTCGCTCTCGATGACGCAGGGACCGGCGATGACCGGCAGGGCCTCTCCCCCGATCGTCAGACCGGGGGCCAGCTCGACAGTGGGAACAGGCATGGCGGTCGGATCAGCCCTGGAACTGGACCTCGGAGGCGACCTCTTCGGGGACCTCCCGCGGGGCGGTCTGCGGCTCCGGCAGCGTCCGTGGCGCCGGAGGCGGCAGGGCCTCCCCGTGCAGGCGTTCCTTCTGGAACTGGAGCGCCGCGGCGATGTAGGAGACGAAGAGCGGGTGCGGCTCCGTGGGCTTCGACTTGTACTCGGGATGGAACTGGCAGCCGAGATACCAGGGGTGGTCCGGCAGCTCGACCATCTCGACGAACTTGCCGTCCGGTGAGAGGCCGGAGATCACCAGGCCGTGCTCCTTGAGCGCCGGCAGGAATTTCTGGTTGACCTCGTAGCGGTGGCGGTGCCGTTCGCGGATTTCGGCCGCGCCGCCATAGATGCGGCGGGCGAGGGTCCCGTCCTGCAGGCGGCAGGGGTAGGCCCCCAGGCGCATCGTGCCGCCCATCTCCTCGACGCCCAGAAGGTCGCGCAGCTTGTAGATGATCGCCACATCGGTCTCCGGATCGAACTCCGACGAGGTGGCGTCCTTGATGCCGCAGACGTTGCGGGCGAATTCGATCACCAGGCACTGCATCCCCAGGCAGATGCCGAAGAAGGGGACGCGGTGCTCGCGGGCATAGCGGATGGCGCGGATCTTCCCTTCGGTGCCGCGCTGCCCGAAGCCGATGGGCACGAGCAGCGAGTCGACCTCGAACAGCTCACGCGGCCAGCCCCCTCCTTCCAGCTCCTCGGCGTCGATGTAGACCAGCTCGACCGCCGCGTCGTTGGCGATGCCGCCGTGGATCAGCGCTTCGTTCAGGCTCTTGTAGGCGTCCGGCAGCTCGACGTACTTGCCGACGATCCCCACCCGCACCCGGTTGTGCGGGTTCTTGATCCGCGACACCAGGCTCTCCCAGCGCGAGAGGTCGCGGTCGTAGTGCGGCAGTGTCAGGAGCTCCAGCAGGATGTCGTCCAGCCCCTCGCGGCAGAACATGAGCGGGACCTCATAGATCGTCGGCACGTCGCGCGCCGCGATCACCTGCCGGGGATCGACGTTGCAGAAGAGGGCGATCTTCTTCTTCATGTCCTCCGGCAGGGCGCGGTCGACCCGGCAGAGGACGATGTCGGCCGAGATGCCGATCTCGCGCAGCTCGCGGACGGAGTGCTGGGTCGGCTTGGTCTTCAGCTCGTCCGCGGCGGCGATGTAGGGCACCAGCGTCAGGTGGATGTTGACCGCGTTGCCGCGTCCGATCTCCTGGCGGAACTGGCGGATGGCTTCCAGGAAGGGGAGCGACTCGATGTCGCCCACGGTGCCGCCGATCTCGACGATGACCACGTCGTGGTCGTCGGCGACACGGAGCATCTTCTCCTTGATCTCGTCGGTGATGTGGGGGATGACCTGGACGGTCTTCCCCAGGTAGTCGCCGCGGCGCTCCTTGAGGATCACCGACTCATAGATCTTGCCCGTGGTGTAGTTGTGGCGCTTGCTGGTGACGGTGTGCGTGAAGCGCTCGTAATGGCCGAGGTCGAGATCGGTCTCGGCGCCGTCGTCGGTGACGAAGACCTCCCCGTGCTGATACGGCGACATCGTCCCCGGATCGACGTTGATGTACGGGTCGAACTTCATGATGGTCACCGAGAAGCCCCGGGCCTCGAGGATCGCGCCCACCGAGGAGGCGGCCACGCCTTTGCCGAGCGACGAGACCACGCCGCCGGTGATGAAGATGTACTTGGTCGCCATGGTTCTCAGTCTCCTGTCAGCAAACGCTCGACGCGTTCGAGATCTTCCTGTGTGTCGACGCCCGGCGAGCCCCGCTCGACCCGCAACACGCGGAGCGGGATGCCGTTCTCCAGCGCCCGGAGCTGCTCGAGCGATTCGCTCCGTTCGAGCGGCGTCGGGGCGAGACCGGCGAGGCGGAGCAGAGCGTCGCGCTGATAGCCGTAGATGCCCAGGTGCTTGAGCGGGGTCGCGGCCCCCTCGTGCCGCGGATACGGGATGCGCGAGCGGCTGAAGTAGAGGGCATAGCCGGCAGTGCTCAGGACCACCTTGACCGCGTTCGGATTGTCGAGCTCGTCGTCCCGCGCCTCCGCCGCCAGGGTCACCAGCGGGTCGTCCGGGTGCTCGGCCAGATGCCGCGCGAGGGCCGAGACCGCCGCGGGATCGATCAGCGGCTCGTCGCCCTGCACGTTGACCACCGCCGCCGCGTCCCACCACCGCCGCGCCGCCCAGGCGATCCGGTCGGTGCCGCTGGCGCAATCCGCCGGCGTCATCTCCCAGGCACCGCCGAAGGCCTCCACCGCCCGGGCGATCCGTTCATCATCCGTGAGCACCACCACCCGGTCGATCCCGTCCGCCCGCGCCACCCGCTCGTAGACGTGCTCGATCATCGGCCGGCCTGCGAGGAGCAGCAGGGGTTTGCCGGGGAGCCGCGTCGAACCGTAGCGTGCCGGGATCGCTCCCACGATACCCGTGCCGCGAGGGGCGGGCGAGGGGGGAGCGTCGGTGGGGTGCACGGCCTAATCTAAAGCGAAGGGCCGAGGGGTGTCAATTGACGGTCTCCGTCCTGCACGGCCGGCCCGCCGCCGCATCCGCGGCACGGCGGGCCTCCTCGTTGGCGCCGGCTCCTGGCGGGATGACGTCGGTCACGCAGACCGCCTCCGGGGTGATTTTGGCCACCGCCAGCAGGGACCGCGGCTTTTCGGTGCCGGGCTCGGCCGTGTTGACCCGCACGATCAGGGCCACGGGGACGGGTCTGCCGTCCTTCCGCACGATCCGCCACTCGGCCTTGTCGCCGAGGGAAGAGAAGCCGGAGGTGACCACGCCCCAGTAGTCCAGCGGGTGCTCCTCCCCGTCCGGCGTCACCACGGTGACCGACATGCGGGCGTCGTCGTCCAGGACCAGGAGGTCATGGCCCGCGGTCCCGGGGCAGCGCTGCACGGAGCCGCCGGTCTCTTCTTCGATGGACAGGGTCTTGCAGCGATCCGCGGCGAGGTCGGTATAGACGGTCTCCGAACCGGCCGCCTGGGCGGTGGCGGCCGCGAGGAGCAGGAACAGGGCGGGCAAGCTCAAGAGTTTAGATGTCGATCCTGACCATGGCAAATCTCCAGGGACAGTCTACACAGGGGAGCGAAGAGGTACAAGGCCCGTTTATCGGAGCACCGGAGTCCGGATCCACTCTCCCGAGAATCGGTCCTCTCACGCCCTTACAAGGAAACGCATCTGCCGGTAGAATTATTCCACGAGGACGATTCCACGCAGGCAAGAGGGGAAGGACATAGTATGCCTGAGCCAAAGCCGATTCAGCTCGTGCTTCAAGGAGGAGGAGCCAGGATCTTCGCTCTCGTGGCTGCTCTGGAGGCCGTCCACAAGGCGTGCAAAGACGGCAAGATCAGGGTGACTCGCATCGCCGGAACGTCGGCGGGAGCAATCGCCGGGAGCCTCTATGCCGCCGGTGTGGACCCTCAGGCGATCGGGAGTCGCTTTGCGAGCTTCCCCTTGGACGAGCTCGCTCGTTTTGATGGTCTGTGGCGGAAGGGCGCCGCTGTCCTCCGGACTCTCCGGAACCTGCCTCTGGTGGACGACCGGCCGATCGCCGCCTTCCTGGACGGGCTCTTTCCCCGTCATCTCAACCCAGGTGCCGGGCCCGTCCTCCTGAAGCACCTGCCGACCCAGACCCTTCTTGTGGCTTCCGACGTTTCTGGGCGCCGCCGCATCGTCTACGACAGCCGCGGAGACGGGCAAGAGAAGGACCTCGTCAGTTGCGTGCTGGATTCCTGTGCCATCCCGTTCTTTTTCCGGGCAGCAGGAAGGGATTCTCAGACCCTGGTCCTGGACGGTGGGCTTTGCGAGAACCTTGCGGCGGAGTTGCTTAGGGGAGCCGTGACCTGATCATCCAAACCTTGGACTTTGCTCCCTTGCGAGAACCAGTCGATTGCCTGCTCGTTGGGATTTTCCCGGACGAGGACCAGCAGCCCAGCGATGTATTCTGTAAGGTGATCGACTCCGAAGGTGAGGCGGTCTCTTTTCAGGCTGTTCCAGTGAAAGATCCGGACAACCCACACATGTACGGATTGCTTATCTTCTTTACGCCACCACTGGTTGCGGACACCGGGAAGGGCAAGCGATACAGCCTGAGAACTGAGTTTCGGGTCGGCGAGGCCTTTCATCTGCTCAAGAAAGGGCTGCCTGATTCGCTCGAGACGACGATCATGCGGGCGGAAGGAACCGTGGACCGAGTTGACTTGATCGTGCACGTGCCAAAGAGCTTCGGTGACCTCACAGGAGCGCCAGGTTCTCCGTCGAATCTTCCTGCGCAACCCATAAGCAAGCAGGACTGTTTTGCGCTGAGCCGGCAGGGAGATTTCAACGTCTTTGGCTGGCGTGCGATGGACGTTCCGAACGGCAGCCGCGTCCAGGTCAGCCTCCGGAAAGCTGAGTGACGCCGCCTTCAGTGGTGTGGATCTTCTTGGGCCAAGGCGCTCCCGGGAGGGATCAGGTCACCGAGCGTCTCCCGCGGCAGGGTCACCGTCACCGTCCCCAGCTCCTCGGAGCCGAGCACGAACAGGCCCCAGTGAAGGAGGAGCCCTTCGGGAGCGACGGCGAATTCTTCGGGGAGGGGGAGCGCTCCGTCCTGCAGACCGAAGCCGGCTTCGGCGAGCGTCTGTCCGGCGGGGAGACCGCGGTCGGCGCGGAGCTTGGCCTCGATGGCCTGGAGAAAGCGCGCGCGCCCCTCTCCGGACAGATCCACCAGGTCCTCCAGGCGCAGGCGCGCTCCGGTGCGGGCGTCGAAGCTGGTCAGGCGGAGCACTTCGTAGGAGCGCTCGCCTCCCATGTAGGTCTCCGTCCAGGTGTGGAGGCTCAGCACCCGCGGCGTCTGCCAGAGGACGTCGATCTTCTGGTTGACGTACCACTGCCGGGGGAGGTCCGGGTCCTCGGCGAGCAGCTCCCGCAGGCTCGCGGTGAGCCCGTCGCTGAGCTCCTGGGGCGTGCCGGGAGGCCCGCCGAAGGCGTCGGCCATGAGATCGGCGCGGATGAACCGGTCGATGGCCGCGGCGGCGTCGTGTCCCCCGGGAGCGTCCTGCACCGTCGGGTAGCTCAGGCGGACGGAGGGGCATCCGTCCGGCCCGGCGCAGTCGGTCTCGAGGGAGGTGAAGGTCGCGCTTCCGAGGTTCCAGGCGGAGGCGGGTGGGGGGACCGGGGGAGCCGGCCGGGGAGGCGGAGTGGCACAGGCTCCGCAGAGCAAAAGAAGAGCCGCCAGGCTGAGCGCTGGACTCGCGCCCCCGATCCCCCTAACATTCGCGGCGCCCGGCGTCACCGACTTGTCACCACCATGAACAGGCTTGCTCTCCACCGTATCCTCCCTCGTCTGAGGCCCTTCTGCCTTCTGGCCATCATAGCCGCCGGAGCGTGCTCCCGGGAGCGGCCGGGGGAGGTCCGGCTTCTCCTCGACGGCGACCATGCGCCCGACGTGCTGACCGAACGCAAGGACGTCGCCAACCCGCCCGCCCTCGGCGGCAACCGGTTCCTCTCCGGCTGGTGGCCGTGGAAGAACGAGGGCACGCTGGTGCTGTCGCCGATCGAGAAGAAGTCGCGGGTGCAGATCGTCCATCTCGCGGAGCGTGAGCGGACGCTCGTCCTCGATCTCCTCCAGGCGGCGGGTCCGGGGCGCCAGGTGCGGGCCAGCGTCGAGGGCCGCGACCTCGGCGCCTTCCCGCTCACCGATCCGGTGGAGATCCCGTTGCCGGCCGACCTGCCGCGCGGCCGGGTGACGGTGGATCTCTCCTTCGACGAAGGCGCGCGCGCCGTGGTGGCCGCGGCGGTCCGGCCGGTCCTCCCCGAGGGACGGGTCAAGCGCTGGCAGGCCGACCTGATCCAGTCCGGGAATTCGCTGGTCGACCTGGTGCGGCCCGTCGCGGGCGGCGAGGTCCTCATGGGCTCCTTCATCCCGCCGGCCGATCCCAAGGACGGGCAGCGGTTCGACCTGGTCATCGAACGCGAGGACGGCTCGCCGATCCGCCGCTTCACCTGGGCGCCCAGCTTCTGGAACCGCCTGCGCGGCACCCGTTCCTTCGAATACCGGCTTGGCGACGTGCAAGGGTTCGTGCGGGTGCGTCTGTGGGCGCATGGCGAGGGTCCGGCCGGCCGCTGGAAGCAGCTCCGGCTGGTGAGCGCCGCCACGCCGGAGCGCTCTCCGGAGCCCGCGAAGCCTCCCGTCCAGAAGATCGAGCCGCCGCGGCTGGTGATCGTCTACGTGATGGATGCCCTGCGCGCCGACACGGTGGGCGCGCTGGGTGGCCCCGCGGGGATCTCGCCGTCCTATGACCGGCTCGCCCGGGAGGGGCTGCTCTTCCGCAGCCACCGCAGCGTGGCGCCGAACACCCTCCCTTCGACCAAGTCGCTCTTCACCGGCCATGCCTTCGCCTCGCGAGGAGGCTGGAAGCTGGAGCCGGAAGATGGCGCGACGCTCGCCGAGCTCTACCGCGCCGCCGGCTACCACACGGGCCTCTTCTCGGGGAACGTCTACGTGAGCCCGGCCTACCAGACCGACCGCGGCTTCGAGCACGTGGCCGAAGAGGTGCAGATCGACGGGCTGGTGGGCGGCGCGCCGGGGGTGATCCGCGCCGCGTACAACGACAACGCCGAGCAGGCGCACGCCGCCGCCCTCGCCTGGCTGCGCACCTTGAAGCCGGGCGAGAAAGCCTTCCTCTACATCCACACGATCCATCCGCACAACCCCTACGATCCGCCGGAGCCGTTCCGCACCCGGTTCACCCAGGGCATCCCGTCGTCGATCGACGGCAGCACGCCGACGCTGACCGGGATCAAGGCGCAGCGGGTGGTTCCGAACGAAGCGGACAAGCGCCGCCTGCGCGGCCTCTACCAGGGCTCGTTCTCCTACAACGACGACCAGCTCGGCCGTTTCCTGGCAGAGCTCCACTCCTTCGCCCGCCCTGAAGAGACCCTGGTGGCCCTGACCGCCGACCACGGCGAAGAGATCTTCGAGCACGGCGGCGTCCTCCACGGCTTCACCGTCTTCGAGGAGATGCTGCGCATCCCGCTCGTCCTCTGGTCCCCGGGACGCCTCCAGGCCGGCGAGGTCTCGGCGCGCACCGACACGCTGGACGTCCACCGCACCCTGGTGGACCTCTGCGGCCTCACACCGCCGAAGGATCGCCCGGAAATCGGGAGGTCACTCCTGGCCGTGGCGCGCAGCGCGAACGAGACCGTCGAAGAAGACGTCCGTCTCGCCGCGGCCTCCAGCGTGAAGGGAGGGATCTACACCGCCCTCGCCGGCCGCTGGAAGCTCATCTGGGCGCCTCGCGTAGGAACCGGCTGGGGCCAGGGAGACGGCGCCGGCCGTTCCCGCGATCCCGAGTATCTGTTCGACCTGGAGAACGATCCGAAGGAAACCACCAACCTCGCCGGCAAAGAAGGCTTCGCCATCGCCTGGCTCCGCTCCCGCCTCCTCGCCTGGATCGAGCACGAGCGGAAGTCCGACGAAGAGCCCGACAAAAGCCAGGCGGTGGACGCGGAGACGCTCAACAAGCTGCGGGCGTTGGGGTATGTGAACTGAGGGCTGGTCGTCATGCTGTTCGCTGAAGACCAGTGGCAGGCGCGAGCCGCCCGTCGATGAATCGCCGGGCTAGCAGCAGCGCCCCATGAATGGGGCTTGAAGACGGGTTCACCGGTGCCGCGACAATTCGCTTGCGCTGCCGGCCCGCGCCCCCCTGGGACCGCCGGCGTCTCGCCGGACCGCCGGCCCCCGCCGTCACCGACACCAGCGCCCTCGCGGTCTGCCCGTAGGCCTACCTTTCCCCGTGCGCCCCCTCTCTCGTGCGCGGGAGGGGGGAGCAGTGCCCTCAGTTGTCGAAGACGTCTTCGAGCCGCTCTGCGGTGAGCACCCGCTCACCCCAGTGGAGCAGGCGCTCCGCATCCGCGCCGGTCACCTTCCGGCGTGTCTTGGGATCGATCCGGCCGAACTTCCGTTCGAGCTGCCGTAGCAGAAGGCGAGCTTCGCCCTCCTGGCGTCCTTCCTTCAAGCCGAGGAGGCGGCCTTCCTCGCGCAGCTCACGGTTCCACTCTTCGACTCTCTGTTCCAACATGACCCTGAAATCCTCCAGTTCCAAGACCTGTGGAATCGGCCGGCGTCGCCCGCGCGGCATCAGGACGCGGTCGAACCAGGCCAGCACGTCCCGCCGCAGGGGACCATCGTCCGGGCCGCTCAGCAGCGGAACGAGGCGCTTGGCCCCGCGGACGAGAGCCTTGCGCTTCGTGTTCTTCTCCAACCAGAAGATCTGCGCCGGGATACTCTTCCGGGTCTCCAGGTCCTTCAAGGAATAGCGCCCCTTGTCGACCACCAGGTAGAGCAACCGGGGCACGCACCCCTCGACCCCCGTGCCGGGCTTCTCGATCAGCTCCGCCAGCTCCCGGGGTGCCCACCACTGCCCTTCTCCATTGTAGAGCACGAGGGGGATCACCAATGGCAACTGCCCGTCCGGTGCCACCTCTCCCTCTTTGAGGAGAGATTTGGTAGAGCAATGCGATGTAGGCCATCAGGCGCACCGCCATGAAGCGGTCCACCCGTGACTGGTGCTCGATGAAGAGGTAGACGTAGACCGGCGCTCCGTCGCGCATGCACAGCTTCCAGAGCAGATCCCCCTCCCGCCCCTTGAGGTCGGGCGCGACGAAGGAGGCGCTGGCCCTCTTCAGGGTCTCGAAGTCGAGCTGATCGACCCAGGGCTCCTGGATGAACCCGCGAACGAGCTCCTCCACCATGCGGCGGTGGGCAAACAGCAGGCGGTAGCCGAGATCTTGTCGCCCCACAACCTTCCCTCTCTCCGGCGGCACGCGCCGGGCAGTGGAATGTACGAGCATAAATTATAGGCGAACGGGGAGCCCGGTGGCACGCTCCTGCGGTCTGAATCTCCTACAGGCGGCTCTGCCTCGGCACGACCGCCGACTCAACGCGGCGCAAGAGCCTGGGCACGCCATCCCCCTCCCGGGATATCCTTCCCCCCGTGCCCCCGCCGCCCACCACCGCCTCCCCTGCGTCCATCCGCCAGCGCTGGGAGACCGCCCTGACGCTGGTGGTGCTGGTTGCTCTGGGCCTGGGGGTGGCGGCCCGGGCTCTTCCTCCTCTCGGGGCCCGGTTCCTGCCGACGAGGACGGCGCAGTGGATCTGGGAGAGCCGGGACCGGCGGGACGTCTCTCCGACGGCGTTCTACGCGGTGCGCGACTTCTCGATCGAGACGGTTCCGGCGCGGGCTCGCGTTCTGGTGACGGCGGATGAGGAGTACGTCCTCTCGTTGAATGGACGCCGGATCGTCGCGGGATCGTGGGAGAAGGGGACGCGGCTCGACGTGGTCGAGGTGGGGTCTCTGCTCCAGCCGGGACCCAACCGCCTGGTCGCCGAGCTGCGGAGCGGCCGGGGGGCGGGGGGGTTCCTGCTCCGGCTGGAGGATGGGGCGGGGCGGCTGCTCGCGGAGAGCGACGCGGAGTGGCGGATCTTCCGGACCGACCATCCGGGGATCGTCCGCGGCTGGCTGCCGTTGACGCGGCAGCTCTACGATCCGCCCGAGATCCCGGTGAGCGAGCCCGCGTTCTGCTGGGGACTGCCGCCGACCGGTATCTGGGGACGGCCGGTGGCGGGGGCGCCGCAGCCCCTTCTGTCCGCGATGTCGTCCGGGCCTCCTCTCCCGGCGGCGTCTGCCGTGGCCTTGGAGAAGAAGCCTCCGCAGATCCTCTTCGACTGGGGCCGGAGCGTCGCGGGGTATCTGACGATCGCGGCGTTTCCGGCGCAGGAGCTGCAGGTAGGGCTCCTCTTCACCGGCGATGCGCCGCCCGATCCACACCGGGACCGCCCGGCGGGCGCGGTGCTCCTGATGCCGCGGCAGCAGGAGTGGCGCGCGGCCCGGCCGGGACGGTTCCGCTATGCGCTGGTGGTGGGAATCGCGCGCCCCACCGGGGCGGGCGTGCAGGCGGTCGATCCGGCGGTCCTGCCGCGCCTGCTGCCGGCCGTACACCCGCCGGAGGGAGTCTTCGGGATCGCGCCGCCGCCGCTACGAACGCCGGTGGAGGACGAAGTCTGGGGCAAACTCGAGAGCGTCGCGGGCGTCGCCGGGGGGAAATAGCTCCAGCTCCGCCTTCGCCTGGGCCGCGTACCCTTCCGCCATCTCCTGCACCTCGTCGAACGTCCCCTGGGCGTTCACCAGGTCCATGACCTGCTCCGCGGCGACGCGGGCGAAGCTCCTGTCTTCGAGGACGGTCTCGATGAGCCGCCTCTCCTCGGGGCGGACGCGGGGGAGGAGGAGGATCAGCGGCAGGGTGAGCTTCCCTTCCTTTAGATCGGAGAGCACGGGCTTGCCGAGCTCGCTCTCGCGGGCCGTGAAGTCCAGGAGGTCGTCCACGAGCTGGAAGCAGATGCCCAGGGCACGGCCATAGCGGGCGAGCGTCGGGCCGGCGTCGGTGCGGCGCGGCGGGATCAGGGCCGGGATCGAGCAGGCGGCGGCGAAGAGGTGCGCCGTCTTGCGGTCGATGATCTCGAAGTACTCGTCGACGGTGAGATCGATGGCACCGAGGCGCTGGAAGGCGAGAAGCTCGCCCTCGGTCATCTTGAGGGTGGCGTCGCAGAGGCGCTGGACGACCTCGATCTGGCCGTGCGAGAGGGCCATCTGCATGGCCTTCGTGTAGATCCAGTCGCCGAGGAGGACCGTGAGGTTGTTCCCCCAGAGATGGTTCAGGGTGGTCTTCCCGCGGCGCAGCGAGGCATGGTCGATGATGTCGTCGTGGATCAGCGTCGCCGTGTGGATCAGCTCGACCACGGCGCCGTAGGTGATCTCCTCTTCGCCGTCGTGGCCGAGGAGGCGCGCGCAGAGGAGGACCAGCGCGGGGCGCACCCGTTTGCCGCCGCCGTCGGCGAGGTAGACGCCCGCCTTGTGGATGAACGGGACGTCGGAGTCGAGCTCGCGGCGGAAGATGGCTTCGGTCGCGACGAGCTTGCCGGCCACGAGGTCGATGAAACGGCCGGGCGTCCGCGGAAGCTCCGGCGCCGACGGAGCGACGTCGGCCTGGCGGGCGAGAGGTTGATTGCGCATCAGTTCTTCACCGGCTCGAAGGGGACCACCTGTTCCAGGTGGCCGTCCTTGAAGCGATAGACCCGGCCGGCCTCGAAGTACCACCAGGAGACTTCGAGCCGCCCTGGGTACTGCACCCTCTCCACCTTGTCGGGTTTCCCCATCTCGTCGTAGACCCGGCGCTCGTCGTCGCTCCGGATCGTGGCGAGCAGCTCGCGCAGCTTGGCGACGAAGTCCGCGTTCTGTGCCGGGACGACGAGGGCGGTGACCACCGGGCTCCCGCCCTGGAGGCGCTGCGTCACGTCTTCCCGCGCGAGCTCGGCCAGGGTGTCCTTGCGCGCCTTGCGCAGCGGAATGCCCACGGTGAGCTCGAAGTGGTTGAAGTAACTGTCCCACGGCCAGATCAGGTTGTACTGGCCGGAGGCGTCGGTCACCGCGCTGACGCGGCGGATCTCTTCGGTCTGGGTCCGCTGGAGCTTGCGTACGCTCCAGTAGGTGCGGGTGGTTTCCAGGGTCACCTGGAGCCCGGAGAGCGGCCGGCCTTGCGGATCGGTGACCACGCCGGTGAGCTGGACGCGGTCTCCTTGCGCGAAGCGGGCCGCGGCGAGGGGAGCCGCCGCCAGGAGAACCCCCAGGAGGGTCCAGAGGGTCCAGGCCGAGGGCGACCGGAGGAACGAGGGTTGGGTACGTCGGATCTTCACACCGAGCGGTAGTTCGTAAACGTCAGTGGAATGTCGAGATCCAGGGCTTTCAAGACGGCGATGACCGTCTGGAGGTCGTCCCGGTTCTTGCCCGAGACGCGGACGGTTTCACCCTGGATGGCGGCTTGAACCTTGAGCTTCCGGGTCTTGATCTCGGCCACCAGCTTCTTCGCCGTCTCCTGCGGGATCCCCTGCTGCAGGGTGATCTTCTGGCGTGCCCGGCTGTGGCTGGCCGCTTCGATCTTGCCGTAACGCAGCGACTTCAGGTTGACGTCGCGCTTGACCAGCTTCGTTTTGAGCACCTCGAGCGCCTGGTTGAGCGAGAACTCGTCCGCCGCCTCGACGGTGATCTCGTCGTTCTGGAAGGTCAGCACCGCCGCGGCCTTTTTCAGGTCGTAGCGGTTGACGATCTCTTTCTCCGCCTGGAGGAAGGCGTTGCGGACCTCCTGGAGGTCCACCTCGGAGACGATGTCGAAGGAGTTCTCTGCGGCCATGTTTCGATCGGACTCTAAGAATCAGGTTCAGGAACTATGCAAGTACGTGCGCCCCGGAAGCCAAGCGCATTATACGTTGTCCCTCTCAATCCTCCCAGTTGATTCCCTCCGGGGGGGAGAACTGGTCCTGCCGGGAGAGGTCCTGGTAGCCGCCGATCTCGAAGCGGGTGAGGTTGCCTTCCCGGTCATGGTAGGCGATCTGGACGATGCGCCGCGCCGCGGCGTCGATGGTGAAGGTGGCGTCGGTCAGCTCGGCGACCTTGCCCTTCGGGCTGAGGTTGACCTCGACGCGCCCGCCGTCGGCGGCGCGGCCGGTGGCGACGTAACGCCCCTTCAGGTCGTCGACGCCGAGGAGGAGGAGGTCGAGCCCCGGCTCGTTCTGGCGGTCGATGCGGTAGCGCCGGCCGCTTTTGTCCTGCGGATTCCAGGAGTGGGCGACGCCGCCGCAGAGCAGGAAGCTCTTCGGGTAGGGCTCGTCATAGTCCCAGCGCAGGCAGTCGGGGAGGGCGAGCGCGAGGCGCCCCATCTCCTTCTCGCCGGAGGAGAAGCCCGCCGGGACGTACGTCTGGGTGAACGTGGCCCCGGTGGGACCCGCCTCGACGAGGCTCGCGCGCACACCATTGAGGACCGCCCAGGGGTCCGGCTCCTGCGCCTGTGCCGCGGCGGATGCGGCGAACGCGGCGATCGTCAAGACCAGCAATTTGCGCTTCATAGATCTCCCTTCACGTCCGGCCTCATCGGTTCAGGAAACAGGGCGGGGGCGCGGAAGCTTCCCTCAGTGCCGGAAATGCCGCACCCCGGTGAAGAGCATGGCGATCCCCTGCTCGTCGGCGGCGGCGATGATCTCGTCGTCGCGCTTGCTGCCGCCGGGCTGGACGACGGCGGTGATGCCGGCGCGGGCCAGGGTGTCGAGGCCGTCGCGGAAGGGGAAGAAGGCGTCCGAGGCGGCGGCGGTGCCGGCGAGTGGGAGCTGGGCCTTTTCGGTGGCCAGGCGGCAGGAGTCGACCCGGCTCATCTGGCCGGCGCCGATCCCCACGGTCTGGTCGGCGTTGGCCACCACGATGGCGTTCGATTTCACGTAGCGGCAGACCCTCCAGGCGAGCTCCAGGGCGCGCCGCTCGCCGGCCGTGGGGGTGCGCCGC
>Ga0062379_10000051_pt1 | contig 18995 bp, 5 predicted proteins | sample DOMMetBare2Fresh_2_FD_59484 | JGI IMG/M metagenome (GOLD analysis project Ga0062379, IMG submission 59484) | Wetland sediment microbial communities from St. Louis River estuary, USA, under dissolved organic matter induced mercury methylation -... | ecosystem: Environmental > Aquatic > Freshwater...
CAGCTCGGGGACACGATGGTCCAGGGAGACTGGCACGACGTCATCTGCCGCGAAATCACCGACATCCTCGCGGCCCATTTCAAGCCCCAGCCGGACGTCCTGGTCATCCATGACGTGAAGCACAAGCTCCTTCCCCGCCGGCCCGCTCCGGCGCCCGACGTCTCGGTGATCCGCGGGATCCGCCACCGGCGCAAGCGTTCCAGCTTCAACGTGGCGAAGGAGGGGGTCCGTCCCTGCCTGGTGGTCGAGGTGGTGTCGCCGATGAACGCCAAGGTCCGCCAGACCGATCTGGTGGGCAAAGTCGCGCTCTATCGGGATGCCGGCATCCCCGAGTACGTCATCGTGGACTCACCGGGCAAGGGGCTGGACAGTCCCTTCGAGCTCCTCGGCTACCGTCTGGATGCCGGGGGCCGGTACCAGCCCATGGAGCCGGACGCCGCCGGGCGTTTCCTTTCCACGACGACCGGCATCTGGTTCCAGGTCTCTCCGGACGGTCAGCGGGTCTTCCTCTTCGAACAGTCCACCGGCCGGCGGCTGCTCAATCTGCCCGAAGAAATGGACCTCCGCAAGGCAGCCGAACAGGAGACCCGGTTCGAGGCCAAAGCCCGCAGAGCGGCCGAAGTCGCCCGCGCGGCGGCCGAAAAGGAGGCGGCTCGCGAGGTCGCCGCCCGCAAGGTGGCTGAGGAGGAGGCGGCTCGCGAGGCCGCCGCCCGCAAGGCGGCTGAAGAGCAGGCGGCGCGCGCCGAGGAAGACATGGCACGCCTGCGGGCGGAGATCGAACGACTGCGCCGGGACGGTTCGCCTTCGGGTCGTTGAGTCAATCCTCGCCCACCACCCGCCGCCGCGCGCTCCCGAGCGTGCGCAGGCGCGCCTTCTGGAGATCCTCGCGGCCGGCGTCCAGGCGCCTCTGCCGCTCGGCGGCCAAGTGCTCGGCGAGCGCGGAGAGCCGCTCGTCCGGCGCGTCCAGCACCCGCCGTACCACGGCCTCGAAGTCGTCGAGCAGACGCTCGGCGGTCGCCGCTTCGTAGAGGTCGGTGTCGTAGCGGAGCATCGCCGAGAGGCCGTCCGCGGTCTCGGCGAGGTAGAGGCTGAGATCGAAGACGGCCGCTCGCTCCTCGATCTCGAAGGGCCGGATCTCCAGGCCGCCCAGCTCCGCCTGGGCCTCGGGGACGTTGTAGAGCCCGAACATGACCTGGAAGAGAGGGTTCCGCGCCAGTGACCGCTGCGGGCGCAGCTCTTCGACGAGCCTTTCGAAGGTGATGTCCTGGTGCGCGAAGGCGCCCGCCGCGGTCTCTCGCACGCGCTCCAGGAGATCGCTCCAGGCCGGATCGCCGGAGGCGTCGACGCGGAAGACGAGCTGGTTGATGAAGAAGCCGAGGAGCGCTTCGGTCTCCGGCGGATTGCGGTTCGCGATGTCCACTCCCACGACGAGATCGGTCTGCCCGGTGCGGGCCTGGAGCAGGACCTCGAAGGCGGCGAGGAGGGCCATGAACGGGGTGACCGACCGCTCGCGGCAGAAGCGCGCGACCCGTGCGGACAGCTCCAGGGGGAGCAGGCGCCGGCAGAGGCCTCCGCGGAAGCGGCGCGCCGCCGGCCGTGGACGGTCGGGCGGGATCTCCACCACCTCGGGGGCACCGGCCAGGCGCTCCCGCCACCAGGCGATCTGTTCCTCCAGGACCGCGCCCTGGAGCCGCTCGCGCTGCTCGCGGGCGTAGTCGGCATATTGGAGCGGCAGCTCCGGCAGAGGCGAAGGGAGCCCCGCGGCGAAGGCGGCATGGATCGCGGTCAGCTCCCGGCCGAGCACCGCCATCGACCAGGCGTCGGAGACGATGTGGTGCAGGGTGGCCACGAGCACGTGCTGCCGGTCGCCGAGCCGGAACAGCCGCAGGCGGTGGAGCGGCCCGCGGGCGAGGTCGAACGGCACGGAAAGCTCGGCATGGAGGGCGTCGCGCAAGGCGCTCTCCGGTAGATCGATGAGCGGCAGCTCGGCCGGGTGCGGCGGTCCCACCACCTGCACAGGCCTCTCGCCCTCCTCGCGGAAGGTGGTGCGCAGGACCGCGTGCCGGCGCACGATCTCGGCGAAGCTCCGGGCGAGCACCGGCACGTCGAGCGTCCCGGTGAGGGAGAGCGCCGCGACCATGTTGTACACGGGGTTTCCCGGGTCCAGCCGGTCGAGCAGCCAGAGCCGCTCCTGGCCGAAGGAGAGGGGCGCCGTCTGCGGACGAGAGGGAGCTGGAGCGTCCGGTTGCTCCCGCGGCTCCAGGACCTCTTCCAGGACGAGCAGCTCCAGGAGCGTCCGGCGCTCCGGGGAGAGCCCGGCGAGGCGCGTTGCCAGGTCGAGGGAGCCACTCATGGCACCGCCTCCGCGAGGGTCCGCCCGCGCTCTTTGAGGCCGCGGACGACTTCGATCAGATCGGGCCACACGTCCAGCAGGCGCCCGTGGTGGACGAGGAGGCGCTGGGCGAGGCGCCGCGCTTCTTCCGGATCGCGGTGGTAGAGGAGGTCCAGCGGCAGCACGAAATCCGGATCGGCCATGTGCCGGCGCAGCAGGTCGAGATACCGCCGGACGTCGTCGGCCCAAAGCTCGCCGCCCTCGGGGCGCTCCTGCAGTTCTCGCCACTCGGCGAGGCGCGCCTCGAGACCCGCGGCGAACAGCTCGGCGCGGTCCTGCACCTTGCGGCGCGCCAGCTCGTCGAACGCGCCCGGCTCCATCCGGCCGAGGTCCTGGAGGAAGGCGCCCAGGCGGCGCAGGCCGTCGGCCGGCTCCAGCGCCAAATCCGGCACGAAGTCGGCGAGGAGCGACGCCAGCAGGCGCGAGTGGTCGATGCCGGAGGCGGTGCGCACCATCTCGCCGGGCCAGAAGCCGCGCTGCTCGACCGGATCGTGCAGGGCCACCCACGGGAGGTGGCCGGCGCGGGCGGTGGGGAACGCGAGCTGCAAGGTGAGGCCGTAGAGCCGGTCCTCGCCCCACAAGACCGGCGGGAACGGCGGCAGGAGGGTGCGGTGGTCGAAGCCCCAGAACATGGTGGCCATGAACGATTCGGCGTTCCCCACGGCCGGCCGCGGCAGGAAGCGGACGATCTCCTTGCTGGCGGTGACCGCGCGGTAGCTCTCGGCAGAGCGCACCAGATGCCGCCAGGAGGCGCCGGTCTGCAACATGTAGAAGATGGGGTTGCGCCAGCCGCAGTCGCCCACCCAGCCGTTGGTGGTGACCCGCACGCGCCCGCCGGACTGGAGACTGTGGAGGAACGCCGCGTCCGCCCGGCCGGTCGCGACCGGCGCCGCGGGATCGAGCCCGTGCGCCCAGGCGGAGACGTCGCGTCCGAGCAGCTCCTCGTGGAGGCCCGCGAGATCCACCGGGCGCAGATCGACCGCGGCCATCGCCTCCGCGCGGCTGGTGAAGCCGCGGATCAATCCCGGCTCGCGCGCGGAGAGGAACGCCCAGTCGGGAGCCGTGCCGGTGAGCAGCTCGATCCCCGGCTCCGCCTCCGGCGGCGGCGCGCCGCGGGCCAGGGTGTCGTCGTCGACGCTCACCACCCCTTCGCCCACGGTCGCGAGCAGCACCGCATTGCGGTTGGTCCCGATCGGCGTCCCCACCCCCTCCGGATCGCGCATCGCGGCGGCGACCGCGTCCGCGGGGAGGCCTTCGGCCACGAGAAGATCGGCGAAGCGGCGCTTCTCCGCCGGACCCGCATAGACGATCTCGATCCCGAGCCGCCGCCGGAGGGCCGAGAGCCGGCGCCGGTAGTCCTCCCCGACCGCCGGATCGGGCGAATCGTCGAGCACGGCGAAGCGGAGGGTCCGCCCATGCTCGCGCGCCGCCTCGGCATGGCTCGCCAGGCCGCGCTCCAGGATGGCCGGCCGGTTGCAGGTCGGGAAGGCCAGGGTGGTGACCCGGAGCGGGGGCTCGGGGGGGCCTGGAGGAGGAAGCGTGGCGAGGAGGTCGCGGACGCGGAGGGGGGCCCTCACCCCCGGCCCCTCTCCCGCAAGCGGGAGAGGGGTGTAGGTTGGCAAGGGCTCAGGTGGGCACGGATCACCTAACCCACTCCCCTCTCCCGCTTGCGGGAGAGGGGCCGGGGGTGAGGGCCTGGCGGGCCGGGGGGCCGCAGAATCCCCCCGCCTCGCCCCCACCCGCCGCGCCACCTCCGCCTCCGGCAGCCCCTCGACGAGCGCGAAGATCTCCTCGAACCTCCCGGGCGGGAGCTTCCCCACCAGCTCGCGGAGCACGCCGAGCGCGAGATTCCCCACCGTGGGGCGCTCGAAGAAGGTGCTCATCGGCGGCGGAATGCGGAACGCCTCGCGGACCCTCGCGGCGATCCAGGTCACCAGGAGCGAGTGCCCGCCGAGCGTGAAGAAGTTGTCGTCGCGCTCCACGTGGTCGACCCCGAGAAGCTCGGCCCAGAGGGTCGCCAGGTGCTCCTCCAGCGGGGTGAGGGGCGCGCCCGGAGTTGCATCGGACGGATCGGACCGATCGGACGGATCCGACAGATCATGCCGGTCGACCAGGTGTCCCAGGGCCTCGCGGTCGAGCTTGCCGTGCGCGGTCAAGGGCAGGGCCGGCACCGGCACGAAGAGGCCGGGGACCCAGGCTTCCGGCAGCAGGGCGAGCAGGTGCTCGCGCAGGGCGGCGGGCGACGGGGCGGCGCCGCGGCAGACGAGGCAGGCGACGAGGCGCACGTCCTCCGCCGAGAGCTTGCGGGTGAAGACCGCGGCCTCTGCGACGTCCGGATGGCGCAGGAGCGCCGCCTCGACCTCTCCCGGCTCGATGCGGAAACCGCGCACCTTGAGCTGCCGGTCGGCGCGGCCCAGGTAGACGAGCTCACCGTCCGCCCGGCGGCGAGCGAGGTCTCCGGAGCGGTAGAGCCGCGCTCCGGGCTCTCCTGCGAAGGGATCGGGGATGAAGCGCTCGGCGGTCAGCTCCGGCCGGAAGAGATAGCCCCGCGCGACACCGCCCCCTCCGACGCAGATCTCCCCCACCGCGCCGGCGGGCACCGGGGCGAGCGCGCCGTCGAGCAGCACCAGCCGCAGGTCGGCGAGCGGCCGGCCGAGCACGCTGTCGGGGGATGCGGCGTCGGCGCGCACGAGCGGACGCTCGGTCACGTGGACCGTCGTCTCGGTGATCCCGTACATGTTGACCAGGACCGGCCTCGTATCGCCGTACCGCTCGAACCAGGGCAGGATCTTCGCCGGCTCCAGCGCCTCGCCGCCGAAGATCACGCAGCGCAGGGCGAGCGGCGGCACCTCCTCCCCCCACTCCTCCTGGGCGCGCAGGAGCTGGTAGAAGGCCGACGGCGTCTGGTTGAGCACGGTCACCTTCTCGGCCGCCAGCAGGTCGAGGAAATCCGCCGGGGAACGGCTCACCCCGTGCGGCACCACGACCAGCCGGCCGCCGTGGAGGAGCGCGCCCCAGATCTCCCAGACGGAGAAATCGAAGGCGTAGGAGTGGAAAAGCGTCCACACGTCCGTGGGGCCGAAGCCGAAGCCGCGTGTCGCCTCGAACAGCCGCACCGCCTGGCGGTGGGTCACCATCACCCCTTTCGGCCGGCCGGTGGAGCCCGAGGTGTAGATGACGTAGGCCAGATGGTCCGGCCCGGCCTCCCCCTCCGTCTTGGGGGCCGGTTGAAGCTTGGTGATCGAGAAGACCGCCTCCTCGCGCGCCACCACGGCGTGCAGCCGCGCGTCCTCTTGCAGCAGGTCGAGCCGCTCGCGCGGGTAGGCGGGATCGAGCGGCACGTAGGCGGCGCCGGACTTGAGGACGCCGAGGATGCCGATGACCAGCTCCAGCGAGCGCTCCAGGCAGAGGCCGACGCGTGACTCCGGCCCCATGCCCTGGGCGCGCAGCCGGCGGGCGAGGACGTCGGCCCGCCGGTTCAGCTCGGCGTAGGTCAGGCTCTCCCCTTCGCAGGTGACGGCCGGCTCCTTCGGGTGCGCCGCCGCCACCGCCTCGAAGGCGCGGTGGAGCGTCGTCTCTCCCGGGCAGGAGGCGGCCGCGGCGCTCCCCCGGCTCTCCTGGACGAGAGCCATCTGCTCGGCCAGGGTGAGGAGCGGCAGCTCGGAGAGGCGCCGGGCGGGATCGGCGGCGATCTCGGCGAGCAGCACGCGGAAGCTGCGCAGCAGGGACTCCGCCGTCTCGCGCCGGAAGAGCTCGCGGTTGTAGACGAGATGGCCGGTGAGCCCGCCGTCCTTCTCCAGGGTGATCAGCTCGAGGTCGAAGGTGGCGGCCGGAGCGTCCACCTCGACGAGGGAGATCCGCACGCCGGGCAGCTCGAGACCGGGGAGCCGCATGTTCTGGAGCTGGAACCAGGTGCGGAAGAGCGGCGCGCCGCCGCCCACCGTCTGGAGGATCTTCTGGAGCGGCAGGTCCTGGTGCGCCCAGGCACCGAGCGCCGTGGCATGCACCCGGTCGAGCAGCTCCGGGAACGGCGGATCGCCGCCCAGGCGGGTGCGCAGGGGCACGTCGTTGACGAAGTAGCCGATCAGCCCCTCCAGCTCGCGGCGGGTGCGGTTGGCGACCGGAGTGCCGACGACCAGGTCGTCCTGCCGGGTGACCCGGGCGAGCAGGGTCTTCCAGGCGGCGAGGAGAACGGCGAAGAGGGTCGAGCCCCGGCCGCGGGCAAGGGTGCGGAGAGCCTCCACCTGCCCGGGCTCCGGCCGGAACGGCAGGCGCGCGCCGAGCCCGGGGGACGATGTTCCGGATTTTGATCCGATGAGATGGTCGACCGGCAATTCGAGATGGGGCGGCGGGCCGGCCAGGTGCTCCCGCCACCAGGCGACCAGGGTGTCCAGCGGCTCGCCGGTGAGCCACCGCCGTTGCCAGACCGCGTAGTCTCCGTACTGCACGGGCAGCTCGGGCAGGCTCGCTCCGCCGTAGAGGGCGGCGATCTCGCGCAGCAATACGCCCCCGGACCAGCCGTCGGTCACCAGATGGTGCGGCGAGAAGAGCAGCAGATGATCCTCCGCGCCGCGGCGCACCAGGAGGGCGCGCGCCGGGGGACCCGCTTCGAGGTCGAACGGCCGCGCCGCCTCCTCGCGCGCCAGGCGGTCCGTCTCGCGCTCGCGGAGCGCGGCCGGCAGGGCGGCGAGGTCGGCGACGGCGAAGGGCGGGTAGAGCCCGGAGTCCGGGACCTGGAGGGCACCGGTCCTGGATTCGAAAGAGGTGACGAAGCGGGTGCGCAGCACCTCGTGGCGGCGCGCCACTTCGCGGAGGGCCCGCGCCAGCGCGCCGGGATCGAGCGCTCCCGCGAGGTGGGCGGCGACCGGGGCGTTGTAGGCGGCGGCTTCCGGGTTGAGCTGGCCGGCGACCCACATCCATTCCTGGCTGTAGGAGAGCGGCAATCCGTCCGGGAAGGCGTCGCGCGGCACGGGCACGACCGGCGGCGCGGCCAGGCCGGCCCCCCGGCGCCGCTCGTCCTCGATGGAGGCGGCGAGATCGGCGAGCCGCGGCGCCGCGAAGAAGTCGCGCAGCGGCAGCTCGACGCCGAACGACTCGCGCACCCGCGAGGCCACCTGGGTGGCGAGGAGCGAATGCCCGCCCAGCTCGAAGAAGTCGTCGTCCCGCCCGGCCGCGGCGATGCCCAGGACCTCGCGCCAGATCCCGGCGAGCCCCTCCTCGATCGGAGTTCGCGGCACCGCGGCCTCGCGGCCCCCGGCCCGGCTCTCGGCCGGCGCCTCCATCTGAGCCAGGGCGCGCCGGTCCAGCTTGCCGTTCGGGGTGAGCGGCAGGGCGTCGAGCCAGACGAAGGCCGCGGGGATCATCGGCTCGGGCAACCGGCCGCGCAGGAACGCCCGCACCGCCGCCGTGTCGCGCTCCCCGCCCTGCGCCGGCACCAGCGCCGGTACCAGGTAAGCGACGAGCCGCCGGTCACCCGTTGATCGGACGGATCGGTCCGATCCGACGGATCCGTCCGATCGACCGGGAGCCTCACGCAACAGCACCACCGCCTGCTCGACCCCGGGCGCGGCGGTCAACGCAGCCTCGATCTCCCCGGGCTCGATGCGGAAGCCGCGCAGCTTGATCTGGCCGTCGAGCCGGCCGAGGAATTCGAGATTGCCGTCGGCCAGCCAGCGGGCGCGGTCTCCGGTGCGGTAGAGGCGGCCGCCCGGTGGGCCGAACGGATCGGGCACGAACCGCTCGGCGGTCAGGCCGGGCCGCCCCAGATAGCCGCGGGCGAGGCCGACGCCTCCCACCAGGAGCTCTCCCGGCGCTCCGGCCGGCACCGGCTGCATCCGCGGGTCCAGCACGTAGAGCCGGCTGGCCGCCGCCGGGCGGCCGATGGGGACCGGCGCGAACCCGCGGAGGGACCGCTCCGCCGCCCGGCCCACCGCGAACAAAGAGCAGTGGATCGCCGTCTCGGTCGGCCCGTAGCCGTTGAACAGGCGGCACCCATCCCCGGCCACCGCGAAGACCTCCTCGGCCAGCTCCGCGGTCAGCGCCTCGCCCCCCAGGTGGAAGAGCTGGAGGGTCGAGAGGCGCTCTCCGGTGGCCAGGACGGCGGTGGCGACGGCATGGAAGAAAGAGGGGGTGGCGTGGACGGTGTTGATCGCATGGCGCCGGATCTCGTGCAGATAGCGCTCGACGTCGCCGCGCTCGGCTCCTTCCCGCAGGAAGAGCGTGCCACCGGCCAACAGCGTGGTGAAGATCTCGAAGATCCCGAAGTCGAACGTGTGCGGCAGGGTCTGGAGGACCCGCGTGTGGGTGCCGAAACCGAAGGCGTCCCGGCTCGCGCGGAGCACCGGCACCAGGTTCGCGTGGGTGATGGAGACGCCCTTGGGGAGGCCGGTGGTGCCGGAGGTGTAGATGACGTAGGCGAGCTGGTCGGGGGAAGACAAGGACCCAAAGGACGGCAAGGTCGCCAAGGACACAGGTTTTTCGTCCTTGTTGTCCTTGAAGTCCTTGCTGTCCTTCACCACCACCACCTTCTCCCCCACCTCCAGACCCTCCGGCAGCTCCGCCGCCACCAGCACCCGCGCGCCGCTGTCTTGCAGCATGAAGGCCAGCCGCTCCACCGGATGCTCCGGATCGAGCGGTACGAAGGCCCCGCCCGCTTCGAGGATCGCGAGGAGCGTCACGATCAGCTCCGGCGAGCGCTCCAGAAGCACGGCCACCAGGACGTCCGGCCCCACGCCACACGCCGCCAGACGCCGCGCCAGGCGGCCGGCCCGGCGGCGCAGCCCGGCGTAGGTGACCTGCAGGCCGCCGCCGGACAACGCCAGCAGGTCCGGCGTCCGCGCCGCCTGCCCGGCGAACAGCTCGTGAACGAAGAGATCGCGGGGAGCGTCCATGCCGGCGCCGGCCACCCATTCGACCGCGACCTGGTGGCGCTCCTCGGCGGCGAGCAGCGGGAGCGCGTCGACCGGCTCGTCCGCGTCCTCCGCCACGGCGCCGAGCAGGCGCTCGAAACGGCGCGCGAGGCGCTGGATGGTGGTGCGGTCGAACAGGTCCGTGGCGTATTCGATCGCTCCGGTGAGACCCGCGAGACTCCGGGAGAGCGTCAGGCTGAGATCGGCCTTCGCCGTACCGGACGACAGGCGCAGAGGAGTCATCTCCAGGCCGTCCAGCCCGGAGGCCTCCGGCACGCGCTCCTCCAGAGCAAAGAGCACCTGGGCGAGCGGCGTGCGCGCGGTGTCGCGCTGCGGCACCAGCTCCTCGACCAGCCGCTCGAACGGCAGGTCCTGGTGCGCCGTCGCCCCGAGGACCGCCTCGCGTACCCGCGCGGCCAGGGCGCGGAAGGAAGGGCTCCCTTCCAGGTCCACCCGCACCACCAGGGTGTTGACGAAGAAGCCGATCAACCCCTCCGTCTCGCTGTGCGACCGGCCGGCGGCCGGCGTTCCCACCAGGACGTCCCCGGCGCCGGTCTCGCGGTGGAGCAAGGCGTGGAACGCGGCGAGGAGGACCATGAACGGCGTGGCGCCAACGCCCTGGCCGAGGCCCGCCAGGCGCTCGGCGAGCTCGCCGGAGATGCGGACCGGCACCTCGGCGCCGCGCGTGCCGCGGACCGCCGGCCGGGGACGGTCGGTGGGCAGCTCCAGGGCCGGCGGCGCATCGGCCAGGCGGTCGCGCCAGTACGCGAGATCGACCGCCGCCGCCCCTCCGGCATGCCGCTCGCGCTGCCAGAGCGTGAAATCCGCGTACTGGACCGGCAGTGCAGCCCGTGGCGCCGCGGGATCGCCGTAGAAAGCTCCCAGCTCGTCCACCAGGATCGCCAGCGACCAGCCGTCCGACACGATGTGGTGCATGTTGACCACCAGCCGGTGCTCCGTGTCGTCGAGCCGCAGCAGGAAGCCGCGCAGGAGCGGCCCGGCCGCGAGATCGAACGGCCGCCGGGCCTCGGCCTGCCCCTGCCGCAGCGACTCCTCCTCCCGGCGCGCCACCGGCAGAGCGGTGAGATCGACCCGCGGGAGCCGGAAGGGGGAGGGCGGGGCGATCTCCTGCCGCGGCCGGCCGCGGGTGGCCGGGAAGGACGTGCGCAGCACCTCGTGCCGGCGCACCAGCGCGGTGAACGCACCCTCCAGGGCCGCGGCGTCCAGCCGGCCGCGCAGGACGAGGAGGGCCGGCATGTTGTAGAGCGGGCTGCCCGGCTCCCGTTGATCCTCGAACCAGAGGCGCTGCTGGGCGAAGGAGAGCGGCAGCGGATCGGGCCGCTCCCGGGGCGCGAGCGGCGCTCCCTCGCCGGCCGCCGCGCGGGCCGCGGCGAGGCGCCGGGCGAGGCCGGCCGGGGTCGGCTCCTCGAACAGGAGGCGCAGCGGCAGCTCGACGCCGAACGCTTCGCGAAGACGCCAGGCCATGCGGGTGACGAGGAGCGAATGCGCGCCGCGCACGAACACGTTCTCGTGCACCCCCACCCGGCCGCCTCCCAGCAGCTCGGCCCAGAGCCCGGCCACGGCCTCCGCCTCCACCGGGACCTCGGCCGGGGGCTCGGCCTCGGCCGGCTCCCTGTGGCCGGCACGGCCGCGAGAACGCTCCTCCAGCTCCCGGCGCTCCGCCTCCGTCAACGGCAGCAGCGCCGACAGCGGCGCCTCCACCGCCCCCTCGGCCGCCGCGGCGAGCAGCGCCTCCAGAGACCCGGCGAGGCGCCGCGCCGTCACCTCCTCGAAGAGGTCCGCGGCATAGCCGAGCGCACCCTTGAGGCCGCCGTCCTCCTCGGCCAGCTCCAGCTCCAGGTCGAAATGGGAGCTCGGCGCGGGGGGCAGCACCTCGACGCGGAGGCCGGGCAGCGCGAGGGGGCCTCCCGGCGCGTTCTGGAACACGAAGAGGACCTGGAACAGCGGCGCATGCGAGAGGCTGCGCTCGGGCCGCAGCTCCTCGACCAGGCGCTCGAAAGGGAGGTCCTGGTGGGCGAAGGCGTCCAGCACCGCCCGGCGCGTCCGCGCCAGATGCGCGCCGAGCGGCGGATCGCCCGCGAGGCCGGCGCGGAGCGCGAGCGTGTTGACGAAGAACCCGATCAGCCCTCGCGTCTCGGCGTGGCGCCGGCCGGCCACCGGCGAGCCCACCACCAGGTCGTCCGCACCGGTCAGGCGTCCGAGCAGAGCCTGGAAGAGAGCGAGCAACAGCGCATAGAGGGTCATCCCCTCGCGTTGCGCCAAGCCGGCCAGCCGCGCCGCCGTGGCCGCGGGGACCCTGACCGGCAACCGGCCGCCGCGCCCGGAGCGCACCGCCGGACGCGGCCGGTCGGACGGCAGCTCCAGGACCGGCGGCGCTCCCGCGAGCCGCTCGCGCCAGAACCCGAGCTGCTCCTGAAGGACCGGACCGTCGAGCCACCGGCGCTGCCAGGCGGCGAAGTCCGCGTACTGGAGCCCCAGCTCCGGCAGGGGTGACGGGCGGCCCGCGGCGAAGGCGCTGTAGAGCACTCCCAGCTCGCGCAGCAGCACGCCGGCCGACCAGCCGTCGCAGGCGATGTGGTGGAGCGTGGTGAGCATCAGGTGCTCGTGCGGCGCGAGCCGCAGAGCCGCGGCACGCAGGACCGGCCCATGGGCCAGATCGAACGGCCGTGACGCCTCCTCGTCCGCCAGCCGCGCGGCCTCGGTCTCCCCCGCCGCGGCCGGCAGGCCCGCCAGGTCCACCAGCGGCAGAGCGGCCGGCGCGGGCGGCCGGAGGATCTGCACCGGCTCGTCCGAGGCCAGGGTCTGGCGGTAGACCGTGCGCAGCACCTCGTGCCGGCGCACGATCTCCCCGAGCGCCCGAGCGAGCGCCGGCAGACGGACCGGCCCGCTCAGCCGGTACCGGCCGGTCAGGTTGTCGGTCGCCGAGCGCGGGTCCATCCGGTGCAGGAACCAGAGGCGCTGCTGGCCGAAGGAGAGCGGCGCCCCGGTGTCCGAGTGAGGCCGGCGCGCCAACCGGGGCGCCGCGGTGCGCGCCGCCGCCCCCCGGCGGGCCGCCACCTCGACCGCCAGCTCGCGGAGGCTCAGCCCCCCGAGGACCTCGGCGGGCGACAGCTCGACCCCGGTCGTTGCCGCGATCTGGTGGACCAGCTCGACCGCGCCGAGCGAATCGATCCCCCGCGCAACGAGCGGCAGATCGGGATCGATCTCCGCGCCCGGCTCCTCGCCGGCTCCCTCCACCGCGCGGCGCAGCCAGGCCACGAGCGCGGCAGGATCCGCCCCCGCGGCGACGCTCCGGCCGGTCACCGCCAGGGTTCCCTCCTGCCAAGCCGTCCGGCAGGCGCCACGGCGCACCTTGCCGCTCGACGTCCGCGGCAGCGTGCCGGGGGCGAGAAGCACGACCTCGTGGACGCTCACCTCGTGCTCCGCGGCGAGAGCACGGCGCACCTCGGCGGCCACCTCCTCGGCGAGGCCCTCCCGGCCTCGCGCCCGCGGCTCGACTTCGAGCACCAGGACCAGCCGCTCCTCTGTACCAGAGTCCACCGAAAACGCGGCGCCACCACCCGGGCGCAGCGCCGGGTGCGCCCGCTCGGCGGTCAGCTCCAGGTCCTGGGGATGGTGGTTACGGCCGCGCAGGATGATCAGGTCCTTGATCCGCCCGGTGACGAACAGCTCGCCCTCCCGCACGAAACCGAGATCGCCGGTCCGCAGGAAGGGGCCATCGCCGTTCTGCAGCACCGCGCCGAACGTCTCCAGCGTCTCCGCCGGCCGGTTCCAGTACCCCGCGGCCACGCTCGGGCCGCCCACCCAGATCTCGCCTTCTTCCCCGGCCGCGCAGGGCAGGCCCGTTTCGGGGGAAACCACCACGACCTCGTCAGCGGGAGCCCCGCAGCTCACCGGACCCGCGGCGGAAGATCCGACAGATCCGTCCGATCGGTCCGATCCGTCCGCTGCCTTCCATCCGCCGCCCCCCGCCGCCACCAGCAACGTCGCCTCCGCCAGGCCGTAGCAAGGAACAAACGCCGCCCGCCGGAAGCCGCACGGGCCAAACGCCTCCGCGAAGCGCTCCAGCGTGGCACGGCGCACCGGCTCGGCGCCGTTGAAGGCCACCTGCCAGCTCGACAGGTCCAGCGCGGCGCGCTGCCCGGGTCCCACGCGCCGCACGCAGAGGTCGTAGGCGAAGTTCGGACCGCCGCTCGTCGTCGCCCGATAGCGCGAGATCGCCTCCAGCCAGCGCGCCGGCCGTTGCAGGAACGCCTGGGGCGACATCAGAACGCACCGCCCGCCGCTCCAGAGGGGCTGGAGGACGTTCCCGATCAGCCCCATGTCGTGGTAGAGCGGGAGCCAGCCCACCACGACCGACTCCTCCGACTGCCGGAAAGCGCGCCGGATCTTCTCCTCGTTGTCGAGGAGGTTGCCATGGGTGACCATCACCCCCTTGGGGGCGGCGGTGGAGCCCGAGGTGTACTGGAGAAACGCCAGGTCGCCGGCGCCGAGGTCCGGCTCGCGCCAGGAGCCCGCCAGGGAATCCGGGATCTGATCGGCCGCGATCCGGAGAGCGTTGTCCAGAGACCCCGGAGCCTCCCCGAGCCGGGCGAGGAGCGCCGAGGTCGTGAGCACGGCACGCGGCTCGGCGTCGCGGAAGATCTCCTCCAGCCGCTCGTCCTTACGGTGGAGCCGGGGGGGGTAGGCTGGCACCGCGGCGGCCCCGGCATAGAGACAACCGAAAAAGGCGGCGACGAAGTCGAGCCCGGGAGGGAACAGCAGGAGCACCCTCTCGCCCCGGCAGCCGGCGTTCTGGAGCCAGGCGGCGAGCGCCCGCGCCCGCCGGTCCAGCTCGCCATGGGTGAGGCTGCCGGCCTCCTCCTCGCCGTCCGCCAGGAACGTGTAGAGCCGGTGGTTCGGTCGCTCCCCGGCTCTCGCGCGCAGCAGGTCGAGGAGGGTGCGGCTTCGCGCCGTGCGTTCGATGTGCTCGATCATGCGTGTCCCGCCAGACAAGGGGTGCGCTTCCCCCGTGCAAAGGGGACGCAGATGATAGCCGACTCCGCTCAGTTGCCCCGGAACAGCACCGACGGATCGACCCGCGTCGCCCGCAACGCCGGCCGGAGGATGGCCGGCAGCGCACAGAGCGCGATGACACACGGAACCACGAAAAAGACGAGAGGATCGTAAGGGTTCATATTGAAGAGAATGCTCGCCATGGTCTTCGCGAGACCGAGGGCGCCGGCGAGCCCCGCGGCCAGCCCGATGGCGAGGAGGGTGGCTCCCTTCCACAGGAAATGGCGCACGATCTCGGCACGGTCCGCCCCGACGGCCATGCGGATGCCGATCTCGAAGCTCTGCCGGCGCACGACGTAGACCAGGATCGAATAGATCCCGATGACCGCCAACGCGAGCGCCGAGGCGGCGAAGAAGAGCAGGAGAGCCGTGTTGAGCCGCACGCCCGCCTCCTCCTCGCGCCGCCGGTCCTGCAAGGTTTTCACGTCGTACACCGGGATCTCCGGATCGATCGATTGCAGGATCCGGCCCAGCTCCTGGGCCGCCGGGCCGCCCTCCCGCCGCATTTGCAGAACGATGGCCGTGGTCCGTGACCGCATCTGGAACAAGGGGAAATAGACGTCGCGCCAGAAATCGTGCGTCGACGCCAGGCGTCCCCGCTGATCCACGTCGGCCACCACGCCGACCACCTCCGCCCAGGCGCTGTGCGGCGGTCCCACCCAGAACCGTTTGCCGATCGGGTCCTGCGACGGCCAGAGAAAATCCGCCGTGGAGCGGCTGACGATGGTGACCAGCGGCTGCCGCGCGTCATCTCGCTCGGTGAAGTCGCGCCCGGCGAGCAGGCGGATGCCCATCTTCTCGAGCAGATCGGGCGAGATCCGGTGCTCGTAGACCCGCACCTTGTCTTCCTGCGCTTCGAGCGATTTTCCCTCCGGCACGATGAACTTGATATAGGTGCTGGAGCCGGGCATGCCGGGAGCCCAGATCCCCGCGGCCTCCACGCCGGGCAGGGTGCGGGCTTTTTCGATCAGCCGCTGGTACAACAGATACGCCGGCTCGTCGGCCGGGTACCGCGTCGCGGGCACCTCGAAGCGGGCGCTCAACACCCGGTCCACGCGGAACCCGGGATCGGTCTTGATCAACGACGTCAGGCTCTTGATCATCAGCCCCGCGCCGACGAGCAGGACGACCGAAAAGAAGACCGCCGAGACGACGAGGAAGCTCCGGGTGAACGCCGTCCCCGCCGCATGGGTGTGCCCCTTCCCCTCGGATTGCAGCTCCTCTCGCACGTCCACCTGCATGCTTTTCCGCGCCGGAATCACTCCGATCACCACGCTGATCAGGCCGGACAGCACCACCGCGACCGCCAGGGCGCGCAGATCCACCGCAAACTGAATGAACGCCGGCAGGTCATACGCGGCGGTCCCGAGCCGGGCCAGGAGCCGGACGGCGAAAAACGCCGCGCCGATCCCGAGCCCGGCGCCGCCGAGGCAGAGGAGAGCACCTTCGAGGACGAAGTGGCGGATGAGGCGCAAGCGGGTGATCCCCAGCGCCAGCCGCAAGGCCACCTCCTTGCGCCGCTCGACCGCCCGGATCAGCAGCAGGTTGGTGACGTTGGCGCATCCCACGAGGAGGACGAACACCGCGCCGATGAGGAGGGTCAGGATCGACAGGCGCATGCGCTCGACGTCGAACGCCTGGGTCCGCAGCGGCTCGATGCTCACCTCCGCACCCTGATTGCTGGCGGGAAAGCCGGCGCCGAGCTCGCGGGCGACCCCGAGCATCTCCTGCCGGGCCTGCTCGATGGTGACCCCGGGGCGCAGGCGCGCGAACCCCTGGAGCCAGCGCAACGACCGGTCGTCCACGTACCCGGCGCGATGGGTCAGCCGGGACATGGTCACCGGCACGTAGACGTCGACGTCCGGCGTGATGTCGCGCAGCTCCGGCAGGATGCCGACGACGCGGAACGCGAGCCCCTGCATCTGGACGTCCCGGCCGACGATCGCCGGGTCGCCGCCGAAACGGCGCTTCCACAAGCCGTGGCTGAGCACCGCCACCGCCGGCGGGCTCGCCGGGTTCTCGTCCTCGGGAAGGAAGGTCCGTCCGTAGAGAGGACGCCAGCCCAGGAGGTCGAAGTACGACGCCGAGACGAAGCTGACCCCGACCCGCTCCGCGAGGTCGCCCCCGGTCAGGTTGAGCTCGGAATTCGAGCTGACCGAGACCAGCTCCAGCGTCCGGCTCTGCCGGCGCCACGACTCGACGTCCAGGTAGGAGACCGGAAAGACCGCCCCGCCCTTCTCCATCACGGTCCCCAGCGCCACCAGCCGGTCACCCTCGGGGTACGGGACCTCGCTCAGCAACACCGAGCTGGTGATGCTGAAGATCGTCGTCGTCGAGCCGATCCCGAGCGCCAGGATCAGCAGGACGGCCGAGGAGAGACCGGGGCGCCGGAGGAGAGCCCGCAGAGCTTGCCGTAGATCGTTGGTCATCGCAGGCCACCCGGGGGGAGGGGTTGGTTGTCTGGAGGTTGGGCTGTTGGCCGGGGCATCGGATCTCCTGAGCGCGGAATCCTACCCCGGCACCGCCCGCAGAGGGGAGGTCTCCCTTGCAGCGCAGGCGCCACAGAATTATACTTCGAGTATGAAGACGGCGATCTCCATTCCCGATACGGTGTTTCAAGACGCGGAGCGCTTGAGGAAGTCGCGGAGCCAGATGTACAGCGAAGCCGTGGCTGAGTACGTGGCCCGCCACGAGCCCGATTCCGTCACGGAACAGATCTATGCCGTCTGTGCCGAGGTCGACACGCGGCCCGATCCGTTCCTTGCAGCAGCCGCGCGGCGCATCCTCGAACGCACCGAATGGTGATTTCTCAAGGCGACATCTGGTGGGCGGCTCTGCCGGAGCCGGTCGGATCGGGTCCGGGCTTCGATCGCCCGGTAGGGTGGGCCGTCAGTGCTAAGGGTCGGCCTCGGAGAGGCTCAAGCATAAAGCCCGGGGTCAGAGCGCCGTCAGGCGCGGCGACCCCGGGTCAGGAGTCCCTATTTTCTCCCGAGCCCCGGAGGGGCGACAGCAACTGTGAGGACTCTACTTCGAGCCCGGCTTCTTGCGAAGACGGAACACGATCTCGCTCTCTGTTCGACGGAACTCAGCCTCCTCCCACTTGTCGGGATTAAAGGATGAGGCAAGTGCAACGCCTTCGTTCTTGTCTGCATACACAAACTTGTCATTACCGACAAGGCCAATTGCGCCTTCGTTGAAGGTTACCAGGCTGGTCGCCTGTGGGCTGAAATTGAAGGACGCATTGAAGAAGGGCTCTGAAGCAGGCGCGATCGCGGGGGTCTTTACAGGAGAACCGAGATTCGCGTACGGCGATGGAACGCCAACGGTGAAATCGTTAGAGTTCCAAACATAGCTGGCGGGCTCACTGGCACTGGGCCAAGTCGTTAAATTGAGTGTCTGTGGCACCGGCGGTGTGAACACATAGGTCGGCTTTTTGTTGGTTAAAACACCAGCGATGGACCCAGAGCTGGGCGCGGGAAGCACTCGGATCGATGTCGTGCCGAGCTGGACCGGAGGGAAGACGATTGGTGGCTCCGATCGCGGAGTGGTTACTCGGAGACGATCAGTGACCTGAACGGTTTGATAGCGGCGCTTGTCGTTGAGGGCTCGAGCAAGAAAGACGCCGATGATGGTGGAGCCGAGGCCGCCGAAGAGTAGGGCGAGTAGTCCGGCGCAGGTCAAATCGGTTCCCTCCTAGTTCTGGTAGTGGAATCGAGCGAACAGTTGTTCCACCTAAAGCCTACACAGCACTCAACTTACGCCTTTCTCGCGGCCGTGTCAACCGCGGCGACCGATATAGGTCGCTCCCGGCAGCCGACGGGGTCAGGACTTCCCGAGAAGTTCCCGGAGATAAGCTTACGGGCTCACCACTTGAGCTTACGGAGCCAGCACATCCCGGGATGTTTCCGGAAATAAGCTTACGGGCTCGGCACATAAGCTTATGGAGCACGGCCCTCCCCGAGAGGGGCCGGGCCTTCGGCCCGTTCATTGGAATGCCGGCGAGACTCCGGCGGTCCCAGGGGGTGTGCGCCGGGGCTTTGGGGTAATCGGAGTCGGCGTGTTCGGGGGGCCATCCCGACGTCGAGGTTCTGCTGGTCACCGCCTATGCCACCGTACCCGACGCCGTGGCTGCGCTCCGGGTCGCCCCCACCTGCGTGCCGGTGCTGATCCTGGGCGAGAGCGGCACCGGCAAGGAGCTGGTGGCGCGCGCCCTCCACGCGGCGAGCCCCCGCGCCGGCGGTTCCTTCGTCGCGGTCAACGGCGCCGCACTCGCGCCGACCCTCCTCGAAAGCGAGCTCTTCGGCCACGAGAAGGGCGCGTTCACCGGCGCCGAGCGGACGCGCAAAGGGCGCTTCGAGCTGGCCTCGGGCGGCACCTTCTTCCTCGACGAGGTGGGAGACCTGCCGCCGGAGGTCCAGGTCAAGCTGCTGCGCGTGCTGCAGGAAGGGACGATCGAACGCGTCGGCTCCGCGGAGCCGGTCCCCGTCGACGTGCGGGTGGTGGCGGCGACCCACCGCGATCTCTCCGCCGAGGTGGCGGCGCGGCGCTTCCGCGAAGACCTCTACTACCGGCTCGCCGTGGTCGTCCTGGAGATTCCGCCCCTGCGGCAGGCGTACGAT
>Ga0062379_10000053_pt1 | contig 18839 bp, 14 predicted proteins | sample DOMMetBare2Fresh_2_FD_59484 | JGI IMG/M metagenome (GOLD analysis project Ga0062379, IMG submission 59484) | Wetland sediment microbial communities from St. Louis River estuary, USA, under dissolved organic matter induced mercury methylation -... | ecosystem: Environmental > Aquatic >...
GTGCCCCCTGGAAGCGATCCCGGAGGCCGATCAGCGGGACGAAGCCGCTCGTGTACGATCCTGGTTCGCGGAGGTCCTTCTCGATGCAACCCTGGCTTGACGGTTCTCTCTACCCCGATACCGAGATTCCCGAGGATCTCCCCACCCTGGCCGACCGGGTCGACTTTCTGGTGCGTCTCTGCGGCGCCTGGGATTTCGGGATTCTGCCGGATGGGGAGACGGTCGAGGAGATCCGCCGGCCCGAATGGCGGGAGGCCGTGGACGAGACGAACCTCCTGACGTCCCCGGTCTACCATCTCCTGCGCTCCTGGCACCACCTGCCCGACCTTCCTTATCTGGGGCAGCGACTCGCGTATATCGACGAGGACCCAGAGCTTCAGCATGTCTGAATAAATCCGCTCATCGACCCCACGGCAGGTCCCATGAAACACCTCTCCGGAACCACCGCCCTCCTCCTCGTCCTCCTCACCGCTCCCGTCTGGGCAGAGCCGATCCGCGTCACCGGACGCATCGAGACGTCCTCTGCATCCGATGCCCTGCCGGCGGCAATCGTCTGGCAGGCCGACCTCGATCCCGCGGCGAACGTGCCCTGGGCATGGACCGGGGCCGGCGGGAGCTTCCGCCTTGCCTTGCTGGGGCCGGAACCTTCGCTCGGCGTCGCCTCGGCCGGTCATGTCACGATCCCGCGGCAGCTCGTCGATCCCGCGGGCGGTCTCCTCTCTCTGGCCCTGCGCCCCTCGGTCTCCGTGGCCGGACAGGTTGTGGACGCGGACGGACGGCCCGTGCCCGGCGCTGTCGTCCACACTGAGCCGACGACCTTTACAGGACAGATGGAGACGCGAGAGGCCCGTGCGGGGGCGGATGGCCGATTCCGCCTCCGCGGCCTGGCTCCCCAGAGCTATCGCCTCACGGTGAAGGCGGAGGGGTTCGTGAGTGCCTGGCAGGAGCTGGCGCTCGAAGAAGCGGACAAGGCGGTGCCGCCGATCCACATCGTGCTGAGCCGCGGGCTCCTCCTCGCCGGGAGGCTCGTCGATCCGGCCGGCCAGCCCGGATGGCACCTACCAGTTGACCGGCTACGCCCATGATCATGTCCCGACGTCTTTGCCGGACGGGGTCCGCGTGGACGGCAGGGAGATCTCCGGCCTGATCCTGCGTCTGCCCGGGGGCGGCACCATCCGCGGCCGGATCCTGGGGATCACGCGCGAGGAGGCCGCGGCAGTCCTGCTGCTCGCCGGCTCGGACGTGGGCGAGCCGGCCATGGCCGGCATGTTTTTGTCTCCGGAGCCCGAGCCCGGCTCGTATCGCCTGGAGAACCTGGCTCCGGGAACCTGGCGCATCAAGGCCTCTTTCCCGTCCGGTCTGCACACCGCGGGGACCGCGCGGCTGACGGCTCCGGGCGAGGAGGCCGTCCTCGATCTGGAGATGCCGCGCGGTCTCACTCTGTCCGGTCAGGTGCTCGTCGACGGGGCTCCCTTGCCGGATGCCCAGGTCCAGGTGATGGGCTCTGCGGACAGTGAGGTCGAAGGTCTCGAGCCTCCGAGCACCACCACGCGGCACGACGGAACCTTCGGCCTCGGGAGATTGCGCCCCGGCCGCCTCACGTTGGTGGTGAGGGCACGCAGCCTTCATGACACCCGGACCCTCGACGATATCTCGCAGGAGCCTGAGCGCCTGCGGCGGATTGTCCGCACGCCCCAGTACGAGGAGGCGATCATCCCGGAGAGCTTGGACGGCCGGTTCTTCTGAGAACCTTCCGCCGTCTCTCACGTACACTTCACCAAGAACGTGAGGTCTCCAATGCACAAGCGATCTGGAATGGCCGCCCTCCCTCTTCTCCTCGTCCTTCTCTCTGCTTTCGCCGCTCCGGTTCAGGCGGCGCCGATCCGGATCACCGGCCGCGTCGAGCCCTCGGAAGCTCCCGGTGCCCGTGTCGAGCTGCGGGCTTGGCCGGGAGGTTCCGGGGAGGCGCTGGCCAGCGCCCGGCCGGCGGCCGATGGGACTTTCGCCCTGAGCGCTCCCGACAGCGGGTTTTACCGGGTGATCGCCAGGGCCGACGGTGTGCCGGATCTGGAGCATCCCCTCGGTCCTCTGGTGGATGAGGTGGAGCTGGCGCCGGTGCGGCTCGGTGCGGCGCCGGAGGGGGGCGGGGTGGTGGAACGGTTCCCGGGGTGGCGGGCGGTGCGCGAACGGTTGCCGGCTCCTCCGGCGGCGCCTGTGCGCACCGGGTCGGTGGTCGACGCGATCACGCGGCAGCCGGTCGCCGGGGCCCTGGTCTGGCAGCCTTCCGGCGAGGTCTTTGCGTGGACCCGCACGGGGGCCGATGGGAGCTTCCGGCTCGCGGCCGAGGAGGCGCGCCCTCTCGCGGCGGTGGCTCCGGGGTATGCGCGGGCGGTGCGGCCCGAGGTGCCTCCCGATGCTCCGGTGTCGCTGGCTCTGAAGCCGGCGGTGGTTCTGGCGGGACGGGTGGTGGATGGGGAGGACCGGCCGGTGGCCGGTGCCGCGGTGTGGGTGGTGCCGGCCGATCCCTATCCGTATTACCGCGGGTTGCGCGATCCGGTCGGCGGCTTCACCCGGGCGGACGGCACGTTCCGGCTGCGTGGCGTGCCGGCCCGCTCCCTGTTGCAGGTGGAGGCCACGGCCGAAGGATTCGCGCGCGCCGAGCGGGTGGCGACGACGGGAGAGCCCGGCGAGAGCCCGAGCCTCGTCATCCTCTCCCTCGGACCCGGCTCGTCACTGACCGGACGGCTTCTCGCTCTGGACGGCCAGCCCGCGGCCGGGGCGGAGGTCGTCCTGGAGGACCTCGCGGCCCTGGATGCGGGGTTGGCCTCCGGTCCGGACGAGATGCGCGCGGTCACCGACGCCTCCGGACGCTTCCACTTCGAGCACCTGGCCGCCGGCTCGCTCCATCTGCGCGCCTCGTCGTCCCTCCTGACAGAGGTCGAGATCGCCGACGCGCCGGCGGCTCTCGATCTCGGCGATCTGCGGCTGCGGCCGGCCGCTATCGAGCCGGTCACGGCACGGCTCGATCCGACGCCGTCCAGCCTCTCGAGCTGGATGGAGCTTGCTCCGCAGCCGGCCGCGCCGGGGCTCGCGGCCACCGGGCGGATCACCGATCCGGCAGGGGCTCCGGTGGCGGGAGCGGACCTGTTCCTCTACTCGTACGCCGCCGGCCGGCTGCTGCGCGCCACGAGCGGAGCGGACGGTGCGTTCCGCTTCCCCTCCGTTCCCGACGGCTCCTACCGGCTCGCCGCCCGGGCAGCCGGATACGGCGATGCGCCGCCGGCCGAGGTGCAGATGGCCGGCGCTCCTCTCGGCGGCTTGGCGGTGCGGCTGGAGCCCGGGGGGACGGTCGCCGGCCGCATCCTCGGCCTAGCCGAGCACGAGCTGCCGCGGGTGCAGGTCACCGCCTGGCGCGACGGCGTGGAGACGCTCCTGCCGCTGCGCGCCCTCACCGGGACCGATGGGCGCTACCGGATCACCGGCCTCCCCCTGGGCGAGTGGCGGATCACCGCGCGGCGGGCGTCGTCCTATCTCGTCGAGAAGACCGTCCGGCTCACCCATCCCGGGGAGGAGCTGGCGCTCGACCTCGCCTTCCCGGAGGGCGCGGCGGTGACCGGCCTGGTCCTCCTGGACGGCAAGCCGCTCGCCGGTGCCATGGTCGCGCTCGGCAACGCGCGGACCGATGGGCGCCAGGTACGCCAGACCACCACGCGTGCGGACGGGAGCTTCGCGATCTCCGCCGTGGAGCCCGGGACCTATCAGCTCCTCGTGCTCTCGGGAGACGTCCGGCAGGCCCTGCCGGTGGAGGTCCCGCAGCACGGAAGCCTGATCCTCTCGCTCACCGGCGGCTCGTCGCGGTGACGTCACCGTCCGTCCGCGACCTCCTCGCCGGCGCCCGCGCCCGCCTGGCGGCGACCTCGTTCGGGGCGCCGCCGCGCGAGGCGGCTCTCCTGCTGTCCCAGGTCCTCGGATGGAGCGAGGCGCAGCTCCTGGCCCGCGACCGCGAGGAGGTCCCCCCGGCGGCGGCGGAGCGGTTCCTGGCCCTCCTGGAGCGCCGGCTGACCGGCGAGCCGGTCGCCTACCTGCTCGGCGAGCGCGAGTTCTTCAGCCGTCCGTTCCGGGTGGACCCCCGCGTCCTGATCCCGCGGCCCGAGACCGAGCACGTCGTCGAAGCGGCGCTGGAGCTGGCGCTGCCGCGCAAGCCGTGGATCCTCGACGTCGGCACCGGCTCGGGCATCCTGGCGGTGACCCTGGCGCTGGAGATCCCGTTCGCCCGGGTCGTGGCGACCGACCTCTCCCTCGGCGCGCTGGTGGTGGCGATGGGCAATGCCCGGCAGCTCGGCGCGGAGGAGGTCTTTCCGGTGCGGACCGACCTCGCGGCGGGGCTCGACCTCTCCCGCTTCGACCTGGTGGTCAGCAATCCGCCGTACATCGACCCCGGCGATGCGCCCACGCTCTCCCCGGAGGTTTGCGATTTCGAGCCGCACCTGGCACTCTTCGCACCCGGTGGCGGGGACTCGGTCCTCGCGCGCCTCTTTGCCCTGTGCGCCGGGCTGCGGTCCGGGGTTAGACTCATCGTCGAGATCGGCTACGGACAGCTCGCAACCGCACGCCGCCACGCCGAGGCATCGGACCTCGTCCTCGAAGAGGCACGGCCCGATTACTCGGGGATTCCGCGCGTGCTGGTCCTGCGGCGCCCTTAGCCCCCTATCCATAAAGGCTCGTAAAGGCTGAAGAATGGACAAGTTCCACATCGTCGGACCCACCCGGCTCGCCGGCCGGGTGAAGGCGAGCGGCGCGAAGAACGCGGCGCTCCCGGCCCTCGCCGCCACGCTGCTCACGGAAGCGGCCACGGAGCTCCACAACGTGCCCCGGGTGCGCGACATCCGCACCCTCTGCAAGCTCCTGGAGCACCTCGGCATAGGGTGCGAGGAGCGGGCGGACGGCGCTCTGGTGCTTCGGCGCTTCCAGCCGATCGAGGCGTCGGCGGACGACGCGCCGTACGACCTGGTGAAGACCATGCGCGCCAGCGTCCTGGTGCTCGGTCCGCTCCTCGCCCGCTATGGCCATGCGCGCGTCTCCCTCCCCGGCGGCTGCGCCATCGGCGTCCGCCCGATCGATCAGCACTTGAAGGGATTGGAGGCGCTCGGCGCCGAGGTGCGCCTGAGCCACGGCTACGTGGAGACCACCGCCTCCCGCCTGGTGGGTGCCCGCTTCCGCTTCGACATGCCCACGGTCACCGGCACGGAGAACGTGCTGATGGCGGCCGCCCTCGCCCATGGCACCTCGGTGCTGGAGAACTGCGCCCGCGAGCCCGAGGTGGCCGATCTCGCCGCTCTGCTGAACGCCATGGGCGCCCGCATCTCCGGCGCCGGTGGGGAGACGATCGAGGTGGAGGGGGTCCGCGAGCTGGGCGGCGCCCGGCACGCGATCATCCCCGACCGGATCGAGGGGGGGACCTACCTGATCGGCGCCGCGCTGACCGGCGGCGACGTGACGCTGGAAGACGCCCATGCCGCCGATCTGGCGCCGCTGCTGGACAAACTGGCGGAGGTCGGCGCTTCGGTCGATGCCGGCCCCGCGGGAATTCGCGTTTACGCATCAGGTGATCTACGGTCCGTCGACGTGACGACGGCGCCCCATCCCGGCTTTCCGACCGATCTCCAGGCCCAGTTCATGGCGCTGCTGACCCAGACGCATGGCGTCGCGACGATCCGCGAAACCATCTTCGAAAATCGCTTCCAGCATGCGCCGGAGCTCATGCGGATGGGCGCCGGCATCCAGGTGGACGGCGGCAGCGCCCGCATCGAAGGTCCGACGCGGCTGACCGGCGCGAGCGTCATGGCCACCGACCTGCGGGCCTCGGCCTGCCTGGTCCTGGCCGGCGTCGCCGCCGAGGGCGAGACCGTGGTGGACCGCATCTATCATCTGGACCGGGGTTACGAGGGGATGGAACTGAAATTGCAGCAGCTCGGCGCGCGAGTGGCCCGCCGGGCGGTCCCCGCGGTCTGAGGACCCCTTGTTCCTCGGCGCGGCGGTGGCGGCGGGCCCCGCGCCCGGATGCTCACGACGCTCACCCTCGCCCTCGCCGTCACGGTCGCCGATCCCCGGCCGGCCCTGGTCGAGCTGCAGCTCGCCGGGCAGCCCCGCGAAGCTCTCGCCCTGGTGGACAAGGAGCTGGCCGAGCATCCGGCCGCGGCGCACGGCTTCGGGCTCGACTTCCTGCGCGGGCATCTGCTCGATCTGCTCGGCGAGCCGGCCCTGGCGAGCGAGGCTTTCAGCGCGGCGATCACCTCCACCCCCGCCCTCGCCCTCCATGCGCGCTACCGGATGGCGCTGGACCAGGAACGGATGCAGCATCCGGAGGTGGCGGCCGGCTTGGTCGCCTCGGTGGTGGCCGCCCAGCCCCCGCCCCCTCTGCTCGGCAACGCGGTCCAGCTCCTCGCCCGCACCCTCGATCATGGCGGCGATTGCCGCCTGCTGCGCGGCATCGAGCCGGAGCGCTTCCCACAGGTGGAGCGCCGGAGGCTGCTGCTCGTACAGGGCGACTGCGCCCTGCGCGGCGGGATGCGCGAGCTGGCCCGCAACCTCTTCGTGCGCCTCCTTCAAGAAGGCCAACAGGACGATCCGGGCCGGATCTCCGCCGAGCGCCTCGCCGGCCTGATCTCCGCCGAAGAGCGCGGGCGCACGCCGATGCTCCTGGGCATCGCCTTCCAGCAGCACCACGACTTCGACCGCGCACTGCGCCACCTGCACCTGGCCCTCGGCGGCCGGGCGAGCCTTTCGGAGCGGGAGACCACCGAGACGCTGTATGCGCAGGCGCAATCTCATTTCTGGCAGGAGCGCTACGGTCCGGCGGCCCTCCTCTTCGGCGAGATCGCCGAGACCGCCCACACCCCGGCGGAACGGGCGCGAGCCCTCTATCAGCAAGGGCGCTCCTACGAGCTTCTCCTTCAGTGGGGCCTCGCGGCGAAGAGCTACCGGCTGGCCTATCTCTCCGATCCGCGGGGGGACCAGGCGGCACCGTCGCTCCTCTCCGCGCTCCGCCTCGACTGGCGCAGTGGCCGCGAGGCGGACGCCGGCTCCCTCTACGCCCTCCTCCTCGGCCGGCGCGAATGGCGGGATGCGGCGCTGCGCGCCTCGCTCTTTCTCGCCTCCTCCGACATCGTCCGCGGCCGGCGCGACCGCGTCCGCACCTGGCTCCGCCAAGCCGTTCCCGAGACCTCCGACGACCGCGTCGAGCTCGCCTACTGGCGCGGGCGCCTCGCCGAGCTCGACAAGGACGCGGGCGGCGCCGTCGCCGCCTACCTCGCAGCGATCCGGCCCGACCCCTGGCATCCGCTCGCCCAGGCCGCCCTCCGGCGGCTCGCCGCTCCTCCTCTCGACCGGGCGGCCGACGCCGAAGGGAGGCGCCTCGCGGCGCTCTCCGATCCCACATCTCTCCATGGCGCCTGGCTCCTGCTCGGCAGCGACGATCCGGCCGGCCTGGCCGCGCGCCGGAAGCTGCGCGAAGCCCTGCTGACCGACCGGACGGCGAAAGCGTTTCTCCGCCTCTACCAGGTCCCGGTGGCGAGCTGGCCCCTCTGGAAGAAGACGCTGAGCCGGCCGGACGAGCTCCTTCTGGCCCTCGGCCTCTGGCTCGAAGGAGCGCCGGCCGTGCGTTCGAGCTTCCCGGTGAGCGAGCCGGCCCTGGCTTATACCGGGAGCCTCCTCCTGGCGCGCCATGGCGAGTACGAGCGCTCGATCCTCCTGGCGGAGGACCTGCGCCAGCGTCTGCCGCCCCGCCTCCCCCTGGAGATGGTGGCGCGGAATTTCCGCCAGCTCCTCTACCCGATCCCCTACCAGAGCGCCATCATCGCGCAAGGCCGGCTGCGCGGCGCCGATCCGGACCTGCTGGCCGCCGTCATCCGGGAAGAGAGCCACTTCGACCGCCAGGCCTTGTCACCGGCCGCGGCGCGCGGCTTGACCCAGCTCGCGCTGCCGACGGCGCTGCGCGTCGCCGCGCAGATCGACGCCGGCAAGATCTCGCCGGAGGACCTCTACCGCCCCGAGGTCTCCGCCGCCTTGGGCGCCGCCTGGCTCGGAACTCTGGTCAAGACCTTCCACGGGAACGACTTCCTGGCCGTCGCCGCCTACGACGCCGGAGAGCCGCAGGCCCGGCTCTGGCGGAGCTGGTCCTACAGCCCGGAGATGGAGGAGTACTTCTCGAAGATCGGCTCCCGCGAGACCCGCGGCTATCTGCGCCGCGTCCTCGCCGGCCGCGTCCACTACGCCGAGCTGTACTAGAATCCGGCGTCGAGAAGACACCGGCGCGCTCCTGCACCGGCGTCTTGTTCTCCCCGCCGGGATCCCGGGAGCCTCATGCCGATCACCGTCGCCACCTGGAACGTCAATGGCCTGCGCGCCCGCCGCGAGCAGTTTCTCGCCTGGCTGGCCCGGGACCGCCCCTCCGTGGTCTGCCTGCAGGAGGTCAAGGCCGCGCCCTCCCAACTCCCCGAAGACGTTGCCACGCTGGAGGGCTACTGGTCGTATTGGCACGGCGCCGGCGGCTACTCCGGCGTCGGCCTCCACCTTCGCCAGGAGCACTTCCCGCACGAGCCGGTCTTCGCGCACCCCGGATTCGATCACGAGACCCGGATCGTCACCGCCGAGACCGGTGATCTGGTGATCGCCTCGATCTACGTGCCGAACGGCGGCAAGGACTTCGCGGCCAAGCTCACTTTCCTGGAGAAGATGCGCGACTGGGCCGGCGAGGTCCATGCGCAGGGGAAGCGGCTGCTCCTGTGTGGCGATCTGAACGTCACGCGGACCGACCAGGACGTCCATCCCAAGGAACGCAAACCCGGTGTCATCGGCCAACGGCCGGAGGAGCGGGCGCTCTTCGCCGAGATCCTCGCGCAGGGGCTGGTGGACGTGGGCCGCACCCTCGATCCGGAGAACGACGGCCTCTTCACCTGGTGGGCTCCCTGGCGCAACATGCGGCAGCGCAACATCGGCTGGCGCATCGACTACGTCCTCGCCAGCGCCTCCCTGGCGGCCCGGGCCACCGCCGCGCGGGTCCTGGCCGGGGTGGGCACCAGCGACCACGCGCCGGTGGTGGCGGAGATCGCGATGGAGCCGGCTGGCGAGAGCTGGAGCCGCCTTCCGAAGTCCTGAGCGCGAAGGCGGCTCCAGCCCGCATTGCGTTTCAAGCGCGCGATGGGGTGAGCTCCGCACCCTCCCAGGGGTACCAGCCGCCGGCGAGGTCGCCATCGGCTTGCAGCTTGGCCAGATCGATCCGGCGCAGGAGCTGAAGCACCCGCAGAGCAGGTGTCTCGGCCGTCTTCTCACTCATCGCTTCGGCAAATTCCTTGATGCTCACTGTAGGGCCTCCTCCGGGGACAGAATTTCAACGTTCACGGAACATCCGTGCGCTGAGAACGGCATTGGATTCATCCCCTAGAGAAAGTGTGGGGAGCTCACGCTTCCGGGACAATCCGGCTGTCCCCCCGGGGGGTGGCCCGGGGGGACACGGACTCTATTCACCCACTTGCAGTGGCTCCCACGGCGGGAGGAGCTGGAACTTCGTCTCCTGGACCTTGGTGCGGAAAGCGGTCACGTCGCCGGCGAAAAAGCGGTTCAGGTCGTCCACGGCCTGCCTCGTCTCCTTGTCCACCTGGTCGAGGTAGGCGAGCTGCGCCGGTGTCGGGGCGTCCCAGGACGAGCCCAGGGAGCGCGCCACGTAGCCGGCGCGCCGCTCCAGGTCGGTGTCGTCGGTGAGGCCCTTCACCTCTTCCGTCGCCCAGAAGCGCCGTTCGAGCCCGGTCAGCTTCTTCTGGAGGTCTCGGGCCGCGTCGAGCACCGCCTTCCGGGCCGGATCGTCGGCCGCGCCGCTCTTCTTCGCGGCGTCCTGATCCTTGCGGAGCTGGGCGGTGATGGCGTCGACGTCCTTGCGGGTACGCTGGATGCGCTCCACGGCGTCGGCGACGACGTCGAGGAGGCGGCCGGCCCGCCGGAGGGCGGCGGTGTTGGCCTCGCGCGCCTCGGGAGCCGGGGCGAACCGCGGATCGCCCAGCACCTGCACCTTCCCCTCCGCGCTCTTGCCGCCGTAGCTCACGCGCACGGTGTAGGTGCCGGGGAGCACCTCGGGACCGCGGGAGCGCCGGAACTCCGAGAAGGTCTCGTCCTCGCTCCCCTTGCGCGGGATGCGCTTGGGCGCGTCGGTCCGCAGATCCCAGGTGGCACGGTTGACGCCGAGCTTGACCGGCGCGTCGAAGGAGCGAATCACCGCGCCGGACGCGTCGAGGACCTCGACCTTGGCCTGCGGCCCCTTCCGGCCGCTCCCCTCCTCGGCCGCCGGCTCCCCCTTCTCCTTCGCCGGAGCCTTCTCGCGGGCCTCCTTCTCCTTCCGTTCCCGCTCGGTGTCCGCATCCGGATGCGGGAGGCCCGGGGCGTTCAGGGAGAAGGTGAGCAGCGCGCCGTAGGGGCGGTTCTCCCCCCGGAAGTCGCCGTTGCCGGGGAACCTCTCGCCCGCTCCCTGCGCCTGCCGGTACTGCTGCGCATCCGGGAGCGGGAACAGGTGGAGCGGCTCCTTCTGTACCTCCTCGGACAGCTCGCGGAGCGGCCGGACGTCGTCGAGCACGAAGAACGCGCGGCCGTGCGTGGCGAGCACCAGGTCGTCTTCCCGCGGATGGATGACCATGTCCATCACCGAGGTGGTCGGCACGCCGTGCGTCCACTGCATCCACTCCTTGCCGCCGTCGAGGGACACCCAGAGGCCGGCTTCGGTCCCCAGGAAGAGGAGGTTGGGGTCTTTCGCGTCCTGGACGATCTTGAGGGCGTACCCCCGGAGGTTCTTCGCCGCCAGGCTCGTCCAGGTGCTGCCGAAGTCGGTGGTCTTGTAGAGGTACGGGGTCATGTCCGACCGCCGGTGGTTGTCGAACACCACGAAGGCGGTCCCGGCGTCGAGCGGCGAGGGCTCGACGTGGGGGATCCAGGTGTTCTCCGGCACTCCGCGGACGTTCTTCTCGACGCTCGTCCAGGTCGCGCCGCCGTCGCGGGTGACGTGCAGCCGTCCGTCGTCGGTGCCGGCCCAGAGCACGCCGCGCGCGACCGGGCTGGGGGCGAGGGCGACGATGGTGGTGAAGTTCTCGGCTCCGGAGACGTCCAGCGTGAGGCCGCCGGTGTTACGGTCCTGCCACTCGGGCTTGTTGGTGGTCAGGTCGGGGCTCAGGACCGTCCAGGTCTCGCCGCGGTCGGTCGACTTGTGGACGAACTGGCTGCCGAAGTAGATCGTGTCCGGATCGAAGGGGTCCGGGGCGAACCCCGCGTTCCAGTTGAAGCGCAGCGTCTCCCCCTCACGTGGTGCCGGGCGGACGTCCTTGCGCTCGCCCGTCCGCAGGTCCCAGCGGAGGAGGAATCCCTGCTGACTCAAGGAGTAGCCGCGCAGCGAGTCGCGCGGATCGGGCGCCGTGTCGAAGCCGTCCCCGAAGCCGATCTCGCTCCAGTGGTGGTTGCGGATTCCGCCGCCCTCCCAGATCGAGCTCGGCCCCCTCCAGGAGCCGTTGTCCTGCATGCCGCCGTAGACGTTGTAGGGCCGGTCCATGTCGACCCGCACGTGGTAGAGCTGGCCCACCGGCAGGTCGCCCACGAAGCGCCAGGTGGCGCCGCGGTCGTCGCTCAGGAAGACGCCGCCGTCGTTGCCGTCGAGAACCCGCCGGGGATCGGCCGGGTCGATCCACAGGGCGTGGTGGTCCGGATGGACGGCGCGGCTCCCGAGGGAGGTGAAGCTCTTGCCGGCGTCGGCCGAGACGTCCAGCGTCGAGCCGAGGCGGTAGAGCCGGTTCGGGTCCATGGGATCGACGCGCAGGTCCGCGTAGTAGAAGGGCCGCGGAGAGACGTCGACGTCGGTGTTCGCGGGCTTCCAGCTCTGCCCGCCGTCCGTCGAGCGCAGGAGGACGTTCTTCTCGGCCTCGACGAGCGCGTAGACGATCCGCGCGTCGGAGCGGGCGACCGCCACGCCGATCCTCCCCAGCTCCCCCTTGGGCAGGCCGTCCGACTCGGTCAGCCGCCGCCAGGCCGTGCCGCCGTCATAGGTGACGTACAGGCCGGAGCCGGGACCGCCGGAGCGGAAGGACCAGGGCTGGCGCCGGTAGTCCCAGAGGGCGGCGAAGAGCTTGTTCGGGTTCGCCGGATCGATCGCGAGATCGGCCGCGCCGGTTCGCTCGTCGACGAAGAGCACCCGCTGCCAGCTCTTGCCGCCGTCCTCCGTCTTGTAGATGCCGCGTTCCGGGTTCTCGCCCCAGGCCTGCCCGAGGGCCGCCACCCAGGCCACCCGCGGATCGGTGGGATGGAGGACGATGCGGCTGATCCGCTCGGTCTTCTCGAGGCCGAGGCGCTGCCAGGTCCGTCCGCCGTCCAGGGTCTTGAAGACCCCTTCGCCCACCGAGACGCTGTTGCGCGGGTTCCCCTCGCCGGTCCCCACCCAGACCACGTCGGGATTGTTGGGGTCGATGGCCAGAGCGCCGATGGACGCGACCGGCTGATCGTCGAAGACCGGCGCCCAGGTGAGGCCGCCGTTGACGGACTTCCAGACGCCGCCGGCGGCGGTGCCGACCCAGACGAGGTCCGGGTCTTTCGCCCAACCTTCGACCACCGCGATGCGCCCGCTCATCGCCGCCGGGCCGATGGCCCGGGCCTTCATGCCGGCGAGCAACGAGGGATCGACCGCCGCCGCCGCGGGGACCGCGAGCAGAAGCCCGAGAAGCAAACCGAGACAGGACCGTTCCTTCATCGCAGACACCTCCGTGAGTCGGACCGACGGCGCCAAGCCTAACGGTCCGGTCCGTCCCGGGCAACTTTTGCCCCCGGTCCGCGTATTCAGGACGGACGGCGCGCTCCATCCTGGAATCGGTTATTCTGGGCTCGGGCCGGGCCTTCGGGTCCACCGTTCCATGCCACACACGCATCCGAATGAAGGAGAACCATATGATCCGCAAGACTCTGGCCGGCCTGGTCCTGGCCGGCCTGGTGAGCACCGTCGCCTGGGCGCAGACCGCCGATGAGCTGATCGAGAAGAACGTCCAGGCCAAGGGCGGCCGGGAGAAGATCAACGCGATCAGCACCGTGCGCATGACCGGCAAGATGACCCTGGGCCAGGGGATGCAGGCGCCGTTCACCCTGGAGATGGCCCGTCCCGACAAGATGCGGATGGAGTTCGTCGTCCAGGGGATGACCGGCGTCCAGACCTACGACGGCAAGGACGGCTGGATGTTGATGCCCTTCATGGGCAAGACCGATCCCGAGCCGATCGCCGGCAAGCAGCTCGAGCAGCTCCAGGAACAGGCCGATTTCGACGGAATTCTCGTGGACTACAAGGCCAAGGGGCACCAGGTGGAATTCGCCGGCAAGGAGGACCTGGAGGGCACCCCGGCCTACAAGCTCAAGATCACCAAGAAGAACGGGGACACCGGGTACTACTGGCTCGACGCCGACAGCTTCCTCGAGCTCAAGGCCTCCGGCAAGACCAACGTCAACGGCCAGGACGTCGAGGGCGAGAGCTGGTTCGGCGACTTCAAGGAGAGCGGCGGGGTGCTGTTCGCCCATTCGATCGAGAACAAGGCGGCAGGGGCGCCGGGCAGCATGGTCCTCACGATCGACAAGATCGAGGTCAATCCGGATCTGCCGGCCACGCGGTTCAGCAAGCCGGAGCCGGCCGCCAAGGCCGCCGGCGCACCCAAGCCGTAACCGATACCGCGAAGTCCGAGAGGTCCCGGGCGAGACACCGGGACCTCTCTTCTCCCCCTTCGTTGCATTCTTCGTCCAGAGAGGAACGTGTATGAGGCGCATCCCTCGGAGGCTCCTCGGCCTGACCGGCATCCTGGTGCTCGCTGCGAGCGCCCCGGCCGCCGCCCAGGTCGAGATCGACTCCTCGACCTTCGGCGGGCTCGAAGCCCGCTCCATCGGCCCCGCGGTCATGAGCGGCCGCATCTCCGCCATCGACGCCGTGGCCGACGATCCCATTACGTTCTACGTCGGTGCGGCCGGCGGCGGTGTGTGGAAGTCCACCGACGGCGGCACGACGTTCAAGCCGGTCTTCGACGACCAGGCTCAGTCGATCGGCGCCATCCGCGTCGATCCCCGCAATCCCAAGAACCTCTGGGTCGGCACCGGCGAGTCCTGGACGCGCAACAGCGTCTCGATCGGCGACGGCGTCTACAAGAGCACGGACGCCGGCGAGACCTGGACCCATCTCGGTCTCGAGAAGACCGAGCGGATCGCCCGCATCCAGGTCAGCTCGGCGAGCTCCGACACCGCCTGGGTCTGCGCCACCGGCACGCTCTGGAGCGCCGGCGAGGACCGCGGCGTCTACAAGACGGCCGACGGCGGCAAGAGCTGGCAGCGTGTCCTCTACGTCGACGCCGATACGGGCTGCTCCGACCTGGCGATCGATCCGCAGGAGCCGCGCATCCTCTATGCCGGCATGTGGACTTTCCGCCGCGGGCCGAGCGACTTCCGTTCCGGCGGCAAGGGGAGCAGCCTGTGGAAGAGCACCGACGGCGGTGCGACTTGGCGCAAGATCGAGAAGGGCCTGCCGGCTGGCGAAAAGGGGCGGATCGCGATCGCCGTGGCGCCTTCCCGCACGAGCGTGGTCTACGCGCTGGTGGAATCCGACGACACCGCCCTCTACCGCTCCGAGGACCTGGGGGAAAGCTGGGAACGGGTCAACAGCTCGTTCAACGTCCAGGTCCGCCCCTTCTACTTCGCCCACCTGGTGGTCGATCCCACGGATCACAACCGGATCTACAAACCGGGCCTGACCTTGACGATGAGCGAGGACGGAGGCCGCACCTTCAACGGCTCGATGATCCCCAGCTTCTCGGGGCCACACAGCGACCATCATGCCCTCTGGATCAACCCGGAAAACCCCTACGAGATGATCCTGGGCACCGACGGCGGCGCCTACATTTCGCAGGACCGCGGCAACCGCTGGCGGCACGTGAAATCTCTGCCGGTCTCGCAGTTCTACCATGTCAGCTACGACATGGCGTACCCCTACAACGTCTATGGCGGCCTGCAGGACAACGGCTCCTGGCAAGGACCTTCGCGCGGCAGCTCGGGAGTGCAGAACCGCGACTGGCTGAACGTCGGCTCGGGCGACGGCTTCTGGGCATTCCCGGATCCGGGCGATCCGGACCTGGTCTACTCCGAATCCCAGGGTGGCGCGATCACCCGCCTGCGGCTCTCCACCGGCGAGACGCGCGACATCAAACCCTTGCCGGAGACCGGCGACCCGGTGTTCCGTTTCAACTGGAACACGCCGATCCACCTGAGCCCCAACGATCCGGGAACCATGTACATCGGCGCCCAGTTCCTCTTCCGCACGCGGGACCGCGGCGAATCCTGGGAGAAGATCTCTCCGGACCTCTCCACCAACAACCCGAAGCTCCAGCAGCAGGGGAAGTCCGGCGGCCTGACGGTGGACAACTCGAATGCCGAGAACCACACCACGATCTATGCGATCAGCGAGTCGCCGAAGAACCGGGACGTGATCTGGGTGGGGACCGACGACGGCAACATCCAGGTGACGCGCGACGGCGGCAAGAGCTGGACGAACGTGGCGGGCAACCTGACCGGCGTGGAGAAGGGCACCTGGGTCTCCAGCGTCGACGCGAGCCCCCACGACGAGGCGACGGCCTTCGCCACCCTGGACGGCCACACCCGGGGGGACATGAAGACCTGGGTCTTCAAGACCACCGACTTCGGCAAGAGCTGGACGCCGCTCGCGACGGTGGCGACCGAGGGCTACGCCCACGTCATCCGCCAGGACCCGCGGAACCCCGGCCTGCTCTTCCTCGGCACCGAGCTCGGCCTGTTCATCTCGGTCGACGGCGGCTCCCGCTGGGCGCGCTTCACCGGCAGCTTTCCGGACAAGGTGGCGGTGCGCGACCTCGCCATCCACCCGCGCGATCACGACCTGATCATCGCCACCCACGGCCGCGGCATCTACATCCTGGAGGACCTCTCGGCGCTGCGCCGCCTGACCTCCGAGGTGATGGAGCAGGAGGTGGCGTTCCTGCCGTCGCGCCCGGCGGTGATGATCATTCCGAATTCGATCCAGGACTTCCCCGGCGACGACGAGTTCGTCGGCAAGAACCCGGACGAAGCCGCCACCATCACCTACTGGCTCAAGAAGCGGCACTTGATCGGCGACCTCAAGGTGGAGGTCTATGACGACCAGGGAACGCTGGTGGCCAGCCTGCCGGGCGGCAAGCGCAAGGGGATCAACCGGGTCGCTTGGCCCATGCGCCTCCTGCCGCCCACGATGCCGGGCGGCAACTCGGTGATCCTGTCCGGCAACGCATTCTTCGGCCCGCGGGCGCGCGCCGGCACCTACACCGTCAAGCTGATCAAGGGAAACCAGACCTTGCAGAGCCAGGTCGAGCTGGTGCCCGATCCGCGGTCGACCCACACGGCCGAGGACCGTGCCCTGCAGCACGAAACCGCGATGGCCCTCTATCGCATGTTCGAGCGGCTCACCTGGGTGGACGGCGCGGCCGTCGCCACCCGCGACGGCCTGCGGGAACGGGCCTCCGGGCTCCCCAAAGGGGACAAGCTGCGGGCGCAGATCGAGAAGGTGGCGGCCGATCTCGACCGCTTCCATGCCACCCTGGTGGCGACGAGCGAAGGCGGCTGGATGTCCGGCGAGGAGCAGCTCCGCGAGAGGCTCGGCGGCGTCTACGGTGGCGTCAACGGCTATGACGGCCGTCCGACGAAGGCGCAGCTCGACAAGACCAGAGGCCTGGGTACCGAGCTCGACCAGGCCGCCGCCCACCTCGCGGAGATCGACAAGGGAGAGCTGGCCGCGGTCAACCAGGCGCTGGCCGCGCGCAAGCTCCCCCCGGTGAAGGTGCCGACCTTCGAGGAGTGGCAGAAGAAGTAGACCGCGGAAAGCAGACGAGATGGCGGGGTTCGATGCCGCACGGCGGGCGGCTCTGGTGTCCGATCTGCTGGCCCTCGTGGGCGGCCGGCCGGCGGATCTCCTGCCCTTCGAGCCGGTCCGCCAGGGCCTCCAGCTCCGCCATCTCGTCGACCGCGGCCTGCACCAGGTCCCGCTCGACCGCATCGTCGGCAGCCTCGACCGGGCCACCGAGTTCAACCGGTTCTTCCTCCCCCGGGACGAAGCGCTGCGCGGCCGCTGGGAGGAGATCAAGGAGCTGGCGGAGAGCCAGCGCGGCTTTCCGCCGGTCGAGCTCTACCAGGTCGGCCGGCTCTACTTCGTGGTCGACGGCCATCACCGCATCTCGGTCGCCCGTGCCCTGGAGGCCCCCTCGATCGAGGCGCACGTCATCGAGTTCCTCACCCCCATCCCCCTGGAGCCCGGCGCCTCGCTGGACGACGTCCTGCTGCGCCATGGCCTGGCCGAATTCCTCTACCTGACAGGCCTGGTTCCCGAAGGCCCGGACGCGTACCGGGTCACCGTCCCGGACGGCTACCGCCGGCTCATCGAGCACATCCGCGTCCATGGCTACTACAAGGGGATCGAGACCGGCCGGGACATCCCCTGGGAGGAGGAGGTCGCCTCCTGGCGGGACACGGTCTACCGGCCGATGATCGCGACGCTCCGCGCGAGCGGCATCCTCGACGAGTTCCCGGGCCGTACCGAAACCGACCTCTATCTCTTCATCATGGACCGTCTCCACCACCTGCGGGAGGCCTACCACGACCCGCAGCTGGCGCCGGACGCCGCCCTGGAAGGCCTCGAGACGCTGGGGCGCCAGGAGAAGAAGGCCCGCCGGAAGCGGCGCCTGGGCCGCTGGCTCGGCGGTGGCAAGAAGCCGGATCCCGATCCGGCGGGATAGGATCGTTCCTCGACACGAGGAGGAACGGGCATGGACAGAGTCGCAGTCGTCACCGGTGCCTCACGCGGTCTCGGCGCCACCTTCGCAAGGGTCCTGGCACAGGAAGGCTTCGCGGTCGCCCTGGGAGCACGCGACGGCGCGGCGCTCGGCCGGCTGGCGGCGGAGCTGCCGGGCGCGTTCGCCCATCCGCTCGACGTGGGCGATCCCGGGAGCGTCGCAGCGTTCCGCCAGGCCGTGCTCGGCCGCTTCGGGCGGATCGACGCGCTGGTCAACAACGCCGGCCTCGGCATCTTCAAGCGCCTGGAGGAGCTGAGCTGGGAAGACTGGGAGCGCACCTTCCGGGTGAACGTCTTCGGCGCCTGGGCGCTGACGGCGGCCTTCCTGCCGCAGCTCAAGGAGAGCCGCGGCCTCGTCCTCATGGTCTCCTCCGACGTCTCGACCCGCACCTTTCCGAACGGCGGCTCCTACACCGCCTCCAAATTCGCCCTGCGCGCCCTGACCCGCACCGTACAGCAGGAGAATCCGGAGCTGCGCGTGCTGGAGCTGCGCCCCGGCGCCGTCGACACCTGGTTCGCCGGCTCCACCCCGGGTGCCCCGGGCAAGGACTGGTTCCTCCAGCCCGAGGTGGTGGGAGAGGCCGTCCGCTTCGCCCTGCGGCTGCCGCCCGGCGCGCGGGTGGAGGAGATCGTGCTGCGCAGCGCGGCGCAGACGCCGGAGTTCTGATCAGGCGCAGAAATCCTCGGCCAGCGCGAGGAACGCCTCCACGTCGGCCAGGTTCGAGACCATCCCGAGCGAGACGCGGACGGCGCCGCTCCTGCGCGGGTCGATGCAGAGCCGGAAGTCGTCATAGGTCATGGCGCTCCGGGCGAAGCAGGTCTCGACTTCCGACCGCGTCAAACCCAGCGCCAGCTCGCCGGCTCCCGGATTGCAGAAGCAGCCGGTGCGCAGCGAGATCATCCGCTCCGCCGCCCGCTCTTCGACCAGGCGGTGATCGATGGC
>Ga0062379_10000054_pt1 | contig 18837 bp, 16 predicted proteins | sample DOMMetBare2Fresh_2_FD_59484 | JGI IMG/M metagenome (GOLD analysis project Ga0062379, IMG submission 59484) | Wetland sediment microbial communities from St. Louis River estuary, USA, under dissolved organic matter induced mercury methylation -... | ecosystem: Environmental > Aquatic >...
GGCCCAGATGGATGCCGAAGTCGAGGACGTTGGGCAGCGCCTCGAAGCCGGGCTCGAAGGTGCGGCCCCGGTCGTGCGAGACGTGCACCCCCGAGAACGCCCCGGCATGGCTCACCCCGACGAGGAGGTCCTGGCCGAAAACCTCCAGAGCGGAGATGCGCAGGTTGGTCATCCCCGCGCTGGACGGCCGGAAGGTGGTGGCGCCGTCCTGGGAGACCCAGACGCCCGACCCCTCGGTGGCGAGAAAGACCCGCTCGGGACGGGCGGGATGGACCGCGATGCCCTGGACCGAGAGCGCCGGATCACCCACCGGCAGCCAGGTGGTGCCGCCGTCGGTGGAGGCGTGGAGGCCGCCCACCGTGCCGGCCAGGAGCTTGCCGCCGGCGAGGGCGGCGAAGGCCGGCGTGCGGCGCTCCACGAACCCTTCCTTGAAGCGCTCCCAGTGATCGCCGCCGTCGAGAGTGTGGTAGACCCAGCCGCAGGTGGTGGCCCAGATCTCGCCGGGGCGTTCCGGGATCGGCGTCAGGCTGAAGACCTCCGAGTCGAGGACCATCCCTTCGAAGATGCCGGTCCAGCTCCTGCCACCGTCGGTGCTGCGATAGGCGCGGCGCCAGGTGCCGGCGATCACCGTGTCGGGCTGCGCGGGATCGGCCAGCAGGCTGGTGACCTTCTGGATCTCCGGCAGATCGCCGGTGCGCCGCGTCCAGGTGGCGCCGCCATCCTCGCTCCCCCAGACCCCGGAGAGGGTACCGGCGAAGAGCCGCCCCGCGCGCCCCGGCACCAGGGCCAGCGTATAGACCGGCTCGTCGGGGAGCCCCGCGGCGCGCGCCGACCAGGTCTTGCCCAGATCATCGGAGGAGGCCACCTGCCCGCTCCCCCAGATCCCGTAGAGGGCGGCCCACAAACGACCCGGCTGGTTCGGGTCGAAGCGCAGCGCGCTCACCACCCAGCCGGGGAACGGCAGAGGTGCTCCCGCCGGCCCCCAGGTCAGGCCGGCGTCCGTGGAGAGCCAGAGCTGGCCCGCCGAGGTGCCGGCGAAGATCCGGTCCGGATCATCGGGCTGGATGGCGATGGCGCGCACGTCGCCGCCGAAGAGGGGCAGGGCCTGCCAGTCCGCGGCGGCGCTCGGGATGGCAAGCGCCGTGTGCGGGACGAGACATCCCGTGAGGATCAGGAGGACGAGAAGGAGGCGGTCAGCTCTCCGCAAGGGCTCGATCGGATGCATAGCGCTTCTGAATGATCTCCGCCAGGATCGAGATGGCGATCTCTCCCGGACTGTCGCCGCCGATCGGCAATCCGATCGGCGCATGCAAGGGAACGTCTCCCAGCTCGGCACCGCGGGCCGCGAGCTCGTCGCGCACCCGGGCGATCTTGCGCCGGCTCCCCATGAGCCCCAGGTAGCGGAGCTGGGCGGGGACCTGCCGCACGATCGCGGCGAGGACCGCAGTGTCGGTCTCCCAACAGCGCGTGACCACGGCCACGTAGAGGTCGCGATGCAGGAGCGGTGCCAGGAAGTCCTCCAGGTAGTCCCGCCCCACCGCCGCCAAGCGCGTCCCGGAGGGAAAGAGCTCCGGACGGCGGAAGTCCGCCCGGTCGTCCGCCACCAGCAGGTCGAACCCGGCGAGGGCTCCGGCGCGCGCCAGGGCCTGCCCCACCGGACCGCCGCCGCAGATGGCGAGCACCGGCGGCGCGGTCAGCACGTCGAGGAAGACCTCGGCCAGGCCGCCGCAGACCATCCCCGTCGGCTCCCCTTTGACGGCGTGCTCGGTGAAGTAGTACCGCTTCACCTCGGACGGAGCCTGATTGCCCTGACCGGGGGCCGCCAGCTTCGCCAGGGCGTCCGCCTTGACCAGGGCCTCGAACGCGCCGCCTCCCAGGTTGCCGTAGACCGAGCCATCCGGCCGCGCCAGCAGCTTCCAGCCCGGCTTGCCGGGAGTCGAGCCCTCGGCGCGGACGATCTGGCAGAGGACGACCCGCGCGTGCTCGTGCAACGAACGTTCCGTTTCCGCCAGGACGTCGGCCGGAGCGGGGATCGCCTTCATCGCCGGCGAGCTTACCATCCGGCCCGGCGCCGCGGGGGAGGAATCCACAGAGCGCAGGCCAGGGCGAGCGCGCAGGCCGCGAGAGTGCACCCCGGAAGCAGGCGCCACGGCCGGTAGAGCAGCTCCAGCTCGTGCCGGCCGGCGGGCAGCCAGGCCGCGACCAGGGGACCGTTCGCGAGAGTGGTGGGGACCCTCTGCCCATCCACCAGGAGATGCCAGTGGCGGTCCTGGAAGATGCTGCTCGCCAGGAGGCGCGGCTCGCCGAGATCGGCCCGGGCACGGAAGCGCGCCTCCTCCCAGGAGATCAGCTCCAGCCGCGACGGGACGTTCTTGCGGGAACGCCAGTCCTTTCTGTGTCCGGGCCGTGGCGGGACCAGGGCGCGGAGGGAGAAGTCGGTGTTGCGCCACGTCCACTGCGGCCAGGTCTCCGTCCGGACGACGCGGGCCTGCCGCGGCAGGAAGAGGGGGGGCAGGGGATGCGGACGCTCGAAGATCCAGGCTTGCCGATTCTGGTAGGCGAGCCGGAACGGCAGCTTCTGACCCGGCCGGACCACCAGCCAACGGACGCCGAGCAGGTCATAGAGGGGATGCCGGGGCTTGGTGAAGCGCGGCATCAGGGGAAAGCGGTCGAGGGGCTCCGTCAGCAGGGCCTGGACGGCGGGTACCGACGGATTGTTGACCCGCGCGTCGCGCAGCCCGTAGACCAGGGGAAGATTGGGCGGGAAGCAGCTCCCGAGGGCGGCCATCCGCCAGAACCCCTGGTGCTCGCGCAGGAAACGCACGTGCGGCGTGACGGGATAGGCGACCCGCGCCGGGGCCGCCGGGTTGGCGGCTCCATGGGCCAGCAGAAGCTCGGCGGCGCAGAGCGCCGCGAGACCCCAGGCACCGGCGCGGGCGCGCTCTCCGCCCGGACGGAGCAGGAGGAGGGCGGCAAGAGTGAGGAAGGAGAGCTGCGCGGCGAGGCCACCGTCCAGAAAGCCCGTGATGATACGGCCGTTCTGCGGGGAGGGGTGCGCGAGATAGGCCCAGAGGATCAGGGATGCCAGAGCGATCGCCGCTCCGGCCACCGCGGCGCGCCTTCCCTCGCCCCGCCGCCAGCGCTCGATCTCGGCGGCGGCGAGGACGGCGATACAGAAAGTGACGAGCATCAGGATGCGGTGGTGGTGGTGCACGGCGGTCATGCCGATCACCGGCAGGCGCAGGAACAACCGGTCGAAGCCGGGCGGCTGGGCGAGGAGGAGCAGAGAGACGGCGAGCGTCCCGGCGAAGAACCGCTCGTGGGGGAAACGGCGGCGGCGTGCCGCCGGCCCGGCGAAGGGCCACAGGGCGGCGCCGGCGGCGAGCAGAGGAGCGGCCCCCGCGAAGCCGCACTGGTCTTCGATGACGTTGCGAAACCCCCAGGAGTCGCCGAGCTCGCCGAAGGCGTGCACCGCCGCGACCGGCAACAACCAGCCGGTGGTGCGCTCGCGCCACTCCGCCCAGGCGCCGGGACGCCTGATCTCCCGGCCCGCCTCGGCGAGCGGGCGCCCGGTCCGCCGCCCCTCCACCGTCCGCGCACGGCCGCTCTGCGGCAGGTACTCCTGGGCGAGCAGAAGCACCGGCGCCGCCAGGCAGCCGGCCACGAGGAACGCCGCGGCGCCGCGGACGAGCAGACGCCGGCGCGCCGGGGCGTCCACCTGGGCGAGGACGCGGGCGAGCCACCAGCAACCGGCCAGGACGGCCCCGTAGATCACCGTCTCGGGATGGCCGCCCAGGAAGAGCGCGGCCAGCACCGCGGCGAGCAGGGCGAAGTCGCGCCGCCGGCCCGGATCGGCGCACCGCGCGACGCCGTACAGCGCGGCGGGGAGCAGCGCCGCGGCGTTGCCGATCGGCCAGCCGAGCCAGAGCTGGACGAAGCCTCCCAGCCCATAGATCACCGCTCCCGCAGTCGATGCGGCCTGACCGAGCCCCTGGCGGCGCAGGAAGAGGAAGGTGAAGAGCAGCGCGGAGAGGACGCGGAGCGCCGCCGTCACCCCGGCCGCCGCCTCCAGCGGGAACGGCCAGGCCAGCCAGATCAGCGGCTGCAGGAACTGCGCCTGCGGATCCCCCATCAGGGGCATGCCGATCCCGGCGCCCGTGTTCCACAACGGCCAACGCCCCTCGGCCACGGCGCGCCGCACCTCCAGGTTCCAGGGGGCGATCTGGAAGACCAGGTCCCCCTGGAGCCAGTTGCCGCCGGAGATCCGCTCCGCCGGGTCATAGGGCAGAGACGCCCGGACGCTGGAGAGAGGGAGCAGCGTCCATCCCGCGAAGAGCGCCCGGCCGAAGAGAAGGCCGATCAGCAGGAGGAAGACGCCCAGCACCCGCCAGGGAACCGGATCGAACCACCGCCGGAGCGCTGCCGCCAGAGCCACCGCCAGGAGGACGACGTAGAGGCCCGGCAGCAGGTCGAGCGGGCTCCAGGTCATCCCGAGAAGAGCCCCTTGAGGCGGAACCACGCGTTGCGCAGCTTCCAGAAGCGGCTCGCCTCCATGTGAGCGATGCGGGTGCGCAGGGCCTCGATTTCGGCCGCCGCCCGCCCTTCGGCCGCGGCGAGCCGCGCCTTCATCTCGCCGAGCCGGCGGTCTGCCACCGTGAGGTCCTGCCGCGCGACGTGGAGGCGCGCCGTCTCCACCGTGCTCGCCCAGAGGGGATGGCCGACGCCGCGCGCATCGACCACCCGCACGATGAGGATCAGGGCGTTGCGCGAGACCCCCGGCGGCAGCGGCACGGCGAGCGACCAGCCCGAGCGGGCGAGCCGCCCGTCGCCGAACACCGCGGCCACGTCGCTCCGCATCCCCTGGACCGGCGCCGCCGCCACGACCCGGCCGTCCACCGACGCCTGGACCTCCCGCGCCTCTCCGGAGAGCGCCACGGTCCAGCCGGAGAGGGTGAGGAGGCCGGGCCGCTCCAGCTCACAGGTCTCGATCAGCAGGAGCGGCTCCATCTGCAAGGCCAGGCTGGAGAAATCCACCCCCTCCTCGCGGATCGCCACGTAGAGGTCCTGGAAGTTGCAGAGCCCCCTCGGCGCGCGCCAGAGGGAGACCGGCGCCTCCGCGGCCCGCGCCACGGCGCTCCGCACGAACCGCTCGGTGACCCAGGTCGAGCCGTAGTCGCAGGTCTCCAGGCTCCGGCTCTCGCTCAGCTCCTGGAAGACGATCCCCGCCTCCGGCATGGTCACGGCCGGATCGAGCAGCATCTCGCCGTGGACGCTGAACAGCAGCACGCCCCCGGGCCGCAGGAGGCCGAGCAGGCGGCGGAGCCAGCCGGCGAAACGCTCCTCGGGGAGATGGGTGAACAGCGAGGTGACGGTGATCGCGTCGAAGCGCTCCGCGCAGGCGAAGTCCTCCGGGCGGATCGTGGAGACCAGCCCATGGACCCCGAAACGCTCCTCCTGGAAGCGAACCGCCTCGGCATAGACGTCGGAGACCCACAGACGCTCCTTGGGAACGCTCCGCAGCAGGAAGCGGGTGATCCGGCCGTAGCCGCTGGCGAAATCCATCAGGCGCTCGACGTGCGCCAGATCCCCGGAGCCCCCGCCGAAGCGCCAGGCGAGGATCTGGGTGAGGGCGTCGGCGATGCTGAGGCCCGAGCGGAAGTAGGTGAAGAGGCCCCGGTCGCGGTCTCCCTCGTAGTTGCCGGCGAGGAACTCCAGCATCTCGTCACGCGGATCGATCGCGAGCGGGACGTCCTCCGGGGAGAGTCCCTGATCGGTCAACAAGGCACGGGCGAACGGGGGGATCGGATCTCCTGTCATTTGCGCATCCATCTCAACACGGGCTCCGGAGTGTAGCAGGGGTAAGATGCGCGGGCATGCTCCGCAAGGCGATTCCGGGTCTGCTGCTGCTCTGGTGCGCCCTCTCCTTCTCCGTCGAGCTGGGGCGGAGCCTGAGCGGCTGGGACAGCCGGGGCATCGCCCCGCGCAGCCCGAGCACCTGGCGTTTCGGCACCCCCCAGGTGGACCGGCTCGCCGCCTGCCTGGACGGCGTCCGCCAACGGGTGCCGCCGGGGAGCGTGATCGCCTTCGCCACGCCGGCCCGGCCGGAGGCGGAGCCGAACGATGCCCTCTTCCGCACCCTCTGGGTGGCCTGGCTCCTCCCCGGCCACGAGGTCCTCCCGATCGGCGATCCCGCGGCGCCGCGCGTGGCGGACTACGTGGTCGACGACCGTGCCGGCCTCGACCTGCCGCGCCTCGAGCTGGTGGCACAGCTCAAGGGTTGCCGCCTGTTCAAGGTCCGTCCGCCGGAATCGCCATGAGCGTCGCACCGGGTCTCCTCCCTGCAATCCTTGCCGGATGCGCCGTCTGCGCCCTGATGGCGGCGCTGACCTTTCTGGGCAGCCGCTTTTCGGGGGCTCTCGTCCGTTCGGGAGACGGCGCGTGGTACCGCTTCGTGGTGTACGGAATGGCGGGCGCGCTCGTCGTGCACCTGCTCCTCACCGGGCTCGATGCGCTGGGCATCTCCTGGCATCCGCTCCTGCTGGCCGGCCTCCTCGCCGCGGTGACCGCCCTGGCGCACCGCCTCCGTCCGGAGCCCGCCGAGCCGACCCGCCTCCCCTCGGATCTCGGCTGGGGAGACGGCGTGGCCCTCTTCGCCCTGCTGGTCTTCGCCTGCACGGCGGTGACGCTCTGGAGCATGACCCCCGACTTCGTCTACCACTGGGGGCACAAGGGGCAGCACTTCTTCCTGCACCGCGGGGTGGACTATGCCTGGCTGGCGCGTCCCTGGAACTGGGCGATCCATCCCGACTATCCCAACCTGCTGCCGGAGCTCTTCGCCGTCGGCGCGCTCTTCGCCGGGCGGTTCGAGCCGCACGCCCAGATGCTCTGGTCGGTGTTCTTCTTCGCTCAGATCCTCGCCACGGCGCGCGAGGCGCTGCGCGGCGCCGGGGACCGCTGGCTCGGCCAGGCGGCGCTCGCGATCCTCGGACTCACCGCCTCTCTCTACGGGATGGGGCACCTGCTGGCGGGAGGGGCCGATTGGATGATCGCCGTCGCCTTCCTGGCCGCGGTCCCCACGCTCCTCCGCCCCCCGGACCGCGCCGGCGACTGGCAGGTCGGCCTCGCCGCCGCCTTCTCCGTGGCCTCGAAGATCGAAGGAGCCCCCTTCGCGCTGATCCTCACCGGCACCCAGCTCCTGCGGCGCCTCGCCGCCGAGCGCCGGCTCGACCCGAAGGCCCTGCTGCGCCTGGGGCTCCCCGCGGCGGCCGTCGGCCTGCCCTGGCTCGCCCGCGTCTTCCACCACCACCTCTTCCTCGGCTCGAACTCGGGACCCTTCGAGCTTTCCCGGGCGAAGGTCATCCTCCCGGCCCTTGCCGAAGCGCTGGCGGACCCGGCCTGGCACGGGCTCTCGCTGCTGGTCTTCCTCGGCCCGCTGCTCCTCCGGGTCCGGAAAACCCGGGCGGTCGGTGCCGTGGCGACGCTCCAGCTTCTCTTCTACGTGTACGTCTATTTCACCGCACCGGTCGAAACCCGCTATTATGTGCTGACCAGCTTCTCGCGGCTGATCTTTCACCTGATTCCGGCGCTGGTGGTGGCAGGGGCGGTGGGGCTCACGAAAGACCCCGGCCCGCATTTTTCCGGACGCGGCTGACGAGCCACGGAAGAAAGCTCCCGAGCCGCGTCACAAAGTTCCCGAGCCGCGCCGCAAAGCTCGCGAGCCGTGTTACAAAGTTTGCGAGCCGCGTTACAAAGCTCCCGAGCCGCGTTACAAAGTTCGCGAGCCGCGCCGCAAAGCTCCCGAGCCGCGTCGAAAAGCTCGCGAGCCGCGCGGCAAAGCTCCCTTCCCTCGCCCCGGGTCAGGGGGTGGTGGTCCCGGCGAAGCCGGCCTCCACCGCCCCCAGCCACTGCCCTCTCACCACCGCCCGCGAGTAGTCGGCCGCCAGCCGGCGCCGGCCGTTGTCGCGGAGCCTCTCGCGGGCTTCCGGGTCATCAAGGAGGGAGAGAATCGCCTCGACCCACTCGCGGGGCTGCTCACCGGCGATCTTCAGGTCCTCCCCCGGCCGGCCCGTGGTCCCTGCCGCCGCCCAGGGGGTGGCGACGACCGGCACCCCGGCGGCCCAGGCTTCCAGGATCTTCACCGGCACGCCCGAGCCGCAGCGCAGAGGGGCGAGCGCCAGGGTGGCCCGGGCGAGGATCGCCCGGAGGTCCGGCGGCGCCGCGAGGAGCTGCACCCTCGGCCCTGCCCCGGCCACGGCGCGGCGCACCGCCCGCGCGGGACGGTCACCGGCCACCACCACCCGCACGTCCGGATGCGCCTCGCGCAACAGCGGCCAGACCTCGGTCAGCCACCAGGTGGCGGCGTCCACGTTGACGAAGTACCCGAGATTGCCGGTGAGGGCGAGCACCGGCGCTTCCTCTCGATTCGGCCCATCCGGCGGACCTCCCGCCATCTCCAGACGCTCCGGCACGGCGAGGTGGACGGCGGAGACCCGGGTGGCCACCTCAGGGGAGAGCCCTTCGATCAGCACCTGCCGGTCGCGGTCGCAGACCACGATCGCCCCCGCCGCCTGCGCGACCAGACGGCGCTCGGCGGCGGCCAGCCGGCGGGCTTCCAGGCGGAGCAGCGGGCGCAGCCAGGCGCGGTCGACCGCGGCGCGGCGCGCCAGGTTCAGGGCGAGGCTGTCGATCAGGTCCACCAGGATCGGCGCCGTTCCGAAATCCTCGCGGTGGATCGCCAGGCGCACGAGCTGGAGGATGCCCAGATCCGCCCGGGGCGCCAGCTCGCGGAGGCGGCGGCCGAGGTCCGGCTGGTAGAAGAGGGCGCTTTGCAGCGGCTGGCGGTGCAGCACGGCGCGCGCCAAGCCCGGAAGGAAGGCGGCCGGGCGCGGCCGGTAGAGCTCGACGCGAAAAGGGGCGCCCGCCGGGGGTGGCGGCTGGCCATCCCCGGGCTCCGGGGCGAGGAGCGTCACCTCGTGCTCCCCGGCCAGGACGTCGAGCGCCTGCACGGCGCGGATCTGGTCCCCCCGGCGGGGCGGCCAGGGGTAGCGCGAGGTGACGAGGAGGATCCGCAACGCCGTCCCGGCCGGCCTACACCAGCTTCAGCAGATGGCCGAGCTTCTCCCGCTTCGCCCGCAGATAGGCGCGGCTGTTCTCGGTGGGCGGGACCTCCAGGGGGACGCGGTCGACGATCTCCAGCCCGTAGCCGTCCAGGGCGATGTACTTGCTCGGGTTGTTGGTCATCAGGCGCATCTTGCGCACACCCAGGTCGCGCAGGATCTGGGCGCCGACGCCGTAGTCCCGCTGGTCGGGCCGGAAGCCGAGCCGCTCGTTCGCCTCGACGGTATCGTGCCCCTGCTCCTGCAGCTCATAGGCGCGGAGCTTGTTCAGCAGGCCGATGCCGCGCCCCTCCTGGAGGAGGTAGAGGAGCACGCCCTTCCCCTCCTCCGCGATCTTCTGGAGCGCCTGCTCGAGCTGCACGCCGCAGTCGCAGCGCGCCGAGCCGAAGATGTCGCCGGTCAGGCACTGGCTGTGCACCCGCACCAGCGTGGGCACCTCCGGCTCGATGTCGCCCATGGCGAGCGCCACGTGCTCCTCCTCGGTCACGTCGGAGCGGTAGGCGTAGATCCGGAAGTCGCCATAGACCGTGGGCAGCATCGGCGCCGCCACCCGCTTCACCAGGGTCTCGTGGCGCAGCCGGTAGCTGATCAGGTCGGCGACGGTGATCATCAGGAGCCCGTGCTGGCGCGCCACCTCGGTCAGATCCGGTACCCGGGCCATCGTGCCGTCGTCGTTCATGATCTCGCAGATCACCCCGGCGGGCGTCAGGCCGGCCAGCGCGGCGAGATCGACCGACGCCTCGGTCTGCCCGGCCCGCTTGAGCACGCCCCCTTTGCGGGCGCGGAGCGGAAAGACATGGCCCGGGCGCAGCAGATCCTCGGGCCGGGTCGCCGGATCGATCGCGGTCAGGATCGTCGCGGCGCGGTCCGCCGCCGAGATACCGGTCGAGATCTTGCCGCGCGCCTCGATCGAGACGGTGAAGGCGGTGCCGAAGGGGGAGGTGTTCTCCCGCACCATCAGCGGCAGGTCGAGCGCGTTGCAGCACTCCTCGTGGAGGGCCAGGCAGACGAGGCCGCGCCCATGCTTGGCCATGAAGTTGATGGCAGCCGGGGTCACCTTTTCGGCCGCGATGGCGAGGTCACCCTCGTTCTCACGGTCCTCGTCGTCGACGATGATGACCATGCGGCCCTGGCGGAAACTTTCAATCGCGTCCTCTATGGAAGCGAACGGTGGGGTTTGAGTCATGTCGCGAGTCTACGTTCGCACCGGCGGGGGGTCAACCGCGGAAGCCCGATGTCCCCTTCCTCCCCCGGAATACGCATTCACCTGTAGCCCCCCTCAGCGGGAGCCCTTGCGGACAACGTCGTCCCGGGATCGGAAAGTGAGCGAACGAGATGAAAAGGAACGCGAAGCGCCTGACCCTGAACCGTGAGACCGTCCGGCACCTCAACGGGGAGAAGCTGGAAGCCGTGCAGGGCGGAGACTCAGGAGCCATCTGCCAGTTGACCAACACCTGCTTCTGCCCGCAGCTCACGCAGTCCTGCCCGACCGCGTGCGGTCAGTGGTACTGCCACGGCGTGTAGGGCTTCTCCAGCGCCCCTCTCCGGTGTCCGGAAAGCCCGGGGTGCCGCAGGGCGCTCCGGGCTTCCCGTTCCTTCGGTCCCGTCGAGCCCTGACCCTACGACAGCTCCGGCTGCGGCCACAGCCATTCGCCCACCGCCTTCTCGACCGGCAGCCCGTACGCGTCGCGCCGCAGGCGCCAGCGGGCGAGGGCGCGCACCGGGCGGCTCCAGGGGGTTCCGGGCGCCCAGGCGATGCGCTGGTAGAACTTGAAGCGCTCGATGCGGCGGTGCACCTCGGGGCTCACCCAGGGGCCGGCGGAGCCGATGAAGTCGAAGCGCGCCCATTCGTCGAGCGTGCACGGCAGGGTGTAGCCCCCCTGCACCGCCTCGTCGGTCAAGGGCGAGCCGGGGTACGGTTTGAAGTAGAAGATGGGCGTCTCGAAGTCGGGCGACATCGACCGCAGGCGCTTCGCCACGTCGAGCGAGGCGCGGATGCTCTCTTCCGTCTCTTCGGGGAAGCCGACGATGAACGGGAAGATCACCTTGACGCCATGGCGCCGGCACTTCTCGGCGCTGACGAAGACCTGCTCCAGCTTGATGTCCTTCTTGATGCGGTCCATCATCGCCTGCGAGCCCGCTTCGACGCCGATGATCACGCGCCGCAGGCCCGAGCGCCGGCAGGTCGCCAGGATCTCCTCGGAGAGGCGCTCTCCCTGGTCGGCCCGCATGGTGGCGGCCCAGGTGGTGCGCACGCCGCGCCGCAGGATCTCCTCGGCCACCGCGGCCACCCGCGGTGCGTAGGTGAAATAGGTCTCGTCCTGGAACGACAGGTCGTCGAAGGCGTAGCGCCGGGAGAGCTCCTCGATCTCCTCCCCCATCCGCTCCGGAGCGAGGCCCACCCACTTGCGGTTGTAGACGAACGGATCGGCGCAGAAGGTGCACCGGAAGGCGCAACCCTGCGAAGAGATGTAGTCGATCTGCCGCTTCCCTTTGAGGGTGTAGTAGCGCTCCACCGGCAGCAGCCGGTAGTCGTGCGGGCGCAGGCCATTGAGATCGAGGAGCACGCGCGGCGGGTTCAAGCGGATCTCGCCGTCCACCGTGCGGTACGCGCACCCCGCGCACCCTGCGAGCTCGCGGACGCTCCCGCCCGCCGCCAGCCGGTCGCAGATCTCGTGGAAGGTGATCTCCCCCTGCGCCTGGACGGTCACGTCCACGCTCGGCTCCTCCAGGCACTCGCGGCCGAAGAGCGACGGGTGCCAGCCGCCCCAGACGACCGGCAGGTCCGGCCGCCGCGCCTTGACCGCGCGGGAGATCCGCACCGCGTCTTCGATGGGACCGCCGGTGAGGACGCTCACCCCCACGCAGAGCGCGCCGTCGAGTCGCGCCAGCACCGCCGCCACCGGATCGTCCTCCAGCCGGCCATCCACGATCACCGGCTCGTAGCGCTCCGGATCGAGATGCGAGCCCACCGCGAGGAGGGCGAGCGGCATGGTGTAGAACACCGCCCTGGGGTTGTAGAGGAGGACTTTGAGGCGGCTCATCACGCCTCCTCCCGAAGCGCCAGCGAGCAGACGCACCGCCGGCAGATCTCGTCGCGAGCCATGTCGAGCCCTTGGCGCCAGGCCACCGCCTCCGGGCCGTTGAGCACCGCCGCGAGGCTCCCGGCGCTCCGCAGGTTCCCCAGCGCCGGCTGGAAGAAACAGGGGCGCACCTGGCCGTCCGCCTCGACCACCGCCGAGACCCACGGGGCGTTGCACTCGACCGGCGCGAACTCCCCTCGGCCGAGGAGCGCCGTGAAGTGCTGGAGGAGGCGCCGGCGGAGCTTCTCCGGGCTCTCGGCGATGAACCCCGCCGCGAAATCGGCCGCGTGCTCGCGCTCCAGCGCCTCCAGCTCCGCGGCCAGGAGCGGCAGCTCCTCCGGCGCCAGAGCCACCGCCGCCGTCTGCTCCGCGTCCCAGCCCCCGGGCCGGTTGAACGCCTCGCTCGTCACGTCGGCGGCGAGGAAGCTGATCCGGTCGAGCCCCAGCTCGCGAGCCGCCCGCACGGTCGCCCGCAAAGCCTGAAAGTTCTCCCGCTGCACCGTGCACCGGCCGGAAACCGCCACCCGGGGATCGGCGGCACGCACCGCGGCCACCCCGTCCGCGAGCTTCTCGTACGCCCGCGCCACGTTGCGGATACGGTCGTGAACCTCCTTCGGGCCGTCAAGGCTGACGATGACGTCGTCGCACCAGCAGACCAGCCGAGCCGCGTCGCGCCGCAAGAGGAGCCCGGTCGAGAGGAGAGTGATGCCAATCCCCGCCGCGTGGAGCGGCGCGCAGAACGCATCGAGGTCCGAATGCAGCAGCGCCTCCCCGCCGGACAGGACGATCCGCCGCACCCCCAGCGCCCGCCACTCCGGAAGCCATCCGGCCACGTCCGCGACGCTCAGCTCACCTTTCTCGCGAGCCCGCCAGATATCGCACATGAGACAGCGGCAATTGCACCGGCTGTGCGGATAAAGGATCAGGATCGGCAGACGCTCGATGGGATCGACGCACGGCAAAGCATCCAGCCGTCCGGCCACTTCGGGACGAGGAGCCGGAGCCAGCGTCGTCATGAGAGATAGTTTCCCCCTCTCCCGGCGGATGGGAGGGGGTGGGAGAGGGGGCCAGGGGGTGAGGGGCTCCGCCGTTCCATTTCGATCAGGTAATGATCCGCCAACCACGGGAACGGAGGCACCCGTTCGAGCCGCCGCTCCCATCGCGCCAATCCGGCCAGAAGCCGCGGATGCCGCCGGGTCCACTCCTCCAGGTACGTCGGCGGTAGCAGCGCTCCGACCGCACCCGTGCGCATGACCCGGAATTCCGGGGAGAACGCCGACCGCAGCGCCCGGATCGAGGGATAGCGGACCGTCATGCCGCGCCACCTCACGCCCCCCCGCCGCAATCGCCGGAACGCTCGCCTCGGATCTCCCTGCCCCAGATAGAAGATCCACTCCCAGGGGACGAGAGGCCCCATCACACAGAGGAGGACCGGAGCCCCGGCCCGCAACCGCCGACCCAACGCGCGGGACACCGCCGGAAGGTCCGCCACGCAGTTGAGCCCGCCGAAATCGGAGAAGGCGCCGTCGAAAGGCCCGGCCAGGGCGTCCGTCCCCAGCTCCTCCACGGGCAGGTGATGGACCTCCACCGAGCCGTCGAGCCCTGCCGCCGCCACCTTGTGCCGAGCCGTCCCGGCCATCTCCGCCGAGGCGTCGATCGCCGTCACCCGCACCCCTCGCCGTGCGAGATGGAGCGCATCCTCTCCCGTACCGCAGGCCAGCTCCAGGACGTGATCTCCGGCGGAAAACCGGGCATCCAGCCGGCGCCAGACGGCTTCGCGGAGAAGGGTGCCGAGGGGCGTGGTGGTGAAGGCGGTGTCGTAGGACGGAGCCAGTCCGTCGAAGGCTTCGGCGGTCACGCCTCCACCTCCCCCGCCAGCCCCCCCATCGCCGCCCTCGCCGCCTGCGCCGCCTCCCGTTCGACCGCCGCGCCCGCGGGATCGCTCCCCTCCAGCCGGAACGCCGCCACCTCGCCGCGCAGCCAGCGGTCGGCCTGCTTGTAATAGGCCCGCGAATGGCGCCCGCGGACCTTGTAGTCGCGGTCGGTCGCCGCCTCCCAATCGAGCCCGGTGACCACCCGGTCCTGCACGTCCTGGTAGTACCCCGTGTCCTTGATCGGATAGGCGACCGTGGTGAAGAAGACGTCCGGATTCGCCTTCTTCACGTGCTCGATCGTGGCCGCCATGTCCTCCTCGGTCTCGCCGTCGTATCCCCACATGAGGAACATGCCGACCTGCATGCCGTGGCGCTGCGCGGCCCGGGTGGCCCACTGCACCTGCTCAGCGGTGACGCCGCGCTCCATCGCGTCGAGGATGCGCTGGCTGCCGCTCTCCGAGCCGATCCAGATGCGGTAGCACCCCATCGCAGCGAGCGTCTCCAGCACCTCCTCGCGCATCATGCGGTCGGCCCGCGAGATGGTCTCGAAGGGGAGGCGGAGACCCCGCCGCTTCAGCTCGGCGGCGTAGTCGAAGAGCCAGCGGTGGCTGATCGTGAACACGTCGTCCGCATACCAGAGCTGCTCCGGCCGCCAGCGGTCGCGGATGTGCTCGACCTCGTCGGCCACGTCCATCCAGCTCCGCCGCCGGTGGCTGAACCCGAACACCGCGTGCGAGCACCACCGGCATTTGTAAGGACACCCGCGGGCGGTGATCAGATTGACGCTCCCCATCCCGTGGTGCGTCCGCCAGACGTCCACGTAGCGGTCGAGGTCGATCCGCTCGCGGTCCGGCCAGGGAAGGCCGTCCAGATCGGGGATCTGCGCCCGCTCCGGGTTGTGGACCACCACGCCTGTCTCATCGCGGAAGATCGTCCCCGCCACCCCCTGCAACCGGTGCGGTCCACCCCGGGCGAGGGCCGGCAACAGCTCCGCCAGCGTCTCCTCCCCCTCGCCGGCCACCACCACGTCGGCCCCCCGCGCCAGATATTCCTCCGGATACCCCGCCGACTCCGGTCCACCGAGAACGACCGTCCATCCATGCGCCTTGGCCACCGCCGTCAAGTCGAGCACCGGCCGGCGCGTCATCAGATTCGTATAGATCCCCACCACCCCCGGCCCCGCGGCGAGCCGCGCCACCAGCTCGGAGCGCCGCGAGAACGTCGTATCGAAAATCTCGACGTCGAACCCGGCGCGCCGCAGGAAGGAGGAGATCGAGAGGAGCCCCAGAGGGGGATAGGGCTTCATGATCTCCCGCTCCTTCTCGTCCTCGTCGAGGAAGTAGCCGTGGGTGAGCAGGAGATCCGGCATGATGGGCTCGCGTGCTTGCCAGGTCGCTCAAGCTAGCACGGGCGGGGGGCGCGGGCAATGGCGCGTCAAGATCGGATGCCGGCCACCGCAGTATGCTAGTATGATGGTATGAAGAGGGCCACGATCACACTGCCGGACGATCTCTCGGACCTCGTGGATTTGGAAGCCCGCCGCAGGCAGACGAGCGTCTCCGACGTCATCCGGACGTTCATTGTCGAAGGCTTGGCAGGCACTGCCGGGAATCCAAGGAAGATCCCCTTCGCCGGCCTGTTTCATGATCCCGGCATGGTCTCGGGCGACTCTGTCGACGAAGCGCTGAAACAGCACTGGGCCGATGATATCGATCGCGATCGTGGATAGCGGTCCCCTGGTCGCCGCGGCAAACACGGCGGACCCCGCCCACCAAGCGTGTCTCGCGGCTCTCCAGACGCCTGGTTTTCATCTGATCATCCCCGCTCTTTGCGTGGCGGAAGCCGCCTTCCTCATCCAACAGCGCCGGGGTCCCCTCATCGAGGCCCGGTTTCTCCGCGGCCTGGAGAGCTTCGACGTCCAGGCTCCTGGCGCCGGAGACTGGCCCCGCATCGCGGAGCTGGTCGAGCAGTATGCGGATTTCCCGCTGGGCGGCACCGACGCCTCGGTCGTCGCCATGGCCGAGAGGCTCGGCACGGACACCCTCATCACGTTGGACCATCGACACTTCAGAGCGGTGCGCCCGAGTCATTGCGGGGAGCTCCGCCTGTTGCCTGAGCGGGTCTAGCCCGGGCGCTGACCGAGCCCGAGGCCGTCAAAGATCCGTGGCGTCGGCCGCGGTCAGCTTGTCGTTGAGGAGATAGTCGTCGCTCAGATATTTGAGGATCACGCGGCCGATCCGGGGATCGAGCCGTTCCTTGGCCGGCCGGACCACCACTCCTTCGCGGATGTGCTGGTCGGGCAGGGTGGTCTTGCCGCGGCTCAGGGCGGCGATCCGTTCGAGCGAGAACGGTCCCCGGTCGAGCAGCGGCACGGTTTCCACGCCGTGGCGCGCGCAGAGCGCCGCGAAGTCGTCGTAGTCGAGGTAGTGCTCGCCCACCAGGAGGTCGAAGGCGGCGAAGCCGAGCCCGTCGCGCCGGCCATAGTGCAGGCTCTGGACACGGCTGCCGTAAATCTCGCCGTAGAGGATCACCGCCGCATGGCCTTGCTGCCGGAGCTCGTCGAGCAGGCTCCGCACCGGTTCCAGGGTGGCGGGGAACCAGTAGGTGTTGCTCGCCATCCCCTCGGGCTCCGGACGCTTGCGCTGCAGCCCGTGCGAGCCGGCGAGGAGAGCGCCCTCGACCCAGCCGATGCGGGCGTTGGTGCCGTGGATCTTCTCGCTCACCACGACCTCTTCGCCGGGCGTGAAGACGTCCGGGAAGTTCCGCATGTTCTCGATGTCGGTGTACTTCTGGAAGAGCGGATGGCTCGGCTCGGCATCGCCGGCCGAGAACTTGACCGGCGGCCGGTACTTGCCGATCCCGTAGTGCTCGCGCACGTCGGTCCCCACCGGCCAGCCCGGATCGTCGGGGCGCACCACCAGCCCGAAGGAGGGCTCGCCGCGCAGGCGCACCCGGCGGACGACGAGCTCGCGCGTGCCCTCGACGTTGGTGCGCTCGGAGAGGTAGCTCACCACGCCGATGCGCTCGGCCATCTCCCGCGGCAGGGTGCTGTCGGGCGGGATGAAGACCACCTTCTCGCCGGGCGCGAACTCGGGCGAGCCGTCCTCGAGCTTGCGGATCACCGCCTGCCAGCCCTTGATGCGGGCGAGGAAGAGGCGGTCGGCGTTGGGGTGGGGCTGGACGGCTTCGATTTCGACGACGTTCGCGATGACCGACGACATAGGGTCTCCTCCCGATGCCATCTTATCGCATCGAATCCGGCCTCAGCCGTCGTCCGGATCGCGCGGATCGTCGCGGTGCGGCGAGGGATCGAGAAGGATCTTCAGCATCCGCTCCGGACGGAGGAGGAAATCGCGCGTCACCCGGTAGTGCTCGGTGTCGGTGTACTCGACGCGCTCGGCTCCGGTGGGCGAGAACTGGTAGATGGTCGCCTCGGGATAGGCCATGAGGATGGGTGAGTGGGTGGCGATCACGAACTGCGAGCCGTCCTCGGCGAGGTCATGGAGGCGGGCGAGGACGGCGAGCTGGCGCTGCGGCGAGAGCGCGGCCTCGGGCTCGTCGAGGAGATAGAGGCCTTCTCCACCGAAGCGGTTCATGAGCAGGGCCAGGAAGGATTCTCCGTGCGACTGCTCGTGCAGCGAGACCCCTCCGTAGGAGTTGATGACGGGGGGTCCGGAGCCGGGCTCCGCGTCGAGCTTCTCGATCTCGGTCGCCACGTTGAAGAAGCTCTCGGCCCGCAGGAAGAAGCCGTCGCGCGGCCGCACGATCCCCTTCGACAGGCGCAGGTACCGGTGGAGCTCGGAATGCGAGTCGCGGGTGCCGAAGCTGAAGTTCTTTCCGCCGCCCTCGGGATCTGGCGAAGGTACTGCGTCGAGATCATGCACCCCGATTGTGCCATGGCGGCGGCGGTGGTCCGCCGCCCCACCCGGCGAGACGGGTACTCTTCGAGTGAGCCCGGACCCGAGGGGTGGGAAGGCCTGATGTCTTGCAGCGTACGATGGAAAAGAAGCGACCGGTGAAAGAAAGGGTGCGGTTCGGGCGCTCCGGTCGGAGGTGTCACCATGAAAAGTCTCCTGATTCTCCTCCTCGCCCTGGCGGTTCCCGCGGGCGCGGCGTCCAGCCCTCTGGTGGACTATCTCTACCCGCCGGAAGATTTCGCTCTACGGCCTCCCGTGGTACGTGCGCTTCCCGGCCGTTCCATCGGTGACGGCGAGCTCGTGGACTACGTGGCGTTCGACGGCCGGCACCACACCTTGACGATCTTTCGCGGCCGTTTCGTGGCGATCCTCCTGCCGGACACCTGGATGGGTGACGCAGGTTTGAGCCCGGCCCGGATCCGTTCGTTCGTGGACCGGACGGACCTCCTCTACGAGCACTTCCGCGAGTTGGAGGGGCGCGAGCCCCTCGGGACCGGGCTCCTCTACGTGGCCGTGCTTCCGGAGGGCCAGACGTGCGGCTGGGGTTGTGGCTGGATCGGCGCGCGCGGCATTGAGGTCGCCGACATCGGCCGGCTGAACCCCATCCTCTGGAAAGAGATCTCCCGCGACATGCCGGTGGGGGTCGTGGCCCACGAGATGACGCACAACTTCGACGTCTACGAGCCCCAGCTCGGCTACCTGCCGGGGCACGCCCATGCCTGGACCGATTTCGTCACGTTTTTGATCTATGACTACAGCCGCACCGGCCAGGCGGACGATCCGCCGGAGGAAGTGGTGCGCGCCTGGATGGACAAGGCCTACCGCCCTTACGTGAGCGATCCTGCCG
>Ga0062379_10000055_pt1 | contig 18240 bp, 14 predicted proteins | sample DOMMetBare2Fresh_2_FD_59484 | JGI IMG/M metagenome (GOLD analysis project Ga0062379, IMG submission 59484) | Wetland sediment microbial communities from St. Louis River estuary, USA, under dissolved organic matter induced mercury methylation -... | ecosystem: Environmental > Aquatic >...
CGCGGCCTGGATCTTCGGCCGGCCCACCGCGGATTGGCCGTAGAGGACCTGGCGGTGGAGGTTCGTCTCGTCGACGACGTCGAAGTCGACCAGCCCGAGCGTGCCGACCCCGGCCGCGGCCAGATAGAGGCCGAGCGGGGAGCCGAGGCCACCGGCGCCGATCACCAGGACCCGCGCCGCCTTGAGCCGGAGCTGCCCCTCCATCCCCACCTCCGGCATGATCAGATGCCGGCTGTAGTGGCGGGTCTCGCCCGGTGTCAGCGCCGGCCGATCCGCCATCCCTGTCCTCGCTGTTTCAGACCGCCTCCTTGTGGACCCCCTCGAATCCCGTGTGCGGCGTCCCACCGATCATCGCCTGGTCGACGATCTCTTCCTCGAAGCCCTCGCCGTCCGCGCCGAGGCGCCAGCTCCGCGCCTCGACCATCCGGCGCTTCGCGACCGAGACGATCAGATAGGACTTCTCCGCCCAGGCCTCCGTGCGATCGGCGTCGCTCGGCACGGCCGGATGGTCCGGATGGGAATGATAGTAGCCCACGACCTCCAATCCCAGGGCCCGCGCCTCCTTGTGGGCCGCGAGCACCGTCTCCGGGCTGATCAGGTAGCGGCTCTGGTCACCGCCGCGCGCATTGCCCACCGACAGGACACGTTCGACGAACGTCGCGTCAGAGTGGCATCTGCCGATGAGGACACCGCAACACTCCTCGGGATAGCTGATCGAGGCGTGCCGGTCGATGGTGTGCAGGTGGCGGGGCATGATGAACAGACGGCTCATGGGTGCGGTTCCTCCCGGACGCAATCGGACAAACAGCGAAGCCGGCGTGCAAATTGGAGGCCATCCCTTGCTATAAAGAAGGTGCCGCCGATCGCCCAGAGAGGGACGCCCGCTCCTCACTCGGGGAGCGGCACGACGAGGGAGAGGACGATCGCGAGGACCGTGGCGATCAGGCAGCCGAGCGCCAATGCGGTATGCACCGGGCGCTCCGGCTTGCGGGGATCGAGAAAATGCGCCGCCGCGTAGCCCCCCGCGAAGCCGCCGAGGTGCGCCCAGTTGTCCACCATGGGGAAGAAGAAGCCGAACACGATGCAGCCCAGCGCCCAGCTCCACGCCTGCCGCCCCACCAGCCGGCTCCCCGTGGCCCGGCCATACCAGACGAGGGCACCGAGGAAGCCGAGGATCGCGGCCGAGGCGCCGACCGTGGTCCCCGTCGCGCCGAAGCCGAAGAAGTGCCCGAGCGTGCTGGTCAACAGAAAGGCGAAGACGGACGAGGCGGTGTAGAGGATCACCATCCGCGACGGCCCGAAGAGCTCCGCGGTCTCCGGGGCGAGCATGCGCAACCAGGAGAGGTTGAACGCGATGTGGAGCAGATTGCCATGCAGCCACCCGGCCGAGAGCACCGTCCACCAGCGTTCGAGCTGCCAGAACGGCAGGGCGCCGGACGCGCCGAACCGCAGGAGGCTCTCGTGGCTCGGCGGCAGCAGGTTGAACAGGCTGAACCCCTTGCCGATCCCCTCGGGATCGACCACCAGCATGCAGAGGTAGAGGAAGACGGTGCCGCCGATGACCACCTGATCGAACGGAACCGTCCGCCCGGCGTTGCCCAGGATCGTGGTCAGCCCCCACATTCCGGGGTTGCGCCGGCCGCAATTCGCACACACCTCGTCGGCCACGCCGGTGAGCCGGCCGCAGGAAGGGCAGAGGATGGACCCCGTCCGCTTGCGCTGGAACATGGGGAGACTTTATCGCAGACCGCGCAGCACCTCGTACGGGTTGACCGGATCTCCCTTCCACCACTGCTTCTCCGGCGTCAGCCGGAAGATGGCGAAGTGGAGGTGCGGTGCGTTGGGCGGGGCGTTGCCCGTCGTCCCGACGTAGCCGAGGACCTGCCCCTTGCGCACCGCCTGCCCCCCGATCAAACCGTCGGCATAGCCCTCCAGATGGGCGTAGTAGTAGCAGTAGGTCTCCGAGGGATCGAACTGATAGAGGGTCAGACCTCCCTGCTTGCTGGTGAAGATCTTCTGGATCCTTCCATCTTCCACGGCCAGCACCGGCGTACCGCGCGGCGCCATGATGTCCAATGCCTCATGGGCGCGCGTGCCGTCGCCGCGGGCGTCGCCGAAGGTGTCCTGGAGCTGCGAGTGGCCGACCCCCTGGACCGGCACCAGCAGACCCCGCTCCGCCAGATCGGCCAGGACGCCGGGCGGCGGCGGCGCGGGGGCCACCGGTGCGGGGGCCTGGTACCACGGGCCCGCCTCCCCCGCCGTCTCCTTCGTCGCCTCGGCGGCCGGCACCACCGGCCGGGGGGCGGCAGGGCGGACCGCCGGACCGCTGTAGAGCCAGAGGATGAAGAGGACCGTCGCGGCTCCCAGGAGGAAGCCGCCCAACGCGGGCATGACCACCGAACGCTCCCGCTTCCCGTTCGCGGCCTCGCGCTTTTTTCCTCGCACCCGGCTCACTCCCGGAAGAGGACCGGCGTGCCGGGCTCGACCAGCGACGCCAGGGTCAAGGCATCCCAGTTGGTCAGGCGCACACAGCCATGGGAGAGAGAGCGGCCGATCATCCGGGGCTCCGGCGTGCCATGGATCCCGTAGTGCTCCTTGTCGAGGTCGATCCAGACGGCGCCCACCGGATTGTTCGGCCCGGGCGGGATCTTGGCCTTCGAATGCTCGGGGTCCCCATCCCAGAAGAGGTCGGGGTTGTAGTTGAACCATGGATTGCGCGCCACGCCCTTCACCTGCCAGTCGCCGATCGGCAGCGGATCGTGCTCGCTTCCCGCGGTCACCGGCGCGAAGAACACGACGTGATCGCCCTGCATCACCGCCAGCGTCGATTCCCCCTTGGAGACCACCACCTGCACCTGCGGCCCCTCGGGCACCCGGACCGGCTCGCCGGAGGCCACGCGCACCGCCGGGACGCGAATCATCCCCCCGGCCACGAAACCGGCCCGCGGGTTCAACCGCCGCAGGAATTCAGGCGTGGCATGGAACCGCTCGGCGAGCATCTCCAGAATCGACGTGTAGCCGAGCGCCGGCAGAGCCGCCTTCGCCATCATGTCCTCGGGGATCGGGACGAACGGTCCCGCGGCATCCTCGGGCGTGATGCGATAGGCGACGAAGGAGGGCTCCCCACCTGCGGCCAGGGCCTGCCAGGTCGCCCCCTCGAGCCCCGCCGTGGCCGGCAGCCCACGCGCCGCCTGGAACGCCGTCAAGGCTTTCTGCGTATTGCTGCCGCCCAGGCCGTCGATCACCCCCGGCGAGAATCCGGAGCGGTCGAGCCGGATCTGCACGTCGGCCGGGGACGGCTTCGCCTGCGCTCCCGCCGCACCGGCAACCAGAATCAAAGTCAAGGCCGGCAGAGCAGCCAGGCGGGCGAGCATCAGAAACCTGCGGGTCTTCCTCATTGGGTCTCCTTCTTTGGTTGCAACCCTCCATACCTCCTTGCAACCGCCGGGCCAAAGACGCAAGAATGGGGAGGTGACCGAAGAGAAAAACCTCAGCCGCTGGTTCTTCCTCGCCGCCCTGGTCCTCACCACCCTCCTGTTCTTCCGGATGGTGCAGACCTTCCTGGTGCCGATCGTGCTGGCCGCCGTCTTTGCCACGCTCTTCGACACGCTCTACCAGAGGTTCCTGCGCGTCTTCCGGGGCCGCCGGACCCTGGCCGCCTTCTTCTGCTGCTTCGCGCTGTTCCTGGGGCTCATCGTGCCGCTCTACGGCGTGGCGCACCTGGTCACTCTGGAGGCGATCCACTTCTACCGCTCGATCGAGGGCCAGGTCGGCCAGCTCGTCCAGGAGGGCAACGCCGGCCTGGTCGGGCGGATCCGCGCCATCCCCTGGCTGAGCAAGGTTCCGCTGGAAGAGATCGACCTGAAGGGGGATCTGCAACAGGCGGCGGCGGGTGTGGCGTCCTTCATGGCCGGCCTGATCAACCGGACGTCGCGCAGCACGCTGGAATTCGTGGTGCTGCTCTTCATCACCTTCTTCACCCTGTTCTATTTCTTCCGCGACGGCCGGACCATGATGCGCAAGATCCGCTTCCTGATCCCCCTGGACCGGGAGTACAAGAACGCCATCGCCGCCCGCTTCACCTCGGTGGCCCGCGCCACGGTCAAGGGGACGCTGCTGATCGCCCTGGTCCAGGGGACGCTCTCCGGTCTCACCCTCTGGATCTTCGGCGTCGGCTCCCCCTTCCTGTGGGGCGTGGTCGCGACCCTCCTGTCGACCATCCCGCTGGTCGGTGCCTGGCTGGTGCTCTATCCCGCCGCCCTCGTCCAGGCGATCCAGGGGAACTACTGGCAGGCGGGCGGGATCGTCCTGGTGACCGTGATCGTGATCGTCAACGTGGACAACCTGATGCGCCCCCGCCTCGTCGGCAAGGAAGCGGGGATGCACGACCTGATGGTCTTCTTCTCGACCCTCGGCGGCATCTCCTTCTTCGGAGCCACCGGCTTCATCCTCGGCCCCATGCTGGCCGCCCTCTTCCTGGTCCTGCTCGACATCTACAGCCAGGAGTTCAAGGACGACCTGGACGGCACCGCCACACTGCCGGTGGTGGTGGCCCCGGCGGCGGTACCGGAGCCCCCGGCCGCGCAAGACGAGACGCCGCCGGCCGGGTAGGGTAGCGGCCCGTCAGATCGGACGGATCGGTCGGATCGGACGGATCGGTCCGATCTCATGGCCTGCGAGCAGCCCCGCGGCCACGCCGGCACCTGCCCCCCCGGGTAGATCACCACCGGCGGCGGCTGATCGATACACCGAACCGCCCTCAAGCCCCAGCCTTGACCGCCACGTCCATCTTCATCAGCACGGCGCCGAGCTCTCCGGGTGGGACCCGGGCGCAGGCGCCGGCGTCGACTTCGATGGGCTCGACTTGATAGCGCAGCTCTCCGCTGGTGCCATCATGCGACCGGGAGGCTCGGACGGCTTCCAGCAGCTCCGCCGGCACGGGGATCCCGGAATCGGTGAGGATGCGCTCCACCTCCTTGGCGAGCGCCTCGATCGCCGGCGCCCGGTCGGCGGCGCACCAGACGTTGACCGAGAAGATCAGGCCCGGGCCGTTGGAGGTGCTGGCCAACAGCACGCCGAGGTCGGGCGCACGGCCGGGCCCCTTGCCGGCGAGCTGGTGCTCGAGGGTGCACATGTAGACCTTGCCCAGGCGCATCTCCGCCTTGGTGCCGGGGTCCATCTTGAGCTGATCCGGCGGCACGCCCCAACCCTTCTTCTGGAGCTCCGCACAGATCTTGGGAAGCCGGTCCGATATGGACTGGGCCGGTTTGTCCTTGGCAGCCACCGGCACCGCCAGCAGGGCCGCCGCCAGGAAAGTCACCGCACAACGATTGCGCAGGTCATATCTCATAACATCGGAGCGTAGTACATCGGGCTTGCCCGGGCCAGCCCAGGGCTCATCCGTCCGATCGGCCGGGCCGGAAGCTCCGCATCCGTGTGAACCCCGATACCGCGCCCGCCGCGTCGCGCGCCTCGATCCACCAGAACATCTGGCCCCCGTAGAGCCGGTCCATGCTGCGGCAGAAGCTCGCGGGGAAGGAGGCGCGCAAGGTTCCCCCCTGCACGGCCTCCGGACCCAGCTCGACCACGGCCGGGTTGCCCCGCGTGGAGACGATCAGCCGGAACCGCCGGTGGGCTCCGTCCGGTACGGCGACCTGGACGGTCTCTCGCGCGAGATCGACTGCCGCTCCCGGTTCCGGACCGAGCACGGCCAGCTCGGGCGGTTCCGGACCGGCCGGCGGCAGCGCGGCCGGGTGGAGCGTCCGGCTGCCGGCGTCCCATACGTCGATCCGGCTGCCGGGCGCTCCGCGGAGGAGAGGAAGGAGCTCGGTTCCCTGGAGGGGCGGCAGCGGATAGACCTCGACCGCGGCCTGCGCAAACGGCGGATGGACGGCGTCCCACACGCCGTAGCGCAGCACCTGGGCCTCCGGCACACCGTGCGCGTTGCGCAGGAAATCGGGAGGACCAAGGAGGAATCGCGGACCGGCGGCACCGGGCTCGGCGGTGCGAAGCAGCTCCTTCTGCACCACCCGGGCCGTCTCTCCCGCCGCCTCGTAGACGTCCAGATAGCCGTGCAGCAGGAAGCCCCAGACCAGGACCACGAGGACGAGGAGCTCCGGGGCCGGCGAACGCACGCGGCGCCGCAGCAACGCGGTGAGGCTCCAGACGACGCCGGCCGTCGCCAGATACCAGTAGCGGCCGTTGGCGGGGACCACCGGCCGGAAGGCGAAGGGAGCGAGCGCGGCGAGCGTCCAGATCCAGGCGAAGAGCCAGAGGCGGAGAGGTCCGCGGCCCCACAGGGCGGCCAGCGGAATCCCCAGGAGCAGAGCGCAGCCGATCCAGAGCGAAGCCGGCTCGGGGGTCCAGTCATAGAGTGGGACGTGGAGCTGGACGATCGAGGTCGCCAGGTCGCGCAGCAACGGCCCGATCTCCAGGGACAGCAACCGCCGCCCCTGCTCTTCATAACCGCCGAGGAAGACGCCGAAAAGGCTCTTGCGGAGAAGGAGATAGAGGCCGGCCAGGGCGAAGAACGGCAGGTACCCGGGGACCAGCGCCAGGTGCCGGCGCCGGTCTCCCCGATCGCTCAGCAGATGATCGGATGCCGCCAGGGCTGCCGGAAAAACGACGGCCGCCTCGTAGGAGCCCAGCGCCAGCGCGAAGAGCCCCAGGGCGAGCGCCTGCATCGCACGGAAACCGGTCTCCCGGTAGCGGAGCCAGGCGAGGAACGCACCGAACAGGAAGGTGGCGGCGAACAGGGTGCCGAAGCTGGCGCCGAAGATCACCGCGTTGGGCGCCAGCGGATAGAGCGCGAAGAGGAACGCGGCGGCGAGAGGAACGGCCCCGGCCGGCTCCTCCGGGCGCCGCCCGAGCCGCTGCGCGATCGCCCCCACCAGCAGGGCATTGACCATGTGGACGAGCACGTGGATCCAGATGTATCCGGCCGGATGGGCTCCGAACGCGGCGATCTCCAGGCCGTAGAGCAGGGTCGAGACCGGCCGCCAGAACTGGACGACGGTGATCCCCATCCAGGGCGCGGCGAACAGGGAGGCGAGGTCCCGCCAGGGCGGGTTCTCTCCCAGGAAACGGATCAGGAGGAAGTCCTCGCTGGTGAAGCCGCGGTCGAGGACACGCCCGTAGAAGGCGAGCACGGCGGCCGGCACCAGCCAGGGGGCGAAACGTGCGGCTCTTTTCACGCCGGGCGGCCTTCCGGCACTCCCTCGCCGGCGAGGGAGTCCACCGCGGCCAGCGCGGCGGCATCGAGCTCGAAGTCCAGCGCGCGCAGATTGTCGGCGATGTGTCCGGGATCGGCGCTCGAAGGGAGCGGCACCAGGCCCTTCTGCACTGCCCAGCGCAGCACGATCTGCGCCGGCGAGCGCCCATGGCGGCCGGCCAGCTCGGAGAGCAGCGGCTCGGCGAGGAGCCCGGCCGCCGAGAGCGGCGAGTGCGCCAGGAGACGGATCTCCCGCGCGTGGCACCACGCGGCGGTGCCGGAGCTCGGCTGGTACGGAGAGCACGCGATCTGGTGCGCCGCCGGCAGCTCCGGTCCCAGCTTCTCGATCTGCCACGGCGCGAAGTTGCTCACCCCGATGCGCTCCACCAGGCCGCGCCGCACCAGGTCGTGCATCGCCTCCCAGGTCTCCGCGAGGGGCACGTCGTCGACCACGGGGCGACCGTGCACGTCGCGCGGAAGGGCCCGCCGTTCGAGCTCCTCCCAACCCGATTCCTCGGGATCGACCAACGGACCGAGATGCATCCACGCCTCGGGAGCATGCAGGAGATACAGGTCGAATGCGTCGGCGCCGAGGCGCAGGAGCGAGCCCTCGCACGCCTGCCGCAACGCCGCCGGCCGGAAGTTGGTCCGCCAGACCTTGCCGACGAGGAAGAGCGCGCCCCGCGGAGGCGCCGGCGGGTGGCGCAACGCTCTCCCCACGGCGCGCTCGTTGCCGTAGAGCTCCGCGAGATCGAACAGGCGATAGCCGGCCGCCACCGCCACGCGCACCGCACCTTCGAGGTCCACACGCCTCCCTCCCGGCCGGAACGGGGAGCAGCCGAAGCCGATGGGAGGCAGGTTCATGGCGCGGGAGACCGGAGGAAGGAGGAAAAGAAGCGGGCGAGCGCCTGGGCCGTGCCCTCCGGGCGGAAGCTCTCCGCCGTGCTCCGCCCCCCCGCGCGCAGACGTTCCAGGAGAGGCTGGTCTTCCGCGTACCGGTCCATCAGGTCACAGACCCTCTCGACCAGCGCATAGACGTCATGATTGGAGAAGACGAGGGCGTTCTCGCCGTCGCGCAGGAAGTCGCGCCCGCCGACCGCTTCATAGCAGAGCGGGACGCATCCCGCGGCCATCGCCTCGGGGACGGTCGTATTGAACGCCTCGTGCGAGCTCACGTTCACCAGGAAGGCGGAGGTCTGCATCAGCTCGGCGACCTCCCGGTGCGTGAAACCGGCCAGGCGGACCAGCGACCACTCCGGCCGTTTCGCCAGCTCCCGGGCGAGGAGGTGCTCGGCGATCTCTCCATCGGGAAGGCCGGCCTGGCGGTATCCCTCCTTCACCGTGAGCAGGATCTGCCGCGCCCGGGACCGCGGGCGCGCGGCGAAGAAATCGGGAGCGATGAACGGAGGGACCACCGCGGCGGCCAAGCCGAAGTGGCGCTCGACGATCCGGGCCACGTGCGGGAGCACCGCCATCGCCGCCTCGTAGCCGAGCTCCGGGTACCCGCCGGCTCCACCCAACCCGCGCAGGATGAGGAAGCTCCCCTGGACGAAGACCACGCGCCGCCAGGGGAACAGGGGGGGTACGTCGCCCGCGGCCAGCACCTCGGGAACCACCACCACGTCGCGTGCGGACGCCGCGAAGCCCGGCTCGTCGAGGTAACGCACCGGCACCTCCACCTCGCGCCAGCCCGGCCGGAAAGGCGCCCGGTGGTGCAGGACGCACGCTTCGAGGCCTTGATCGCGCAGCAACCGCACGTGCTCGTAGAGCATCCCGATCCCCCAGCTCGGCTCGGGATGGTCGGCCGTGAGATAGAAGATCATGCGGTGAGGGCGTAGATGCAGTGCCCGCAGATGAAGTCTTCCGGGGCAGGCTCCATCCCGTAGACCCAGCGCCGCAGGAGGGACATGCGGGGCCCCGACAGGATCGCGTCGAGAGTCTCCTCGTGGAGGTCGCCGACGACGTATTTGTCGTGGTAGTCCTGGCAGCACAGCACACACTGCCCCAGCGGATTGACGTGGACCCATTGCACCGGCCGGGACCCGGTCTGCTCGCAGCCACACAGGCGCTGGTGCCGTTCGAAGGGGTGGAGGCCGATCGGCACGGCGCCGGCGCGGTCCATCACTTCGTAGAAATGCACCTGGAAACGGGTGCCCGCGAACCGTTCCCGGATCTCCTCGAAATCCTTGCGGTGCACCGCGTCCCCCGCTCCGAGCACCGCGATGTCCATGGTCGGGGCGAGCGGCTTGTCCTTGACGTAGTCGAGATGGCGGAGGACCAGAGGAAGGTGGTCGCCGCCGCGGTCTCCCCGGTAGCGCTCGCGGTCGAGGGTCGAGAGGTTGATCGACAAGTAGCGCAGTCCGCCCATCCCCAGGATGGCGTCGACCCGGGCCGGGGTGAGCCCGGTGGCGTTGGTCAGCACGGCCGGCGGCAGGTCGTAGCGTTTCAAAAGCCGCACCTGGTCGAGGAACCGCTTGTCGGCCGTAGGCTCGTTGTAGTGGATCATCGAGACGCCTTCCAGGGTCGCCCGGTGGACCGCGATCTGCGCCACGATCTCCTCGTAGAAATCCATGCTCATGACATGGTCTTCCCGGCGCGCCACGGAGACCGGGCAAAAGTAGCAGGCCTGGTTGCACACGGTGCTCGCCTCGAGCGAGACATATTTCAGACGGAAGCGCCCGGCGAGGTCGGGAGCGGATTCGATCAGCCACCCCCCCGCGTAGAGCTCGGCCAGCAGCTCGCCCGGCAACTCCAGAGGCCGGAGCTCGCCGCCGCGCAACGCGTGCAACTCGCGGAATCCGCGCGCACCGCTCGCCAGGTACAGGTCGGTCAGGGTGTTGTAAATCCGCTCCGCGCCGAAGTGGAGGAACGGCTCCAAAAGGAGCCGATCCGCCGCCGGCACGGTCGTCTCGGGTCGTTCGGCAAGCTGCTCGATCATCTCAAGCTCCAAAAGAGGAACATACCAGCTCGTGCCCTTCCGCATCGACCACCTGGAGCATGAGCTCGGTGCCCGCGAGACGCTCCGCGATCTCCGGGGGGAACCTCCAGGCTTCCTCCGGGGGACCGGTGAGCCGCTCCGCGGCCGCCGGAAAACGGGTCGGGTTGGGTGAAACCTCGACCCAGAGTGGAAACGAAAGCTCCGTCAAGTCCGGCGCGGCGCAGGGACCGGCCGCGGGGCCGGCCGGCGGCTCCGGCCGCAGCCAATCCTCCGACCTTTCCAGGAGATCCGCGAACCAGCGGCCATAGTGCCGCTCACGGAAGCGCCGCGCCGATTCCTCGAACCAGAGGGACGATCGCGGTTCCTGGACGGCGCTGCGGCCATGCAGGTGAATCGCCTCGGCCGCCGGGACATGGACGGCGGGCTGACCCGCCCGCTCGGCCCGCCGCAACCAATCGGTCTCCTCGAAGTAGAGGCGATAGCCTTCATCGAAAGGTCCCACCTCCTCCCAGGCCGCCCGCGTGAGTGCGAGAAGACTGCCGCTCAGAGCATAGCTGGCCAGGGGCTGCCGCGCCTCCCAGTGCCGGCGGGCGTGTTCCCGCCAACGCCGCCGGGCGCGCACGGCGCCCCGCTCCTCCCGCGTCGCCCACAGGGCCAGCAGCTCGGACGCATGGCTGCGCTGCTCCGCCGGCGGCAGCAGCATCCGGCGGCCACTGTCCCAGTAGAAACGCGGGCCGGCGACCGCCGCACCCGCGCGCACCGCGTCGGCCAAGGCGCCCAGACAACCCGGAAGCACCTGGACGTCCGGGTTCATCAGAACCAGCACCTCCGCTCGCGTGCGCGCGGCCCCCAGGTTGACCCCTCCGGCAAAGCCGAGGTTCGCCCCGGGCTCGATCAGCTCGAAAGGCAGGCTCTCGAGCAAGGCCCGGCCCGCCGCGTCGCTGCCATTGTCGACCAGGATTCCCTCAATCTCCAAACCGCTCTGCGCGGCGTCACGCCGCAACGACGCGACCGCTCCGGCCGCCAGCTCCGGCGTGTGGTAGTGGACCAGGATCACGGCGATCCGCATCAGAGGGACCTAAGCACTGCACATCGTCTGTTCTACGACGGCGCCGCTCCGCGCGTCCATGTCCCAGGTGTGCTCGGCCCGCACGAGGCCGAAGGCGTAGGAGGGGCTCTGGACACGGAAGGCCCGCTGCAGGATGCGCTGATCGTAGATGTGCAGCCCTTCTTCGTCCAGTAGAAAAACATACAGCGCGAACTCCCCTTTCACCAGAGGGAGCCGCGGCAGGCGGAGACGGGCCGAATACCGGCTCTCGCCATGGAACGGCGGGAGGCCGTCGGCGTGGGTGCTGAACGAGAAGACCTCGATCTCGTCGATGCGGTTGACGCCGACCCCGAGATGGAAAGGCGTGCGCGGATTTTCCGCCTCCCACTCGATCGTCAGCTCCCAGGGGAGGCCGGTCTCGCAGACGGGTTCCGGTACCCCCTCGCCGAGGCGTACGCCGGTGAGGCGGGCCGGCCCCGTGTGCACCGGCTCCGGCGGCGCTTCGTGCGAGGCCGCCGCCTGCGCGGCGCTCTTCGCCACCAGGAAGTTCTCGTAGTCGCGCACCACGTCGAGCACCGGCCCCAGGGCTTCCACCCGGCCGCCCCGCAGCCAGAGCGCGCGCTGGCAGAACGCCGAGACGTAGTACATGGCGTGCGAGCAGAAGAGAAGGGTGCCGCCGCGGCCGACGAAATGGAGCAGCCGGTCGATGCACTTCTTCTGGAAGTAGCCGTCGCCGACCGACAGGGCTTCGTCGATGATCAGGACGTCGGGCTCGACCTGGGTGGCGATGGAAAAGCCCAGTCGCATGGCCATGCCGGTCGAATAGACCTTGACCGGCTGGTCGATGAACTCGCCGAGCTCGCTGAAGGCGATGATCTCCGGCAGGCGCCGCGTCACAGCCTCCTCCGTGAGGCCGAGCATGGCGGCATTGAGGACGATGTTCTGGCGGCCGGTCAGCTCCGGGTGGAAGCCCGCGCCGAGCTCCAGGATCGACGCCACCGTCCCCTCGACGCGCACCCGGCCCCCGCTCGGCGCCGTGATGCCGGCGAGGATCTTCAAGAGCGTGCTCTTCCCCGCTCCGTTCTCGCCCAGCAGCGCCAAGCCTTCACCCCGCGGAAGCTCGAAGCTGACGCCGTCGAGGGCGCGGAACTCCCGGTGCCGCCGGCGCCGGGTCAACGCCTCCCGCAAGCGGTCCCAGGGAGACGCATACACCCGGTAGCTTTTGCTCAGCCCCTCCGCGACGACGGCCAGTTCCCGCATGCGCCTCTCATTCTACGCCGGTTGCCGGCGGGCCGCCGCGGCTCAGGGCAGGCTGCCGTCGGGCAGGAACGTCCAGCTCCAGCTCGTCGGGAAGCCCGTCGAGGTGTCGGTGAAGGTGATCGGGTCGCCGGAGTAGAGCACGCCGTCCGGGCTTTGGGTGCCGGCCGAGAAGCTCGCGGTGGGCGGCGTGTTCCCCTTGAACTCGTGGACGTCGAACAGGCCGTACGCCGCCCGGTAGAGGTAGTTGCCGTGGAACTTGGCGGTGCGCGGCATCACCCAGTTGAACCCCGTCGGGTTCCCGTAGTAGTACCAGCCCCAGTAGGCGCCCGCCTGGGCGTGCGGCGTCACGTCGACCGGCGCCGTGGGATCGGTCATGTCGAGCAGGTACTCCCGCTGGTCCCCGCCGCTGAACATGTCCTCGCCGCCGAGGTAGAGATACGGGGTCCCCGCCCGCCGCGAAAAGGTGGCGAAGAGGAGCGTCGACGGTACGGTGTAGGTCGCCTGGAAGGTCGAGACCAGCGACGGCGTGCAGGTGCCGCCGCCGGTGATGCAGCTCGCGTCGTAGACGTTCAGGTTGTGCGGCGACGTGTTGCTGATCTGCACCACCGCCAGGTAGTACTTCGTCCCGTCCTGCCAGAGGGCCACGCCGGCCGAGTTGCCCGGCGGCCGGAACAGCACCACCCGCTGCGGGCTCACCGGATCGCTGACCTTCCAGATCTCGACGCCCAGTGAGCCCTGGGAGACCGCCAGATAGTCGCCGGCACCATGCACGTAGCTGGCGCCGGACTGCGTGTTGATCTTGCCGACGTAGACCCGGTTGTTCTGGGGGTCCTTGCACGGAACCGACGACGGCGAGTTGTCCAGGCAGCCGGTCGCGGCCAGGTTCTGCGCCGCCGACAGGTTGTAGATCAGCACCCGGTTGTTGGTCGCCGCATAGAAAGCATAGGCGGTCCCGCCGTAGGTGGTGGCCCAGACCTGCGAGCCTTCCTTCGAATCGTCCTGGTACATCAGGCGCGGGAACTGCTTGTTCCGGGTGTCGAAGATGAGCATGCCGTTGCCGGAGATGCAGGCCACGGCAACGACGCCGTCGTTGCCGGCGGGCGCATCGACCCCGAACAGATAGAACTTGGTGTCGTTCTGGTGCCAGGAGGGCACGGTCGAGGTGCCGGCGAAGAAATAGGACTTCCGGGTGGGATGGACCGGATCTCCCACGGCGTCGTAGGTCATCAGGCCGCGGCCGGTCGTGGTGAAGACGAAGCCGTTCTCGACGTCGACGTCGTGCCAGAACGGATTCGAGGAGGTCGGCGTGGACCCGAAGTTCCACCAGGAGGAATCCCCCAGGATCGAGGCCGGCTGCAAGGCTCCCCAACGGTTCCCGGGCACCGTCGTCACCGGCTGCTTGGCCGGGTCGAATCCCTGTGCATGAAGGGACCCCGACGCTCCCAGGACCACCATGAGGCCGAGCACCCCGAGCACCCGGCCAGGGCCGGACAAAGAACCATCCATCCTCTGGACCATCGCCTGAAACCTCACTGTCGCGACATGATCGGCAGTTGGCTATATTTGCACAGAATCCAGCCACCTGCAAGGACTCATCGCGTCTCCCCCCGGATGTAGGCCGGGTCGTTGGTCCGGTTGTTGACCACCTGCGCCGCCGTCAGGACCTTGCCACTCGTCACCAGGACCTGCGCGGTGAAACCGCCTTCGACGCCGGCCGGGAGCTGGCCCGGGTTGATCTGCCGCAGCTTGCCGGCGCCGAGGCTCAGCGCGGCCCGGCCGAGCTCCTGCCCGTCCAGGGCGCGATAGACGATCTCGCAAACCGCGGGCAGCGTTCCCGGGTTGAACACCCAGAGGGTCGTGCGGTGCTTCGTGTCCTGCCGCAGGCCGGTCAGGTACTGCCCCTGCCCTGCCGCGGCCGCCTGCGCCTCGGTGAGCGCCGGCAGCGTCTGGCCATAGCGCCGGGCCGGATTCGTGTTGTCGTAGCTCTCACCCTGGACGATCGGGAAGACCGCAGCGGCAGCTCCACCCGGCCCGGTGCTGTCGACGGTGAGCACTCCCACCGCGTTGCGCAGGCTCCAGCGCGACCCGATCAGGTCGGCGAGCCGCCGGGTCTCTCCCGCCGCCAACGTCTCCTGGACGGGCGCGGTCGGCTGGGTGGCCGCACCAGCCCCGGTAAAGGTGACCGTCACGGTCGCCGCCTGGTCGCCCGGATTGGCGATCACCAGGTCGCTCTGCCACAGGCTGTCGTTCAGGCCCGGCGTGCTGAGCGCCCCGACCAGGAAGACGCGCGCTGTGCCCGCCCCCACCGCCACGTAGGAGGGGTCCCCGGTGCCGAGCCGCAGGTTCGCCGCGTACGGAAACAGGGGGGCTCCCGCGGCGCTCTCGACCACCACCCGGTAGTCGTCCTGCCCGGAGATCCCGAACAGCGTGCGGATGTCCCTCACCTGGTACTGCTTGGCCGCGTAGGGCGAGAGGAGGATGGGGGCGCTCGCCGCACCGATCTCGCTCCCCTGGTGGTCGAAGAAGCGCAGGCGGTAGCTCACCGGCCCGGCGCCCGGGTTGCTGACGCCGAAGTAGGCGAAGCGCTCGCTGTTGTCGCTCAAGCCCACCAGGTGCTGGATCTGCAGGCCGCCCGTGGTCGAAGCCGCTCCGGTGTCGCTCACCCGGAACCCCGGGATGGTCTGGCCGAGCTCGGAGCCGTCCTCCTGGAAGGTGGTGTGGAACGACGTCAGGACCGGCTGGACGCTCCCCGCCGCCACCCGGACCGCGAGGAAGCCCGTCACGTCCTCGCGGCCGAAGAGGCTCTGCACGGCGTCGGCGGCATAGAGGGTGGCGTTGGGCGCGATGGTCCGCGTGACGCTCGGCGGGCTCTCTTCCGGCAGGCCGCGGCGGCGGAGCTCCAGAGTCACGTCCATCGCCTCGGTCCCGGGGTTGTGCAGGTAGACGTCGCTCGACTGCACGAGAGCGCCGTTCACCGTCTTGCCGACCCAGGGAATCACCATCGCCTCCACGGCCGGACCGGTCACGATGACGTTGCGGGTGGCGCTGACCGAGCTGGTCCCGTCGCTCACCGTCAGCGTCAGGGCGTAGGTCCCCGCCTTCTGCCAGGTGTGGGTCACCGCGGAGCCCGCCGCGGTGGCGCCGTCACCGAAGTCCCAGGACTGGCTGACGACGTCGCCGGTGCTGGCGTCGGTGAAGGTCGCCTCGACACCAGACTCGATCTGGCAAAGGCCGGCCTCGGCGGCACAGATGTCGCTGTGAAAGATGGCGGCGAGCACCGGCGTCCCGTCGTCGGTGAGCCGCGAGATGGTCACCGGAAGCCCGGCGCTCGCGATGCCCGCTTCGGCGTGCTCGACGCAGTTCCGCACGCTCACCTTGACGGTATAGGAGCCGACCGCCGCATAGGTGTGCGTCGGGTTCGGGCCGGAGTCGGGATCGCTCTGCCACCCCGTGGCCGAGCCGTCCCCGAAGTCCCATTTCCACTCCGCGGCGCTGTCCGCCGCGCCGGCCGGCAGATGGAACAGCACCGTGGCCGCGGTGAACGGATCATGGCTCGGCGTGAACTGGCCTTCCAGGGGAAGCGGGCCGGGAGCCACCAGGTTGAAGCTCGCCGTCGCGCCCGCGCCACCGCTGCTGTTGATCGCGGTCAGCCGCGCCGTATAGCTCCCCACCGGGTTGCCGGTGGCCGTCCAGTCGAAGGTGGCGGCATTGCCGGAGACGCCCGGGAGCGGCCGGCCGTTGGCGTCGAGGATCTGCCAGGCGAGGGTGAGCGGCGGCTTGCCGGCGATGCTCTGGCCGGTGAAGGTCACCCGCTGGCAGATCTTCGGGCTCGCCGGGACCATCGTGACGCCGCCCACAGCCGGCTGCGGATCGAGCACCTGGAGGGTCTGCGTCTTCGTGGCACCGCCGCCGTTGATCGCCAGGGTCACCGTCTTCGCCCCTGGTGTGGCGAAGACCACGTCCTGGGGGCTGCGGATCGTCGAGGCGGCCGGAATCCCGTCCGGCGCGAAGATCCAGCTCCAGCTCGAAGGGCTGCCGGTGGAGCGGTCGGTGAAGTCGACCGCGTCGCCCGCGTAGACGGCCGGCGGGCTGTAGGTGAACACCGCCGCCGGAGGCAGGTCACCGCGATACTCGTGGACGTCCAGCAGGCCGAAGGCGGCGCGCACCAGGTAGTTGCCGTTGAACTTGGCGGCGCGCGGCATCACCCAGTTGAAGCCGGTCGAATTGCCGGCGTAGTACCAGCCCCAATAGCCGTCCGGATGGACCTGCGGCGTCACCTCCACCGGATCGGTGGGGTCGCTCACGTCGAGCAGGTACTCGCGCTGCGGGCTGCCGCTGAACTGGTCCTCGCCCCCGACGTAGAGGAAAGGGACCGCCCCCGCCCGCGAGAAGCTCAGGTAGAACATGGTGCCGGACGGGGCGTGGGTCATCGCGTAGGCACCCACCTCGGGCGGCGGGCCGGAGCAGCCGGCGGTGACGCAGCTCACGTCGAAGATCCGCAGGTAGCGCGGCGGATCGTTGACCTTCTGGAGCAGGCCGAGGTAGTAGCTGGCGCCCTCCTGCCAGAGGGCGACCCCCTCGACTCCGTCGCCGGACGGGACGAACGACAGCACCTTTTCGGGGCTCGCGGGATCGCTCACCCGCCAGATTTCGACGCCCAGCGTGCCGAGCGAGACCGCGAGGTACTCGCCGCTGCCGTGGACGTAGCCAGCTCCCGACTGCGTGGCGATCCGGCCGACGTAGACCTTTCGCCCCTGCCCGTCCATGCACGGCGTCGAGGCAGGTGACTCATCGAGGCAGGTCGCGGTCAGGCTCTGGGCCGCCGACAGGTTGTAGACCAGCACGCCGGTCGCGGCGCCGAAGAAGGCATAGTGCGTCCCTTCCACCGTGGTCGCCCAGACCTGCCGCCCCTCTTTCGAGTCGTCCTGGTATTTGAGCTCCGGCTGCCGGGACCGGGTGTCGAAGATGAGCATCCCGTTGTTGCTGATCGCGGCCACCGCCGCGACGCCGTCATAGCCGGCCGGCGCATCGACACCCATCAGGTAGTACTTGGTGTCGTTCTGGTGCCAGTCGGGCACCGTCGCCGTGCTCGCATAGAAGTAGCCCCACCGCAACGGATGCTCCGGATTGGAGCCGCCGTCGTAGACCATCAGCCCCCGCCCCGAGGTGGCGAAGATCCAGCCGTTCTCGATGTCCAGGTCGTGCCAGGCCGGGTGCCGGCTGTCCGGCGTCGTGCCGAAATTCCACCAGGAGGTGTCCCCGAGAATCGAGACCGGTTGCAACGAGCCCCACCGGTCGGAAGGAACCGGGGTGGCCGGCGTCTTCAAGGAGTCCCAGCCCTGCGCGCGGAGGGCTGCTGCACCGGTGATGGAACCGAGGAGGAAGAGAACGGGCAGGAGACAACCTGCGAAGCGCTTTGTCATCTGAGGGACCTCGAGGGGAGAAGGGGATGGGCCCCGGGGAAACCCCCGAGGCCCGGGAAGGCTCGATCAGTCGACCGGCAGGACGACGCCACCCGAAACCGCGGTGTTGGCGTTGTCGAGCTGGATCGCGTCGAAGCCCACGCTGAACCGGCCCTCGGCGTCCATCACGGTCGTCACCCAGGCCTGGGCGATGTTGATGTAGCCCGGTCCCAGCGTGGCGTCACGCGTGGTCGCGTGGTTCAGGTTCAGGTACAGCCAGCCGAAGTCGGCGTTGGTGGTAATGCCGTCGCCACCCACGTCAACCCGCTGCGCCTCGTCGCAGAACGTGCACTGCGCACCCGGCAGCGGCTCGCCCGAGGGA
>Ga0062379_10000056_pt1 | contig 18180 bp, 11 predicted proteins | sample DOMMetBare2Fresh_2_FD_59484 | JGI IMG/M metagenome (GOLD analysis project Ga0062379, IMG submission 59484) | Wetland sediment microbial communities from St. Louis River estuary, USA, under dissolved organic matter induced mercury methylation -... | ecosystem: Environmental > Aquatic >...
TCAACCCGAACAAGGCGGCCCACATCGGCCACCTCCGGAACGCCGTGCTCGGCGACGTCCTCGCCCGCGCGCTGCGCGCCCTCGGCCGGCCGGTGGAGGTGCAGAACTACGTCGACGACACCGGCGTGCAGCTCGCCGACGTGGTCGTCGGGTTCAAGGACCTGCGCGGCCTCTCCCAGGCGGACGTCGAGGCGATCCCCGAGCCCTTCGACTTCTATTGCTGGGACCTCTACAGCGAGGTCGGCCGCTGGTTCGAGGCGGACAAGGAGCGCCAGGCGCTGCGCCGCACGACGCTCCACGAGATGGAGAAGGGCGAAGGGGACCGCGCCGCCCTGGGCCGGCTGGTCGCCCGCCGGGTGCTCCGCCGCCACCTCGCCACCATGCACCGGATCGACGTCGGCTACGACCTGCTGACCCGCGAGAGCGAGATCCTCCACCGCCACTTCTTCGACAAGGCGTTCGGCCTCCTCAAGGAAACCGGGGCCGTCCATCTGGAGAAGGACGGGAAGAACGCCGGCTGCTGGGTGATGCCGCTCGCCCAGGCCGAGGAGTTCGCCGGCCTGGAGGACCCGGACAAGGTGATCGTCCGCTCCGACGGCACGGTCACCTACGTCGGCAAGGACATCGCCTACCAGCTCTGGAAGTTCGGCCTGCTCGGCGAGGACTTCTTCTATGGCCGGTGGGAGGAGGAGGCGGTCTGGGAGACGGTGCCGGCGGGGCAGGGGGTCGCGGAGCATCCCCCCTTCGGCAACGGGCGGCGGGTGATCAACGTCATCGACGCGCGCCAGAGCTACCTCCAGAAGATCGTCCGCGCCGGCCTCCAGGCCCTCGGGCACAAGGAGGAGGCGGAGCGCTCCATCCACTTCGCCTACGAGATGGTGACCCTCTCGCCCGCCACCGCGCGGGTGCTCGGCTATCTCGACGAGGACGAGAGCGAGGCCGGCCCAGCATCAGGAAAATCGCTGGAGATGTCCGGCCGCAAGGGGATCGGCGTCAAGGCGGACGACCTGATCGACCAGCTCGAAGCGAAGAGCCGCGAGGAGATCGCGCAGCGCAATCCCGAGCTGACGGCGGACGAAGTGGCACACCGGGCGCGGCAGATCGCGGTCGCGGCGCTGCGCTTCTTCATGGTCAAGGCGACGACCAACCGGCTCATCGCGTTCGACTTCGACGAGGCGCTCAACTTCGAGGGCGAAACGGGGCCGTACCTGCAATACGCGCTGGTGCGCGACCAAGCCATCCGGCGCAAGCTCCGCGCGGCCGGCATCGCCGATGAGCTGACCGCGGAGGCGGTCGCCGCGCTCCCCGCCGCCGCCTTCGGCGACGACCTCTGGGACCTCGTCCTGGAAGTCGCCCAGACCGGCGAGCTGGTCGAGAAGGCCGCCGAGAGCCTGGAGCTGTCGCTCATCGCCCGCCATGCCCTCGGCCTCGCGCAACGCTTCAACGGCGTGTACCACAAGCACCCGATCCTGCAGGAACCGGACGACGCCTTGCGCGGCGCCCGGCTGACCGCCTTCCACATCTTCCGCCGCGGCCTGGAGAGCATCGGCGGCATTCTGGGCATCCCGGTGCCCGAGAGGATGTGACGCCATGTCGGATCCGAACCGCCCCCGTTCCTCCTCCTCGACCGCCTCGACCCTGGGCTGGATCGGCTGCGGCTGCGGTGCCCTCGTGGCCGCCGTGCTGGCCGTCATCGTCGGCCTGACCTGGTTCGGCTACCGCAAGGGGAAGGAGATCGAGAAGACCTTCAAGGACCCTGTGGCGCGCACCGCGGCGACCCGCAAGATCCTGCAGTGGAAGGAGCTTCCCGAGGGGTACTACCCGGGCGGCGCGGTCTCCATCCCGATGCTCATGGAGATGGCCATCCTGAGCGACGAGGAGCCGGGGCCGGAAGAGGCCGGGCATGGCCGGCAGTTCGACAAGCGCGGGCTCATCTTCATGAGCTTCAACTCGTGGATCAGCGACGAGCAGGAGCTTCTCCGCTGGATGCGCGGGGAGACCAGGGAGCCGCCCAAGTGGCTCGGCAAGTCGGACGCCAAGATCGATCCGGCCAAGGTGCTGAAACGCGGCACCGTGGAGGCCGGCGGCCAGACCGTCGCCTACGTGGTCACGCGCGATACCGTGAACGCGGTGCCCGAGCCCCCGGAGCCCCCGGCGCCCCCGGAGTCCGGGACGGGAGGCGCGGCCGAAAAGGACCTTCCGGCGGAGACTGAAACCCCGGCGGCCGGGCCGGCGCCGGAGACCACGGATCAGAGCGAGGTCGAGGTGTCGGTGGGCGTGGACGTGGGGAGAGAGGAGCACCGCCGGCGCCGGGAGAGCTTGATGACCTTCTTCACGTTCGACTGCCCCGGGGACAACCGCGCCCGGCTGGGCATCTGGTTCACGCCCGATCCGGCCCCGGGAGCACCCAATGCCGAGGTGGATCTCACCGGCACGGCCGGCGATCCGGAGAAGATCCAGGAATTCGTGGGGCATTTCGCCCCCTGCGGGTGATCCCGAGGCCCATGGAGTCGGTCGAGGTCCTCGGCAATTCCCTGAGCAGTTGGATCACGGCGGCATCGGTCGCCGCCGGGACCTTCCTGCTCCTCCTGCTGGTCCAGCGGTTGATCGTCCACCGCCTCGGTGCGCGATCCGGGCAGACGGTCACGGTCGTCGACAACTTCTTCGTCGAGGTCGTGCGCCGCACCCGGCCGTCCCTCCTCCTCTTCATGGTGCTCCAGGGGGCGAGCCTCTTCCTCGCGCTCCCCCCGCGGATCACCGGCACCCTGCGCACCCTGGCGATCCTGGCGGTCCTCCTCCAGGTGACCCTGTGGCTCCTCGTCGCCATCGACTTCTGGGCCACCCAGGCCCGCGTCCGGCGGCTCGCCACGGATGCCGCCTCGGTCACCCTGGTCAGCGCCGCCGGCTTCATCGGCAAGGCCACCGTCTGGTCGCTCCTCGCCCTCCTGGCGCTGGACAACCTGGGGATCAACGTCACCACCGTGGTGGCCGGCCTCGGCGTCGGCGGCATCGCGATCGGCCTGGCGCTCCAGAACATCCTGGGCGACCTCTTCGCCTCCGTCTCGATCGTCCTCGACAAGCCGTTCGTCGTCGGCGAGTCGATCCAGGTGGGGGAATTCACCGGCCACGTGGAGAGGATCGGCCTGAAGACGACCCATGTGCGCAGCGTCAACGGCGAGCTGGTCATCTTCCCGAACGGCGACCTGCTGCAGAGCCGCATCCGCAATCAGTCCCGGATGGCGGGGGAGCGCCGGGTCGTGTTGTGCTTCGGGGTGGCCTGCGGCACTCCGGCCGAGAAGGTGGCGGCGCTGCCGGAGATTCTCCGCGGCATCATCGAGCCGCTCGACCAGATCCGCTTCGGCCGCGCCCACTTCAAGAGCTTCGGCGAGTCCTCCCTCGACTTCGAGGCCGTCTACCATGTCCTCTCGCCCGACATGGCCCTGTACATGGACCGGCAGCAGGAGATCGGCCTGGCGCTGCTGCGCCGGCTGGCGGAAGAGGGGATCGAGCTCGCCTTCCCCACCCGGACGGTGGTGATCGCGGGTGGCAACCCGCGCGCCGGAATTCCGTAAAAGCGTCGAGAGCCGGCAGGCTCGGAAAGGAGCACGTGTGCGCAAAGTCTTTTCACTGGCGGCCGTCCTGCTGGTGACGGCGGCCATCGTCCGGGCCGAGACCGGCGACGAGGGAACCCGCCTGCTGCGGTACCCCGACGTCCATGGCAACACCGTCGTCTTCTGCTATGCGGGCGACCTCTGGCTCGCCGAGATCGCGGACCCTGGCCGGCCGGGAGGCAGCACCGCCCGCCGGTTGACCTCGCATCCCGGCGAGGAGCTCTTCCCCCGGTTCTCGCCGGACGGACGGCAGGTGGCCTACACCGCCGAGTACAGCGGCAACCGCCAGGTCCACGTCATCGCGGTCGACGGCGGCAACGCGCGCCAGCTCACCTTCCACAACGACGTCGGCGAGATCTCGCCGCGCGCCGGCTTCGACCAGCAGGTCCTGGACTGGTCGCCGGACGGCAAGCAGATCCTCTTCATGAGCCACCGGGTCCCCTGGAGCGAGCGCCTCGGCCGCCTCTACGTGGTCCCGGCGGCCGGCGGCATGGAAAGACCGCTGCCGATGCCGGAAGGGAGCGGCGGCACCTTCTCGCCCGACGGCACGCGGGTCGCCTACACCCCGATCATGCGCGAGTTCCGCACCTGGAAGCGCAACCGCGGCGGCCGCGCGCAGGACGTCTGGATCTATGACCTGGCGAAGGACCAGGCCGAGCGGGTCACCGAGTCGCCCGCCACCGACAACCTGCCGGTGTGGATCGGCGACACCCTCTACTTCACCTCGGATCGCGAGGACGGCCGCCTCGATCTCTACGCCCTCGACCTCACCTCCCGCCAGGCGCACCGGGCCACCACCAGCCCGGACTGGGACGTCCTCTGGCCGAGCGGCGACGGCCACCGGATCGTCTACCAGAGCGGCGGCTGGATCTGGCTCTTCGACCCCGCCTCGGGAGAGACCCGCAAGCTCACCATCCGCGTCGAGGGCGACCTGCCGCTGGCGCTCCCCTACTTCGCCAACGTCACCCGCGACGTCCAGTGGATGCGCCCGTCGCCCACCGGCAAGCGGGCGGTGTTCGAGGCGCGCGGCGAGATCCTGACCGTGCCCGCCGAGCAGGGAGAGGTGCGCAACCTGACCGGCACCCCCGGCATCCGCGAGATGACGCCCGCCTGGTCACCCGACGGCCAGTGGATCGCGTACCTCTCCGACCGCACCGGCGAGTACGAGATCTGGGTGCGCCCGAGCGACGGCTCGGGCACCGAACGGCAGGTCACCCGCGGCGGCGACTCCTGGCGCAACTTCCTGCTCTGGTCGCCCGACGCGAAGAAGATCGCCTTCTCCGACAAGGAACGCCGGCTCCGCTATGCCGAGGTCGAGAGCGGCAAGATCGTCGACGTCGACCAGGCGCGCATCAACGACGTCATCGACTACAACTGGTCGCCCGATTCCCGCTGGCTGACCTATACCAAGGCCGGCGTGTCCCAGCTCGCCTCGGTCTGGGTCTGGTCGCTCGACCAGAAAAAGGGGTACCAGCTCACCTCGGACATGACGAACGAATCCACGCCGGTCTTCGATCCGACGGGCAAGTACCTGTTCTTCTTCTCGGACCGCGACTTCAACATGACCCGCAGCGCCTTCGAGCTGGACTACGTCTACACCGAGCCCACCCGGGTCTACGTGGGTCTGCTGACCGAGGACGGTCCGGCGCTCTTCCGTCCGCAGAGTGACGACGAGCCGGTGGGAGACGCCCGGAAGGACACCCCGGGGGTCACCTCGGTGAAGGGAAAGCCGGAGCCGGTGCGCATCGATCCCGAGGGGTTCGAGCGGCGGGTGCGGGCGCTCCCCATGGGCGATCCGGGCGTCTACGCCAACCTGCTGGCCGGTCCCGGAGCCGTCTACTACGTCGTCGCCCGGAACGGCTCGCCGGAGCTCCGCCGGTTCGACCTGGCGGCCGGGAAGGAAGAGACGATCCTCTCCGGCGTGGAGGTCGCCGACCTGTCGGCCGACGGCAGGAAGATCCTCTACAAACAGGGAGACACCTACGGCCTCATCGACCCGCGGCCGGGGCAGGGCCCCGGGGCGGGCAAGCTCGCCATGGACAAGCTGGTGATCCGCATCGAGCCGCGCGCCGAATGGGCGCAGATGTTCGCCGACGCCTGGCGCGGCATGCGCGACTGGTTCTACGACCCCGCCGTGCACGGGGCGGACTGGAAGGGCCTCCGCGAGCGCTATGGCGCGCTGGTCCCCTGGGTGGCGAGCCGGCCGGACCTCGACTTCATCCTCGGCGAGCTGGGGGGCGAGGTCTCGGCGGGGCACGTCTACGTCGAACGCGGGAAGGGCCCCGAGGTGCCGCGGGTGGAGAACGGCCTGCTGGGCGCCGAGATCGAGGCACATCCCTCGGGCTTCTTCAAGATCGCCCGCATCTTCCCCGGCGAGAACTGGCACGACGACTTCCGCTCCCCCCTGACCGAGCCGGGCGCCGGCGCCCAGCCCGGCGACTTCATCCTGGCCGTCGACGGCCAGACCACCAAGGGCGTCGACAACTTCTACCGCCTGCTGCAGAACAAGGCGCACCAGGTGGTGACCCTGCGGATCAACAGCCGGCCGGCCGAGGACGGAGCGCGCGAGGTGGCGGTGCGGCCGGTCAAGAGCGAGCAGAACCTGCGCTACCTGGAATGGGTGCAGGCGGCCCGGGCGAAAGTCGACAAACTGTCCGGGGGCCGCATCGGCTACATCCACCTGCCCGACACGGCGTTCGACGGCAACCGCGAGCTGTTCAAGGGCTTCTACCAGCAAGCCTACAAGGACGCCCTGATCCTCGACGACCGCTACAACAACGGCGGCTTCGTCCCGGACCAGATGCTGGCTCTCCTCAGCCGCCCGCTGCTCAACTACTGGGAGGTGCGGGGCAAGGGGTACTACAGCACGCCGCAGTTCGTGCACACCGGGCCGAAGGCGACGCTGATCAACGCCATGGCCGGATCGGGAGGGGATGCGTTCCCCTTCTACTTCCGGAAGCTGGGCCTGGGCCCCCTGATCGGCACCCGCACCTGGGGAGGCCTCGCCGGCCTCAACGCTTCGCCCATCCTCGTCGACGGCGGCCAGCTCTCCACCCCGTCCTTCCGTTTCTTCACGACCGAAGGGACCTGGGCCGTGGAAAACGAGGGCGTCTCCCCCGACATCGAGGTCATCGACCGCCCCGACGCCGTCGCCAAGGGCGGGGACCCGAGCCTGGAGGCGGCTGTCGACTATCTCCTGAAGGAGCTGGCGAAGAACCCGCCGAAGAAGGTGACGCCGCCGGACCCGCCGAAGGGCGGGGCGGCGCACTAGCTCAGGCCCCCGGGGATCGGATCTCAAGGATCCCTTCTTGCGCCGTCTGCGAGACAAGTCTGCTCAACAAGCTGACCTGGCAGGCCACGCCCCTGCCGAGACCACTGCGGCCGGGGCCGTCCGTGCCGCGCGAGAGGTGATGGGGAACGTCGTGGGGACAGGAACCCGGTCGTGACGCGCCCTTACGGCCGCCAGGTGGTGACCAGCCACCAGCGGAGGCCGTCGCCGAAGACGTCTTCGGGGAACGGCTCCTCGACGACCTCTGCGACTCCCACGCGGAGGTCCAGGGCCGGGATGCGCCCGATGGGCTGGGGGGCGAGGGACCATGTCCATTCCAGGCCGGCGAGGGTCAGCCAGCCGCCTTTCGGTGCGCCCTCGGTCCAGACCCGGTGGCGCTCCACGAAGAGGGGTGCGGGGAGGAACCCGAGCCGCAGCTCGGCGCGCTGCGATTCGTGCTCGCTTCCCACCAGGGTGTCGAAGGGGAGCGCGGGCGTGAGGATCCGCCCTGCCAGGGAGGCCGGCGAGAGAACGCTGCTCTCCGCGCCACCGACCCGGTAGAGGTCGACGGGCTCGCGGACGTCCTCGGAGGCATCCCGCCGCCAGGCGAGGGAGAGGCCGGTGCCGTCGTGGTCGAGCGACAGCCGGGCGCCACCGCCGAACCGGCGCCAGGACTCTCCGGCCGTCCGGCCCAGCTCGGCGCGCAGGGAGACGGCCGGTGCGAGCCGCCAGCCGCCCCGGCGCCGTTGCCCGGACCAGCCAGCGGTGAGGGAGCCGGTGGACCGGTGGAGACCAGGGCCGGAGAGAGGCTCGACCTCTTCGGTCAGCAGGCGGCCCGCGAAGCGCAGGGCACCGCCGCTCCGGCGCCAGGTGCGGCCGGCCCACAGCTCGAATCCCCGGCGGTCCGCGTCGAGCGCCGGGATGGGGTGCGGCCGGTCGCCGCGCTGGCGGGACGGCCGCTCTTCGAGGGAGAACAGATGAAAGCCGGCCTCCAGGGGCCACCCGCGCCAGGTGGCGGCGACGGCGCCGCCTTGCGGCGAGCCATCGCTCCCCAGGGCTCCCAGGGCCAGCCAGTCGAGCCGGCCGACGACGTCGCCGCCGCGCAAGCCCGCCTCGAACACCGCGCCGGACGCCGTCGTGCTCCCCGAGATCAAGGGGAGGAGCTCCTGCCGGCCGAGACCGTAGGGGCGGGACGGGGCGACCTCCGCAACCGGGAAGAGTGCGGGCGGCTCGGGGGGGGCGGGGCGGACGGCGGGGGCCAGCTCGGCGGACAGGTCGGGCGCGCGGCCGGCTCCGGCCAGGACCTCGGGGGTCAGCTCCAGCCGGCGCAGGTCGAGGCCGTCGCTCTCCAGGGAGAGATAGAAGAGCGCCTTGCCGTCCGGAGTGGGCGCCGGCGACAGCGCCGCTCCCTGGGTGCGGGTCAGGCGCAGCGGCGGCCGGGCCACGGCGAAGGACCAGAGGTCGACGAAGCCGCGGTCGCCGGCCACCGCGTAGAGGGTCTGGCCGTCCGGGCTCCAGGCCGGCGCCGCGACCGTGCCGTCCGCGGGCGGTGCCAGCTCCGTCTCCTCTCCGGAAGCGAGATCGAGGACCACCAGCCGCCAGCTCCCCTCGCGGTGGCGCGCGAAGGCGACGCGCCGTCCGTCCGGAGAGAGACGGGGACGGTCGTCCACGACGTCGACGGAGGGCCTGGTGATCTGCCGTTCCGCGCCGGTCGCGAGATCGATGCGGACGATCGACGAGAAGCCGTCGCGGTTGCGCACGGCCACCGCCCAGCCGGGATCGGCCACCACCGGCGACGGATCGGGATCGCGCAGGCCGGCCCGGTGCGTGAGGCGGCGGACCGCCCCCTTCGCGGGCTCCCAGCGGAAGAGATCGGGGTGGAGGAAGCCGTCGGCATCGGGCTCGTAGCGGACGAAGAGGACCGCCTGCCCGTCCGCCATCCAGCGCGGCGTGGTGGGCTCGATGCCGTCGGGCGACGGGAGCTCGAAGAGGGGCTTCCGCGGCAGGGGGCCGCTGCGCACCGCCGGCACGTCCCCGGGGTCGCGCTCCTGGAGCTTCTTGCGCGTCTCCTCCCACCTCGTCTCGGCCTTCTCGTCCGGCGCCGTGTCCCAGATCACGAGACGGGAGGGGCGTTCACGGCGGTCCACCTCGACGACGAGGCGCCGGCCGTCCGGCGACAACGCCGGGGTGCCCACGGTCCACGAGAGGTCCTGCCAGAGCGTCCCCTCGCGCGGCGGGCCGGCGCGGCGCTCGGCCTCCAGAGCACGCCAGGTCAGCTCGGCGCGGAAGCGGTCGTAGAGGTCCTCGGGCTCGTCGCCGAAAACGCCGCGGAACGCCTCGCCGAAGCTCCGGGTCTGCCGCGCGGTCATCCGCGCCCAGAGGCTCCGCAAGCTCCCGGGGCCGGCCCGCTCCTCCAGCCATTCCAGATAGGCCGAGCCCAGCAGGTAGGCCATCGACATCCCCTGCCAGCTCCGGCTGTCCGCGGCGAGCTGCCGGTAGGACGGCAACCGGCCCGCCTGTGCCCAGCGGCGGAGGATCGCCGCGCGCAGATCGCCGTTCGGGCGTCCGGCGCCGGTGAGCCGCCCTTCGACCACGGTGGCATACCCCTCCATCACCCAGCGCGGAGCCGCGAGGGGGATGGGACCCACCGGCGCGATCCGGGAGAGGAGCTGGCGCGCCGGGTTCCGCGACGGCCGCAGGAGGTGGACCAGGTGGGTCTCCTCGTGAACGATCAGGATCTCGGACCAGTCGCGGTAGTGGCCGAGCGCCGACTCCGGCGCGGGAGGGCTGGTCCACAGGAGCATCCGCGGCCAGCCGAGAATCGGTAGTGCCGTGCCGTTCGGCTCGGCCACCGGATCAGAGACCAGAACGTCCACCACCTCGGGAGGCGCGTAACCCACCTCCGCCGCCACCCCCTCGCGAATCGCCTCCAGCCGCACCGCCGCCCGCCGCGCCCAGGCCTCCGAAGGGGCCGGGTAATGGACGCGGAAATGGGGTGTTTCGAGAGTCTGCCAGTCGGCGGAAGGGCTCTGAGCAAGGGCGGGGGCGGCGCAGAGGGCGAGCAGAAGGAGGGGGAGGGGGCGCATGGGGCAAGGGTAGCGGAAGAAAAGGACCCAAAGGACGGCAAGGACGGCAAGGACGGCAAGGACGAAGGAACAAACGTCCTTGGCGACCTTGAAGTCCTTGTCGTCCTTGGTCTTCTGCCCCCCTACGCCGCCGTCACCGGCTGCTTCGCCTTGCCGCGCCCGAAGAGGCCGGCCAGCTTGGCGAACGGCCGCCACGCGACGACGTCGTCGAACAGGCTGTACGCCACCGGCGTGCCGATGAGCGTGAGCAGCAGGGCCATCGTCTGGCCGCCGATGATCACCGAGGCGATGGCGCGGTTGGTGGCCGCGCCGGTGCCGGAGGAGGCCACCAGCGGGATCATGCCGGCCACGAAGGCCAGCGTGGTCATGAGAATGGGGCGCAACCGGTCGCGGTTCGCGAGAAGAATCGCCTCGCCCCGCGGCAGGCCGTGGGCGCGCAGGTCGATCGTGTGGGCGATCTGCAGGATGCTGTTCTTTTTCACGATGCCGAACAGCACCAGGATGCCGAGCGATGAGAAGATGTTCAGCGACTGGTTGAGCACCAGCAGCGACAGCAGCGCGAACGGTACCGTCATGGGGAGCGCGAGGAGGATGGTCACCGGGTGGAGCCAGCTCTCGAACTGCGCCGCGAGGATCAGGTACATGAAGACGATCGAGAGCAGGAAGGCGATCAGGAAGCTCGCCGCCGCCTTGCCCTGCTCGCGCGACCGGCCGGTGAGGCCGTAGGAGTAGGAGGCGGGCATCTTCAGCTCGGCCGCCTTCTTGTTGAGCGCGTCGATCACCGTTTGCGAGGAGTGGCCGGGCTGCATGTTGGCGTAGAGCATCACCTGCCGCCGCCGCGCGATGCGGTTGACCAGCGACGGGCCTTCCCCCTCGCGGAGCGTGACCAGGTCGCGCAGCGCGACCCGCGTGCCGTTCATCGCCGGCACCTCGGCCTGCTCGATCCCCTGCCGGTCGCGCCGGTCGCCCGGCTCGGCCCGCACGTGGACCTCGTACTGCTCGCCCCCCTCCATGTAGCTGGTCACCTCCTGGCCGCCGACGAGGACGTTGAGCGTCGAGGCGATGTCCTGGACGTTGACCCCCAGGTCCGCCGCCTTGTCGCGGTCGATCCGCACACCGAGCTCGGGCTTGCCGACGATCAGGTTGGTGTCCGGGTCGACCACGCCGGGCTGCAGCTTGAAGACCGCCATCAGCTCCTCGGAGTACCTGGTGAGCTGATCGAGGTCCGGGCCGCCGATCCAGAACATGATCTCCGCGTTGATGCCGCCGCCGAAGGAGTTGACCGGCGCCACCTGGTTGCGCAGGCCGAGCGAGGCGTACTGCGGCAGCACGTCGTCGCGCACCTTCTGCATCACCTCGAACTGATCGAGCTCGCGCTGGTCGACCGGCTTCAGGGCGACGTAGATCGAGGCGAGGTTCTTGGTGCGCTGCTGGTCGTCGCCGATCGTGAGCAGCGTGCGGTCCACCTCGGGCAACTGATTCAGGCGGGCGGCGATCGACTGGGCGATCTTCGCCGTCGCCTGCAGGCTCGTGCCCTCCGGAGCGCGCACCTGCACGTCGAACTGCGACTCGTCGTCGGTGGGGAGGAACGTCTTGTCCACCAGGATGCCGAGCGGGATGGTCGCGGCGAACACCAGGACCATGATCGTGACGATGAGCCAACGGTGGCGCAACGACCAGCCGAGCAGACCCAGGTAGGCCCGCTCGACGTAGCTGTAGACACCGGCCCGGCTGCCACCTTTCCCGGTGCCACCATGGCCGTGCGTGGGGACCTGCGGGCGGGTGTCCTCCAGGTCGTCTCCGGCGTCCTGCCGCTCCTTCCCTTTCTCTTCGTCCACCGGCCGCAGCCAGCGCGACGACAGCATCGGCGTCAGCGTGAAGCTGACGAGGAGCGACACCGCCACGGCGCAGGCCATGGTCACGCCGAACGAGTTCATGAAGCGGCCGACGATGCCGCCCATGAACGCCACCGGCAGGAAGACGGCGATCAGCGACAGCGTGGTGGCCAGGACGGCGAGGGCGATCTCGGCCGTGCCCTCCTTGGCCGCCTGCATCGGCGTCATGTGTTTCTCTTCCAGGTTGCGGAAGATGTTTTCGAGCACCACCACCGCGTCGTCGATCACGATGCCCACCACCAGGGCGAGGGCGAGGAGCGTGATGACGTTCAGGGTGAAGTTCATGTAGTTCATCGCGGCGAAGGTGGCGATCAGCGAAGTCGGGATCGCCACGGCCGCGATGAGGGTCAGGCGGAACCGCTTGAGGAAGAGGAACACGATGGCCGCGGCGAGCAGCGAGCCGAGCACCAGATGCTCCTGCACCGCATGGACCGCCGCATGGATGTAGGCCGACTGGTCGCGCACGGAGGTCATGTTCCAGCCCTGCGGGAGCTGGGCGCGCAACGTCTCCATGCGCTCCTTGACCCGTTCGATCACCGCGATGGTGTTGGTGCCGGACTGCTTGCGCACCTGGAGCACCACGGCCGGCTTGCCGTTGACGCGGGCGATGGAGTCCTCGTCCGCCATGCCGTCCTCGACCTGGGCGACGTCGCGCACGCGCACCGCATAGCCGTTGCGGGTGGCGATCGAGATGGCGCCGAACTCCACCGGCGAGGTGACGCGCCCGTAGGTGCGCAGGGTCAGGTCGCGCAACCCCTGCTCGACCTGGCCGCCGGGGATCTGCACGTTCTGCGTCTGCAGCGCCCGCACCAGGTCCGCCACCGTGAGGCCGAGGCCGTTGAGCTTGGCGGTGTCCGGGATCACGTTGATCTGCCGCGACCGGCCGCCGATGACGCGCGCCTGGCCGACGCCCAGGGTCGATTCGATCTGGCGCTTGAGCACCTTGTCGGCGAACTCGGTCAGGTCGCGGATCGGGGCCGGGCCGGAGAGCGCGATGGAGATGACCGGCTGCGCGTCCGTCTCGAGCTTCTGCACGATCGGCGCATCGGCGGCGGTCGGCAGGTCGGAGAGGATGGTGCTCACCTTGTCGCGCACCTCCTGGGCCGCCACGTCGCCGTTCTTCTCCAGGTCGAACCGGATGCTGACGATCGAGATGCCCTCGGACGAGATCGACTGCATCTCGTCGATGCCGCTGATCGTGTTGACCGCCTCTTCGACGCGGTCCGTGATGTCGGTCTCCATCTCCTCGGGGCTGGCGCCCACCAGCGTGGTGGTCACCGTCACCAGGGGGAAGTCGACGTTGGGAAAGCGGTCCACGCCCAGGGTGCCGTAGGAGACGATGCCCACCACCACCAGGGCGAGGATGAGCACCGTCGCGAAGACGGGCCGCTGGATACAGATTTCGGCGAGCCTCTTCATCGCGTCCTCCTCACTTCAGGTCGATTTCCACCTTGGCGAACAGACCCGGCGACAGCCGCCCGTCGGCGTTCGGCAGCGCCGTCTCGACCAGCACCGTGCGGGTCGTGGGATCGACCACACCGCCGATCTGGGTGACCTTGCCGGTGAACACCTCGCCGGGGTACGGGTCCACCGTGGCACGCACCGGCTGCCCCTCGCGCAGCGTGGCGAGGTAGCGCTCGGGCAGGCGGAAGCGCACCTTGATCGGCGAGGTCTGCGCCACCACGAAGGCGACCGAATTGTCGCCCAGGCGCTCGCCCACGTCGGTCCGCCGCTCGGCCACGACGCCGGTGATCGGCGAAACGAGGACGGCGTCTTGCAGCTTCTGGCGGGCGAGGTCGCGGTCCGCCTCGGCCGACGACACCGCGGCCAGGGCCGACTCCTGGGCGGAGCGCGAACGGTCATAGGCCGCTTGCGACACCGACTCCTTGGCCAGCAGCTCCGCCTTGCGCTTGAAGTCGCGCTCCGCCTCGTTGGCGGCGGCCTTGGCGCGGGCCACGTCCGCCTCGGCGCGCTTGAGCTCCAGCGCGAGATAGTCGGACTCCAACGTGAGCAGCGTCTGGCCGCGGCGCACCCGGGCCCCCTCGTCGACGTAGACCCGGGCCACCCGGCCGGGGTTCTTGACCGCGAGCTCCGAGAGGACCGGCGACACGAGCTCGCCGTTGGCGACGACCCTGCCGGAGGCCGGCTCCTGCGCCGCGGCTCCCTCCGTGGCCTTCTCCGCAGGCTCCGGTTTGGCGACCGAGGCGACGTCGCGGACGTCCTCCGGCAGGGGAGGCGCGTCGGCCTTGGCGGCGGGCGCGCCGGGAGCCGGCTTCTCCGCATCCGCCGGATCGGAACCACCACACCCCAGGGTGGCGAGCCCGAGAGCAGTCAGCAAAAGAACAAATGTCGGCTTCATTGCACACCCTCCGGTGAGATCGTTTTCTTGAGAAGACCCGCGGCAGCCCATGTGCGGAGCTCCGCGAGGGCGCGGTCGAGCTGGCTGTTCGCCACCGCGCGGCGGGCGTCCGCCAGCGAGGTCTCGGCGCTCTCGACCTCCAGGGAGGTCAGCTCCTGGGCGCGGTACAGCTCGGTCGCCTGCTCGTACTCGGCCTCGGCGGCCGTGAGCTGTTCCTTCGAAAGTTGCAGGCTGGCCCCGGCGGTCTCCAGGTCGACCAGCGCCTGGCGGACCTCTTCGCGGACCGCCTGTTGCACTTCCTTCACGCGCAGCTCCGCCTGGTGCAGCCGTTCCTGGGCGATGACGATCTTCCCCTTGAGCTCACCGCTCGAGAAGATCGGCACCGAGAGGCGGATCGAGAGCTGCCCATACTGATCGGTGGGGAACGACGCCCGCTGCTTGATCCAGGCGCCGTCGGCGGTGACCACCGGCAGGTAGGCGCCCTTCTGCTTGGCCACCTCCAGCCGGGCGATCTCCTCGGCGGATTTCGCCTGGGCCAGCTCGGGCCGGTTGGCCTCCGCCTCCGCCAGGAGCGCCGCCTCGCCGGGCAGCACCGGCAGGAAATCGCCGGGCGCCGTCACCTCGATCGGGCCTTCGACGGCGAGACCGAGGCGCAGCCGGCCCACCGCCGCCTCGCGCGCCTGGCGCGCCGCGGCGATCCGCCGCTCCGCGCCTTTGGAGTCGGCGTCGGCGCGCAGCACGTCCACGCGCGTCGTCTCGCCGGCTTCGAAGAAGATCTGGGCCTGGTCGCGCCGCCGGCGGGCCAGCTCCAGATTGCGCTGCTCGACGGACAGCAGCTCCTCGGCCTGCACCACGGCGAGGTAGCTCGCGGCTACGTCCAGCATCAACCGCTCCTCGACGCCGGTCACCCCCTGACGGGCGGAGGTGACGCTCAGGCGGGCCTGGTTGATCGCCTTGCGCTCGCGGTTGCCGGCGTAGATCGGCTGCGAGAGCGTGAGGCGGTAGCTCCAGTCGTTCTCGGCCAGGAGGGTGCGCTGGTCGGCCCCTTCGCCGAACGAGACCGACTTGTCATTGCGGGTGAAGTTTCCCTGGAAGCCGATCTTGGGAAGGATGGACGAAAAAGCCACGTCCACCTGGGCTTGCAGGGCGTCGACCTCGACGCGCGACCGGCCGAGCGCCGGATTGTCGCTGAGCGCCCGGCGGAGTGCCTCTTGCAGCGTGAGGCGCACCGGACCGGCCGGCGGAGGCGAAGGCATCGAAGGCAAAGGCGCGGGCGGCGCCGGCTCCTCTGCGAGCGCAGGGACGGCCACCGTCAGGAGCAGAAACAAGAGGGATCTGGCTTTCACGCAGGCTCTCCTTGCAGATCGGGTCCCGCGGTCGCGGGAGCTCTCAAACCGGACGCCAGGAACATGACCAGGTAGCGGAGCATCGCTTCGTGGTCGCCACTGCTGCACAATCCATCCGAGAACCGCTCGACCATCTGGCTGCACGACACCACGTGCCCCATGGCCCCCGCCGCGAAGTGGAACCGCCAGATCATCTCCTCCCGGGACAGATGGGGGAGGAGCTGGTGGAGGGCGGCGACGAAACGGTCCCCGGTGACCTTGAACTCTTCCAGCAACAGCGAGCGCATCTCCTCGCTGGGCTCCATGAAGGCACGGCCCATGAGCCGGGCGAAGTCCTCGGTGCCGTCGGGCGTTTCCCGCACCCGGCGGATCAACGGGGCCAGAAAGGCGTGGAGGACCTGCTCGATGCCGCTCTCGCCCGCCGGGCCGCAGGCGTCGAGCAGCCGCAGCCGCTCCTCCGCCAGGGGGCGCAGGCGGCGGGAGAACACGGCCCGCACCAGCCCCTCCTTCGATCCGAAGTGGTAGTGGACGGCGGCGAGGTTGGCACCTGCCTGGTGCGTGATCATCCGCAGCGACGAGGCCTGGATGCCGCTCTCCGAGAACAGCTTCTCGGCGGCGTCCAGCAGGGCCTCCCGGGTGTCGACGTGGTGCTCGGTTCGTGAGTCTGTCTCGGTCATGATTCAAACGTCCGTTTCAAACGAACGTTTGAATCGTACCGATCCCCTCACCCGCTGTCAAGCTCTTGATAGACTCGGCGCCCCAACCGGAGGAGAGGGAATGCACGAGGGAAGAGTCCATGTCGTCGCCGTCTTCGTCGCCGCACCCGGCAAGGAGAACGAGCTGGAGCAGCTCCTGGAGACCCTGGTCGAGCCGACGCGGAAGGAAGCGGGCTGCCTCCGCTACGACCTGCTGCGGGGTCTCCCGGGGGAGTCGGGAGACTTCGTCTTCGTCGAGGAGTGGGAGAACGAAGAGACCCTGAACGCCCACTCGCGGTCGGCGCATCTCAAGGAGGTGATCCCCCGGGTGGGTCCCCTCCTGGGAGCCCCGGCGAACGTCGCCCGCTACCGGCTGGTCAAATGAGCGGACCCCGCCTCGCCGTCCTGGCCGACGTCCACGGCAACGTCTGGGCTCTCGAAGCGGTGCTCGCCGACGTCCGGCGGCGCGGCGCCGACGAGGTGGTCGACCTGGGGGACGTCCTCTACGGTCCTCTCGACCCGGCGGGGACAGTCGAGCTTCACCGGTCGGCCGGGATCACGGCCATCCGGGGGAATCAGGACCGGGTCCTCGGGGAGCCTCTCCCGGTGGTACCGAACCCCACGATGCGCTTCGTCCATGAGGTCCTTGCGCCGGATCACCTCGCCTGGGTGGCCGGGCTGCCGGTGGGGCTGGACCGGGAGGACCTCCGCTTCTGCCATGGCACGCCGGAGCACGACGACGTCTACCTGCTGGAGACGGTGACCGAGACCGGGGTCCGCCTCAAGACAGAGAACGAGGTCGAGGCCCTGCTCGGGCCGGACCCGGCGCCGGTCACCTTGTGCGGCCATAGCCACGTGCCGCGGGTGGTGGCCGTGGGTGGCCGGCTGGTGATCAATCCGGGGAGCGTCGGCCTGCCGGCCTACGATCACGACGCGCCCTGGCCGCACGTCATGGAAGCCGGCAGCCCGCACGCGCGCTATGCCCTGATCACCCGGGGGCCGGACGGTTGGACGATCGAGCAGGTGCTGGTTCCTTATCCTTGGAAAGAAGCCGCCGCACGGGCGCGCCACAACGGCCGGCCGGACTGGGCGGAATGGATCGAAACCGGGAGGGCTCGGCTGCCATGAAAAAGGTCATCAAGATCGACATGAAGAAGAGGATGTCGATCGAGTTCCCCCGCCGTACGGTCCTGGGCTTTCTCGAGATCTCGCACCTGTTCGACGAGCGCGATCGCCGGGAGCTGGAGACCTTCGTCGCGTTCGTCTTCGACAACCCCAAGTGTCTCCTGCGGTCGAATCTCGACGGGCATCTCACCGCGTCGGCGTTCGTGGTCGACCGGGAACGGAAACATCTCCTGCTGGTCCATCACAAGGCTCTGGATCGCTGGCTCCAGCCCGGCGGGCACGCGGACGGCGACCCGGATCTCGAATCCGTGGCGCGGTACGAGGTGTTCGAAGAGACCGGCCTCCGGGAGCTCAAGCCCATCACGCCCTGCCCCTTCGATCTCGACATCCACTCCATTCCGGAGCGCGCGGGCGTTCCGGCGCATCTGCACTACGACGTGCGCTTCCTCTTCGAAGCCGACCGCGGCGCCCCCCTCCGCGGCAACAAGCGGGAGGTTCACGACGTCGCCTGGGTCCCCCTGTCCGAGCTGGACCACCGGGGGCTCGATGACTCGGTGCTGCGTCCGGCGCGGAGGATCGTGGGGTTCGGAGGTCTTGCCCGTTGAACAAGGCCCGGGAGGGTCACTCTCATAGATAGAGAGTGGGACGACGTCTCGAGACATTGCCGCTCCGTCGGCCGGCGTCGTGAGCCGGCCTGCTCCTTGACGGCAACGTCCCGGGATGTCCTGGCTCCGTCGCCTTCCGTGGTGACCGTGTCTGCTCCCCTCTCAGGACGTCCAGAGACCGAGCCACGAC
>Ga0062379_10000058_pt1 | contig 17845 bp, 9 predicted proteins | sample DOMMetBare2Fresh_2_FD_59484 | JGI IMG/M metagenome (GOLD analysis project Ga0062379, IMG submission 59484) | Wetland sediment microbial communities from St. Louis River estuary, USA, under dissolved organic matter induced mercury methylation -... | ecosystem: Environmental > Aquatic > Freshwater...
CGGCGAGCGTGTCTACCGCACCGGTGACCTGGCGCGGCGGCGGGGCGACGGCGCCACTGAGTTCCTCGGCCGCCTCGATCATCAGGTCAAGATCCGCGGCTTCCGCATCGAGTTGGGGGAGATCGAGACGGCGCTCTCCGCTCTCGGTGGGGTGAGCCAGGCCGCGGTCATCGTCCGGGAGGACATGCCCGGCGATCGTCGTCTGGTCGCCTATGTGTCTGGCGACGCCACGGTGGATGCGCTGCGCCAATCGTTGCGCGAGCGTCTGCCGGACTACATGGTGCCGGCCGCCTTCGTGACGCTCGCAGCGCTGCCCCTCACTGCCAATGGCAAGGTGGACCGCAAGGCCCTGCCGGCTCCGGAGCGGCAGAGCGCCGAGCGGAGCCATGTGGCACCGCGCACGCCGGTCGAAGAGGTGCTCGCGGGCCTCTGGGCCGAGCTCCTCGGTCTTGAGCGAGTCGGGGCGGCCGATCATTTCTTCGATCTGGGCGGCCACTCGCTGCTGGCGACGCGAGTCCTGTCGCGCCTGCGCAGCGTCTTCGGTGTCGAGATGCCGCTGCGCGATCTCTTTGATGCCCCGAGGCTGGAGGACCTCGCGGCCCGGATCGAGGCGGCGCTCCGGGCCGGAGCGGGCCGGCTGGCTCCGCCGCTCGTTCCCATTGCTCCGGCACTGCGGCAGGGGCCATTGCCCCTGTCGTTCGCGCAGCAGCGGCTCTGGTTCATCGATCAGCTGGAGCCGGGCAAAGCGCTCTACAACATGCCGGTGGCGCTGCGCGTCGAAGGACCGCTCAACTCCTCAGTCCTGGCGCTCTGCCTCGCGGAGATCGTGCGCCGTCATGAAGCGTTACGCACGGTTTTCGCCGGATCGGAGGGTGTACCGGTGCAGATGATCTTGCCGGTGCCCAGCTTTGCTTTGCCCGTGATCGACTTGTCAGGGCTGCCGTTGAGCTGTCGCGAGGATCTCGCCTTTCGTCTGGCCGGGAACGAGGCCGGCCACCCGTTCGATCTCACCTGTGGCCCTCTGCTGCGCGGCGTGCTGCTGCGGCTGGCCGAGGAGGACTACGTCGTCGCACTGACCATGCACCACATCGTGAGCGACGGCTGGTCGATGGGCATCCTGGTTCGCGAGGTCACCTCGCTGTACCCAGCCTTTGCCGAAGGCCGGCCATCGCCTTTGTCGGAGTTACCGGTGCAGTATGGAGATTTCGCGGCCTGGCAACACTCCTGGTTGCACAGTGAGCTCCTGGAGAGCGAAGTCTCCTTTTGGCGCCGCCAGCTTGCGGGGTTGCCGCCCCTCCTGGAGCTTCCCACCGACCGGCCACGGCCCGCGACGCAGAGCTACCGCGGCGCCACGCGGCCGGTGTTCCTGCCTACTGGTCTCACGCGTCAGGCCGAAGCTCTCGCCCGGCGCGAGGGAGCGACGGTGTTCATGGTGCTCCTGGCTGGCTTCCAGGCTCTTCTCGCGCGTCACAGTGGCCAGGACGACCTCGCAGTGGGCACGCCGGTGGCCGGACGCAACCGGATGGAGATCGAGGGGCTGATCGGGTTCTTTGTGAACACGCTGGTGCTGCGCGGCGACCTGTCCGGCACGAAGGCGGACGAGCCCTCCTTCCGTGAGCTGCTCGGCCGGGTTCGCGAGGCGGCGCTCGCCACCTATGCGCATCAGGATTTGCCGTTCGAAAAACTGGTTCAGGAGCTTTCTCCAGAGAGGAGCCTCGCGCACTCCCCCTTGTTCCAGGTGATGTTCGCTTTACGGAACGCTCCGGAAGCCGAGCTGCAGGTTGCGGGATTGGCCTTTTCCCCGGTCGTTGCCGGGAGTACCTCCTCCAAGTTCGATCTCACCCTCATCCTCGGCGAGGTGCCCGAGGGACTGGCCGGGACCCTGGAGTACGCGACCGATCTCTTCGACCCGGCCACCACCGAGCGACTGTTCGTTCATCTGGCCAACCTGCTCGCCGACGCTGTCGCGGACCCGGAGAGGCCCCTTACCGAGCTCCGCTTGATGGACGCGGCGGAGGAGCGGCTGCTCGTGGAAAGCGGTCTCGACCGGAGCAGGCGCACCTGGGCGCTCCCGGTCACTCTCCATGACCTGTTCCTCGAGCAGGCCGCCCGGACACCCGACAGGAACGCGGCCGTGGGGCCGCAAGGGGCGATGACCTACCGCCACATCGCGGACGGCTCGAGAGCGCTGGCCGGGGGCATCCAGGCGGTTCTGAGATGCCCGCTCGATCGGCCGGTCGCCCTGCTGGCCGATCCCGATCCGCTGGTCCTCGTCGGGATGCTCGGCATCCTCCAGGCGGGGGGAGGCTTCCTTCCGCTCGACCCGCGCCATCCGGAGGAGAGACTGGCCTGGACCCTCCGGGACGCGGGCTGCGAGGTACTTGTCACTCAGAGGCGGCATCTGGACCGGGCGGAGGGGCTCGGCCTGCGCCACGTCTTCTGCCTCGAAGACGCTCTCCGATCAAGGCGGAAGCCCGAGCCACCTGACCTCGTGCCTCGCGAAGAGGTCACGCTGCGTTCGCTCGCCTACGTTGTCTACACTTCGGGCTCCACCGGCCGTCCCAAAGGGGTGCAGATCTCGCACGAGAATCTCTTGCCGATCCTCCTCTGGGGCCTGGAGTATTTCGGGCTCGGCGAGCACACCCGGGTGCTCCAGAGTCTCTCCTTCTGTTTCGATTTCGGAATCTTCGAGCACCTCACGACGCTCCTCGCCGGAGGCACATTGATCTTTCCGGGAGAGGCCGCGGGCGATTCCCGAGCCTTCGCCCGCGAGATCGTCCGCCACGGCATCAACACCGTGCATACGACGCCTATCTTCGCGCGCGCGCTCGCCGCCTCCGGCGTCAAGCTGGACGGCCTCGAGATCCTCCATCTCGGCGGTGAGGCGCTGGCCTTGGACACCGTCGCCCGTCTCCGCGCGGCCGCACCGCGCGCGACGCTCTACAACGGCTACGGGCCCACCGAGGCGACGATCAACAGCTCGATCTATCGGATCGGTGAAGACTCGGGCTGGCCCGTCGTTGCCATCGGCCGGAGCTCGGCGAACAACGCGCTCTACATCCTGGACCGGGCGGGCCGTCCGGTTCCCTTCGGCGCGCGCGGAGATCTCCATGTCGGCGGTATCGGAGTCGCGCGGGGTTATCTCAACCGGCCGGACCTGACGGCCGAGCGCTTCGTGCCCGACCCGTTCGGACCCGCACCGGGTGGGAGGCTCTACCGCACCGGCGACCTGGTGCGCCATCTACCCTCGGGGGACATCGAGTTTCTCGGCCGTCTGGACCATCAGGTGAAGATCCGCGGCTTCCGGATCGATCTCGGAGAGATCGAGTCGGTGCTCTCTACGCTGGCCGGGGTGCGCGAGGCGGTCGTCCTGGTGCGCGAGGATCGATCGAATCGATCGGCGCCCTCGGAACCCGGCGACCGGCGACTGATCGCTTACGTGACCGGTGATTTCGCCGACATCTCGCTCGACGCACTACGCCAATCGCTGCGCGAGAATCTGCCGGACTACATGGTGCCCGCCGCCTTTGTGGTGCTCGCCGCTCTACCGCTCACTCCGAACGGCAAGGTTGATCGCAAGGCCCTGCCGGCTCCGGAGTGGCAGAGTCCCGCGGAGAGCTACGTGGCGCCACGGACACCGGCCGAGGAAGCCCTCGCCGGCATCTGGGCTGAGCTCCTCGGCCTCGAACGGGTCGGGGTGGCGGACGACTTCTTTGCTTTGGGTGGCCATTCGCTGCTGGTGGTGCGGCTGATGGCGCGGATCGAGGACTTCCTTGGGGTCAAGCTGCCGATTTCAGCGCTGTTCGAGGTGCCGACGGTCGAGCGTCTCGCCGCCTTGGTGCACCGCCGGCAAGCTCCCGTTCGCCGTTCGCCGCTGGTACGGCTCCACCCGGGAGGCGCGGGCCGGCCGCTCTTCGTGGTGCATCCGGTCGGAGGAGATGTCTTCGCCTACGTGGAGCTGGCCAGGAAGCTCGGAACCGGCCGGCCGGTCTACGGCCTGCAAGCAGTCACCGAGGCCGCAGCAGACACCGGCCATGCCCCCTCGATGGAAAGGCTGGCGGCGCAGTACCTGGCCGCGGTGCATGAGATCCAACCCGAGGGGCCGTACCTCCTGGCGGGCTGGTCTCTCGGCGCAGTGATCGCCTATGAGATGGCGCAGCAGGTCGAAAGCTCCGGCGGGAGTGTGGCCCTCCTCACGATGATCGATCCTTCGCCGCCCGAGTCGGACCGACGCGATGGGCTCGACGACACCGCCCTCCTGGGCGGATTCGCCCTCGATCTGGTGCGTCTTGCGGGTCGCCGGGTGGCGTTCGGACAGGAAGTGCTGGAGGGGTTGGGTGTCGACGCGGCGATCGACCACCTGTTCGAGCTGGGACAGAAAGAGGGCGTGTTACCGTCGGACCTGGACAAACCCCGCCTGCTGGAAAGGTTCAATCTCTTCTGCCGCCACGCGAAATCTTTAGAGCGTTACGTGGCGCGCCCCTACGGAGGGCGGGTGACCCTATTCCGGGCGAGCGATTCACTGGCTCCGGGGGCGATCACTGCTGCGGCGGGATGGAGCTTGCTGATCCGTTCTGAGCCCCACCTTCTCGAGGCGGATCACTACTCGGTGCTCCAGAGCCCGGCCCTCGACCGCTTGGTCGAGCATCTGCAAAGCGATCTCGAGAGAGCCGAGACGTCAGCCGGCCGGGCTCTTGGCGGTCATTGAAGCCGCCAGCCGCGCAGCGCCTCCACCAGGCCGCGCTCGCTCGCGGCGCTCAACCGTTGCTTCTCGGCCTCTGGAACCGGCGCGATCTCCAACTTGAGCATCCGGTTCGCGTGCATCATGAAGTCACCGAATCGGTCCAGGGTCATGCCCTTCCCCATCAGATAGGGGATAATCCAAAAATCGAACGACCATTGCGGCAGCCAACGGGAGTCCTTGATTTCGAGGAAGGCGCGGTCGATATGATCCATCGCCTCGAGGCTATCCATCGTGTCGTGCACCCAGTTGAACCCTTCGCCCTCGATACCGTACTTCTCCTTTCGAGAAAAAATCGGAGTCCCGGGCTCGCAGTACCAAATTTGAGAGCGGTAGTAGTCGAGCTTCGATTCCTTGATGAAGTCGACCGTCTCCCGGACGGTCTCCTCGGTCTCCCCGGGATAGCCGGTGATGAAGGAGCCAAAGGTCAGGATGCCGGACTGCCGCAGCAGGCGGATGCCCTCGAGGTACTGGGACACGGCGGCGTGCTTGTCCATATTCTTAAGAATAGTGTTCGATCCTGACTCGATGCCGAGAAAGACGCCGCGACAACCACTTTCGGCCATCAGATCGATCGCCTCAGTGTCCGAGTTGCTGCAGCGGAAGTAGGAAAACCAGTTGAAGCCGTAGCGCTTGCGGATCATCAGCCGGCAAATCTCTTTGAAGCGGGGCAAGGGAACGTTGAAGGTGTCGTCGATGAACACCGTGTTGCGCACGCCGCCGATGTCTCGCATGGAGTCGAGCTCCTTTTCGATCGTGTCGAGACTTGCGAGCGTCAGCTTGCCCGCCCGCGTCGGATAGGCGCAAAAAGCGCAGGAGAAGGCGCAGCTCCGAGCCGCACGGGTCTGGAGGGTCGCGCCCAAGCCCTCGTTCGCGAAGAGGCGCCAATCGATGTAGTTCTCATCGAGAGAGTTGTTCTCGGGCTCACTCGAAGTCATTGTCAACTTGCCATCGGCGGCCCGATAGACGAGGTTGGGAACGGCCGAAAGGTCACCTCCATCGCGGAGGCATTGCACGACGCGAGAGAGGGTGAGCTCTCCCTGCCCTTCGATGATGTAGGCATCCGCCCCCATGTCATCGAGCGCCAGGAACAGCTCGGCCGGTGGGTAACGGCGGTGATGATTGGCGACGAGCGGGCCCCCGACGACGATTTTGATCTCGCGGTCGTACTGCCGGATGACACGGACGATCTCGGTCACAGGGAAGTTCAAACCGTAGAACGTGGTGGTGATTGCAACGCACAGCGGTTTCTCGGCGAGATATTCCCTGAGTTTTTCCTGCTCATACAGGAAAAGGTTGACGTACTTGGCCCGGAAGCCACGTCGGCGCAAGAAGCTGGTCAAGTAGACGGCCGCCAGATTGGGGATGTCACCTGACTTGAGCTCGTCCTCGGCGCCATCGGCCTGGCCGGCCGCCTGCCGATAGGCATGGCTCAGCAGCTCGGCATAGTTCATCTTACGGCCGCCGGCGTGGACGAAACTGAACTTGAGGTCGCGATACGCCTCGGACTCCTCGCCAAGGCAGCGAACCATCCTCTCGTAGTCTTCGAACCGAGGCTCGAAGTATCCGATTGTCACACAGTCCAGAGAATAGTTATGCGCCATCGATCTCTCCTTTCTACTGCCCATTCGCAGAGCCGCCTGCCCCTGGTCATTGAGATACAGGGAGAAGCTTGCGAACCTCGTTCGCCAGTTTCACGGAATTGAAGCGCTCGTCCTCTGGTAATCCCTCTAACTGGTGTGACAGCGTGATAGGTGTCGGAATTGTAGTCTCCCATGTGGCATTCGGCGGGTAGACCAGGAACACATCCGAGGGGACATCCTTCACCCCAAGCATAGATTGAAACGCTTGCGGGACAGTCAGATTTTTGGCCCAGAAGTGGGTGACGCGATAGTCAGGAACGTGGACGGTTGCTTGTTCCGCCGCCTTCCGATCATCGGTGGGCAGGATCGGGATCCATAGTATATAGACGCGGAGATTTGGGTGGGTGATCATTTCGAGCACGTGCCTCTGCACCATTCGGGACCGGATGTTCCCTGGGACCGAGGTTGGCGAGAGGATGAAAATGAGCCGTTCCTTTCCCGCATCACGATTGAACATCTCCCTGAGCTCTCTTGCGTCGTTTGAGAGATCGGCGAGCGGAGGATTTATGGACTGGGCCTGAACGCTCTCTCTCTCGAGGGTAAACGGACATACGCCGAGCTCTCCGCGGAAATAATCACCCAGGATCTGGTTGCCGCCTGGAGAAAGAGCTCCGTCGAAGATGCGGAGCCCATAGCTCGTATCATCTTTGAGAGTGATGGCGGAACCTTGGACTCCCACGCTCTTGAGCGGCCTGGCCTCGAAGCTGAAGGCTGGGAAGATGATTGTCCCACTCCAGCTTCCAGCGGATGTCTTTGCCAGGTTGATCTCGAAATCGAGCTCGTACTCGCCCGGAGTGACGGTGGCGAACCCTTTCCATTTGCCCGTAGGGTCCGGGCTCTCAGCGCGTGCGACCGCAATGGATACCAAGAAGCACAGAGCAGCCAGGAGCAAGGATAATCTGGATCTCGGATGACGTTTCATCAGGCCTCCTTATGGTTAACCGGCCGGGAAGGCGGGCACTTGGAGAGACAATCGCCGGACGCGCTCACTCGTAACGCAAGATGATTGTGGGATCCACCCGCGCTGCGCGTAGTGCTGGGACAAAGGCGGCCAAGGCGGAGATTGCGACGAAGATCACGGTCACTCCCGCGAATGTCACCGGATCGTAGGCGCTGACACGGTAAAGGAGGCTCGCGATCAAACGTCCGGCCGCGATCGCCCCAAAGATCCCTATCGCCATTCCTGTGAGCGCCAGCGTCAGACCCTGCCGCATGACAAGGTTGAAGATGTCGGCCGGCCGGGCCCCGATGGCTGCCCGGATTCCGTGCTCATGAGTGTGCTGAGAAGCGTCGTACCCGATCATGCTGTACAGGCCGATGGCCGAGAGAAGGAGTGCCGTCACGGCGAAAGCTGCGATCAGGAAAGTGCGGAAACTCTGCTCGGAGACTGAACCCTCGACCAGCTCTTCCATCGTCCGGACATCGGCTACGGGAATGTCCTTATTCAATGCGGCCACCTCCCGGTGCACGCCGTCGATGAGCAGCTCCGGCTGTCCAGAAGTTCGCAGAACCACATACATCTGAGCGGCCATGAAGTCCCATGGCTCTTGGGCCTGCGAAGTATAGATCTCGGGAGAGGGAGCTTCTGCAAGCCCTAAGTGGTGCACGTTTCCCACCACTCCCACGACCTCTCTCGAAACCTCATGTACAGTGATTCTTTTGCCGATCGGATCGCTGTCTGGCCAAAAGCGGCTGGCCATTGCCTGGTTGATCACCGCGACCTGAGGATGATTCATATCGTCCTGGCGAACCAAGCGCCGGCCGCGGAGGAGAGGAATTCGCATGGTTTGGAAATACCCTGGTGCTATGGCACGGCTTTCGGCGCATGGGCGGTTCTCCGGAGGGACGGGACGATCATCGATCGTGAAGTCGTCGCAGGATTGCCCCCCGGCCAGGGGAAGCAGATGGACTGCCCCGACCGACTGCACACCTCTGAGCCGGCCCAGGCCTATGAAAAGATTGTCGTAAAATCTGAGAACCTCATCCCGGCTGCCGAAAGTACTCTCGAGGATCGGAAGTCTCAGAGTGAGGAGGTGATGGGCGTCAAATCCTGGGTCGACGTTTTTTAAATTGTATAAGCTCTTGATCAGGATGCCTGCCTGTACAAGGAGGGTCAGCGAAAGGGCGACGGCAAAGATAACGATGACCGCACGCAAGCGTTGGCGGGCAGGACTAGAAGTGCGGCCTCCTTCCTTGAGAACTTGCTGAAGATTAGGCCGGGCGGCCTCGAGGGCCGGTAGGAGCCCGAAGATGAGCCCAGTCAGAAGAGAGAGTCCCAGACCGAAAAGAACGACCCTCGTATCCGTACGCACGTACTCGACGCGAGGGATATCTAGAGATGCCGAAGCTACGAGAATGCGGGTTCCCCAATGAGCCAGCAGTACGCCGAGACCTCCGCCGATGAGCGAGAGGATTACGCTTTCGACCAAGAGCTGTGAGAGGATGTTTCCCCTTCGGGCTCCGAGCGCGGTCCGGACGGCGATCTCTCGCGTACGCGCGAAGAAGCGGACCAGCAGGCTGTTGGCCACATTGGCGCAGGCGATCAGGAGAACCACGCTGACGGCTCCCAGGAGGGCCAGCAACACTGTCCGGGCCCCTCCAACGATCTCGTTCCGAAGCGGGACCAAGAGAATGCCCCAACCTGCATTGTCTTCAGGATATTCATTCTCGAGTCGCTTTGAAATCGTGCCCAGCTCCTTTTGAGCCTGCTCCAATGAAACTCCTGGTGCAAGCCGGCCGATGGCTCGCCAGAAATGACCGCTGCGTGGATAATCCGAGAATGGGGAGCGGATGGATCGATAGATCTGAGGAAGCCCCACCGGGTTGAGCTTGGGGTCTTCGAAATCGGCTGGAAGCACGCCGATGACCTGATAGACCGTGCCATTGAGGACCAGGTTCTGGCCGATGACAGATGGATCGCCATGAAACAACTGCTTCCAGAGTCCGTCTGTGAGGACGACGACAGGAGGCGCCGCCGGGCCGTTATCTTGCGGACCCAGCAGCCTGCCGAGTTGCGGGTGTGTTCCCAGCAGAGGAAAGAACTCTTGCGATACGGTGGTTCCGATGAGCTCCTGTGGCTCCTCCACTCCCGTCAAGATTGGAAGCCAACCGTTCACTGCTGCCATTCCCTCGAAAGTTTGCGCGTTCTCCGACCAATCCTGGAAATCCGGCAGCGAGACAGGTAACTTCTCCGTCCCCTTCTGGGAATGAATGCCCCAGAAGCGAACGAGTTGATCCGGGTTCGGATAGTGTAGAGGGCGTAGCAGCACCGCATTGATGACGCTGAAGATCGCGGTATTGAAGCCTATCCCGAGCGCCAAGCTCAAAATCACCGCCACTGTGACCCCGCGGTTTTTTGCCAGCATTCGCCAAGAGAAACGAAGATGCCGAAAGAGATTGTTATCCATATCCTGTTCTCCTGTTAGAGCGTGACCTCCTCGTTGAGCAAAGTGCCCAAGGCAAGGAAGATCAGTCTGGAGCCTGCTGCCCAGCCACCTTACCAGTATAGAGTACTCTGGGAGATGAAGATAGATGGTATTCAAGGGCTCAAGGACTGGGACGGGGTTGCCGTCTTTTCGCCACGATCTCCGCGCTTCTCTCCACGATCCCGCCCTTCCCGGGGCGGACCGGTGCGGTCTCATGGTCTTCGCCGGGCGCCGGAGCGTCCGGCTTCGAAACGGAGAACCGGAGGAGGAACGATGTTCGGTGAGACGGAGACCCCTGCCGTAGCAGTCCCTGCCCCACGGCGTGCCCTGCGCGATTCGATGCTGTTCAAGGTGTTCGTGATCGGCCTGCTGATGCTCGCGCTGCTCGTCCCCATCGTCATGGTGAGCGGCCTCATCTCCGAGCGCCAGGCGCGGCACGACCAGACCGCCAACGACGTGGCGAGCTCCTGGGGAATGGAGCAGACCCTGGGCGGCCCGGTGCTGCGCGTCCCGTATCTGGTGCGGGGGAAGGACGAGAAGGGCAAGGAACAGGTCTGGACGGCACAGGCCTTCTTCCTCCCCGAGGAGCTGGTGGTGGACGGCCGGATCACCCCGGAGCGGCGGAGCCGGGGGATTTTCGAGGTCGCGGTCTACCGCGCCGCCCTCCGCTGGAAGGGGACGTTCCGCCGGCCGAGCTTCGCGGCCTGGGGGATCCCCGAAAGCGACGTGCTGTGGAACGAGGCCGAGCTCGCCTTCGGCGTGCCGGACATGCGCGGCTTGCGCCGCGGCATCAAGGTGACGTGGGCGGGTCAGGAGCTCGAGCTCGTGCCGGGCGGTGCGGTCGACGGGATGTGGAACCGGGGCCTGCGCACGCCGGTGCCCGGCCTCGCCGGGCAGGTGGCCGGCCTGAGCTGTCCGTTCGCGTTCGACCTGGTGCTCGACGGCAGCCGGTCGCTCCGTTTCCTGCCCCTCGGCCAGCAGACCACGGTCAAGCTGACATCCCCCTGGCCCGATCCCAGCTTCGCGGGCGCCTATCTCCCGGAGTCTCGCCGGGTGGGGCCCACGGGCTTCGAGGCCACCTGGAGCGTGCCCTACTTCGGGCGGAGCTACCCGCAGCAATGGCGGTCGGCCGAGGCGGCGACCGTGGCGCCGCAGGACGCCCTCAACGCCTCGGCGTTCGGAGTCGATCTCTTCCTGCCGGTGGATGCATACCAGAAGACGGAGCGTTCGCTGAAGTACAGCATGCTCTTCCTGCTCCTCACCTTCCTGACCTTCTTCCTGTACGAGGTGTTCAGCCCGTTCGCGCTCCACCCGCTGCAGTACCTGCTGGTCGGCTCGGCGCTCTGCCTCTTCTACCTGCTGCTCCTGTCGATCTCGGAGCACGCGGCGTTCGGCTTGGCCTACACGGTGGCCTCGGCGGCCACGGTGGGGCTGATCGGCGGGTACGCGGCGGCGATCCTGCGCGGCCGGCTGCGCGCCTTGGGCATCGCGGGTGCGCTGGCGGCCCTCTACGGGTACCTGTACGTGCTGCTCCAGGCCGAGGACTACGCCCTGCTGCTCGGCTCGGTGGGCCTGTTCGCGATTCTTGCGCTGGTGATGTTCGTGACGCGGCGGATCGACTGGTACGCGCCGCGGCCGGGCAGGTAGGGATGTGGAGTCCCCCTCTCCCACGGTGCGGAGGGGAGAGGGGGAAGGGGGAGAGGGCTACTCGCCCTCGTCGCTACCGGCCTGGCACTCGAGGAGGTCGTCGTTGTTGATGACCCAGCCCTGATTGTCGCCGCAGATGTCGACGCCGGGGACGACGCACTCGTCGGCATCCTCGTCCACGAGCTTCACGTCGTAGGAATCACAGGGAACCCCCTGCAGCGTGAAGGTGCCGCCTGTGGCGATGATCTGGTCCTGAAGCTGGTCCGGACCCCACTTGTCGGTGTCGACGGGGGAGAGGAAGAACTGGTGGATCTCCCAGTCCGACTTGTTCTTGATGACGACATCGCTCTTCTGGGCCTGGGCGGCCATCGGGATCAGCAGGGCGGCGGCACAGACAGCTCCGGCCAGGGCCGCAATAGACTTCTTCATTGAACGATCTCCTTTTGGATGAGAACCAGACGGTATCCTACCACAAGCTGGGGATATAGTCCTCCCCCGACCGATGCACGGACTTGCGCTAGGAGACGTCTCACAATGGCTTGTGTCCAGTCCCTCCGTTTCATTTCACTCCCCCTGATGGGGGTCGCCCTCCTGCTCGGCGCCGGACCTGTGGCACAGGCCCAGGACGCGGAGAGAAGCCTTGCCGACACCGTCCGCGGGACCGACAAGCTCCCCGGGCTCGTGACCTTCTACCGCGCCCCCGGCAAGCTCCTGCTCGAGGTCCCGCCGGACCTCCTCGGTGCTCCCCTCGGGCTCGGCGTCACGCTGGGCCATGGCGCGGGCGACTGGCTCCCCCGCGGCGAGCTGTTGACGAGCTCCGTCGTCACCTGGGAGCGGTCGGGCGACCGCCTGGTCCTTCAGAAGAAGAACCTCAACTTCCGGACCGCCACGGATTCGCTTCTGCGCCCCACGGTGGACGAGACCTTCCCGGACTCCCCGATTTTCCTCGCCGGTCTCCTGCCGGTCTCCGGCCGTCCGGAGCCGCTGGTGGTCGACGCACGGAAGCTCTTCGGCGAGGATCTGGCGGCCCTCCTCCCCCGCGAATCCGGCTTCGCCACCTCCCCGGAGGAGACCACCCTCGTGTCTCTCGAGGTCTTCCCCGCGAACGTGGCGGCGAGGGTCTCCTACCGCTTCCGCAGAGAGGAGGGGCGCGGGGAGGAGCCGGCACCCGAGGGCATCCGCCAGTTTCGCCCGAAGCGGCTTGCCGATCCGCGCTTCCTGGAGGTCCTGGTCGACTATCAGCTCTATCGCCTGGAGAACGACGGCTACCGCCCGCGGTGGAGCGACGAACGGATCGGCACCTTCGACCGCCCCTACAAAGACTACACGGACATCGACCGGCGCGACACCACCTTCCGCCACCTCGCCCTGCGCTGGGACGTTCGCCCCTCCGACCCGTCGCAGCCGGTCTCGCCGGCCGTCGAGCCGATCACCTTCTACGTCGACCAGGGCGTGCCGCCGGAGTGGCGGGCGCTGCTGCGCGACGGTGCCCTCTGGTGGAACCGCGCGTTCGAGAAAGTCGGCATCCGCGACGCCTTGCGCATTCTCGACCGGCCGGCCGATCCGGGCTGGAGCCCGGCCGATCTGCGGCATTCGATGATCTATTGGAACCTGACCGACGACCTGATGTTCTCGGGGATGGCCGGTCCCACCCTGACCGATCCGCGGACGGGCAAGGTGCTCAAGGGGACGGTCTACCTGAACGGCGAGTTTCCCTCCTACACGCTGCACCGCTACCTCGTCTATTCGTGGTGGCGGGCGCCCGAGCCCGGGGAGGAGCGGATCGGTGGCACCGCACGGCAGGGGCAGGAGGCGCTCCGCGCGGCGCGGCAGGACGGGCGGTTCTGCGACCGCGGCGCCTCGTTCTCCAGCCAGATCGCCTTCGCCCGGCTGGTCCTCCAGGCGCGCGGCATCCTGAAACCCGGCACCCCCGAGGCGGAGCGCTTCGCCCGCGAGGCGTTCCAGGAGCTGGCGGCGCACGAGGTGGGGCATGCCCTGGGCTTCCCGCACAACTGGAAGGCGAGCCTGGTGGCCTCGCCCGAGGCGGTGGCCTCCGGCAAGCTGACGGGCAGGGCCGCGACCGGCCTCTTCTCGACCTCGGTGATGGACTACGACCCGATCTACCTCGCGCCCAAGGGTGCCCCGCAGGGAGACTACTTCCTCAAGGAGGTCGGTCCCTATGACGACCTGGCGGTCGAGTACCTCTACAAGCCGTTCCCGGGCCTGTCGCCCGGGGACGAGGCGCGGGAGCTCGACAAGATCGCGGCCCGCGCCGAGATCGAGCCCGGCCTGATCTATGACGGCGGCGAGCTGGGAGACATCGATCCCACCACGAACGCCGACGACCTCGGCGCCGATCCCCTCGCCTTCGCCGAGACGCGCCTGCGCATCCTGCGCGAGGAGGTGCTGCCGCGCCTCCCCGAGCTGGTGCTGGCGGAGGGGCACGACTACAGCACCCTGCGCCAGGCGCTGGACGCCGCCATCTTCTCCGTGGCGATGGACTACATCGACATCAGCGCGCGCCATGTGGGTGGCCAGATCCTCCTGCGCCGGAGAGCCGATTCGCCCGCCGCGCCGCAGGGCGGCCCGAAGCCGGTCACGCCGGTCGCCCCGGACGTCCAGCGCCGCGCCCTGGCGGTGCTCGACGCGCAGGTCTTCGCCGACGGCGCCTATCCCTTCTCCCCGGAGACCCTGGCGGTCCTCAAGGCGGACCTTCTGGAGGACTGGAACTACCCGTGGCGCCATGCCAGCGACTACGACGTCTCGACCCGCATCGCCGGCCTCTACGAGGCGGCGCTCTCGATCCTCCTCCAGCCGGCCCGTCTCGCCCGGGTGCTCGACAACGAGAGGCGGACCACCGGCGACCGCTTCACTCTGCCCGAGCTGTTCGGCCATCTGGAGAAGACCGCGTTCGGCGACCCGAAGCCCACCCTCTCGCGCGACCGCCGCGCGCTCCAGAGGCTCCTCGTCGTCCACCTCACCGGTCTCGCCACCGAGCCCGAGAAGGGAACCCCGGCCGAAGCCTCCCAGCTCGCCGCGGCGACCCTGCGCTCCATCCGCGGCAGGGTCAAGGGCGCCCTGCAGGGGAAGGTGACCGACGCCTACACCCGCGCCCACCTGGAGGACCTGGGGGCGCGGATTGGGAAGGCGTTGGACGGGGAGTGAGGGACAAAAGAAAAGGGAGCCGAGATCAGGAGCCGAAGCTCAAGATGACGACCCCCACCAAGAACTACTCGAAGCAAGGGTAGGACACTCGATGCTATCCGTCAACCCCTACGAAGAGCGCGTCGCCGCCTGCTTGTTGGACTTCTTTGCAGAGAAGACTCCCTGGCAGCGGCGACTCTGGACCATTGGGTCAGTCCTGGGACTCCGCGAGGTGCTTGAGGGGAGCGAGGCCTTGCAGAATCGAGTGTTGAGCGAAGCCTCCCTCAAGGACCTTTGCCACACGGTCGAGGAGACTTTAGGCCAAGATCCCGGCATCGGAGGAGCGCAGGAAAAACGCCTGCTGCAGAAGTGCCTCCGCTCACAGGCTCCCTTCGAAGGAGAGAGTTACAGGATGGTCCGCCAGTTTCTGGCCACGGCGGAGGAAACGTATCTGGTGCGGTGGGAGGCCGTTCTGCGGCTTCCGCAGGAGGCTCGCCCTCGGCCTGAGCGAACGGCGCGGTGCATTGCTTCGTACCTTGTCGATGGCGGGTTCAGCGGCACGTTTCTTCATCAATGGTGGACCTATCGGCTCAAATATGAGGAGGGGACTCGGAGTTTGGCCGAGCTGATCGGGGAAGCCAGGGACCTCTTCTCTCACCCGCTTGCCGACTTCGAGATCCTTGTAGCCTTTGTGGCAGCGCCAGGTGCCCAGGCCGATTCCTTCCCGCGATGGAAGAGCGCACAGGGCCAGGGATGTCTATGCCGCCGCGGAACAGACCTCGGAGTCGGTGGAACGTTTGGCGGCACGAGTCCATCTTGGCACACGAGCAGAGCTTCGGCCTGTTGACCGCGTTTGGGTCCGGGGATTTCCCACACCTTTTCCCCTCCAGCGGCCGAGGCGCGGCGTCGAGGTAAGGGCCTTGGAGCGGGAGCTCCGAATCTATGGCGAATCCGCTACGAGCCCGATTGACTCTGCCCTGGAGCTTTTGGGACCTCTGAACCAGGGGCCTCCCGGCCCTGCTGTCGCTGGCGGCTGGGCTGCCTTGGAGGCTCTCCTCCTGGGGCCAGGAGACGGCGGAGACCGAGGGGTTGCCGGAGACCGGCTCGCCTCTCTGGTGGCTTGCTCGTTCCCAAGGGCCGAGCTGACCATGCTGGCCTACGCACACAGTGCAGAATCCGTCGATGAGCTGGCTGATAAAATCACAGCGGCGACGAGCAACCGTGAGCGCGCCGCCCTCGTGGCCAACGCGATTCGGACCTCCTACCCCCTCAAGCTTTCTTTACCCTCCGATCGTCTGGCAGAAACGAGGCTCCGAGATCTCCTTCAGAGGCCAAGGTTGGTATTGCGAGACATCGAGCAGCACGTCGCCAGAACCATGAGACGGCTCTATCGCCAGAGAAACCTGGTTCTCCACTGGGGCCGGATGAACGCCGTCTGCCTCCCTGCCGCACTTCGGACGGCCGCCCCCTTGATCGGGGCGGGGCTCGATCGGATCGCTCATGCATGGTTTACGGAGGGTACCAGCCCCTTGGAGCTGACCGCGCGAGCGAGGCTCCGGCTCGAGCTTCTGGACACGATGGCGGAGAGACCTTGTTTCGAGCTCCTCGAGCCGTGATTTGCTGATTGGTGGGGACTGGCGGGCGAGCCGCCAGTCCCGTTGACCCTCCCTTTACGGCGCCGCCGGCGCCGCCACCTTCCGCAGATCAGCCCGCAGCAGATCCAGCTCCTGGTAGGGGATGACCTCCACCGGGCCGATCTGCTGTTTCTCCAGCTCGGGGAGGAACCCCTTGGCGTTGCCGACGATGACGATGAGCGAGGAGCCGGGGTGGATCCGCCGTCTGGCGAAGCTCTGGACCTCCGCGGCGGTGATGGCGTCGATGCGGCCGCGGTAGCCCTCGATGTATTCCCGCCCGAGGTTGTATTTCATCGCCTCCAGCACCTTGCCGGCGATCCCCTCGGGGGTTTCGATCTCCAGTGGGAAGACGCCGCTCAGATAGGTCTTGCGGGCGTCCAGCTCGGCCGCGGGGACCGCCGTCTTCTCCAGCTCCCGCATCGTCTCCAGGAGCACCTCCACCACCTGCGCAGTCGACTCGGTCTTGGTGAAGGTCGAGGCCCGGAACCAGGCGGGCTGGACCGCCTTGACGAAGCCGCTCCCTGCCCCGTACGAAAGGCCCCGTTTGGTGCGGACCTCCTGATAGAGGCGCGAGCTCGGGCCGCCGCCGAGAATGGAGTTGTAGACATCGGCCACGAACGTGTCCGGATCGGCGAAGGCGACGCCCACCTGCCCGAGGCGGATCTCGCTCTGCACCGCATCCGGCATGTCGACCACCACGATCCGTGGCTTGTCGCGGCGGGCCTCCTCCACCTTGGGGATCTCGTGCTCCTTCCCCTTGGCCCAGGCACCGAAGGCGCGCTCGATCCGCGCGAAGGCGTCGCCGGCGGCGACGTCGCCCACCACGGCGATGATCGTCTCGTTGGGGACGAAGTGCTCGCGATGGAAGGCGATCAGGTCGTCGCGGGTGATCGCGCCGACCGACTCCGGCGTTCCCTCCGGCAGGCCGTAGGGGTGGCCGTTGAGCACCGCCCGCTCGAAGGTGGCGTCGGCGAGATAGCCGGCGTCCTCCTGCTGCACCTGGAGGCCGTTCAAGGTCTGGCGCCGCCAGCGCTCCAGCTCGCCGGCCGGGAAGCTCGGGCGCAGCACCACGTCGGCCAGCAGGTCGAGACCGAGATCGAGCTGGTCGGCGGTCACCTGCACGGCGGCGTAGGCGGAGTCGAGGCTCCCCTCGGTGCTCAGGCTGCCGCCCACCGCATCGATGGCGGCGGCGATCTGCTGCGAGGAGCGGGTCGCCGTTCCCTCGCGCAACAGGCGGGCGGTGGCGCCGGCGAGGCCGGCTTTGTCCGCGGGCTCGAACGCCTTGCCGGCCCGGAAGAGCGCCTGCACGGTCACCGCCGGCGTCTCGCGATGCTCGATGACCACGACCCGCAGGCCGTTGGGGAGCGTCTTCTGGGCGAACGCCGGGAAGTGGACCTCTTTGGGAGGCTGCACCGGTGGATAAGGCTGTTTTGTCTTCATCGTGGGTTCCGCGGCGCCGAGGACGGTGGCCTGCAGGGCCAGAGCCAGGGCGGCGGCCGTCTGCACGTGCGGCCTCATGGTTTCACCTCGCTCGGCCGCGACGCTTCCGGCAGCATGTAGACCACCGTGCGGTTCTCGGGGCGGAAATACTTGCGGGCGACCGCCTGTACG
>Ga0062379_10000059_pt1 | contig 17789 bp, 3 predicted proteins | sample DOMMetBare2Fresh_2_FD_59484 | JGI IMG/M metagenome (GOLD analysis project Ga0062379, IMG submission 59484) | Wetland sediment microbial communities from St. Louis River estuary, USA, under dissolved organic matter induced mercury methylation -... | ecosystem: Environmental > Aquatic > Freshwater...
GCCGAAGACGATGCAGTATTTCAAGGAAGCGCAGCGATTCGGCGACTTCGCCCGGAGCCGGCTCGCCGACGGCAGCTTCCAGAACGATTTCCTGCAAGAGGTCCTGGACACCGAGCTCGCCATGATCGCCCTGGGCCGTTCCGGCCTCACCCGGGAGCCCGGCGAGAAGCCGGTGCCGGTGCCGGAGGATCTCGCCTTCCGCGTCCTGCAGCTCCATCCCGCCTGCCGGGCCGTCGCCTGGCACCACGAGCCCGGCGCCGTGCTGGCCGCCCTCGACGCCGGCCGGCCGCTGGACGGCCTCCCTCCCGGAGACCACTGCCTCCTCCTCGCCGCCGAGCCCGGCGGGAACCTCCTCCTGAAGACCTTCCGGGGCGACCCGGCGCGTGCCCTGCTCGCGGTCGACGGCGAGCGGCCGGCGGGGGTGCTCTGCGCCGCCCTCGACCTGCCGGGCGGGGTGCTCGCGGAGCTCATGGCGGCGGGCTGGGTGGTGTGACCGGTCACTCCCGCCGCAGCGCCGCCATCGGCTCGACCGCCGCCGCCCGCTGCGCCGGGAGCCAGGCGGCGGCGACCGCCACTACGAGCGGCACGAGGGCGGCGACCGCGAAGATGGCGGGATCGCCGGGGGAGACGTCGACGAGGAGGCCGGCGAGGAGGCGGGCCAGGGGGATGGCGGCGGCGAGACCGAGGAGGATTCCGGCGGCAACCGGCAGGAGGGCCCGGCCCAGCACGTGGGCGAGGACCGCGGGACGGCCGGCGCCCAAGGCCATGCGGAGGCCGATCTCGCGGGTCCGCCGGCTCACCGCGTAGGCGGTGACGCCGTAAAGCCCGGCCGAGGCGAGCACGAGCGCGGCGGCGGCCAGGAGGACGGCGAGCACGGCGTCGAACCGTGGCCCGGCCAGGGCGCGGTCCACGACGTCTTCGAGGGGACGGACGGATTTCGCGGCGAGATGCGGATCCACCTCCTTGAGCACGGCGCGGACGCGATCCACCAGAGCTTCGGGTGCGCCGCGCCCGCGCAGGACGACGGTGAGGAAGGAGACGGGGCTCTGGGCGAAGGGGAGGAACACCTCCGGGCCGCTCGCCACCGCCGGTCCTTCGTGCCGCACGTCGCCGACGACGCCCACCACCTCCAGCACGTCCCCCGACACGGCATAGGTCAGCCGGCGGCCGAGCGGGCTGCGGCCGGGCCAGACGGTGCGCGCGAAGGTCTGGTTGACCAGCACCACGAGGGGCGCTCCGTCGCGGTCGGCGAGGCTCAGGCCGCGGCCGGCGAGGCGGGGAATGCGCAGGGCGTCGAAATAGCCGGGGCTCACCAGGCGGAGGCCGGCGGAGATCTCCCGCGGCTCGGCGGCTCCCTCGGGTTCCACGGCCAGGCTCGTGCGCAGGTCGAACAGTCCGGTCAAGGGGAGGCTGGAGGTGGTTCCGGCGGCCTCGATCCCGGGAGCCGCCGCGAGCTGGGCGAGCAGGCGCTCCTGGAGGGCCAGGACCTGCCCGCTCTCCTTGTAGCGCGCCCCGGACAGCTCCAGGCGCAGGGTCAGCACGCCTTCAGGATTGAGGCCGAGCGGAACCGCGGAGAGGCCGGCGAGGCTCCGCACGAGGAGGAGGGCACCGGCGAGAAGGGGGAGGCAGAGCGCGACCTCCGCCATCACCCAGGTGGCGAGGAGACGGCTGCCACGCAGGCTGCCGCCGCCGGGTGAGCCCTCGCGGAGGACCTCGGCAGGCGCGCTCCGGGCGGCGCGCAGCGCCGGGACGAGGGCGGCGAAGAGGGCCGCCAGGGCGCAGGCCGCGAAGGCGACCGCGAAAGCGCGGCCTCCGACGGTGATCTCGCCCACGCCGGGCACGGCGCGCGGGCTGGCCGCCACCAGGGCGGGGAGCGCCCAGGTGGCGAGGAGGAGGCCCAGCGCGCCGCCCGCGAGCGCAAGCAGCAGGCTTTCCAGGAGGGCCGGCCTCGCGAGCCGGCCGCGGGCGGCGCCGAGGGCCGAGCGTACCGCGGTTTCCCGGGCACGGCCGGTGGCGCGGGCGAGGAGCAGGCTGGAGACGTTGGCGCAGGCGATGAGGAGCAGGAGCCCCGCCGCCCCGAGCGCCAGGAGGAGCGGGCGGCGCAGGTCGCCGGCGAGCTGCTCGCGGAGCGGCAGGAGCTGGACGCCCAGGCCTTCGTTCTCCTGCGGATGCTCGCGCGCCAGGGCCTCCGCGATGCCGTCCAGCTCGGCCTGCGCCGCCGCCGCCGCGACCCCCGGCGCCAGGCGGCCGATCACCCGCAGGAAGCGCTGCCCGCGCGGCAGGGCATCCGCCTTGTAGGTGAGCGGAATCCAGACCTCCGTGGCCTCGTCGAGGTAGAGCGGCTCCGGGTGGCGGAAGCCCGGAGGGAGGACGCCCACCACCGTGAACGCACGGCCGTCGAGGTCGATCCGCCGGCCGGCCACGCCCGGATCGCCGCCGAAGCGGCGCCGCCACAGGCCGTCGCCGAGGACGGCCACCGGCTCGCTCCCGGGGGTGAATTCCTCCGGCAGGAAGAGGCGGCCGTGGGCGGCCCGCGCACCGAGGGCGGGGAAGAAGTCGCGCGAGACGAGCGCGCCCAGGAGCTTCTCCGGCGCGTCATCGGCGGTCAGGGTGGGGAACCAGACGTTGAAGGTGGCGAGCTGCGCGAAGCTCCGGCTGCGCTCCCGCCAGTCGAGGAAATCGGGATAGGAATTGACGATGTGGTCGCGGCTGCCGTCGGTGAGGCGCGACCAGAGCACGACGAGGCGGCTCTCCTCCGGGTAGGGGAGGGGGCGCAGCAGCACCGCGTCCACCGCGCCGAACGTGATCCCCACGGCCGCCGCGCCCACCCCCAGGCAGAGCACCACGGCGAGGGTCAGCCCGGGGGATCGGAGGAGGCTGCGGACAGCCGCACGGAGGTCCAGGGTGAGCCCGCTCATCGCCGCGCCATGGTACCCTCTACGACCCTATTTTCGGCTCCTCCCGGAGGACGAAACGCGGGGTCTGCAATCCATGAAGATCCTGCTGACCATGAACCTCCCCTGGTTCCCCGCGGTGGGGGGAGCCAACAAGTGCAACCGAGCCCTGGCGGAAGGGCTCGCCGCGCGCGGGCACGAGGTGCGCGCGGTCGTTCCGGCGCTCGCGGTGCCGTCGCGCTGGAGCCGCGAGGAGGTGCGGGACGAGCTGCGCGGGCGCGGTATCGAGGTCCGGACGGAGGAGGGGATCGACGCCTTCCGGAGCGGCGGAGTCGAGGTGGCCGCGGTGGCCGATCCGGCCCGCCTGCGCGGTGAGCTGGCGGAGCGGCTGCGCGCCTTCGCGCCGGACCGGATCCTCGTCTCGTCCGAAGATCCGTCCCAGAATCTCCTGGACGCCGCACTGAAAGAACAGGCGGCTCCCGTGATCTACCTGTCGCACACACCGGCGTTCCTGCCGTTCGGCCCGCAAGCCTTCTATCCGAGTGAGCGGCGTGGCCGGATGCTCGCGCAGGTGGCCGGAATCGTCGCGGTCAGCCGCTTCGTGGCGGAGTACATCCGGCGCTGGGGCGGCCTGGAGGCGGCGGTCTTCCCGTTCCCCATCTATGGGCCGGGTCCGTTTCCCGACTTCGGCGTTGAGAGCCGCGACGGCTTCGTGACGTTGATCAATCCGAGCGCGGTCAAGGGGATCGCGCTCTTCATGGAGCTCGCGCGGAGCCTGCCGGACGTGCGCTTCGCCGCGGTGCCCACCTGGGGGACCACGCCGGCCGACCGGGAGGCGCTCGCCGCCCTCCCCAACGTGACCCTGTTGCCGGCGGCGGACGACGTCGACCGGATCTATGAACGCACCCGCATCCTGCTCCTGCCCTCCCTCTGGGAAGAGGCGTTCGGCGTCACCGCGGTCGAGGCGATGCTGCGCGGCATCCCGGTCCTGGCGAGTGCCGTGGGCGGCCTCCCCGAGGCGAAGCTGGGGACCGACTATGTCCTTCCGGTGCGCCCCATCGAGCGCTTCACCGACCGCCAGGACGCCAACGCGGTCACCGAGCCGGTGGTGCCCGGGCAGGACGTCGGCCCCTGGCGCGCGGCGCTCACCGCCCTCCTCGCCGACCGTGATCTCTACGCCCGGCAGTCGGCGGCGGCGCGCACGGCGGCCCACCGTTTCGTGGCGGGCCTGGGCATCGAGCCGTTCGAGGCGCTGATGCAGCGGATGGATGGACGTGCAGCATCTGCTCCCGCTGCGCCCAAACCGGCCGCGGAGGGGGCGCCCGGCGATCTCGGAGCGCTGACGCCGGAGCAGCGCGCGCTGCTGATGCTTCGCCTGCGCAAGAAGGCGGCGCGGAAGGCTCCGGAGGAGGGCGGGATGCCGGCGATCCCGCGACGGGCTCCGGACCTGGCGGAGATCCCTCTCTCGTTCGCCCAGCAGCGCCTCTGGTTCCTCGACCAGTGGCACCCGGGGAACCCGGTCTACAACCTGCCGGCCGCGGTGCGCTTCACCGGCCCGCTCGACGCCGCGGCCTTCGCCGGAGCGCTCCGCGAGATCGCCCGCCGGCACGAGGCGCTGCGCACCGCCTTCCCCGCGGTGGCCGGCCGGCCGGTGCAGGTGATCCTTCCGGAGCCCGCGCTGGAGGTGCCGCGGATCGACCTCGCGGCCCTGCCGGAGGCGGTGCGGGAGGAGGAGGTCCGGCGGCTCGTCGCGGCGGAGGCCCGCGCGCCGTTCGATCTCGCCGCGGGCGCGCTGCTCCGCGCCTCGCTCCTGCGCACCAGGCCTGCGGAGCACGTGGCCGTGGTGAACCTGCATCACATCGTGGCCGACGGCTGGTCGGTGGGCCTGCTGATCGGCGAGCTGGCCACGATCTATGGCGCTTTCCGCGACCGCCGGCCGCACGGCCTCGCGCCGCTCCCGATCCAGTACGCCGACTTCGCGGTCTGGCAGCGCGGCCGGCTGCAAGGCGAGGAGCTGGAGCGCCAGACCGGCTGGTGGCGCGAGCGGCTGGCCGGCCTGCCGCCCGTCCTGGAGATCCCGGCCGACCGGCCGCGGCCGGCGCTCCCCACGTTCCGCGGTGGCCGCCGGCCGGTGCGTCTCGACGCCGGGTTGTGGGACGCGGTGAAGAGCTTCCAGGGAACGGCAGGGACGACCCCGTTCATGACGGCTCTCACGGCGTTTTTCGTCCTCCTGGCGCGGGTCACCGGGCAAACCGACGTGGCGGTGGGCTCGCCGATCGCCAACCGGAACCGCCAGGAGACCGAAGGGCTGATCGGGTTCTTCGTGAACACCCTGGTGCTGCGCCTCGATCTGACGGGCGCGGCGGGCGATCCCGGCTTCCGCGAGCTGCTGGGGCGGGTGCGCGAGGCGACGCTCGGCGCCTATGCGCACCAGGACGTCCCGTTCGAAGAGGTGGTGAAAGCCGTCCGCGCGGACACGGCGGATCGCGACCTCTCCCACCATCCTCTGTTCCAGGTGATGTTCGCCCTGCACAACACGCCGGACGCAGCGCCTTCGATGGCTGGGGTCGAGCTGTCGTTTCTGGATCTGTTCAGCGGCACCGCCAAGTTCGATTTCGACCTGATGGGAGTGGAGGAGGGAGGGGGCCTGGAAGGCGCCGTGGAGCACAGCGCCGACCTGTTCGACGCGCCGACGGTCGACCGCCTTCTCGCCCATTGGGAGACGCTGCTGCGCGCCGCCCTCGCCGCGCCCGAGACCCCCTGGACGGAGCTGCCTCTCCTCCGCGCGGCGGACCGCCACCAGCTCCTGGTCGAATGGAACGACACCGCGGTGGATGTCCCGCGCGGCGTCGCCCTCCAGGATCTCTTTGCAGCGCGCGCCGCGGCGGAGCCGGTGGCGCCGGCCGTTCTCGCGCCGGAGGAGAGCCTGACCTATGGCGAGCTGCGCCGCAGGGCCGCGGCGCTGGCCGGCCACCTGCGTGCTGCCGGCGTCCTCCCCGGCGACCGGGTGGGGCTCTGCGCCGAGCGGTCTCCCTCCATGGTCGTGGGCCTCCTGGCGATCGCCGCGGCCGGCGGCGCCTACGTCCCGCTCGATCCCGCCTATCCCGCCGCCCGGCTGGCTTCGATGGCGGAGGACGCGCGGATGCGGGCCGTGCTCGCCGAGCCGAAGCTCGCCGGCCTCTTCTCCGCGGATGGCACGCCGATCCTCGGGCTCGCTGCGGATGAGGGAGGCGCGGACGCGGTGCCGTTCCCTCTCGTGGCCATGATTCCCGACCACCCCGCCTACGTGATCTACACCTCCGGCTCGACCGGGAGCCCCAAGGGGGTGATGGTCGACCACCGCGGCCGGGTCAACAACTTCCTCGACTTCGACCGCCGTTTCGGTGTCGGCCCGGGCGACCGGCTCTTCGCGGTCTCGGCGCTCGGCTTCGACATGACGGCGTACGACGTCTTCGGCACCCTCGCGGCCGGGGCGGCGATCGTCCTGCCGCGCGCCGCGGACGCGCTCGATCCGGCGCGCTGGGCGGAGCGGTTGCAGCGCGAGGGATGCACCCTCTGGCACTCCGCGCCGGCCCTCCTGGAGCTGCTGGTGCAGCACCTGGAGGCGCAGCCGCCTCCCGAGCCCCTCGCGCTCCGGCTCGTCCTCCTGGGGGGCGACTGGATTCCGCTCTCGCTCCCGGACCGCATCCGCCGCTTCGCGCCGGGCGCCATGGTGATCAGCCTGGGCGGAGCGACCGAGGTCTCCATGGACTCGACGATCTACCGGGTGGACGAGGTCCGTCCGGAGTGGACCAGCATCCCCTACGGCCGTCCGATGTGGAACCAGACCGCCTGGGTGGTGGACGCGGGTCTCCGGCCGCAGCCGGTCGGCGTGCCGGGCGAGCTGCTCCTCGGCGGTGCCGGGGTCGGGCACGGCTACTTCGGCCAGCCCGGGCTGACCGCGGAGAAGCTCGTGCCCGATCCGCTCAGCGGACGCTCCGGCGAACGGCTCTACCGTACCGGCGACCTGGCGCGCTTCCGGCCGGACGGCCAGCTCGAGCTGCTGGGCCGGATCGACTTCCAGGTCAAGGTGCGCGGCGTGCGCATCGAGCTGGGCGAGGTGACCGCCGCCCTCGCCCGCCACGAGGCGGTGCAGGAGGCCGTGGTCGTGGCGCGGCGCCAAGGGGCGGATGCCCGCTTGATCGGCTATGTCGTTCCCCGCCAGGAGATCTCTGCCGCGGCGCTGGCCTCGTTTCTGGAGGCGCGGCTGCCGCGGGCCATGGTCCCCTCGGCCTGGGTCTTCCTGGACGCCCTGCCGCTCTCGCCGAACGGCAAGGTCGACCGGCGGGCGCTCCCCGAGCCCGCGGCGGACGCGGGCCGGGCGGCGCGCGCCTGGGTGGAGCCGCGCACCGCGGTGGAGGCGGTGGTGGCGGGTGTGTGGAGCGACCTGCTGGGGGTCGAGAGAGTCGGGGCGGAGGACCATTTCTTCGCGCTGGGAGGGCACTCCCTGCTCGCCACCCAGGCGGTCTCGCGGCTGCGCTCGCTCTTCCAGATCGAGCTGCCACTCGCCGCGCTCCTCGCATCTCCCACGGTGGCCGGCACGGCCGCCGCGGCGGAGGCGATGGCACGCGCCGAAGGGCTCCCCCTCGAAGCGATCGCCGCCACCGTGCTCGAGCTCAATGAGCTGTCGGAGGACGACGTGCAGAACATGCTGGCCGAACGTGCTTCCGAGGGGGTGGCATCATGAGCGAGACGCTCCTCGGCGCCTTTCTGGCCAACGGGGTGGACCTCCTCTACCAGGACGATCCCCTGCTGGCCGGCCTCCTGGAGCGCGAGATGCAGCGGCAGAGCGAGGTGCTCACGCTGGTCGCGGCCTCCAGCGTCATGGACCCCTCGGTGCTGGCGGCGACCGCGAGCGTGGCCGGGAACGTCACCGCGGAGGGGTACCCAGGTGCCCGCTTCCATGCCGGCTGCGCGGTGATCGACGAGATCGAGTCGCTCGCCATCGAGCGGGCGAAAGCCGCCTTCGGCGCGCGCTATGCGAACGTGCAGGCGCACTCGGCGACCACCGCCAACGAGGTGGTGCTGTTCAGCCTGCTCCAGCCCGGCGACACGATCCTCGGCATGGATCTGAGCGCGGGGGGCCATCTGACCCATGGCGCCAAGGTCTCGGTCTCCGGGCGGGTGTTCAACGCCATCGGCTACGGCATCCGGCCGGACGGCGCCATCGACTTCGGCCGGGTGCGCGAGCTGGCGTGCAAGCACCGGCCGCGCCTCGTCATCTGCGGCACCACGGCCTATCCGCGCACCCTCGATTTCGCCCGCTTCCGCGCCATCGCCGACGAGGTGGGCGCCTGGCTCCTCGCCGACATCACCCACATCGCCGGCCTGGTGGCGGCCGGGCTCCATCCGAGCCCCATCGATCACGCCCACGTCACCACCACCTGCACCCACAAGCAGGTCTACGGCCCGCGCGGCGGCCTGATCCTGATCGGCCGGGAGGCGGACACGCCGTCGCCCGGCGCCCTGGGGAAGACGCTCGCCGAGTCGATGCAGAAGGGGATCTTCCCGCTCTTCCAGGGAGCGCCGGTGCTCAACGTGATCGCCGCCAAGGCGCGGGCTCTGGCGCGGCTCGCGACGCCGGAGTTCCGCGAGCTTGCCGGACGGATCGTCGAGGACGCCAAGGCGCTGGCCGCGGACTTTCTCGCCGCGGGCTACACGGTGGTGGCCGGGGGGACCGACAACCACCTGGTGATCCTGGACGTCGAGACGAGCGCCGGCCTCTCCGGCCTGGTCGCCGAAAAGGCGCTGGAGTCGTGCCACATCGTGGTCAACAAGAACCGCATCCCGGGTGACACGCGGAGCGCCGTGGTCACCAGCGGTGTCCGCCTGGGGACCAACAGCGTCGCCCTGCGCGGGCTCGGTGTGCCGCAGATGGGGGAGGCCGCCGTGCTGGTGCGCCGGGTGCTCGCCGCCGTGCGGCCGCTGGGGGAGAAGGACTTCGCGCTCGACGGCGCCGTCCGCGACGCGGTGATCGCGGACGTGAAGGACCTCTGCCGCCGCCACCCGGTGCCGCGGTACGCCGCTCCGTGAAAAGCCTCGGACGTTTCTCGGCGGAGAAGCAGAAGCTTCTGCGCCAGCTCCTCGCGGAGCGCGGCGTAAAGGCGCCGGAGCGCGCCCCCATCCCGCGCCGGCCCGCCGGAGGCCCGCCGCCCGCCCTCTCCTTCGCCCAGCAACGTCTCTGGGTGCTCGACCGCCTGGAACCGGGAAGCGCCTTCTACAACATCCCCCTCGCCGTCCGCCTCGGCGGAGCGCTGGATCTGCCGGCGCTCCTCGGAGCCCTCGCCGGGGTGGTCCACCGCCACGAGGCGCTGCGCACCACCTTCGGCGAGGCGGAGGGCCGGCCGTTCCAGGTGATCGCACCGGACGCCCGGCTGGAAACGGGGGTGGTGGATCTCTCCTGTCTGGCCGGGGGCGGAAGAGAGATCGCGCGCCTCGCCGCGCAGGAGGCGTCCCGGCCGTTCGACCTGGAGCGCGGCCCGCTGGTGCGCGCCCTGGTGCTCCGGGTGAGCGCCTCCGAGCACGTGGCGCTCCTGACGCAGCACCACATCGTCTCCGACGGCTGGTCCTGCGGCGTCTTCCTGCGCGAGACCGCGGCGCTCTACGAAGCCGCGCGGCGCGGCCTGCCGCCGCCTCTCCCGCCGCTCGCCATCCAGTACGCGGATTTCGCCGCCTGGCAGCGCACCTGGCTCGCCGGGGCGGTGCTCGACGAGCAGCTCGGCTGGTGGCGGCGGCAACTGGCGGACGCCCCCGCGGCGCTCGACCTCCCCGCGGACCGCCCGCGCCCCGCGGTGCCAACCTGGCGCGGCGCCCGCCGCCCGGTCCTCCTCGAGCCCGGCCTCGCCGACCGCCTGCGCGACCTCTGCCGGCGCGAGGACGCCACGCTCTTCATGGCCCTCCTCGCCGCCTTCGGTACCGTCCTCGGCCGCGCCGCCGGGCAGACCGACCTGGTGATCGGCACCCCCATCGCCAACCGCAACCGCGAGGAGATCGAAGGGCTGATCGGCTTCTTCGTGAACACCCTGGCTCTCCGCGTGGACCTTGCTGGTGCCTCCGGCTTCCGCGAGTTGCTGGGGCGCGTGCGCGCCACCGCCCACGGCGCCTACGCGCACCAGGACCTCCCGTTCGAGCGCCTCGTCGAGGAGATCGCCCCGGAGCGGCTCGCCGGCCGCAATCCGCTCTTCCAGGTGATGTTCGCCCTGCAGAACACGCCGGTCCCGGCTCTGGAGGTGGAAGGGCTCGCGCTCGTGCCGCTCCCCACCGAGACCGGCACCGCGAAGTTCGATTTGAGCCTCTTCCTGGAAGAGGTCGGAGACCGGATCGGCGGCGATCTGGAATTCGCCACCGACCTGTTCGACACCCCGACCGTGGACCGTCTGATTCGCCACCTGGAACGGTTCCTGGAGGCCGCGCTGGACGCGCCGGAGACACCGGTGACCGAGCTGCCGCTCCTCTCCGGAGCCGAGAGCCATCAGCTCCTCGTCGAGTGGAACGGCACCGCGCTGCTTCAGGTGGAGGAGGCGCTTCTCCACGAGCTGTTCGAGGCGCAGGTGGAGCGGACGCCGGACGTGGTCGCTCTCATTGCCGGAGAGGAGCGGTGGACCTACCGCGAGCTGAACGAACGGGCGGAAGAGGTCGCCGCGGAGCTGCGTGGCTTGGGGGTTGGCCCCGAGGATCGGGTGGCGATCTCGCTGCCGCGGACGCCCGGGCTGATCGCGGCGATGCTGGGGGTGCTCAAGGCCGGGGGGGCGTATGTGCCGGTGGACCCGGTGTATCCGGAGGCGCGGCGGGCGAAGATCGTGGCGGATGCGGCGCCGGTTGCGGGGTTGGGTTTCGCCAAGAACCCCAAGGACAACAAGGACAACAACGACGCCCCCTCCCAGGAGGGTGGTGGGTCCTTGTTGTCCTTGAGGTCCCTGGGGTCCTTTTCTTCTTCCCACCTCGCCTACCTCATCTACACCTCCGGCTCCACCGGCGACCCCAAGGGCGTCGCCATCCCCCATGCCTCCGCCGTAGCCATGGTCCGCTGGGCTCTCGGGGTCTTTGCCCCCGCGGAGCTGTCGCGGGTGCTCGCGGCGACGTCGATCAACTTCGACTTGTCGGTCTTCGAGATCTTCGTTCCTCTCGCCGTGGGCGGTGCCGTGGTGCTGGCGGAGGACGCCCTGGCGCTGCCGCGGCTGCCGGCGGCGGGGGAGGTGACGCTGGTCAATACCGTCCCCTCGGCGATGACCGAGCTGGTGCGGGCCGGCGCGCTTCCGGCCTCGGTGCGGACGGTCAACCTGGCGGGGGAGCCGCTGCCTCGCGATCTGGCTGATGCGCTCTACCGGATTCCCACGGTGGAGCGGGTGTATGACCTCTATGGCCCTTCGGAGGACACGACCTACTCGACGTTCTCCCTCGTGGAGCGGGAGGACCGGCGGGCTCCGTCGATCGGCCGGCCGGTGGCGGGGACGCGGGTGCGGCTGCTCGGCCGGGCGCTCCAGGTGGTGCCGCTGGGCGTTCCGGGAGAGCTCTGCCTGGGCGGGGCCGGGCTGGCGCGCGGCTACCTGGGCAAGCCGGCTTTGACGGCAGAGCGGTGGGTGCCCGATCCGGTCCCTCCGGAGGTGGGGGCGCGGATCTACCGCACCGGCGACCTGGCGCGCCACCGGACGGACGGAACGCTGGAGTTCCTCGGCCGGATCGACCATCAGGTGAAGGTACGGGGGTTCCGCATCGAGCTGGGAGAAATCGAGGAGACGCTGCGCAGTCTGCCCGGCGTCCGGGAGGCGGCGGTGCTGGCGCTCGGAGACGGAGCGGAGCGCCGCCTCGCCGCGTTTGTGGCGGGGGAGGGGGAGATCACGCCGGCCGGCCTGCGCGAGGCGCTGCGGGAACGGCTTCCCGCGCACATGGTGCCGTCGCGTTTCGCGCGGATCGGCGCGCTGCCGCTCACCCCGAACGGCAAGGTGGACCGCCGCGCCCTGGCGCGCCTGGGGACGGAGGAGGCGCGCCCCTCCGACAGCTTCGTGGCGCCGCGCGGGCCGGTGGAGGAGCTGGTGGCGGGCCTCTTCGCCGAGATTCTGGAGGCGGAGCGCGTCGGGGCCACCAGCCACTTCTTCGAGCTGGGCGGCCACTCGCTCCTCGCCATGCGCGCCCTGTCGCGGGTGCGCACCGCGCTCGGGGTGGACCTGCCGCTGCGCGCTCTCTTCGAGGCGCCGACGGTCGAGGCCTTGGCTCGGCGCATCGAGGAGACGCGGCGGATCGAAGAGGCGCGCCGCAGCGGAGGTGCGCGGGAGATCCCGCCGATCCTTCCCGTGCCCCGTGACCGCGACCTGCCGCTCTCCTTCGCGCAGGAGCGGATGTGGTTCATGGAACGGCTGGCCCCGGGCTCGCCGATCTACAACGTCCCTGAGGTGATCCGCCTGCGCGGCCCGCTGCGGCACGGCGTCCTCGCCCGTTGCCTCGACGCCATGGTGGAGCGCCACGAGTCGCTGCGCACCCGCTTCGGCGTGGCGCGCGACGGCCGGCCGGTGCAGGTGATCGATCCCGGGCTGCACCTGCCGCTGCCGCTCCTCGACCTCTCGGCGTTGCCGGAGGGGGTGCGCATCCAGGAGGCCGAGCACATCGCCTGGCCGGAGATGCTCCGGCCGTTCGACCTCCTCCGCGGGCCGGTGCTCCGCGCCGGGGTGATCCGCCTCGGGGCCGAGGACCACATTACGCTCCTCGCGCGGCATCACATCGTGTCGGACGGCTGGTCGATGGACCTCTTCACCTGGGAGATCTCGGTCCTCTACCACGCCTTCGCGAACGGGGAGCCCTCGCCGCTCCCGCCGCTCCCCATCCAGTACGCCGACTTCGCCGTCTGGCAGCGCGAGCACCTTCAGGGAGAGCTGCTGGAGCGCCAGCTTGCGTACTGGCGGGAGCGTCTCGCCGGTGCACCACCGCTCTTGCAGCTCCCGGCCGACCGGCCGCGCCCGCCCGTGCAGACCCACCGCGGCGAGATCCGCTCCCTGCACCTCGCCGAGGAGCCGGCCCGCGCGTTGCGGACGCTCGCGCGGCGCGAAGGCGCCACGCTCTTCATGGTGCTGCTGACCGCCTTCGAGACCTGGATCCACCGGGCGACCGGGCGCGACGACCTCCTGGTGGGGACGCCGGTCGCCAACCGGCACCGGCCGGAGCTGGAGATGCTGATCGGCTTTCTCGCCAACACGCTCGTGCTGCGCACCGATTTTTCGGGCGATCCCGGATTCCGCGCGGCGCTCGGGCGGGTGCGCGACACGGCGCTCGGCGCCTACGAGAATCAGGACGTGCCGTTCGAGCGCGTGGTGGAGGAGCTGCGGCCGAAACGCGATCTCAGCTATACGCCGATCTTCCAGGTCCTCTATGTACAGCAGGCCATCCCGCGCGAGGTGCCGGCGGAAGCCCGGACGCTCGAAGAAGGGAAGGTCGGCGGCGTCGAGGCGCAGGCGCGGTTCGACTTCGAGCTGTATGCGATCGAGACCACCGGCGGCGTCGAGCTGGCCGCGGAGTACAACGTCGGCCTGTTCGACCGGGTGCGGGTGGACCGCACGCTCGGCCACCTGAAGGCGATCCTGGATGCCGTCCTCGTCGATCTCGAGACGCCGCTCTCCGCCTTTCCTCTGCTCGGGGAGACGGAGCGCGCGCAGGTTCTCGCGGCTCTGCCGCAGACCACCGCTCCCGCTGCCTGGGAGCCGCCGCGCGGAGCGGTCGAGCAGCGGGTGGCGGAGCTCTGGGCGGAGGTGCTGGGCGCCGGTTTGGAGGTCGGACAGAAGGTCGGTGCCCACGACGACTTCTTCGACCTCGGCGGCCATTCGCTCCTCGCCGCCCGCTACGTGACGCTGCTGCGCGACACCCTGGGCGTGGACCTGCCCGTGCGCGCCGTCTTCGAGGCCCCCACGGTCGCCGCCCAGGCGCGGCTCGTGGTGGCCGGCCGGCCCTCGCTGGCCGGCAGGATCGTCCCGCGTGAGGCTTCCGGTGATGCGCCGCTCACCTTCGCGCAGGAGCGGATGTGGTTCCTCGACCGGCTGGAACCGGGCGCGGCGTACCACATCCCGCTGGCCGTCCGCCTGACCGGCGCGCTCGACGCGGGTGCCCTGGAAGGAGCCCTGCGCACCATCGCCCGCCGGCACGAGGCGCTGCGCACGTCGTTTCCCGCCGTCGATGGCCGGCCGGTCCAGCGGATCGCCGCCGCGCTGGATCTCTTCCTGCCGCGGGCCGATCTGACCGCCCTGCCGCCGGATCTCCGCGCGGCGGAGCTGGAGCGGCTCGGTGCGGCACTGGCGGCGCGTCCGTTCAATCTTGCGGCGGGTCCGTTGCTGTGGATGCTCCTGGTGCAGGAGGGGCCGGGCGAGCACGTCCTCCTCAACTCCGTGCACCACATCGTCTTCGACGGCTGGTCGATCGGTGTCCTGCTGGGCGAGCTGGCGGCCCTCTACCGTGGCCAACCCCTGCCGCCGCTCCCCATCCAGGTTGCCGACTTCGCCGTCTGGCAGCGGGAGGGGCCGGGCCGCGGCGCCCTCGCCGAAGGGCTCTCCTGGTGGCGCGCGCATCTCGGGACCGAGCCGCCGGTGCTCGCCCTTCCCGGTGACCGGGCGCGGCCGGCGGTGCCGAGCTTCCGCGGCGCCGAGCGGCGCGAGCACCTGCCGCCGGACCTCGTGGCGCCGGTCCGCGCGCTGGCCCGCCGCTCCGGGGCCAGCCTGTTCATGACCCTCCTCGCCGCCTGGCAGGTCTTCCTCGCCCGCCACTCCCGGCAGGACGACTTCGTGGTCGGCACGCCGATCGCCGGGCGCGATCACGCCGAAGTGGAGGGGCTCATCGGCCTCTTCGTGAACACCCTGGCCCTGCGCGTTCCGGTGGTGGGGGAGGAGGGGCTCGGCGCCCTGCTCGCCCGGGTGCGCGAGGCGACGCTGGGTGCTTTCGCCCATTCCGGCGTGCCGTTCGAGCAGGTGGTGGAAGCCGTCGAGCCGCGGCGGAGCCTGGGGCGCAATCCGCTCTTCCAGACGATGCTTTCTCTCCAGAGCGCACCGGTCCCGGCGTTCTCCTTGCCGGGCCTGGAGCTTTCCCCGGTCGACGTGGCGGTGCGCACCGCCCCCTTCGATCTGACCCTCGCGGTCACCGAGGTGGCCGAGGGAGGGCTCATCGCCTCCTGGATCTGGGCGCTCGATCTCTTCGATGCTCCGACGATCGGCCGTTTCACCGCACGGTTTCGCACCCTGCTCGCCGCCGCAGCGGCTGAGCCGGAGCGGCCGGTGGCCGAGCTGCCTCTCCTCACCGCGGCGGAGCATGAGGCGGTGCTCCGGGAGGGAGCGCGCTTCGATCTGGTCCTGCCGGCGGAGCCGTGCATCCACCGGGTCTTCGCGGAGCGCCTCGGGCGATGGCCGGGCTCGACCGCCGCGTCGTACGCCGGCGTGACCCTCACCTACGCGGATCTGGACCGGCGCGCGGGGCGGCTGGCCGGGCGTCTGCGAGCGCTCGGGGTGGGGCCGGACGTACGGGTCGGCCTCTGCGCCGAGCGCTCGCTCGACCTCCTGGTGGGGATGCTCGCCGCGCTCCAGGCGGGCGGCGCCTATCTCCCCCTGGACCCCGAATACCCGGCGGACCGCCTGGCTTTCCTGCTGGAGGATGCCGCGCCCGCGGTCGTGCTCGTCCAGGGCCACCTGGCGGATCGCCTGCCCGCGACGGCGGTCCCGGTCCTGCGGCTCGACGCGCCCGAGGAGGCGGGGGATCCCCCGCCGTTCGCACCGCCCGCGGTCTCCGGTGACCACCTGGCCTGCGTCTTCTATACCTCCGGCTCCACGGGACGGCCCAAGGGGGCCGGCGTGACTCATCGGGGCGTCTGCCGGACGGTGCTCGATCCGTTCTGGGAGCTGGGGCCGGCGGAGCGAATGGCCCAGGTGTCGAGCCCCTCGTTCGACGCCGCGACGCTGGAGATCTGGGGCGCGCTCCTCTCCGGCTCCCGGCTCGTGGGCCTCCGCCGCGAGGAGGTCCTGTCGCCGCCGGACCTGGCGGCGGCGATCCGCGAGCACGGCCTCACGGTCCTCCTGTTGACCGCCGCCTGGTTCCACCGCGTCGCCGCCGAGCGGCCGGACGCCTTCGCGCCGCTCTCCTCGCTCATCGTGGGCGGCGAGGCGGGGGAGCCGCGCGCCTTCGCCGCGGTCCTGGCATCAGGCCCGCCGCGGCGGCTGATCCACGCCTACGGTCCCACCGAGGTGACCACTCTCACCACGGCCGCGGTCATCCGCCAGGTCACACCGGGGTTGCCGGTCCTGCCGGCCGGCCACCCGCTGGCGAACACCCGTGTCGCCGTGCTCGACGCGCAGCTCCGTCTGCTCCCCCCGGGAGTCCCCGGCGAGCTGTTCGCCGGGGGAGACGGCGTGGCCCGTGGCTATCTCGGCCGTCCCGATCTGACGGCCGAGCGCTTCGTCCCGGACCCGTTTGGTGATCCGCCGGATCGGTCCGATCGGTCGGATCCGTCCGATCTCCCGGTTCCGGGTGGTCGCCGGCTCTACGCGACCGGCGACCTCGCCCGGCTCCTCCCCGGCGGCGCGGTCGAGATCCTCGGCCGGGAAGACCGCCAGGTGAAGATCCGCGGCTACCGTATCGAGCTGGCCGAGGTCGAGGCGGCGCTCGGCGCGCACCCCGGCGTGGCCCAGGCCGCCGTGCTGGTGCGCGAAGACACCCCGGGGGACAAGCGGCTGATCGCCTTCATCGTTCCCCGGTCACCCGAGCCTTTCGACACGACGGCCCTGCGCGACGCCCTCACGGTGAAGCTGCCGGCGTTCATGGTCCCCGCGGCGATCGTCGCCCGGCCGGACCTTCCGTTGACCACCAACGGCAAGCTGGACCGCGCGGCGTTCGCCCGCCTCCCGTCGCAAGGCCTCGCACCGCGCCCGGCCGCCGAGGCGCAGCGGACCCCGCGAACCCCGCGAACCCCGGTGGAAGAGCTGCTCGCCGCGCTGTGGGCCGATCTGCTCGGCGTGGACCTGCCCGGCTCGCACGAGAGCTTCTTCGGCCTCGGCGGCCATTCGCTCCTCGCCACCCGGCTCGTCTCCCGGGTGCGGGAGGCGTTCGGCGTCGAGCTGCCGCTCCGCGCCGTGTTCGAGGCGCCGGAGCTGGGTGCGCTCGCCGCGCAGATCGAGGCGCTGCAAGGGGCCGGAGCCCGCGCCGCGGCGCCCCTCCGGCGGGGCGAGGGCGTTCCTCCTCTCTCCTTCGCCCAGCAGCGCCTCTGGTTCCTCGACCGCCTCGCCCTCGGCCGCGAGGCCTGGAACATCCCGACGGCGCTCCGCCTCCGCGGCGATCTCGACACCGGCGCCCTGGAACGGGCGCTCCGGGCGATCCAGGAACGCCACGAGGCGTTGCGGACGACGTTCGCCGAGCACGCGGGAGAGCCGGTTGTCGTCGTGTCGCCGGAGCCCCTCGCGCCGCTCGTCTGTCTGGATCTCCCCGCGGACGCAGTGAAGGCCTGGCTTCTGGAAGAGGCGGCGCGGCCGTTCGACTTGGCTGAGGGGCCGCTCCTGCGCTCCACCTTGCTGCGGGTGGCGCCGCGCGAGCACGTCCTCGCCCTGACGTTCCACCACATCATCGCCGACGGCTGGTCGGCCGGCGTCCTCGTGCGCGACGTGACGGAGCTCTACGCGGCATTCCGCGACAACCGTCCCGCCGTCCTCCCGGATCTGCCGATCCAGCCGGGCGATCTGGCGCGTTGGCAGCGCGAGCAGCTCGGCGGCGAGGCGCTGGCCGCCGAGGTGGCGCGCTGGAAGGAGCGGCTCGGCGGCGCGCCCGTGGCCCTGGACCTGCCGGTGGATCACCCCTGGGCGGCGGCGCCGAGCGGCCGCAGCCACGTGCATCCCTTTGCTCTGC